>Ga0070734_10000317_pt1 | contig 112914 bp, 99 predicted proteins | sample Coa_R1_8_FD_66444 | JGI IMG/M metagenome (GOLD analysis project Ga0070734, IMG submission 66444) | Surface soil microbial communities from Centralia Pennsylvania, which are recovering from an underground coalmine fire - Coalmine... | ecosystem: Environmental > Terrestrial > Soil > Unclassified...
ATGCGCTGGCAGATGGCCAAGCCGATGCCGGTCCCCGCGTAGCGGTCGGTGTTGTGCAGACGTGAGAATAATCCAAAGATCTGCTCCTTAAATTCGGGTGGTATGCCAATGCCGTTGTCGCGGACGCTGAAGACCCAGTATCCGTCCTGGCGCTCGGCCCCAATTTGCACTATCGGCCTGCGGTCCTCGCTTCTGTACTTAATCGCATTGCCGATGAGGTTTTGGAAGAGCTGCCGCAAGTGCGTGCTGTGCGCGCGAACCACCGGCAGCTTGTCGCGGGTGACGGTGGCGCTGCTCTCCGTGATCGCACCGCCCAAGTTGGCAAGCGTCTCCGCCAGCGTTTCGTTGGCATCTGTGTCTTCAAGTGGCGCTTCGAGCCTGGTGACCTGCGTGTAGGCCAGAAGATCGCGAACCAGGTGCTCCATCCTTGTCGCGGCGCTCTGCAGGAATTCCAGGAATTCAGCAGTTTCACCCTCGACCACAGTTCCCAGCCGGTCAGCGAGGAGCTCGGAGTAGATCTTTATCGTGCGTAGCGGCTCCTGCAGATCGTGGCTCGCCGAATACGCGAATTGTTCCAGGTCCTGGTTCGCCCGGCGCAACTCATTCTCCGCCCGCTTACGTTCCGTGATATCGCGGGCAATCACTGATAACCCGACCGCCTGGCCGCTCTCGTCGCGGATCGGCGATATCGTCAGGAGTGCCGGAAACACACTCCCGTCGCGCCGCATGCGTGTCGTCTCCAGATTCCTGATAATATTGGCCGCATCGACGGAGGTATCGATGATGTCGCGCAGCTCGGTCCTTCGATCAGGAGGCACGATCGTGTCGGCCGGGCGTCCTATGATCTCCGGTCCGGCAAACCCGTAAAGCTCCTCGGCCGCGCGGTTCCAGGTCAGGATTGTGCCGTTGAAGTCGTACACGTAGATAGCGTCGCCCGAGGCCTCGACAATGGCCGAAAGCTGTGAACGGCCTTCCTCGCCGCGTTTGCGCTCGATCAGGTCGGCCGCCTGGCGGGCCAGAAGATCCAGCAGCCGCAACTCGCGCTCGGCCGGATGGCGCGGCTCGCGATAATGCGTTGAGAACATGCCCAGCACTTTGGCAGTCCGGCTCACGAGCGGCGTCGACTGCACCGCACGCGCCCCGGCTGCAAGCATCGCGTCGAGCGCCGGCGTGCCGGCAAAAACCGGACTATCGACCACATCCTCGACGATGACCCGTTCTCCCTTTTGCAGAGCGCTGCCGCAGGCAGCAAGACCGTCATGCACTTCTTCGAAGAACTGGAGAAACGGCGCCTCGAAACCGCGGTGAGCGACAATCCTCAGCTTCCCGGAATCATCAAGCAGCTGTATATTGCCCATGTCCGCACCGGTGATCTCTATGCCGGCATCGAGAATCGCGGCCAGCAATTCCGAAAACCCGCCGACCTGAATCAGCCGCGTGCTCAGCTGCTGCATGCGAGTCATAGCCGCGAGATCCTCGGTCAGACGCGCATTGAGCGTTCGGATGGCTTCCTCGGCGCGCTTTTGCGACGTGATGTCGCGTGCGATCTTGGAGGCGCCTATGATCTCGTCCTTCTGATTTCTCAGTGGAGAGATGGTAAGCGAAACATTCCGTAGAGCGCCGTCCTTGCGCCGACGCATCGTCTCGAAATGATCTACGCGCTCGCCACGCTGCAGACGCGCCAGGATCTCCCGTTCTTCATCTTGCCGATCTGGTGGAACCACGATCATGATCGATTTTCCGATCGCTTCCGCAGCCGTATAACCGTAAAGGCGCTCCGCACCCCGATTCCAGCTCGTGATCCGCCCGTCGAGATCCTTGCTGATGATGGCGTCATCCGAGGAATCGACGATGGCTCCGAGCATCAGCCTGGTCTCTTCCGCTCTGCGGCGTTCTGTAATGTCGCGCGTAATGCCAAGCTGGACGATCAAGCCGTCAGGACGATGCAACGGTACGGCATGCGTTTCCATGCGGCGGCGCGTGCCCTTTAACCCTACGATGTCGAATTCAAGCGATCCCTTCTCGCCACCGCAAACGCGACGGTTGAACTCGCTGTATGTTTTGCGATCCTCCGGGGAGATGAGATCGTACACGCTTCTGCCTATTACGTCGTCAGCCACCGCGGCACCGACCATCTCCAGCCCGGCCCCATTCATCAGCATCAGCGTGCCGTCGGCGGCGACCAGCTTGACGCATTCGGGGGTCGTCTCGACAATTGCCCTGAAACGCTCCTCGCTCTCGCGCACTATATCCTCGGCCTGCCTGCGCTCAGTGATATCGACCAGCATATTGACCGCGCCCGTCAAACGGCCATGATCGTCGAATAGCGGGGTTGGATACGGCGTGAATATGCGACGCTCGCCGTTAGGGCGCTCGGCAACGGCTTCGCAGCCCAGCACCGGCCTCTGCTCTTTCAGCGCGACGGCCATGGGACATTGATCATGAGGCAACGGCGTGCCGTCTGTCTTGTACAGCTTCCAGGTTACGCACCACGAGTCGGTGCCCAACTCCGGCACGCGCCCGGAGAATTGCACGGCGGCTTGATTGAAGAAGGTGATGCGGCCGTTTGCATCGGTCGTGTAGACGGCGGCGGGAATCGCCTCGATAATTTCATGCAGACGCCGTTCGCTTTCGCGCAACGCCTCGTCGGCCTGCCTCCGCTCGATCAAATCGGCCGCCTGCCGCGCCAGGATGTCCACAAGGCGAAGGTCGCGCTCGGTGGGAACGTGCGGTTGGCGCCAATGCGAGGAAATCATGCCCAGCATCTTGCCGCTTCGAGAGAATAGCGGCGTCGATTGGGCGGCACGGATGCCGGCCTCCAGCAAGGTGGTCATGCCGGCGGTGCCGGCGAGGAAATCACATGTCTCTACGTCCGCCGCGATGGCGCGCTTGCCGGTACGCAGAACCTGACCGCAAGTGCTGTCCGTGTCAAAGCGAACCCATTCCCAGGTCCTTTTGCCCTCCGGAGTGAGTCCCCGCGAAGCCAGGAGGCGGAGCTCTCCTTTGGCGCCGCGTTCGGGATAGAGCACCTGCATGGTAGCGAAATCCGATCGCATGATAGTGGCGATGGCGTCAACGATTTTGGAGTACAGGGAGTCTTCATCGCCCGGCTCGATGAGTTGGGCGCTGATGTCCTGCAATAGCCTCGTGTCAGCCAACTCCGCAGCAAGTTGCGCCTGCCGTCTCTCCTGCTCCTTCTTGAGATCGGTGATGTCGCGGGTGAAGCAGCGCGTGTGAACGAATTTTCCGTCCTCGAACAGCACGCTCGAATTGATGAGTACATGGCGGATCGATCCGTCCCGATGCCGCAGCCGGGCGGGGTGATCGCGCAGGGTTTCACCCCGGCTCAGACAGACGAGGATTTCCTGGATGACATCCTTGTCGGCGTGAAACTCGGTGATGTTCCGCCCGATATACTGCTCCCGAGTGTAACCGAGGAGATCGAGCTCGGCTTGGTTCGCCCAGAGAATGGTGCCATCGGCGCCCACCCAATGAAGGCTGATCGTAGAGGTTTCTATAAAATCGCGCAGCATGGCCTCGCTCTGCCGCAAGGCCTGAAGTTCGTGCAAGAGGGTGTCGTTGTGCGCCGCGTCCCGCAACTTAGCGTGACCATTAGAGGCACCGTTCCCGGTTATCTCTTCCTTGCCGAGTGTGCGGGTGGGGGTCATGCCGCGCCTCCTTTCCTCTCTGGCTCTGCCGTATCGACGGCTAAAGGCTTCTTTTCCTTGAGAATGTTGCGCACGATAATGCCGAGCTGTGTGAATTCATCAAGGCACGAGGGTTTCCGAAAATAATAAAGCGCGGCGTGCTTTTGCGCCCGTGCGTGATCGGCAGGAGAATCGGATGAAGTCATCACGACCACCGGAACCTGCGCATAGCGTTCGGTTGATCTCAGGGATTCGAGGATTTCCTCGCCGTTGTACTTGGGCAGGTGCATGTCGAGCAACAGCAGATCCAGACCGGGCGCTTTTCGGTCGTTGTCGGCCTTCTCAATGAAACTTATGGCCTCTTCGCCGTCCCTCGCTACGTGGAGAACATGATTTATGCCCTGATCGCGAAGCGCGATGCGAACGATGCCTACATCCGCCGCTGAATCCTCAGCTAACAGAATCTGATATGGTCGCGCTTCGGTCGCCATGGCAGTCCCTGCCCCCTCCTCACAGCCGGGTGCGCTGTCGGAAACCTTCACTTTAGATTTACCACTTTTTGAGCCGTTCGTTTGTTACGGATGCGATCAATCCTTATAACGTCGTCGAGCAGATTGGGGGCAGCTCGGCGGGCATTGAAAAACCCCTGGATTGCGGAAATCCTCGGCCCATCGGGTGTGGTTCACGCGCGAACCAGCGTAGCCGCTCCGTAGAAGCAGCGCTGAAACACGCTCCAACTCGGCCCGAAACGAGCAGGGCGATACCGCCTCAATGGATTGGGAGAGTGCCGTTCGAACGAAATGATCGGCTAGAGAGACCACATTCCAGAGTAGCGATTCCGCCCGGCCGAAGAGCGGTGTTCAATTTGTAGACCGTGCGTTAAGTGCTGATCCACACAGTTTGGTCATGCTTATGATGGCGTGCGTAGCATCACGCTTGCACGCCCCCCCGAGTTTCTGCCAGTTGCATGCACATTCGGCTTTAGAAGGTTCGCGCCGGGCGAGGGTTTTTCGCCTCAGCTTCCGTCTGCGATTCTGTCTCCATCCCCCGAAGCGGGCTTGGCTTCCTCGATGGTGATGATCGCAGTTTTCCGTCGCGGCACCGGCGACAGAACGACCTTAACAGTTATCCGAGAGTGATTTCATGCAGCTTCGCCGGAAACTCACTTTGCATCCACCATCATCTTAAGCAAGTCAATACGGAGGCGGATGCCGAAGGCGAGCTATGGAGCGTCTCCAGAGAGATATCCCTATTCTCCGAGATCCTTAAACCGTGAGTAGTGGCCGCCGAAGCAAACGCCACAAAGGGACTGATTGGTGTCTTTCGGCATCTCTCGGACGTACTCGGGTACCCAGACCCACTTTTCGCCCGAGTCAGGGACCAGCGTCCTTCGCAATGTGCGCACATTACTATGGCCCCGTTTTTTTGGCGCAATGCATCGAAAGGGCCTGAGTCCCCTTCCTGCCAGGACCGCTGCTTGACTAAAGAATTCACGACGACGAGATAAGGTGCTCCACCCAGCGGCTCCAATCGCTGAATATGCATGTGGAACTGCCGAAAAAGATCCGGACTGGAACAATCGTATATATGATCCGCAGTCGTTTCCTGACTCAGGACACGAGTAAAGACGGCATGATAAAAGCGTATGAGAGCCACAGGGGTGCTCTGCATGACACTGCGCCCGATTTGGCGCTCGCGAAGGAGCTTAGGCGCGCCCCCGTTCTTGAGTGCGAACAGGTCCCAAGCCGCATTACAGTACACCAAACGAAAACTGCGGTCGAGAATATAGATTACAGCGGGATCATCTTCAAATCGCGATGTCCACTCCTGTTGAATAGGGTCTAGCATTTCCCCGCCGTAGATGCCCCTGATCGCGAAAGCGCGATGCAAACGCTGCCTACATCCCCCGCTGAATCCTCAGCCAACAGGATCTGATTTGGTCGCCCTTCGGTCGCCATGGCAGTCCCTGCCCCTCCTCACAGGGTGTGCTGTTGGAAACCTTCATTTTAGATTTACCACTTTTTGAACCGTTCGTTTGTTTCGGACTCGATCAATCCGTCGTCGACCACATTGGGCGCAGCTCGGCGGGCAGCGAAAAACCCTGGGATTCCCGAAATCCTCGGCCCCCTCGGGTGTGGTTCACAAGCGAACCAGCCTATCCGCTCCGGAGAAGCAGCGCTGAAACACGCTCCAACTCGGCCCGGAACGAGCAGAGCGACACCGCCTTAGTGGAGCAGGTTCTATGCGATCGGTTGAAGTCTCTTGCGAACTACCCACACTCGCCTGCTGACGCTTAGCGCCGGACCGAGTTTCTGCCAGTTGAACGCACATCGACCCTCTTGGGAGGGTTCTCTCCCTAAATGGTTTCCGCCTCAGCTTCCGCGTGTTCAGCCAGTCGTTGGCGAAGCACCAGCGGCACGGCGTGTCCCGATCAGTCCAGCAGGCTGGGTGAAAACGCGCAGGGCGCCTTTAGATGGGTCCTATCGCGATGCCCTGTGTCTCGACTGCTGAGTGGAATCAAATAGATACCTGCTGGCGGGCGACGTGCATAAGTGCACCGCCATGGGATCGGACACGAATGATCAGGTCTTGAATTCTGATATTGACGGCCTGTGTCCAACGCTGAAGCGGCTCTTCCATGAATACGACTCGGCGCTGCGTGACCACTCTGAAGCCATTGCCTACCTCACAAGCCGCATGGGAACTGTACCTAAAGATGAATATGACCGCTTGTTGGCTGTCAGCGAGCAGAAGCGGCTGCAGGTCGAACAAGCCCGCCTTGCAACAGAGTCGCACAAGTCAAGACACGGCTGCTGACCCGCTTGCGCCGGGAGCGATGTCAATCGCCTGGTGTCAAGACGGGTATGCGGGGTCCCGAATCCGTTCTCTCCGGCCATTTGCAATACGCTGAGACTATGCTTCGAGGAGAGTACCCTATTCCGCTGCTACCCGTGCCTCATTTTTTGGTCACCAGTGCCGTGCGCGTCTTCAATCGCGACACTCCTGGCGTTCGGCCACCTTCCGGGCGGCGGCAAACCTGGCGACAACCTCCCGAGCTCCTTAATGCAAGCCGTCCGGATCATGCATGAGTCTCTCAGCACCCGGGCCGTGTGATCGCAAATGGCCAGCCGTGAGTCCTGGTCTGGCGCGTACGATCACCGAAGGCATGATCGAAGTTCTCACTTCTCTCTCTATTGTTCAATGAGACCTGCCTCTTTTCGGAAGCGCTGAACCGAACTGGGGGAATGGCCGCGAAGTAGCTTTTGTGCTCGTCCGCCTACCGTAGGGCGCACCGACCTATCGAGCACGCGAGAACAAACCTGACTGATTTCGGCTATGCTGGTTTGTTCAAAAGCAATTTTTACAGATAAAGCGCTGTCAACCAGCTACTTGTCTCGGATGGTGGACTCGCTTCGGCCTTTAAGAGCAACTTCATGGATGTCTTTGATCTCGACAGCGCGGTTGTCAACGACTACGAGCGGTTCGCCCGCTCGTTCACGCAGGTTCGTGCCGAAGACATTCGCTCTCAAGTCGATGCATTCTACGCGACCGGTCGGTTCTGGCCAGAACCGCTTATACGGATCAACCCGCACTACGAGCGAGCATCCAACATACAGGAGCTCGTTGACGAAGGATTTTTGCATGCCGACACACCCAGAGTATTCCGCATGGAAGGCGAACCGATCACGCTCTATCGCCACCAAGCGCAGGCGGTCGCCAAGGCGGCGGCACGCCACAGCTTTGTCGTAACGACCGGCACGGGTTCCGGCAAATCTCTGTGCTTCTACATTCCCATTGTTGATGCGGCCATACGGGCTCGCGCGGCAGGTGAGGCGCCGCGGACCCGCGCCATCATTATTTATCCGATGAATGCGCTCGCTAACAGTCAAATGCAGGAGTTGGAGAAATTTGTCGAGCAATCTGGATTACCCGACGGACTTAAGCCTACCTTCGCCCGTTACACCGGCCAAGAGACGACCGACGAGCGCGAGCAGGTTCGAACCTCCAAACCGGACATTCTGCTGACGAACTTCATGATGCTCGAACTGCTCATGACCCGTCAGAGCGACCGGGACCGAGCCGTGATTGCGAACGCCGAGGGACTCGATTTCCTGGTTCTCGACGAACTCCACACCTACCGCGGCAGACAGGGCGCAGACGTGGCCATGCTAGTACGCCGGGTGCGCGACCGGCTGTGCTCGAAGAAGCCCCCTCTCTGCATCGGCACGTCCGCCACGATGGCGAGCGAAGGCAAAGACATGGCGCGTGCCACTGCAGTTGCGAACGTCGCCTCGCGACTTTTCGGTACACACGTTTCGCCCGATGCCGTCATCGACGAGAGCCTGGAGCGCGCGACAAACCCTTCGGTACCTGTGACACCGGCGGCGCTTTCGGCAGCGGTTGATGGGGAGATAACAGGTGCTCTCACTGACCCGCAACTCCGGGCTCATCCTCTGGCGATTTGGATCGAAACGGAAATTGGCCTTTTGGACGGCCAGCGTCTCCAACGCCGCGAGCCCGTGACGGTGGAGGACGCTGCGCGCCGTCTAGCCGGACGCACGCAGCGCGAAATCGGTCGTTGTCGAGCACAGATTCAGCGTATGCTCACCGTGATGAGCATGCCCGGCAAAGATAGGGGCGGCTCTGGGGACCGCGCTTTCCTTGCGTTCAAGCTCCACCGCTTTATCTCCGGTGCGGGACATGTCTACGCGACTCTCAAAGCGCCGGGCCTTCGCAGGGTTACGCTCGACGGACAGCGATTTGACCCAGAAGAACCGGACGCCCGGCTATATCCGACGTTTTTCTGCCGCGCGTGTGGACAGGAATATCATCCCGTTGTGCTGGGCGACGACCAGAGTGTGCGGCGCGCCCTGCCGCGCTCCATCGACGAGACGCCCTTAGACGAGGCCGATGCGCTCGAAGAATCGGGTTATCTGCTGCCTCAACCGAGCGGCGACCCGGACTTCTTGTTCAGTGGCGAGCCGGACGACTATCCCGAAGAATGGACCGAAATCGGGCCGGGCGGGGCGCGGCGCCTTCGCTCTGAGCGGCGTAAAATGGCGCCGCGCCGAATCCACGTCGATGCGTCCGGTGCGGTAAACGGTGCCGGCAGGGCCGCCTGGTTTATTCCTGGGAAGTTCCGTTTTTGTCTGGCCTGCAAAGACCAGCCGCCCGGACAGGCACGTGAAATCAACAAACTCGCCGGCCTTTCAGCGGAAGGCCGCAGTTCAGCCACAACACTCTTGGTATCGAGCACGCTTCGGTGGATGAATGTGCCCTCGCATGGCATACACGCCCACAAACGAAAGCTCTTGGGGTTCACCGACAACCGCCAGGACGCGGCCCTTCAAGCGGGTCACTTTAACGACTTTCTCTTTGTGTCGCTCTTCCGCGCGGGAACCCTTGCCGCCGTTCGCGCAGCCGGTGCAGACGGTTTAGGCGATGACGAGTTCGGCAGGCGGGTTCAGGCGGCACTGGGCTTTACCGCCGTTAATAAGGCGAGGCGCGCGGAATGGCTTTCGCGGCCAGATATCGTGGGCGTGGGCCTGATCGACGCCGAGCGTACGCTTGCGCGGGTGCTAGGCCATCGCGTGTGGGCCGACCAGAGGCGCGGTTGGCGCTTCACGAATCCGAGCCTGGAAGAACTGGGCCTCGTCAGCGCAAACTATGTCGCCTTGGATGAACTGTCCGCGGACGATGATGCGTTTGCCGCCGCCCCCTTGGAACTTCGCCGGCTTCCACCGGAGCTTAAAAAGCGCGCGCTCATGATCCTCCTCGACACGTTGCGCCGCGGACTCGCCGTCACCGCAGACGCGCTCGATCCGGGTGCAATTGACATGATCAGCACGGCTGCCCGCCAGGCGCTTCGCGACCCGTGGTCGTTTTCGCAGCAGGAGAATCCACGCATCGCCTCCGCTCTGCTCATCGACGCTCCTGGCCGCGATGAAGTGGGCTTACGCGGTGAGCCGCTGATTGTGCGTGGAGGGCCCAGAAGCAGACTGGCGCGCCAGCTTAATCGATCCGAACTCTGGGGAGATCGTCTGTCAGGCCGTACGTACATAGACGTGGTGAACGCGCTCCTTGCAGCCGCAGAGCGTTACCAGCTCGTTCGGCGTGTGCCAACAACGTTTGACGTGGAAGGATGGAGGCTCGCTGCCAACGCTGTCCGGCTTGTTGTTGGGACTTCGCGCGCCCATGACCGTCCGCCGAATCCCTACTTCGTAAGCTTGTACGAGACGCTTGCCGATGCCTTAAGCCAGGGTGGCGAAGGCTTGTTTGGACTCGAAGGCCGCGAACATACCGCGCAGGTCGAGCAGGAACGCCGCGAATGGCGCGAGTGGCGCTTCCGCTGGGGCGATGACGACAAAGAAAGATTGGAGGTAAACAAGGACAGGCTCCGCGAGGAGGGCGAACCAAATGTTTTCCTGCCCGCGCTGTTTTGTTCACCCACGATGGAATTGGGCGTGGATATTTCCGCGCTGAACGCGGTTTATCTTCGCAACGTCCCTCCGACTCCCGCCAATTACGCTCAGCGCTCTGGCCGGGCCGGGCGCTCAGGCCAGGCGGCCTTGGTCATCACCTATTGCGCGGCGCAAAGCCCGCATGACCAGCACTACTTCGGCAAACCCGACGAGATGGTGAGTGGCATCGTGAAGCCCCCCGCATTGGAACTGGCCAATCGCGATCTCGTCGAAGCCCACCTCCATGCAGTGTGGCTCGCCGAATCGGGCCAGGATCTTCACGAGGACATACCGCACGTGCTCAATCTCGCGAAGGAGGATCTACCGGTGCGCGATGAGATCGTGAGCACGGTGTCCGATCCGGAGCTTCAGGTGCGAGCCGCAGGCAGCATGCGGCGTATTCTCAACAGCATTGATTCAGAGCTCACCGCTTCCAAAGCGCCGTGGGCCGCATCCCGCGATGCCTTTGTGGAGACTATTGCGGCGGAAGCTCCCGAGCGGTTTTCAGCGGCGTTTAAACGCTGGCGGCAACTCTACCAAGGCGCGCATAGTCAGCTCACCGAAGCCAACCGCAAATCGGAAATGCACGGCATTAGCGCAAAGGAGCGCCGGGAAGCAAAGCTCGCGCAGGCGCAGGCAAACGAACAACTGGCGCTTCTGGAACGCGGCAGAGACACTGGGGGGTCGGATTTCTACACCTACCGCTATTTGGCGACGGAAGGCTTTCTGCCCGGCTATAATTTCCCGCGCTTGCCGGTGTACGCGTACGTGCCAGCCGTGGGTAGCGGCGGCCCGAAAGCAGCTTACCTGCAGCGGGCGCGGTTTCTCGCAATTGCCGAATTCGGCCCGCGCAGCCTCATTTATCACGAGGGCCGAGCTTTCCGAGTGCACAAGGCCAAAGTTGCGCCTGAACTGCGAACCTCCGAGGGGCGGCTCGCCACGAAGACGCTTTATGTCTGTGAACAGTGCGGTGCCGCCCACGTTGACGAGCCCGAGCGTTGCCACGCGTGCAACGCGAGTTTTGCCGCGGCCCAGCCCATTCGCAACATCGTTCGTATCGATAATGTGGAGACACAGCCTGCCGAGCGGATTACAGCAAATGACGAAGACCGCCAGCGTCAGGGATTCGACATCCAGACGGTTTTTGCTTGGCCACAACGCGATGGCCGCGTGGATGTCGCCTCCGCCGTGGCAAGGGATGCGGAAGGGCCTGTTCTCTCAATTGACTATGCGTCTGGCACAACCATCACGCGGGTGAATAAAGGTCTGCGACGCCGCAAGGAAAAAAGCATTCTCGGATTCGGCATCGATCCCGCAAGCGGGCGCTGGACCGGAAGTCCAACCGAAGGTGACGCCGAGGAAGGGCCTGACGGAGCCGTCTCGCAGCGCATTGTTCCCATCGTGGAAGACAGCAAAAACGCTGCCTTGTTGCGGCTCGCTCACGAGGTCCAGTCCGAAGCCACAATCACCACATTGCAGCACGCTTTCACGCGCGGGCTGGAGTCCATATTTCAATTGGAGGAAGGTGAGACGCTCACCGAGCCTGTACCATCGCGCGAGAATCGAAAGGCCATTCTGGCCTTTGAGGCCACGGAAGGCGGGGCGGGCGTCTTAAGCCGTTTGGTCGGAGAACCTGAGTGTCTCGCCGAAGTTGCGCGTGCGGCCCTTGGCCTAATGCACTACCAGAATCTGGACGCCGCCATCGAAGCCGGAGACCCAGATCTTCTGACCAACGACCCGCACGCCGCGTGCGTGAGGGGGTGTTACCGCTGCCTCCTCTCTTACTACAACCAACCCGACCACGAATTGATCGATCGCACAGACCCCGAGCTTCTGTCGGTGCTGGTGCGCATGGCGCGGGTTCGTGTGCGAATGTCGGGCCGTCCCGCGGGCGATGTGGACGGGGTATGGCGCACGGCTGTTGCTTTATGGCGTTTGCCCTCACCGGACCCCACACCACTTGTGGTCTCAGAGACGGTATTTCCCTTGGCATGGCGCTCTCATCTCGTCGCCGCCACCTCTCTTCCTTTGGGCGCGGACATCGTCTCGGCTCTCGATGCGCTTGGATTTGTCGCCGTGCAACTGCCGGACGCACCGGGAGCAACACCACCTGATGATCTCCTCCGCCTGCTTGGAGTGGGGGAATGAGCGAAACATTCGCGCCGGGCGATCTGGTATTCGCTCGCGGCCGCGAGTGGGTGACATTGCCGTCGCCCGAAACCGATTGGCTGTGTTTACGACCGCTTTCCGGGGGTGAAGCAGACGTCCAACTCCTGCTTCCAGCATTGGAACGCGAGCCCGTGAGGCCCGCGCGGTTTGCTCTGCCTGCTCCGCATGAGATCGCAACACAAGAGGCGGCCAGATTACTTTCGGAAGCGCTCCGGCTTTCCTTGCGCCGGGGAGCCGGACCGTTTCGTTCCGCCGCCAAACTCGGATTCGAGCCGCGCGCCTATCAGCTTGTGCCGTTACTCATGGCGCTGCGACTGCCGACCGTTCGCCTGATGATTGCCGACGACGTGGGTATCGGCAAAACGATCGAGGCGGGGCTCGTGCTTCGAGAACTTATCGACCGCGGTGAAATCGAGCGCTTCGCTATCCTTTGCCCGCCGCATCTGGTCGAGCAATGGACCACCGAGCTACGCCTCAAGTTCGACATCGATGCTGTCCCGGTTACCGCTTCATCGGCCGCGCGGCTGGAACGCAGTCTTCCGGCCACGCAAACGATATTCGAGGCGCATGCCTTCACCGTGGTGAGCCTCGATTACATCAAGGCCGACCGTCGGCGCGAAAGCTTCGCCCGCGCCTGCCCAAAGACTGTCGTGGTTGATGAAGCGCACGCCTGCGTCGGCACCCACCAAGGACGCCACCAACGCTTCGAACTGTTGCGCCGCCTCGCAGAAGACCCTGAACGTCACCTCATCCTGCTTACGGCCACGCCGCATAGCGGCGATGAGCAAGCCTTCGACCGTCTACTGGGGCTGCTCGATTCGGCGTTTGGGAGTGCAGCGCTTGACGATGAGCCCCTGCGCATACGCCTGGCACGTCATCTCGTGCAGCGCAGACGTGCCGACATCACGGGGCGCGACTGGGGCGAAGACAGGGCTTTTCCAAAACACATAACCACAGAACGGCCTTATTCGCTTGACGCGAATTACCGGGCATTTCACGAGGCCGTGCTCGACTACTGCCTGGGCGCGGTCTCCGGTGAGGGTGGGGACGAGACGCGTCGCAGATTAGCATTCTGGGGCACGCTCGCACTTATGCGTTGCGTGGGGTCGTCGCCAGCCGCCGCCACGAGCGCGTTGCGCAACCGCCTCGCGAGCGACTCTGAGCGTTTGGTGGATCAGCTCTTCGACGACGAAGGGGAAACCATTGATATCGAGCCAACGCCCGGCCTTGATGCTACTGGAGCGCTTAAGAGCCTTATCGAGCAAGCCGATCGCCTGAGGAAATCACGTGACCCCAAGGTGACAGCACTCGTCGAGATCCTGGAGCCGCTGATAGCCCAAGGAGCGAATCCCGTCGTCTTTTGCCGTTTCATTGCGACTGCCGATCATGTGGCCACCGCGCTACGCAAGGCATTCCCGAAATTACGCATCGAGGCTGTTACGGGCGCGTTAGTGGCGGAAGAAAGGCGAGCGCGCGTCGGAGACATGGCTGGCGCCGAACAGCGTCTGTTGGTCGCCACCGACTGTCTGTCCGAAGGCATCAATCTGCAAACGTTGTTCGACACGGTCGTCCATTACGACCTCTCGTGGAATCCGACGCGGCACCAGCAGCGAGAAGGCCGCGTGGACCGCTTCGGCCAGCCCGCTGCGCAAGTGCGTTCGGTTCTGATGTTCTCACCCGACAGCGCGATCGACGGCGCGGTGCTCGACGTTATCTTGCGCAAAGCCGAAGCCATCCGTCACGCGACCGGAGTGACTGTTCCACTTCCCGACGAGCGATCCGCCGTCACCGGCGCGCTAATGAACGCCGTGCTCCTGCGTAACGGACGGACGCGGCAGATGAGCCTGGACTTCGGTCTTGTGGCCGATGCCGAGTCTTTTGAGGTCCGGTGGCGGGATGCCTCGGAGGGCGAGCGACGCTCGCGGGCGCGTTTTGCGCAGCACGCCATCAAGCCCGAGGAAGTTGCGCCCGAATGGCGGCGCTGGCGGGAGATACTCGGTGCTCCGGCAGACGTGCACCGATTCGTTTCACGCGCGATGGGCCGCTTGGATGCGCCGCTGGAAGAAAACACCGCGCACATTAAAGCGCATCTTGCGGCCCTGCCGCCTGTTCTGCGCGAGAGGCTTGCTGCCCGTGGACTCGAAGGTACAGTGCGCCTGGCGTTCGAGGAACCTGCGCCAGCAGGCACCGAAATCGTTTTCCGAAGCCACCCGCTACCCTCCAGTCTTGCAGACATGTTGCTCGAAAGCACGCTCAGTCCGGGAGCGGACATGCTCCCGGCATTGGGACGCGCCGGCGCCTGGATGACCTCGACCGTTGCCGCGACCAGGACGACTCTCCTTGTTCGGCTGCGCTTCAAGCTCACGCTCCACGGGCGGCGTGAACGGATGTTGCTGGTCGAGGAGGCGGAGGCCATCGCCTTTGAGGCCACATCAGATACGCCCATCGCCGAAGGCGAAGCAGCCCGCGCTTTGCTTTACTCTCAGGCAAGTGAAAATCTTGCCCAAGTGGCGCGCGACCGCGTGATTGCGCAAGCTATCAACCGTGCTGCTCAAAAACTCGGTGGCCCCCTTGCAGACTACGCGCGAACACGCGCACGCAAGCTAAATCAGGATCACGCCCGCGTGCGTACCGCCGGAATCAACGTGCCCCGCGTCAGCGTCGAGCCTGTGCTCCCAGTAGATGTGATTGGGATCTTTGTGCAGATACCCGGAGGCGCCTGATACTTGCCTTCCGCGCGCAAACCCGCTGCATCCCTCTTCGACGCAATCACGCTGGAGGGCGGTCTCATTTCCTCGGCGATGCTTGCACGCATCGCTGCGCGGGAAGCCGGAACGCAGTCGGAAGCGGATTATGGCATCCCCAAAGGCCTGACACTTCGTGATGAAATTGCCCGCTACTTCCGTATTGCGGATGCTCTGTACCGGGACTTATCTGCGAAGAAAGATGCTTCCCGCCACACGACGATTACATTCGCGCACTCCTTGATACGGGACGTGTTCGGATTTGCGGACGTGCACCTCTCGAAGGACGAGCACGCCGTGCTCGAAGCGCACGGGGGAAACATTCCTATCGTGGTCGTGCCCCCATCGGACGACTTAGACCACGCAAGTCCGCACCTGACTTCGGAGGGGCGGCGTCGCTCCGCCGCGACTTCAGTGCAGGATTGGCTCGGCGCCCATGAAGGAGCTTTGTGGGGATTCTGCACGAACGGGGAACGCTTGCGCCTGGTGCGTGACAACGCCAGTCTGACACGGCCTGCTTACGTCGAGTTGAACCTGCGGGAAATCGTCGAGGGAGAAGACTTCGCGGACTTCACGGCCTTCTGGTTACTTGCGCATGCTTCTCGTTTCGGAGCAGACGGCGCTCCCGGAGCAGAAAGTATCCTCGAACACTGGCGCGAGGCTGCAGCGGCGGAAGGCCTTGTCGCCAGGGACCGGCTGCGCGACGGGGTGGAAGCGGCGCTGCTGGCGCTGGGCACCGGGTTCCTTTCCCATCCAGAAAACGGCGGGCTGCGCGATCGTATTGGCCGGGGAGAACTCCCCCTGCCGGACTTCTTTCGGCAATTGCTTCGCCTCGTCTACCGCCTGATTTTTCTGCTCGCAGCAGAAGACCGCGGATTACTTCACCCCGCCGATGTGTCCGCCGCATCCCAGCGGCTATATCTGGAAGGCTATTCGGCAAGCGCGTTGCGTGATCGCGCCGTGCGGCGCTCGGCGTGGGATCAGCATATTGATCGCTGGGAGGGTTTGCTCATTACCTTTCGCGGACTGGCTCACGGCGAGCCACTCCTTGGGCTGCCGGCCCTCGGCGGCCTTTTTGAGAGCAATGCTGCCGCCGACTTGGAGAATGCAAAACTCTCAAACCGGTCCTTGATGGAATCTGTTTACCGCCTTGCTTGGCTCAAGGATGGTACTGGCATTGTGCCGGTCAATTGGCGCGACATGGAAACCGAAGAACTTGGTTCCGTCTACGAAAGCCTCCTGGAACTCACGCCATTTTTGACCGCCCATGGCCGGGCATTGGCGTTTGTTGAAGGACCTGAAAGCAAAGGCAACGAGCGGAAGACAACGGGGAGTTACTACACGCCGGACGGCTTGGTGCAGAAACTGCTGGACAGTGCACTCGACCCCGTACTAGGGCGTATCGAGGCCGAATCGAACGACCCCGCTCAAAGCCTGCTCACAGTGAAGGTCCTCGATCCGGCGTGCGGCTCGGGCCACTTCCTGCTCGCCGCCGCGCGCAGAATTGCTACGCGACTGGCGCGCGCTCGAACCGGCGGAGTTGCCTCCGCACAAGACTACCGCCACGCTCTGCGTGACGCCGTGCGCTCGTGCATCCACGGCGTCGACCGCAATCCTATGGCCGTCGAATTAACCAAAGTGGCGCTGTGGATCGAGACGGTCGAACCCGGGAAGCCGCTTGGCTTTCTCGACGCGAACATTTTGTGCGGAGATTCTCTATTGGGTATCGCCAACCTCGATGCGCTGCGCAACGGTATACCCGATGCGGCGTATAGGGCGTTCTCGGGAGATGACAAGAACGCAGCGAAATTCCTGGATCGACGAAACCGCGCAGAACGCGATGGCCAAGGCACGCTCGATTTCGCAAACGGGAGAGGCGGCCTCCCGGCTCCGCCGCCGCTCGGTCGTACCGTGCAGACCATCCGCGCGTTGCCGGAGGATGACACCGCCGAGGTTTCCGAGAAACGCCGTAGGTTCGAAAAGGTCAAAACCGATCCCAAATGGTGGACATGGCGGGTGGCCTGTGACTTGTATGTGGCGGCCTTCCTCTTGCGCAAGGCTCCGATTCCCGACGATCCCAACACGATTACTGTCCCCACCACGGATCATGTTTGGCGAGTGTTGTCGGGGGGACAGGTATACGGTCCTCTTATTGGCACCGCCCAGGAAGCGTCAGTGAAATCTGGCGCATTCCATTGGCCGTTGGAATTCCCAGACATCATGACTGCGGGGGGCTTTGATGTTGTGCTCGGAAACCCGCCTTGGGAACGAATAAAGCTGCAAGAACAAGAGTTTTTCGCGTCGCGCGAGCCCGAAATCGCCCAGGCTCCAAACGCGGCTACCCGCGACGAAATGATCGAACACTTGAAAAACGCGGTGCTGGGCACGCGCGAGAGAGGGCTATTTGCAGAATTTGAGGCCGCAAAGCGACTGGCCGAGGCGGCCTCCATCTTTGCGCGGGAAAGTGGTCGTTTCCTGCTTACAGGTCGTGGAGATGTCAACACTTACGCACTGTTTGCCGAACTCGCCTCCGACCTTGTCGGTAGTGGCGGACGAGTTGGGATAATCGTTCCCACCGGCATCGCCACCGATGCTACTACCGCTCCATTCTTCGCGCGTCTCATTGCCGACGGGAGACTCGATCGGCTCACCTCCTTTGAAAATGAAGAGTTCATTTTCCCGAGCGTCCATCATTCGTTCCGGTTCGCCTTACTGACATTCCGGCCGCGAAGCGAACGCCCAACCGAATTTTCGTTCTTTCTGCGTCGGGTCGATCAAACAGCCGATTTGGAAAGGCGATTTACACTCTCGCCCGCTCAAATCGGCCTGATAAACCCCAACACGCGAACCGCTCCCATTTGCCGTTCGCGCGCGGATGCGAGCCTCATCACTAAGATTTATGAGACTGTACCGATACTGATCGACGACAACAAACCGTCTGGAAACGTTTGGGAGCTTACCGTCTCGACGCGGCTTTGGCACATGGCTGAAGACTCAGGCTCGTTTAAAACAGAAGCCGAACCTGGATACTCACCCGTGTACGAAGCGAAGATGGTGCACCAGTTTGATCATCGTCACGCGAGCTATTCCGGTGAGGTAAGCCCTGAACTCAAGCAAAACCCCTCCTTCGAGTCTGTTCCCCGCTATTGGGTCGCTTCCGATGAAGTCAATACGCGACTGATAGATTCGCAAGAATGGACCCGGAACTGGCTTATCGGGTGGCGCGATATAACGAGCGCACATGTCCTCAGAACCGTTATCGCCGCCGTCGTTCCTCGAACGGCGGTCGGTCATACCTTTCCGCTCCTGTTTTCAAAGCGCAAGCCTGCTTTAGTGGCAGCTCTTTTGGCCAATTTGAATTCTTTGGTCCTCGACTTTGTGGCTCGACAAAAGGTTGGCTGGACTCATCTGACGTTCGGAACGCTGAAGCAATTTCCGATGCTCACTCCGGAGGCATATAGCCACTCCGATTTGAGCTTCATCATCCCTCGCGTCCTTGAGTTGACGTATACCAGCCATTCAGTTGCCGGATTTGCCCGCGACCTGGACTTTGACGGACCTCCGTTTACGTGGGATCAAAACCGCCGAGCCGCTATCCTTTCCGAATTGGATGCTTGGTTCGCAAACGCCTATGGTCTCAGTCGCGATGAATTGCGCTATGTCCTGGACCCAGCTGAAGCGCGGGGTGCGGATTACCCATCTGAAACATTCCGCGTTTTGAAACTCAACGAAATCAAATTGTACGGCGAGTACCGCACCGGCCGTCTTGTTCTCGAAGCGTGGGACCGTATGCATGGAAGCGGCGCGCTATATGGGGCCACCGCTCCAGTCGGTCCGCCAGCGGTCGTTGATCCCGCGACCCTGCCCAATGGAGCGTGGGCAGCGAGTAGCAACACAAGTGATGCGGCGCTTGCGCAACTAGCCGCGTTAATCAAAGCTCTTCCCACTCCTACGCCAATCCCGCGCACGAGACTTGCTGCCTTGTACGCTCTGGAGCCGCGTTACCTAACGCGCCGCTTGTCCGGTGCCGATCGAGCCACGTGGCTGCGGCTTGTGGGTTCCGCGGCGCAGGTTCCACAGGGCGCGAATGTCGCCGCGTTCGCGCCGAGAATCGACGCCAACTGGCAAAGTGCATTAACGCAACTGCGAGGCATGAGCGCGATTGCGGAAGACATTTCCAATCAGACCTGGGCACCGGGAAGTCGCATTCATGACTTCCACACGGCCGGCTGGCCGGACGGCCGCGCGGCCTTCGTGCTGCGTGCACTTGGCTCCATAACCTTCGAAGAAGCAACCACGGGTTTGCCCCCTGAAGATGTGGCGTGGGTGCGCGCGTATGCCGCCTAGGCTCTTTGAAGAACCAGCCTGGAGCGTAAAGCCCGAAATGGGCCGAACGGAACCAAGACTCTGGGTCCGACGAGTAGCCATTCTGCGCGAACCGGGTCAGTTTGTCCGCGACGTTCAGCTTAAGCGCGGGCTGAACGTCGTCTGGTCGCCGGACGGAGGCACTGCCGACGAGCCCATGGGGCATGGCGGCGGGAAGACGACCTTCTGCCGATTGCTTCGTTACTGTCTCGGTGAGGACAGCTTTGCACCTGAAGAGCAACGGCGCGCCATCCAATCGCACTTTCCGGCGGGCTCGGTAGGTGCGGAGATCCTCTTGAACGGAACCCCTTGGGCTATCGTACGTTCGCTGGGTGACCGCCGAGGAGATATCGCACTGGAGAACGCGACGCTAGAGGATGCGCTTCAAGCAGGAGTCGGTCCAACCGGAATGCGTTCCTTCCGGAAAGCAGTCGCCGACGCGATCATCACGGACGCCGCGGCTTTGATGCCGTCGAGCGTCGGTGACGAGGATGCGTGGGAAGCGACGCTAGCGTGGGCAACCCGCGACCAGGAATGCCGCTTCGGCGATCACCTCGAATGGCGTGATCCGCACAGCGATTCGCATTCGCCCGTACGCGGCATTTCAAGCGGCGATGTTCTCATGATTGTGCGAGCTTTGATCGGCGCGCTGTCCGCCGACGAGATCGTCGCGCAACAGCGTGCCGCCGAGCAATCGAAGCTTCTAGCGGCGCACCGCTCCAAATCCGAGCGTCTCGCCTGGCAGATTGAGCGGTCCCACGAGGAGTTGGCTGCCGCCTTCAGCCTCACCGACTTTGCTCCCGGAACGCCGCTCGCTTGCGACGGTTTCAAGGCGGCAGCGGTGGCGGCGCTCTCGAAGATTCTCGACCTGCCGACAGACACGACAACTACCGATCTGCAAACCGCCCGCAACCAGCACCAAAGCGCCCAGCAGGAATTTCAGCGGATTAAGGCTGAATACGAAGGCGTTGCCATTCGGATCGAAGAGCGTGAGAAGACCGCATCCTACATGCAGTCCGAGCTTCCCGAAGCGCATGCACGCCTGACGAAAGAGAACAACCCGATCTGTCCCATCTGCGAGGTCCCCATCGATAGGGCCCTGGCGCAAGGTTGCGGAATCTCCACGGCAACGTGCGATCTCGAAGCCCTTCAGACGCGCGTTGCCAAGCTTCGTGAACAGATTCAAGGCCGACAAGAGGAAATCGCGCAGCTCAAGAAAGAGAGAAGCGAGCTCAAAGCCAGTTTGGAAAGCGCACGCGAGCGTGTGGAGCCTGCCGCGCGTACATTGGCCGCATTGGAGCGCAACATCTATCAGCGATCCACGGCTATCCGGGAAGCTCAGCGATTGGTCGATGACGCAGAACGATACGAGCGGTTGACCCAGGAGCGCTCGGCAGCGGCAGGCGCAGCCGACCGTGTTGCTGGGCAATTGGAGTCCACGAGGGAAATGCTGTCCGCTCACCGTATCGCGGTCGCTGAATCCATCACCTATCTCTCTGGCTGGTTTGATACCACAATGCGCGAGCTTGTGCCTAGCGAAATTAGGGCGACCGCGAAGCTCGATGGAAATGGCCTCACGCTTAGAGTTGAGCTTGGAGGTGAGCGATCGACGGCAGCTATTGATTCCTTAAAGGTTGTCGCGTTCGATCTTGCGGTTCTTATCATGTCGATTGAAGGCCGCGCGCGCTTTCCGGGATTCCTGATTCACGATAGCCCCCGTGAAGCCGATCTGGGCTTGTCGATTTACAGCCGCCTGTTTGCGTTCGCGCGGAAGCTGGAGAGCTTTGGACCTTCACCCTTGTTCCAGTACATCGTGACCACAACCACCGAACCCCCGCCGGACTTTCGGGACGACAATTGGCTCCGATTGACTGTGCATGGCGCTCCCGCATCTGAGCGCTTGTTGAGAGTCGATTTATGATCCTGCCGGAAGACCCTCCGGGTTTTGTCGTGCGGACGGAACTTCAGAAGGCCGCCTTTGAAAACGGCTTTCGGCTGGAGCACGGCATCCAATCAGGATGGCTGAGATACGGTTCGACGACGGTTGCTGGCGACATTTGGCTAGCCGGCGCTTCGATCGTCGGCCCGTGGCTGCTGTCCATTGGACAGCATGAGATTGCCACCGAAATGAAGCTGGAGTCGAGAGGAGACAATGGTCCCGGCTCGGCGACATTTGTATTCGGGGACCTTCAGGGGCTTTACGAAGGTCTTGATCGCGCATACCGGCTCGGTGCGAGTTTACCCGATGCGCCATTGCGCCAGTTTCGCGCCGAGACCGGAGCCCTACCGCGAGAAACGGAAGCGGAGAGGCTCGTAGTACAGCGGATTGGCCAGAACGTATTTCGCAACGCGCTGATCAAGTATTGGAATGGGCGGTGTCCTTTGACCGGCATTACAGATGTTTCGCTTCTCCGCGCGTCCCATATCATCCCGTGGGCAGAATGCGGGACAGATTTCCTGCGCCTGGACGTGCATAACGGGTTATTGCTGTCGGCGCTATGGGACGCCGCCTTCGATTCAGGCAAAGTCAGCTTTGGCGATGACGGTTCCGTCCTGCGGTCGCCTACCCTCAGCGCCGAGGCAATCGCGGCGCTCGGATCGCCTCCTTCGTGCCTCTTCCCTTTGACCGATGCTCATCGGGAGAATCTCATTTACCATCGCAGAAAATATGGGTTCACCGTGTAAGGCAAGAGCCGGCAAATGCCTGAAAACATTCCAAAAGCGGGCGAAAATAAGATCGTGCAACCTAGTTCCAGCCGCGTCACCAGCAGGGATGGCGTGAACACCGCGCGGTTGTTTTTCGAGCACCATTCTTGCAGGTTTCAGGAGATCGATCAGCAACAGGATATCGGCAAGGATGTGTACGTGGACCTCGCCGACCAGGCCGGCATCACCCCGCTCTGCGTGGCACTTCAAATAAAGTCCGGCGTCTCGTATCGCACGGGAATTGGCGACTATCTGGTCCCTGTGGAACACCACGCGAGCCTCTGGCGGCGGTCAACGGTACCGGTCTTCGGCATCGTGTATGACCCTGATGATTCCCTGCTTCGGTGGGTGGATCTGACCGGCTATCTCCGAGCGCACCCTGACCAAGAGGGCGGGAATGTCCCCCTGTCAGGACGCCAGACGCTCGACGAGCTCGCGTTGCGCGGAGCATTCACCAATGCGATACGGGCGTATGGTGCGCGCGGTACCACCGATCTCGTGCTGAACTTGCTGTCACCTGATCCCTTTCAGACTGGCGCAATGTACGATGCATGGGCGCTCAGCCGCTCGGACGCCAAGTACCTTTTGCTCCTGAGGCGGTTTATCTTGGACCTGCACTCAGAGGCAACACGGCGTTCGATATGGCTCTTATCCCACGTCGGCTCACACCCGAATATTTTGTTTACTAAAGACAATTGGATCAACCCTGAAGCCGAACAACTCCTACTACCCTCCTTCCGTTGGTCACCGGAAGAGCTCGCGCACATGCTCCGGGCGGTCGATCACTCGGATTATGGATACGGCACGCTTGGAGAATGCCTCGACGTGCTGCTCTACGAAGACCCGAACGTCGTTCGAAAGCTGCAAATCGCGATTACGTTACTCCTCAAAGACCCGGACCACACGCAAGCCGTCAGGGCAGCAACACTTGCGCTCACCCACTCGCGAGACCAGAAGAAACAGCTCGCACTGCTCATCACCGACTTCCCGGCGCTGATGGAACACGAATGGTTCCAAGAAATCGCGGCAGCCCTCGAAGAATCCCCGGAACGCTTCGTTCTCTACTGAACCCCTACGCCCGACTGTTTTACCGTCGATTTTTAGACGCGCGCCAATCGATAGCGGAAAACTCGAACGGTTCATGTTGCTATGGCTAATCGCGAATCAACCGGGCAATTGCATCAGGTGAAGGGAGGTCGTCCTGCAACTCATCGGGAACCGTGGAGACAATCCTGTATGTTGCAACTCCGATCGGCTTCGATGAGTCTTTCAAGGCGTATTCAACAATCGTTCTGTCCTTCGACTTGCAGATCAGGATTCCGATGGCCGGGTTTTCGCCCGCGATACGTGCGGTGTCGTCGAGGACGGCGAGATAAAACTGCATCTTTCCGATTTGCTCAGGCTGAAACTCGCCAATCTTCAATTCGACAGCTACGAGCGAACGAAGGCGACGATGGAAGAGAAGTAGATCGATGAAATATTCTTTGCCGGCGACCTCCAGCCGATACTGACTCCCAATGAACGAGAACATGCCGCCCATTTCAAGCAGGAAGGGTTCCACCTTTGTGAGGATTGACTGCTCAAGCTGGCGCTCACTGTGCTCATCGGCGAGTTCCAGGAAATCGAAAGTGTACTCATCCTTCACTGCCAGTTTCGCTTGATCGCGTATTTCAGGCGGCAGCGCATTATCGAAGCTGGTTTGATTCAGCCGGGTCTTCTCATACGTTCGGTTTTCGATCTGATGGATGAGGACGTTTTTACTCCAGCCGAACTGCTGAGTGCGCCGGATATAAAACTCCCGCTCCTGGTAGTCACGACAGCGCTCCAGAATGGCCAGATTTTTCGTCCAGCTAATTTCTCTCACCAATGGTGATAAATTTTTCGTTCCCGCGATACGCTGCGTAGAACTGCCTCATTTTGTAGAGGTTAGGAGCCGAGAACCCGGTCACACCAGGAAATTCCGCCTGAAGATCCTTGGCGAGATTCTGCACGACGCTGCGGCCCCATGTCTCCCCGGCCTGGCGCTCGACAATCAGACGCCCGATGTCCCAGTAGAGCTGAATTAGCTCCCGGTTTACCGCGCGAAGTGCAGCATACTGAGCCGACCTGATTCTGGCCTTGATCTCGCGCAAAAGTGCGCCGTACGCATCGGAGGAAACTCTGCTCTCATTGTCGGGTACCGGCATGTGCCTCTCATCGACGGTACTTCTCTGCCCGCATCCCGGCTAGAGCCTCACGGTGCAGCGTCATCAAAAGATTTCAACCGCCTTGTTTAACTGCTCATCTTCATTAGCCGCCAGCATTTCCGGCCGATTCTCGATTTCAACATGCGGAGTTACGCCGTTTCCTTCGAGGCTCTGCCCCTTCGATGTAAACCACCCGAAAACGGGAATTCGCAGCCAATATCCGGCACCGACCTGGAAATTAGCGGCGCCGAGAACATTGCCGCGGGTCTTTTGGCCGACAAGTCGCCCAAGCCCATTTTCGGCGGCGAAATTTGCGAGCATCTCGGCGGCGCTGTTCGTCCACTCGTTAATGAGAATCGCGATTCGCCCGTGAAACGGCTGTGGACCCAGGCCCTGGGTCATGAGCATAACGGATTTGTCGCGGAAAGCGAACAGCCCTAACGTTATGAGTAGTTCTGGCCTGGTCCGCGGCATCAGGACACGCGGGAGAGTCGCGGGATCATAGCCGGTGCGTAGCCGCTTCGGGGTGAGGCTGTGGCCGATCGGGACCTGGCCGGGGCACATGTAGCTCGCTAAGCGCGCGAATCCCAAGCTGCCGCCGATATTGCCCCGAAGATCGATGAGCAGCCGATCACAGCCCTGCTTCTTCAGATCGTCTATGGCGCGGTCGAGATCTCTCGAGAAGCCCATACCCATCGCACCCGGAAAGTACGGGATCTTCAGAAGTCCGACTCCGGGGGCAACTACTGAATGATTTGGGCTGCGCGGCTCAACGATCGGCGGACGTTGTTTCGTCCCTTTCCGCATCGGAACAGCAATTGCGATTTCCCTGATAGTGCCGTCACCCAAGTTGCGGACGCGAATATTGTGGGTCTGTCCGATGCCGAAGTATGGAGTGGTTGGCGGTGCGTAGCATTTTCCGTCTACGCCCTCCAGGATGTGACCGGCTTTGATGCCGGCCGTATCGGCAGGGCCAGCCTCGAACACATCCAGGAACATCCATTTATGTTCCCCGTTGATACACACATCGCGAAGGCTGGCGTTTATCGTATGCTGCGGAAGCAATTCTTTGGGAAGCGAATGGTAAAACACCGTGTGGCTCGTCTTGAGTTCCGCAAGAAGTTGCCGCACGCCATCTTCAAACACCCGCACGTCAGCGTCGAGCAGTTTGGGGGTACGCTCATCGACGTGCTGCGCCCAGGCACCGTAGTCAATTCCTGCGACATTGATGTGACTCGCGAGCACGCGCTTCTTAATTGACTTCAGGATTTCCCCACGCTGTTTCGCATCCGGGGTCATATCATTCTCCACTTCGACGGGCAGAGGTCGGGAAAATCGGCCGTCCGATCTCGCCTTCTGCACCGACGGCCGCCCAGTCGAACGGAGCCGCCTTGCTGCCGAAAGTCCGCAAGAAATCTCGTTTTGCGGCGGTGAGGGCGTACGCCGGGGTCTTCTGCTCGGCGAGATGCGCATAGAAGTGCTTCATCAGGAAAAGCGACGCGTCATCGTCCACTTGCCACAAGGTTGAGATCACCGTTTTGGCGCCGGCGAGCAGAAAAGCGCTTGATAAATTCGCGATGCCTTCCTCTCCCTCTAAAGCGCCGACTGCAGTTTCACAGGCGGACAGAACGACCAGATCCGCATTGAACCGCAGGGCGGCGACTTCCGAGGATTGGAGGAACCCGTCGTCGCCGGCCGTCCGGTCTGGCAACAGCACCAACGCCGCTCGATCCGGGAAAACGGGATCTGCAAACCCGTGAACCGCGAGATGTATCACGCGGTAACTGCGGAGCGGCAGACCCTTAAAAGCACTCTCGGTCGCCGCGGGCCCAATCAACACCGTACTCGCAGTTTTCGGAAAGTGCATCTCAACGATTCGGACTTCGTCTCCCGAGGCAGGGAGATCGGCAAGGCCCTTCCGATCGAATCCGCGCGTCAAACTGGAGCGGTTTATTCCGCTCCGGGAGTACGGTATCCGCCCAACTGCAAGCAGGCTCTTCTGCAGTGTTTCCCGCGACGATGTTTCATTTGTCAGGCGGTAGAACGTCGTCGCTGACGGAGAGTACAGGACCGCTTTTGTTTCCACGATGTATCGGTTCGACGGCGCCCGAAGCGCATCGAACGGCACCATGTTTAACTCGCCGTCCCGCACCACTATGAGCAGGTCCTTCTTCGAGAGCTCGCCCAACGGCCGAATCAGTGCATCGTACAGGGACCTCGATTCGAGCACGGCGTTCTGCTTTGATTTCACGTTCTTGAGGTATGCTGCAATCAAAGCTTCAAGACGAGCCTTGCTTGCTAGGTGAACGATCTGCAAGCCTGTGCTTGTGATTGCCAGACAGTACGACTCTGGATCGGCAACAACATATTCGAGGAGCACGGCGTTCGTCGGAACGGCGGTTCGAACGGCTGTGATCGGTACAGCTTCATCAGTCTTCGTTTTCAGAATGGTCGCACCTGGCGTAATCCATTTAGCCTGCTCGGTGAGGAAAATCTGATCGCGGAGCTTACGAACCTCCTGAAGGGATCGAGCGGCCATCAGCTTCAGCCTCAATTGCGAAACGGCGTGTTCTATAGCCGCGCTTTCGGGTTGAGCGACGCTCCCCGCCGCCAGAAGGTCCGCGGCCACCCTTCCACGGACATGCTCGATAATGCTGTACGCTTTCGCCGGATCGTTCATCCGCGCCGCCAATGCGAAATGCTGCGTGAAGATGTCGCTCGATGCCCGAATCGCAGCGGTCTTCGCCAACACCGTTGAAGACTGGCCAATGACGGAATCGATGAACGCCTCGGCTCGGTCATACGACCGGTCAGCGTCCGCATATTCCCGACGGCTTACCTGCAACTCCGCAACTGCCATCAGCCGTTGCGGAGCACCCCAGAAGTCACCGCTTTCCTGGCTGGCCTGCGCCGATGCTTCAGCGAATTGTTGGGCCGTCTTCGGGTCGCCGGCCTGTCTATATATGTCAGCCGCGCCCCCATAAACTTCCGCAAGAAAGCGTGTCAGCCCTTCAGCCTTGCCGATCGCAATTGCTTCTTGCAAACTCGCCAGCGCCGCAACTCCGTCTTTTCGTGCCGAAGCAATTTGGGCCTTCAGCGCCAAAGCGGTCGCCTCATGGGCTCCCCTGTGAGACTCGTGCGCCCGGCTCAACAACACATCATTTACTCGCTGTGCATGGTCAAGCTGTTTCAGAGCAAGGAGGGATTGTACACGGAGTTCCTCCGCCGTGTATTGGAAACCAACATCCGGAATCCGCCGGGCTAGTTCTGTGGCGTTATCCAGATAGGCCAGCGCCTGATCATACGCTTTCGTCTGAACCAGACCGAAGGCGAGAATCGTCAAGAATCTGATTTGGGCTGCCGCGTCCTCTGCCTTTGTTGCAAGCTCCAAAGCTGTACCAACATTCTTCCGGGCAGTCTCCAGGTCTCCGTCGTAAAATGCCGCAATTCCAAGCTGTGCCAATGCCCTGTATTGCCACTTCTGATCACCCGTCTCCCCCGCGAGCTGTTCCACAGCCTGCCAATCATTCCGCATTACCCCGCTGTTCGTTTCGGTGTCAATATCGCCCTTCACAATGAACGCGAACATCCGCAGTTCTTTGTCGGACTGGAGAAGTGGATTATCGGCGAGGTCCGCTGCCAGCTGCTCAGACTTTTCCGGCAGCGTGCCCTGGTTGCGCTCGATGGTTGCCCGCATCAGACCCAGCCGGGCGAATAGTGCGTTCCGACTGTCGCCTGCTTCAGTGAACAACTGCTGCGCTCGCGAGAAACTTGGGGCGGCATCGGCCCAGTTGTACAGATTTGCCAGCCTGAGGGCGTTCTCCAGTGCTTTATGCGCCGCCGACGTCTGCGAGTCGAGCGTTTCCGCGCAAAGCAGCATCAGTAGAACACCACAAATGGAAAGGAAATTAAGCCGTGCGCCGGCACGGATGAAATATGAAGCCCAGTTTTTTTCGCGAATCGCATGCATAAAGTTCCTATGACTGCTGTCAGCCGATTACGGCCGCGTAGGCCCTCCAACTCAGTCCGGGTGGACGAATCATTAGCTTCCATCGGCGCCCAACATCCGATGGCTTGAACTCCAGGTCCATCGCGAACGATGCCACACCACGGTTGAGCTGTACGTTCACGCGACGCTCGATTTTCACAGACCGAGCCGCATCTAACAGACGGACCGCGTACTCGCCAGGCTCCATACCGGTGGGCAACAGAAACACAACGTGAACCGCCTTGGCTGGCAGGTGAATCTCCTGTTGCGGCTTCTCTGAATCGCCGCCACGCGTTGTGGAGAAGAGCGCCAAGTTAACTTCGACTTGCGACGGCGGCACTAACGTCGCAATTGCCGACGCCGCCGGAGCTTCGCCGGGAGCGGAGCCCGTTTTCTGGGTGGTTGGCGTGGGGCTTTGGCCGGGGCTTCTGAAGTACAAAAGTCTGGTCCCTGCCAATGTGGCAGCGGTGATAAGGACGATTGCTGCAGCCCATTGCAGGCCGCGAAGTGAGATCGTCAAACGGCGATAACGAGCGTACTCGTTGAAACACGGTGAACAGGTAACGACGTGTGAGATCAGCAGCTCTTGAAGAGCCCCTTGGTGATCGCGCTTCGCCATAGCCTTCAACGTCTCGGCGCCCGGACACCCGGTGCGCAAAGGATTCGGGTACGCCGTACGCGAGTACTTCTTGCCGATCGCTACAGCGTCCTTTGCCAGCTTTCGGGCCGCGAATTCGTCACGGTAGATCATCAGATTCTTTCGTTTGGCAAAACACCATCTGCAGTACAGTGATGATTGGTACGGAGCCGTTAGAGAGCTCGATTGAGTTTCTTCCGAAATTGCACTTCCGCAGTGTGTGCGTCCGCGTACCCCATACGCCTGGCTATGGACCGCCAATCGTACTCCATGACACGAAGGTCGTACATGGCTCGGCAGGCATGATCCATGCAGGCCCGCAGCACTTCAAGCCTCTTCACTGAGTCCAGCATGCGATCAAGATCCAACGACACCGGTGCGGCAATCCGTTCCAGGCTGCCATTATCGAGGTAGGAGATCTTCTGATTTCGCTTAAATCGCCGGATTGACTCCCGGACGACGGACCTGAAGAGGTAAGCCTCGAAGCACTGAATTGTGTGGTGATTTCCCATTCTTCGCGAGGCGGAATCGACTGCTGCTTCAACGATTTCGGCAGCGTCCGTGTCGTCGGCCAGATAGCGCATGACCACCAGGCGCGCACGTTCCCAGATCCTGTGGGCAGCCTCGATTAGCCTTGCATCTACCGCATTTCCGAGGCTATCCCGTTTCGGAATCCAGAGTCTCGTCTGCGCGTCGTTCCGCTGGTCCATGGAAAGCCGCCGGCGACCGATAGAACGATCCCCCATTTATAAGAGGCTTTGAGATGGGCAAACCTCACCGGGAAATCGTGGATTTCTGCGAGAATTTCTATTCCCGAATGACCGCTTCAACCGTGGGACGGTAGGGTGAGGTTCCTGGTTTCTGTAGCCTCCTTATCAATAGGAGACCTCCCCCGGCCTCGCAGGGCTCATCGATCAGCCGAGATCCTGCACGATCGAGTCCAGTCTCCGGTATTACGGTGTGATTACGAAGGAGACGCCTTGATCCTTCCGGCCCTGGGTTCAATTCAACCATTTGCCGCCGACCCGCACGGCGGTCCCATTCCAGCACGCGTCGCACGGCGCGACGAGCACCACGGCCAGTCTCAACCTGAAGGAGAGAACTTGCCGCATGGCTTGCCTGTCGTTTGACGGCTTCGTAGAACGGACTGGTCGCAGTCTAAGGAGCGTTGCTCAAGAAAGCATGACGCCTGGGGCGCGGGTTCCTACACTTTGCGAGCACGGGTGCAAGGTCGAGATGCTAAAGCGTTGCGATCACGGCTGCCCGTCCATCGTAGTCGAGTTGATGCTCGCCGGTCACAAATGGGATGAGATTCCATCGCAACAGGAGTCCGACCATCAAAGCGGAGGGAGCCTGCCGTCCATATCCGCACCACACTCGTTCTGATCTCAGCGCCGAACCGGTAGAACTGTCGGGTTTAAGGGGTATTTTGTGGGGACTGCGACTGTGTTGGTTAATAACCTACGCGAAAACAGCCTGCAGAACGCCGCCCTTTACGAGCGCAGGAAGCAGTATAGGAGCAGGACCATTCCGATCGCAAACAGCACAACGAAGCGATGGAAAAAACGTGGTCCCATCATCGCAGCGAGAAAGAACCAGAATTTCATTTGCACTCCTTTCTTCGAGGACTGGCGAACTCAGCGACCCCGCGATTCGGTATTTCCTTTTTCTCGTGCTGTCGCCCAGCGGTTGCAACGTTGCCGGGGTCGGGGGGCGCGCCGCGCGCGCCCCCCGCGAAACAAAAACGGCCGAAGCCTCTGTCGATTTTGTGGCGTTCTGGTCATACGCGGCCGTTGCGCCGGGCCAACCGTTCCGATCGCATCCTCTCAGCGGAGTGCTTTATGGCACGCCACAACAGCGCGTCATACGCAATGAAATGAGAGTCGCGAAGACCCTTCAGCCGCAGGACCAGGTGGGCCGGATGAAGCTCGATGACGATTGGGCGTCCTCGATCCAAAGCCGCCGTTTCACGCACCACGATGTTGTCGGGAGTTAGCTTTGTCATAAGGAGCCGTCCTAAGGAGGCGGCTTAAGCCGCCCCTCCCTTCGCCGTCGCTCTTTTCGCGATCTTCGTCGTGGCCTTCATCCTTGTTTTCGGTCTTGCAGACGCCCGCGGATGCTTCGCTTTCGAGCCACACTTCGAAGCTGGCGACCTCCCATTCTTTGCAGTCAACGAAACTCCCAAACGCCGCGCGGCGCTGGCCAACGGATCGATCGGTTCCAGCGGCTCATCTGAATACCCAGAGGGCAGCAGCGCCAGTTCCATAAGCATACGGACGAGTTGTGGTTCGGTTGCTTCCTTGGCCTTCTTCCGAAGTTCGAAAGCGGCTGCATCAGGCTCGCGGGTCTCGTCAGTGTCAATGCCGTAGCGGTCACAGACGGCTTCCCAATCCTCATACTGCAGCCGATCAATAGTTGCGACCACCAGCAGTTCGTAGTCTGCTCGCGCCAACGTCTTCGGAATGTGCTCCAACACTGCGTCCAGCAAACGCCGATTGTGTTCCCGGTGCTTCTGACGCTGTTCCTCCTGCCGCTTCCATTCCTTTTGGCGCTCCCGCTCAACGGCCTCTTGCTCCGCTCGGAGGTTCGGCTTCCCATGGACTTCACATTCCGGGTCGGCACAGACATGGACGAGTTCGCCGCGCTTTCCGGGACCCTCGACCACGATGGCATTCGTTGCCCTTGAGCACTGCGGCTGCTTTGCCCCGTCGTCATCAACTTCGGCGGGCTTTTCCGGCTCGATAATGGTGTACTCATTGCGGGTGAGAACTTTTTCCTCTCCCTTGTTGTTGGTGTAGTAAGCGCGGGTGATCTGAATCAACCCCGCCGAGTTTTCCTTCTGTCGGACGATGTGTGCGTCTACCTTTGCTTTGAAGCATGCTGCGTCCGTACACCGGTCGTCATCCGCGAAGTCGTCAAATAGGGCGGTATTCGCTCCAGTGCGTTTCGGGCACGCGGTACAGGCTCCCGCCGCCGCAACAAGCTCCGCATCCGCTACATCGAAGACTGCTTCTGCAAGCGTCAGCATCAGATTCTCTCGAATCCACTGCGCCAACTCACGAACGGAGATCGCGTGTTTCTCCTTGGTTCGGTAGTCCTCGCGGAAAGCTGCCGCCAATGCGTCCTTCTGCTGATCCTGAGGCAGCCTCGCTATCAAGACAGCATGCCCCGCCGTGATCTGGTTCGCTTGGAATCTTTCGGCGGCATCTGGAATCAGTTCCGCCAGTCGGAGTCGTTGGTAGATGTGCGTGATGCTCCTCCCCGTTTTTGCTGCGATGGACGCTACGTCATATCGCGGCTCTGAAGTCTCCAGGAGCGCTCTGTAGGCCATCGCCTCCTCATATGGATGCACGTCTTCGCGGATGGCATTCTCGATCAACTGATATTCGAGAACCTGCGTGTCTGACAATTGCACGATCCTGACCGGCACAGTCGAAATTTGCGCCAACCGTGCGGCACGGAACCGCCGTGCTCCGGCAACGATCTCAAAGCGATCCAGATCCAGCTTCCGAGCGATCAATGGGACCAGCACACCTTGCGAGCGGATGCTCTGGGCGAGTTCCTGAAGCTTCGTTTCGTCAAAGCTTCGACGCGGATTGGTCGGGGATTCTTGAAGAACGTACACCGGCAATTCGCGAAAATCGTGCAGCGCCACCGGCCCTTGCGCCTCAGTTTCACGTGCAACAACTTCAATTCGTTCAAGCATTTGCGATTATCTCCTTTGCCGCTCTTTTTCTGCGCGTAGCTTGCGCGCGCGGCGGCTTCCGGGTTGCCACAGGCCCTGAGGGGTCCCCGTCAAGGTCGCCGGCTTGCCGGCGCCCGGAGGGGCGAAGCGCCTTTACGGGGAGAGGGACTGTGGCACTGAAAGGAAACACATCCCGCGCTAGCGCGGGTTCTTCGATCTGTAGTGGAGGAGCAGGGCTATCAGGCGATGTTTTTCCAACCTATGGCCGCGAGCCCGTCACCGGCCATTCTCAAATAGGATGCGGCCGACCGAGGCCGGCCGCTCGGAAATCGCGGCCGGGCCTAAAACGGCGGGCCGTCGGTGGCGTCGTCGCCGCGACCGTTCTCCTCGGCGCGCTCGATTCGGTCGAGCTTGGCGATTCGATACGCCCTGCATTCCCAGATGCGGCGCTTCACGCCATCGCGTTCATATTCGCGGCTGCGCAATTCGCCTTCGACCTGAAGGTGAGCGCCTTTCGAGAGCGTCAACGCGAACTCGCCGAGTTTAGACCAGGCGATGATCCGGTGCCACTCCGTGCGGGACTCCCACTCGTCCTTGTCGTTCTTCCAGGAAGTCTTGGTTGCGAGCGACAGGACTGTATAGGCGACGCCGCCATTCGTGAACTTTTGTTCGGGCTCCTTTCCGCTGAAGCCGATGAGAGAGAGACGATTCTGATACATGTCTTTGATCCTTTCTGCCCTGTGTATCGGGGCACTCGAGAGCGAGTGGGCGCCGCTCCCAAGCCAAGGGGCCGCTTTTTACGGTGGGTCCAAAGAATTTCAGCGAGCCGACTTCAGGGAGCGTTTTGAAATTCTTTGGGGGACCGTAAACCGAAGGCGCGAAGCGAAGCAGAGGCACCGCAGCGCGCAGGGCGCGGCAAAAGCCCCGAAGCAGTGCCCGATACCGGAGGCAGAAAGGTCAAGCAGGGAGGATCGGAACTACTGTCGGAGACTAGCGGAACGGAACAGGAGAGGAGTGTCGGGCGATCGCCTGAAACTGCATGGCTTTGTTGTACCGGCTGTCGGGTGAACAATGGGGTCTTCGGCCTGAGCGCACCGATGCCGCTATTCGCGCTTTACGTCCTGTCTCTTATCCTCGCGGAGAGCGATGAAGCGGCTATGCCGCAGATGACCATCGGCAGTCCACTCGACGAATTCGAATTGCGCGACGATCTGCGGCTTGATCCAGCGGCACTCGTCGATCTTGGCGGCCGTTAGTCCTGCACCCCAACGCCCGGCTTTCTTTTCAGGCAAATTGGCGAAGGGGCATTCACGTGTTTCCAAGGTCCTGAATTTCTTCAGGAGTTCGGCCCGAAGCTTGGGAGTGAAACCGTTTCGAGTCCGGCCGGCGTACATCAGCCGGCCATCATCGTAATAGCCGAATACAACCGCGTCGAACGTCGCCCCACCAATCGTGTAGCCGCCGATTACGAACTCCTGGCCCTGGTTTACACGCATCTTCTGCCATGCACCCGAGCGGGTGCCAGGCTCGTAACGACTGTCGCGCCGCTTCGCAACCAGCCCCTCAAGGCCCTGCGTTTTCACAGATTGAATCAGGTCGGGCAACCTCCCCTCCAGAATCGGAGAATACCGAATGGGCTCGCTCATTTTGGGAAGGATGTGTTTTTCAAGAAGCTCTCGCCGCTTCAAGAGCTGCTCCCCGGTTACGTCCCTACCCCTGAACACCAATAGATCGAAGATGAAGTAATGAAGCGGCGCGCCTGCGGAGCCGAAATTCTGGAGTGTGTTGAACGAGGGCTTTCCATTTTCATCAAGCGCCACGACTTCACCATCGATGACAGTCTCGTCCGGCATGGGTGCCAAGGCCTTCACGATGCCGGGATATCGGACGCTAAAGTCGTTGTCATTACGGGAGCGGAGCTGAACATCGCCGCCCGTCTTGATTGCTTCTGACCGATACCCATCGAATTTTAGTTCGTAAAGCCAGTCTGGCCCCTGCGGTAGCTTTTCGGTTCTGAGAAGCAGCATGGGCGGTACGAACGCGGCTTTCCGATTCATGGCCTTTAATTATCGATGACACTGGTACATCTGGCTCGCTTCCGGCGCGGTGATTTCAGAAGCCCGCGGACTCAAAACGACCCGATGTTGTCGATCCTCCAGGCACTCGCGACCGTCACGTCTTCCGATTTCTCAACCTGGCGAGTTCTTCATCGGCAGTAACTAATGTCTGATCCTCTAGGAGCTTCCGCTTCTCTTCGCCCGTGACCTCGTGGGGTTCACGGATCTCAACCGCTCCATCGGGGGCATTCCAAGCGAGAGTCGCACAAACCGGGCACACTCGCCAGAGGCTGCCGTCCTCATCATCCGAGAGCAGTTCCATCGTGTTGCCGCATTTCGGGTAGGAGAGGTCAGGCTCAAAATCCATCCGGAATCTCCGCCATCTCCGGCGTAAACGTGCCGCCTAGCCGCTCCACGTCATATTTTGAAAATGGATAGTGCGCGTGAATAGCGTTCTGAAACCAAGGAATCACGTCGGCCACTCTGACGAGGTTGCCTTCCGCGCTGAATCCAGTGAAGTCGTTCCCGAGCGCGACGAAGAGATCCTTGTCTCCAGTCCGGAGCGTTACGTTGATCTCGGAATCATAGATTTTCTGAAGCTCCTGCTCGAGCGTCTCGGAACGCAAATCGGTGGGCGTCAGGTTTATACCAGTGCTGCAGCCAGTGCGGAACTTCGGATATCGACGGGAAGTTTCTTTCCTCGTCGCCCGCACTCACGTCAACGCCACCATCCCACAGCCAGGAAATCTCGACCCGTTTCCCGGCATCGCGCAGGGACTGAAGGATATATTCCAGCGTCGCCATACTTCTATTGTTTCACCGCTAGGACTCATATACCGTCAGATTCGTATGTACCCTCGCATTCGTCGTCGACCAACCGCCGTCACAGTATCGGCCGCTGGCTGAAGAGGAATCCCTTCGGTCCTTTCCACTCCTGTCGGCGGTGCGCGATCCAGGGCTGGAGCGCCGCACCCTTTACGCGGTATACGCGACCAGATGTAACTACCTCAAAAACGGTCGCCAACGTCGGCATCGGCAACTGCGTGCCCGCATTGTTTTTAGCGTGCGCCACGTACAGATGAGCCGCGTCAAAGGTGCTGGATGCCTGCACATCAAGGCTGTGGCGGCGGCCCTCTTCATCCGTGACCGTGACTGTGCACCAGCGCTCGGGCACGTCCAATAGTGTAGGCGAACAAAAGGCGAATATCAAGGTGCATCAAAAATTGACTGCGGAGAGATACGGAACCGAGAAGAGGCGCGACCAGGCTCGTACCGCAGAAAGCTGGAAACGTGGAATGGTAGTCCCGGTTGCCCAATGATCGTTCGCGATGGCCACGATCACCGTCGGGTTTTGCGCCATCGAGGCCAGGACCGGCCATACCAGAAGTTGTTCGTAGCAGATCAGCAGGGCCACTCGCTCTCGCCGAACGCCGAGAATGCCAGGCCCTAAAAGATTCATTGGTGCACCATTGGGGACCAAGGGATTCCACATCGCGATCGGTACTGGAATCCTCTGCCGAAATGTGTTGATATCACTGCCGCGGACAACGACGGCGTTGAAATACGAACCGCTGGAGCTGGGAGTGCGGCGATCCTGCTGTCCGTTCATGTTCAAAGGGACAATGCCCGATTCCAGGGCCGCGAGTTCCGCTGAGAAATCGATTTGCTGCGGGCGGTCTCTATCAGATCGAGGGACCAACGCGCCTATGAGAATTGTCTTACGTTCGGCCCGCAACGCATCAATCGTTGGCTGCCAGAATTGATCGGTAGCAGCGGTCCAATATGGAACGACGGTTTCGGGGAATACGATTACGGATGCGCTAGCCGAAAGGGCTGTGCGTTGGATCGTTTCGGCGATGTTGTATTCGTCGTTCGGAGACTGTGTCGAATGGGCGACGGCGCCGAACTTGGTATTGACGGAGTGCCAGCCCCGTGGAGGTGGCACATCGTGCGGGTGAATCGCGTTCATCAGAGCGGACAGAACAATTGCGGAAGCGCCCCAGGATTTTGGGAAGACGGCGAGCGCGCTCGCGCAAGCGGCACACGCCACCAGTCCAATCCAAGCCGTCGCAGGAAGAAGATAGCCGGCCGCCGTTAGAGGAGAGGCCCATCCGATAATCCCGAGCGGAGGCACGCTGGTGAGTATCAACGCAACGGGGATTCGCAGAAGCGCCTGAGTCCGCATCGGCGACCACACGGCAGCCCATGGAAGACTCAGGAGAGCCGCTGCAATACTCCATAGCGCAATCGCTGCGAAAACCGACACCCGAGGTCCGAAGAAATTGCGCGCGCCCGGAATGACCGGCGAAATTGCGCACGCATAGTAGAGTATTGCCGTGAACCACGCGCCCTTTCTTGAGCGGTTCGAAAAGATCAGCGCCGGAATTGCAAGCCCCGCGACGATGCCCGCTGGATAGCCGGTCGAAACTGCCAAACCGATCGCGACTGCTCCGATAAACTGCAGGTGGCGCATGGATTACCAACCGGTGAGCAGTGGGTGGACGTAATCTCGAATCGCGGAAATCGGAACCGGGCCGAAATACCTACTGTCGAAACTGCGTGGGTTGTAGGACGAAGCAACCCAGACCATGCCCGGCGCAACCACATAATGTCCAGAGCGCCACGCCGGCAGTCGGCGTCCCTTGGTGTCTACGCGGAGAGGCGCACTATTCTGCAGCAGTGCGCCGTTCACCGCGATTCCTCGTGCCGACACATCCACGACGTCTCCGGTCTTGGCGACGATGGGCTTGAGCAGCGGCATTGCGCCATCGGGGCAAGTTCCCTCATCGCGATATCCACGGTCAATAGCGAGAGAGGCGTACGGTTCTTCCGGACAGAACTCGATCAAACCTGCGGGTGCCTTCGTGGTGACGTAGATGCCGGCAGGAAGAGATGGCGACAAATTGAAGCGGATTCCGAACCAGCCGCATAGCTGGAAAACAGCGATTCCGATAATTGCGGCAGTCAGCGCAACGCGACCTGCTATCTGGCGTCGGCCGCGAGAACGCGCATTAACGGACAGGCCACGCATCATCTTGGGTCGCCTCTCCACCGTGTTCGACCGTATGTGCGTTGACGACTGGCGCTTCCTCGGCCGGCTTCGTGGCGGATGCGCCGTATCGCGGGCTTCCGATGATATGGCAATGCTTCACAACGATATCCGTCACCGTCCGTTGCACGCCGTCCTTGGGCGTGAACTGACGTTGTTCGATTGAGCCTTCGACGTAAAGGTTGTCGCCCTTCTCGTATGTCAATGCCACCTTGGACAGGTCTCCATAAAAGCTGAGGTTGTGCCAATTGGTGTGTTCCTGAGCCTGCTGGTTTCCGTCCTGGTATCGCTGCGTCTGCCCGAGACGCGCATTCGCAACGGGCGTGCCCGATGGAAGGTATCGGACTTCCGGCTTTTTCGCAAGACATCCGGCGATTTCTACACGATTCAAATACATAGTGGTTTAGTCTCCTTCGCTGGCACGCAGTTCCTCCAGGAAACCGCGCTCAGCGTCTGTTGTTGGTTCCGCTGTACGCGAAACGAATTCGGGTTTGCTGATCGTATGGCGTGTGCGATCCGCAGGTCGCTGAGGGATCACCTGGCCATCTTCCAGCGCAAAGAATTTGATAGGAGGTTGGATGGCGGCCCATGCTGAGAGAATCGGGTCGAGGAAATAGAGCATCTGGGTCCCGAGAATCGGGAAGTGGCCGCTGACGAAAATGAGCATCTGCCCAGGTGCGACTATCTTCTCCGCATCCCCGTTGGTCACCTTCTCGGGAGGCTTCAGGCGTAGCACCTCATCCGGGGTCATTAGCGGGCGCTCAACGTGATCCACGCTGGCATTGATGTGTCCCATGACAGGGGAAAAGCGCGAGCCCGAGAAGTTGTAGCTGGCCTTCTGAACCGTCTGCGTGCCGGTCATTTTTGAAAGAAGCTCGGCCGTTTCGACCTGGTTCGGCGCGAAGGCGATCCGTACGTGGCAGTTCGACACGATACTTTCGTTCCGGCCATAGGCATCGGTGATTTGGCGGATGTCCTGCGTGATGAGGTATGCCTTAATCCCGTACCCGGCCATGTACGACAGCGCATCGGCAAAGATCTCCATGCGGTTCAGAGAGGGAAACTCGTCAATAAGCAGCAGCAGCCGTCTCTTGTTCCGCTTCTGTTCGGTGCCTTCAAACGCCATTCGTTCGGTCAGCCGATTCACAACCATGGTGAACATCAGGCGGATAAGGCGGCGCAGACGGATCTTGTCAGACGGGGGCACGACCAGGTAAAGCGATATTGGACGTGTGTGGTTGACTAAATCGGAGATTGTGAAGTCGCTGGCCGAAGTGTTCCGCGCAACGAGTGGATCGCTGTATAAGGCGAGCGCCGTCTTCGCAGTCGAGAGGACGCCCGACAATTCCTTATCCTCCTTGTCGAGCATCTCCTGCACCTTTTCTTTTACGACCGGATGCGTTGCCGTTAGCTCGCCTGTCGGCATCCGCCACTGGTGTGGGTAGCCGGGATCGTGCGGAAAATTCAAAAGCTCAGAAAGAGTGTCACGGAAATTGCAGCCGGGCTTGGTGAAAACGTGTGACAGATCTGCCAGGCATGCGATTCGTCCTTCGAGCGCCGCCTCATAGCAGACATGCAGGACCATGCCGGTCGTTAGCGAAGCAGCAGCATCCTCCCAATGACGTTCCATGGGGCTGTCCTGCCCACTGCGGATGATCATCTCTGCAATGTTTTGGGCGTCAGAAACGTCGCGCAGGGTGAACAGGCGCACCTCGGCCAGGGGATTGAAACGGGAACTGACCTCTTCAACCGGCGAGAATTTAAAGCAGAGATGGCCCATCTGATTCCGGAAACCAGCCGTTTTTGCCCAGTTCTCACCCTTGATGTCGTACACCACTGCGCTTTCGCTCCACGCCAGCAGCGTGGGAATGACCAGGCCGACGCCTTTGCCGCTGCGGGTGGGCGCGAAAGCTAAGACATGTTCCGGACCGTTGTGGCGAAGGTAGCGGAGCCTGGCGGTGTTCTCTCGGCTCCACGCACCGACGTAGACGCCCTGCGAAGCGGCTGTCAACCCTGTGCGTTCCACATCCTGTTCGCTTGCCCAACGTGCAGACCCGTGGAGATCTTCGGAGCCTCGCATCAACTCACGGGATCGTCGGTTTGTGATTACGAAGAACAGCGCTACGCAAACAAGACTTCCGCCGAAGACAATCATCTCTCCGAAAAACAGCGGCATCTTGATGCGAGGATCTTGGGATGTGGAGTTGTACCAGCCCCAGATCATCCAGGCGAAAGGCTGGTATAACCCGCCGCCGCGCGTGCGAACCAGAGGTGCGCCAAGCGCCGATTGGTATTGAAACTTGGCTGCGAGAAACTGGGTCGCGGCGAAATTGACGACAACCAGCAAAAGTAGCCCGAACACCGTGGCTCGCCAGTTGTAGGCGCCCAGGTATCCGGGCCTACGCGGAGTGCGATACAGCTCAACAGTATTCTTCATGATTCGGCTCGATCTCGCGGAATCAAATCACTTCACAGCAAGTCGCGTCTCATTGATCCGAATGCACGGAACGTTCGGCCGGAACGTATAGAGGAGCGCAGCAGCGATCAGAAGGCAGGCGATGACCGCGTAGACTCGATTTCCCGCTGCAAATTGCGAACGTCGTGGCCATGAGATCACGACGAGCCCAACCGCGCTGGCGCTAGCAATCGTGATGAACGAAGTCGAGATCATCGCGCAAGCTCCATGGACTTCGCGCGCTGCCGAACCTCGCGAACGGTTCCTTGTCCATTTGAGTAGTTGATTGCGACGTTGTCGCCGACCTGTGGGAGGCGATTCAGATCGGACTTGGCGTGAAGCACGCCTGAATTCGCCGACTGGCGCTGCACGAGGTAGTCCTGTGTTTCGCCGACGATAGGCCCGCGATATGTTCCGCTTTCCACGAGCGCCTCGATGGTTCTCGCCGAATCGCCAAGCGCTTCTTTTGTAATGGCGCGCGCTTCGGTAAGGGGATCGCGATTCGACTGGCCACCGCGCTCGCCTCGACTGGCGTCCGACACGGCAACAGGGTTCTCTACCGAGACGCGACGATCGGTACCGGTCTGTTTCTCTTGAATGTTGACAGTGCCGCTGCCCGGTTCGTAGCGCGCCGAATATTGGCTGGACTCGCGCGCTGCGACCTCCTGAGCCGTGGCCCCCGGGGAGTTCTCATCAGCAACTTCTGGTTGCTCAAGATCATCGCGGTCTCGATCCAACCGGCTGGTCTCCTGTTCGAGCTGTGCGGCGCGGGAACTCCCGTCGGCGTTCGCCTCCACCAACGGAGCCGCTGACAATGATTCGTCTGCTATGGATTTGTCGCGTTCGAGCGAGAGCAGGAAATCCGTTGCTTTAGAGGCATCATGAGCCGCGCGGAAGATCTCATGCTTGTCCTCCTTCAGGGCCTTAATCCATGAATTGACATACGAAGCATGCTGTTCGGGGTCGTGCGGAATCCCGCGCTCCGCGGCGAGGAAGACACTGGCCAGTTCCGCGCGAAGTTCCTCTTTGGCGTAATTGGTGTCGCCGAAACGGTAGGACTCGTTCAAAGTTGACCGGTTCAATCGTGAGGGATGGCCCGTCCAATGCGCGAGCTCGTGAAGTGCAGTTCCGTAGTAGCCCGGAGCGCTCGCAAAAGCTTCCTTCGGAGGAAGATGAATGCTGTCCGAAGCTCGACTGTAAAACGCGCGGTCGGCCTGATCGTGGGTGATCCGCGCGCCTGAATTCCGCAGGATCTCTTCGCCCGCGGCAGCGACTTCAAAGGCGCTATGCTCCTTCGGCTTGTACTGCGGAATGCCGTCCATCTGTTTAGCGTTGAAGACGGTATACACGCGATGAATCAAACGGTTCGCCGGCTCCCTGCTTTCGCTTCCCCGTTCTCCGTCAGCACGTGGTGCAGATACTCCGTCGTTTCGAGCGGGTTTCACTTCCCAAAATTCGATCTGGGTGCCCTTCTCGCCCCGGCGTACCTGCCAGCCGTGGTCTTGGGCTTGTTTGTACGTGAGCCAGCGTGGATCGTCATACCCTCGCTGGAGCCCGGTGGCCATAAGATGAATTGCGTTGCCGCCCCGATATGCCTTCTCTGTCGTCGGATTCATGGGCATTGCGGGAGAGGCGACGCCCTCGCGCCACGGCTTTTGCCACGGCGCTACTCCACTCTCCAGCATCTTCACGATGCGATCCGTGACTTCCTGCCGAAAATCACGCTTTTCTGGAACCGCGGCATCGGTCGCGCGCGTTTCTGTAGTTGTGGTCGGCATTCGTCAGTCCTCGCTCTCGTTCGAATCTGAAAATTCCGGTTGGGATTGTTCGGTCTCGAACCCAGAGCCGGCCAGTGGTTCGCCGCCGATCGAATCTAAAAGGTTGAGTTGTTCGCCATCAAATTGCTGTGAATTGTGCATCATGCGCCCTTTCGTTGGTGGAACTCGGAACAGCCGTTCCTAACTACTAAGGGAATCCTCGGCGGCGGAGAGGGACGGTATGGCGGGAGATTTTACTGAGGGCGGAGTTGTATGGCTCCGATTACGGGTGTGAAACAGATCGTCGGTAGCGTGCTACTCGCGGTGCTGGCGCAGCCGATTCACGAAGTTGGACACGCGCTCGCACTACGCCTATGGACCGGAGTCTGGCCGCGGATCGGCGCCCTGTCGGTCCAGCCTCTCGGTCCCGTCGCTGGTAACGCTGCAGCACTTGCCGTTCTGGCGGCTGGTGATATCGCGGTTCTGGCTTGGTGGACCGTGATATTCGTGTGGATGCGACGGGGTCAGCACCGCGACTGGGCGATCGTCGGGACTACCTTCGTTCTCTTCGTTGTGTTACTGGAATGGCTGACGGCGGCTGCGATGTTTCCTTTTGGTCGAGCAAACCTCGGCGGCTCCGATGCCGCCAAATTCCTTCAGATCACGGGTCTTCAACCATGGTCCGCTGCTGCGCTTGTGGGTTGTGCCGTGCTCACCGTGCTCGCCGGAATCACTTTACTCATGAACGCCTACGCCCGCAAGCTTCAAGAACCGAGGTGATTCACAGTCGATTGCAGGGTAACGGTACGACAACCTGCGACCGAATGGTCACTTCGATCGGCTGCCGAATGGAGCCACAACGAGCGGAACCACGCTAACGTCCGAGGTCGAGGTGCCGCCGTCGCTCTTTGGCGGGCCGAGGCTCCTCCACCGCATGCGCCGCGCGGCGCAGCGTTCTCTGATACTCGCCCAGCCACCCACCCCATCCTTCTTCAGTTGGGATGATGCCACGGTTCATTAAACGCTGCGCCTCGGTTCGAAAATGTCCTCGGTTCGCCAATAACGAATGAGCGTCTCCAAGCTCCTGAATGTCAGTGCTCGCCGCGCCATCGTCCGAGAGTATCCTTCGTAGTTTGACGAACGAGTTTGTTCGGAGCTGGCCTTGGCTCCGCGCCGCTTCCATTTCCGGCGTGTAGTGGATGAAGTGAATTCCAGCGTCGGTTCCCTCCAGCAGTAGATAACTCCGGCCCGAGACGTCGTCCTCTCCATGAACCAAAATCCGGCCTTGGATTCCGTCAGGATGGTCCCGCCATTGAAGGATTCGGATCGGCAGACGCTCGTCCGACGCGAGCACCCCGTGCGCGGAAATCATCTTCTGCCGATCATTCGTCCGCTGCATCGCCCTCAGGATTGACTCGAAATCCCGTTGTAGTCGCCACCAACCTGGACTGCCTTGAGTTGCCAGTCCCATAGTTTCCAAGAACGCAAGGCGACTCACGACGTGCTGCTCGCGAATTTGAGTCACGTCGCGCTGACCTGCGCCGTCGCCATTCGTCCGCAGCGTCAACTCCCCGGCGCCCTCTTCTCCCACCAGTTCCGATCTGCGGACGATTACACGGTCTAGGGATGTAAACCTACACTCGAAGATCTCGCGTCGCTCCGCTTCCGCCGCATCGAGCGCCGTACGGTAACCGAGTTGTTGGGTGCATAGCTCCTCGGCGAGATTCCGCACACCGGCCTTTATGTACTGTCGTTCGAGCTTCAATGCCTTGCCATCAGCCGCGACTCCCCGAAGTGCGACGTGGACGTGTGGGTGCTCGGTGTTCCGGTGAGCGACAGCGATCCATTCTAGATTCGTCTTCAGATCGCTGGAGATGCGCTCCATCAGATCGCGGGTGAGGCGTTGGAGGTCAACGCGGTCGCCGAACTCCGGCGAGATGATTAATTTCCAAAGCAATGGATCGCGCGCCGCCTGCCAGCGTTCTAGTTCTGCGGCGACGCCAACGTTTGATGTTTCGGCTGTAAAACCGGCAGCATTCGAGGTCTGCTCTAGCGTCGCACTATCTCGCGCAAGATATCGCCCGTGTGCGCGCCATTGTCCTTTGGTCGTGTTCTTTGAGTACACGATGCGAACCGCGCACCGTTGATTGTGCGCGCGAGCCGGCCTTGCGAGGGAATCCGCGCTACGAGGGCTCCCGCTACCGCTAGAACGAGCGTAGTGGATGAGCAACTTGAAACCGGTGGCCCATGCGGCGCCTTCGTGACGAACGCGCGGCTTTGCCGGACGTAGCCGGAATTCCCGTTCGTCACCCTTCCGTGCCATTGTCCACCAGGTCACGCATTGCGGCGCGTGCCTCCCCAACCATCGCGCGACCTGCCGTTTTCATCAGAAGGTCATAACGCTCCTTGGCGCGTACGATAGCCTGCTTTCGCGCATCAGAAGATGGCTCCGGAACGCACGTTAGGAACGTCTTCGTCAGCGTGTCCAGCAGGGCGAACAGGGCTTGCTGCCCCCGACCGACTCGGAATACATCGCGCGATAGGCGGTCGAAGCTGGAGGCGATTCGCTGCTCCGCATCGCTCAGTTCAGACCGGTCGGAAAGTTCGTGTTCGATGGCCGCTCTCATAAACGCGGTCGGGCTGCTGTAGCCCTTGATCCGGGCAGCCTCAGCAATCTGAGCGGCGGCGTCTTCGCTCACCCGCAGTGTAAGCTTGACGATTTTACTGGGCATTGCAGCCTCCCAAGATCCGCCCGGCAAACGCCGGGCGAAGCCCCAATATTGACAGGCGCTGTAAGTACCTCAATCGAAGCCGCGCAAGCGACAAAAAATCACCGGCGCGCCCGGCGCATCCTTTATGTTCCACTACCCGGTCTTCGCTGCTCTTCATAACGTTGTGCCTCCCCAAAATTGGAAACTTCCTGGAAACTTTCTGTAAACTGCCTCAAACTGGAAACTTTTTGGAAACTTCTTGGAAACTTTCTGTAAATCGCCGTAAAATACCTGTGTGGCCCGCAAGTCCGCCGAAGAACTCGATCTCGCTGCTCTCCGCGCGCGAGCGCAGAAAAAGCCGAGGACGAAGGCTGGCCAAATACGGCAGGCATGGCCCGAAATTCGAGATCTCCTTGCTACCGGTCACAGCCTCAAGGATGTATGGGCATGGTTGAAGGACATTGGGATCGTGGTCCCCTACACCCGGCTCTCGGAGTATGTGAACCAGATGCGTCGCCGCGATGCCGACGACGTCTCCGTGACAAGTTTGGGCACACGCCCCGCCGCCGACGGTCCTGTTAGAGAGCCTCGGCCCCACGCTCCGGCTGCGGATCGAAACCCCTTGGAGAACGTGCACAGAAGTGAGGCTGAACGACCAGGCTTCAATTACCGCCCCGCCCTTCCGGCGGATGAGAAAGACCTGATCTAGGCGCCTCTCGGTAGTTCTCAGCGAGTCCAGTGAATTCCGATCCATACGCCAACTATGAAAACGGCGAAGGCGGCGGCTGCGCCTATCGCGATGAACCGGTAAGATCCTGCTCTACGACGGGCTTCTTGAGTGGACGTGGCAACGACGGAGCTTTTGGGTCCTGATTGTTCGAGTTGTTGCTGAAGTTGAACGCTGAATTCGGCCGCGGCTTCCTTAACCCGCTCCGCGAGCATTCTGCCGGCCCTCGTCTCGACCTTCTGAACGGAACGTTCGAATTCGGCGATGCTGGCCCGCACGTCATCGCTGATTTGCCGGGAGCTTTCCTCCAGGACAAGTTGAACGAGGGTCACCAGCGCAAAGGCGGGGTCATCGGGATCAATTCGAATGCCATTGCGTGCGGCTACTTCAGCGATCAAACGCTTCGTGTCCAACATCTCGACCGGGCCTCAGATAGATAGAGAATCCAGTTGCTCGAACCAGTGCCGCTGGATGACCTTCAGGCGCTGCTTCGTCATTATCGAGAACTCGCCGTCACGAATGGCTTCTTCGAGGGTCAGCTTGCGGGAGATCACTTCTTCCAGGTCCCGGCCGAAGGTGTCCTGGTTTCGCTTGATCAGGTGAACCGATCCAAACACTCGGTCTTCGCTCGCCTTGTAAGCGGCCATTTCATCGAATCGCTTTCCGTCGCGTTCAATCCTTCCGAAATACTCGTTGAGCCAAACGATGACGTTCCTTTCACTCGTGCTCTCTGCGACGCTCTTAAATCCATTGAGAGTGTCAAGAAGGGCCTGACCTCCAGTGATCACGGTATGGACGTAAAGTTTTTTTCCGGCGTCTTGAAGAATGCTAACGACGTTGTTCTCCAGAATGTAGTTCCAGAGAGGAATGAAAGTCGATGCCCCGTTATCGACGACGAAGATTCCCTCTTCGGTCAACAGCCTCTCCATCAGTCCGTCGAAGCCGCGCTGGTCGATACCTCCTTCGCGGAGAAGATCCAATCTCTGCGGCCGGAGAGCTTTGTACTGGGACAGAGTGTTGTTGACGGGATCAGTATCGATACATTGAACGTCGCGCCCGCGCCGTTGGAAGTACTGGGCCAGGATGCTGGCCACTAGCGACTTGCCGACGCCGCCCTTTCCTTGAAGCGAGAGGTGGATGCTGGACGCAGTCGCCTGCTTTCCCGCGTCGCCGGAAATCGCCGGCACGGTTGCTGTGCTTTTACTCATTCTGGATAGCTCCTATCGTTCGTGTCCACGTTCCACCGCCGCCAGCGCTTTGCGAACGGTTCTGGTGATGTAATCTTTCTGCCGGCGCTCGGTTCCCTTGTGCGACAGGTCGCGTGACGCTATCGCAGCCTCAACCTGGGACTCGCTCGCGCCTCGTGACAACGCGTAGAGCGCGTATGCCAGATCAATTCGAGACCCATCACCGCCGTACCGGGGATCTGATCGAAATGACTCGATCGATTTCAACGGTCCAAAGTTTGCGTGCCCTTGATGGTTCGAGATGATCGAAGCACGGCTCAACTCTTCGGCACGTCTGCGCTCCTCAACACTGGCGTGAACACCCCGTACGAACTCACCAGCGGCCGAATAGATTTCACCGGTCGCCGCAATGACCTTCACGAACGGATAGAAACCGGTCGCATCATTGCGGTATTTGCTCTTGCGGTTCGTGAACCCGGCCAGGCGTCCGAAGTGGCGCCAATCGGCCGCCTTGGTATCGCCGCCGAAACGCTGCGCGAGTTCCCTCGCCGCCGCCGTTCCTGTTTCCTTGTCAAGACGCTCGGGATGTTTTAGCCACGCCTGGTAATTACCGGGCGAGGTCTCAACGATCAGCGCGGGAGCAAAGCCGTTCCGCTTCATTGTCGCGACACCGTCAGCCGAGAGGTCGTCAACTAGCGAGAGTTGATGCTCTCCTTTGGGCCTGATGTAAATGTTTCTTCCACTGAGATTCTCGTGCCGGAGCCATGGGACGGAGCGAACGAGTGCTTCACGGTCCCAAACGCGGGGCACCATGATGGCTTCGCCATGTTCAGCTTCGGGCTTGAAGAGCCCAATTTCGAATACATCGGAACCCATCGCGGCGACCTGTAATTCGACCGCGCGAGCTGTGCGATTGCTGATAGATCGTGTTCGCACGTCCAGTGCCCCTAAAAACTAGGGGAATCTGGCAGGGCGAATCGGGACGGAAGAACGAACTATTTTTGGGCCGGCGGAGTTCCTTGGCGCGACTCTCCGCGAAGAGCCTCGCGTACATCGAGGAATTCCTGGTAGCAGGGAGAACAATGCGTGACGTGTTCCCAATTGGAGTCGTTTACGAAACCATCGAATGCTGCGGCTCGTTTTGCGAGGGACCTGATGACTTCCAATCCTGGGCAGCCTTTGCGGGTGGGGTTCGGATAGTCCTTCAGAATCGTGCTCTGGACGTTAGCTTGTATGCGATTCCAGCGCTGTTCCGGGGTTTCCGCTCTGTCCACAGAGGTCCATTATGCCATGAACGCGAGTTCCACGTTCAACTGAATGTGTTTGCGAGAGGGGCTGCAACCTACTCAGCAGGTTGAAGTTGCGGGTGCGCGAAGCTCGCAGGCAGCGTCTCCAGCAGCCGATAAAAGCGGCGCTTCAACACCTCATCGGAGGCGAACCCGAAGTGCTCCGCAATCTCCGGCCAGCTGTGGCCGAGGCGAACGAGACCCCACACCTCCTGCATGTCGATGCGCCCGTTTTCGGCCAGCTTTCTTTCGACGGCACCGAGGAGGAGGTCGCGTTGATACTGCTCCGTGTAATCGGTCGGATCGATGACGGCATCCTCCATTCCATGGATGCTGACTTCGCGGGAACGGCGGTTTCGGTCAGCGCGGCTCCCGCCTGCCTGGAGGTCCTTGGCAACCCATACTGCCTCCCGCAAGACGCGGCGCCAAGGACAGCGGCCCAGATCTGTCCCATAGCGCTCAAACAGAATATTGAGTGTCGCCTCGACGACCTGCGAAACGCACCACGCATCGCCGAGATGCCAGCGAGCAATGTTCACGAGGTGACCGTGGACGGGCGCAACGCCTTGTTCAAACCATTCTCGTGGAATAGGGTATCGCCGCCGGTCGAGGACTGAGATGCAGATTGGAACTACTCGATCACGCTCCTCTGACGGAAGATCGTCGTAGTCGAAAGGGATGGTAACAAACTGTCCCATTTTGAACTCCTCAATCGGGCTTCCGGCAGGCGAGAAATATTTCTGACGTAATCCGTCCCGAAACCCGTTCCAAAATTCCCATAGTTTTTGAGGGACAGGATGTGCAATCCAGCAACGCTAAGCGGAAATATAGCACACCTGGAGAAAACGTCAACATGAGCGCCGTAGCGGCAATCCAAGACGAACAACACCATCGACTGGAGGTGAAACTAAAGCGGGAACTGGGCGAACAAATTCTGGAGTTGCTAGCCGACGTGCGCACCGAGGATGTTCTGCTGAACCCCGATTCTTCCTTGTGGGTTAAGCGGATGGGAGAGGGTTTTCAGAGGGTTGGGCAGATGTCCGCAACCCAGGCGATGAGCGCACTCAGCACGATTGCGGCGTGGCGCGGGACGGTAGTCAATCATCAGAATCCGATTCTGGAGACCGAGTTGCCCCTGGACGGCAGCCGATTCGAAGGCATCGTATCGCCGGTTGTAAGAAGCCCAGTCTTCGCGATCCGCCTTAGACCTAAACGGATCTTCACGCTGGAGGAATACGAAGAATCCGAAATCCTTACAACGCAAAGCGATCCTCGAAACCATCTGCGCCGGCGCGACGACTTTAACGGCTCCGTCCGTGGATGCAGCCACGGAGATGTCATCCGCGCCGCCGTGCGTGAGAAAAAGAACATCCTAATCGTTGGAGCGACCGGCAGTGGAAAAACGACGTTCGCCAATGCGTGCCTGGCAGCGCTCGCAAAGCTGACGCCTCATGATCGCGTCGTCTCGATCGAAGACACAACTGAGCTCCAATGCGCCGTACACAACTATTTGGATCTAAGGGCAGTCGGAGAGGTGACGATGCTCGAATGCCTCCGGGCATGCATGCGGCTAAAGCCTACGCGTATCGTCGTGGGCGAAGTTCGGGGAGCTGAGGCGCACACGCTCCTGAAAGCGTGGAACACCGGGCATCCCGGTGGGATGGCCACGGTCCACGCCAACGATGCGCTTAGTGGCCTCATTCGTTTGGAGAGTTTGGTCGCCGAGGCAACCTCCGCTCCGCAACAACAACTCATCGCGGAAGCTGTGGATCTGGTCGTCTTCATCGATGAAGAGCCAGACCTCGCAGCAGGCCGCAAAGTGAGAGAGATCTTGCTCGTCAACGGATACGCCGAAGGGGCTTATCAGGTCGAGCATGTTTGAAAGCAATCAACAAGGAGATGATTTTCATGACTCGTATTCACCGAGAACGTATAAACGGCTGGTCTTACCGGCTCGCCTGGGCACTCGCCCTGGGAGCCGTTTTCAGTTTGCGTCTTCACGCGGCGGCAGGCGGTGCGTTGCCCTGGGAGACACCGATGCGCACGATCGCCACCTCGCTGACAGGACCCGTGGCGTATGCCATCGGCCTCATCGGTATTGCAATCGCCGGCGGCACGATGCTCTGGGGCGGCGAGCTTACGGAATTTGGTCGCCGCGCTTGTATGATCGGGCTCGTCGTTTCAGTTCTGGTGTTCGCCGCGCCAATGCTGTCCAGTGCGTTCGGCGTTGCCGCCGCGGTGGTGTAGGCCATGAACGCAGAACGACCAAGGGAGATTGTCATTCATCAGAGCGCCAACCGGCCGAATCAGATTCTCGGCGGCGACCGAGAGCTTGTGTTGGTGACGATTCTGATTTCTGTGAGTTTGGCATTCTCCCTGGCGACCTGGTGGGGAGTCGGACTGTCAATTCTCTTCTGGTTGACCGCAATTGCGGTGCTCCAGCGAATGGGGAAAGCTGATCCGCTACTCCGCCAGGTCTATCTGCGGCATATCCGGTATCGAAGTTTCTATCCGGCGAAGTCGGGTTTGTATGCGAAATGCGTCCAAAGGCCCGCGCGCTGGAGGTGAGTTGGCAGGAATTCGGAGAGCACAAATGCAACGAAACGAACACCGAGAACATCCACGGGGACTTGCGGACTTGCTACTGCCCTATGCCTTGATCGAGGACGGGATTTTGCTGCAGCAGGACGGATCGCTGCTGACGGGTTGGTCCTTTCGTGGGCCGGACATGATGTCGGCGGCCCCGGCCGAAATGGACGCTCTCAGCGCCCGATTCAACCATGTCCTACGGCTCGGATCGGGCTGGATGATTCAATGCGATGCGATCAGGTCCCGCGCGCCCGGATACCCGGAGGCCGGCGCGTTTCCTGACCCGGTGACGCGGGTCATTGATGACGAGCGGCGGCAGCAGTTCATGGCAGAGGGAGCTCATTTCGAATCCGACTATTTCTTGACCCTTACCTACCTGCCGCCGATCGAGGCCGAAGAACGGATCAAAGGGTGGATGTTCGAGGGTCGGGGTGCGTACAGCAGTTCGCAAACGACAAAACAGATTCTGGAACGGTTTCGAAGCCGGGTCGATATGTTTGAGAATGTCTTCGGCCAGCTCTTCCGTACCGAACGATTGCAACGAATGACGGTTCTGGATGAGGAGGGATGGTCACATGATCACGATCGTCTTTTGCGATATCTCCGACGCTGCATCGTTGGTCACGATCATTCCTTCGCGCTGCCCGAAATACCGTGCTATCTGAACGAACTGCTCGCTTGTGAAGATTTCCAGGGAGGGATCGAACCGCAGATCGGGCAGAAGCACATTCGCGTAATCGCGGTTGACGGATTTCCGAAATTGAGCTCCCCTGGCATTTTGCGCGAGCTCGACTCACTTCCGATTGAGTACCGCTGGAACACTCGCGCCATCCTCATCGACCCGGAAGAAGCGCGTGCCATGCTCGATGGGCACCGAAAGAAGTGGCGATCGAAGGCTCGCGGCTGGAAGGACCAGATATTTCGTACCCAGAACGGTCCTGTGAACCTTCACGCGCAGGAGATGTCGGCGGACGCTGAAGTGGCGATGGGTGTCGCTGCCTCCGGGGACGTTCAGTTCTGCCAATATTCGGCAAACATCATTTGCATGGATGAAGATGCGGATCGGCTTTACGAAAGCACTCGGCTGGTTATGAAAACCGTTCAGAACCTCGGGTTCTCATGCCGTGTCGAGACCGTGAACGCCGTCGAGGCTTGGCGTGGGTCACTCCCCGGCGAAGGGTACAGCAATGTGCGTCGCGTGCTGCTGCACACGATGAACCTGGCCGACATGCTGCCGATCACCTCCGTATGGGCCGGACTTCGCGAAAATCCCAGCGCCCTGATGCCGAAGCACAGTCCGCCGCTGCTGTTCGCAGCAACCAGCGGCGCGACACCATTTCGCTTCAACCTGCACGTTTCGGATCTGGGCCATACGTTAATCGTTGGGCCGACCGGTGCCGGGAAATCCACCGCGTTGGGGTTGATAGCGGCACAATGGTTCCGCTACCCCCGCGCCCAGGTCTTCGCGTTCGATCGCGGTTATTCGATCTGGATGCTGACGGAAGCCGCGGGCGGGGAATTTTACGATTTGGCTGGCCCGAACACGCAACTTTCGTTCTGCCCGCTTCGGGACATCGAAGACGACGCCGACGTGGCGTGGGCCGTCGGCTGGATCGAAGTTCTTTGTGAGCTCAACGGCCTGTCTGTCACGCCGAGCCATCGTAACGCCCTGACGGAAGCAGTCAGGCGACTTCAGGCCATGTCGCCCACTCGCACGCTGACGGAGCTTTCGGCGGAAGTACAGGATGAACAAATTCGCGCGGCGCTACAGCACTTCACGATTGCCGGCCCGCTCGGCTCTCTACTCGATGCTGACGACGATGTCCTGGGAAGCGGAAGATTCATCAGTTTCGAGACGGAGAATCTGCTGCAACTCGACAGCAAAGCGGTGATCCCCGTCCTCCTCTACCTGTTCCGCCGTATCGAGCAGCGGCTCAACGGATCGCCCACGCTGATCCTGCTCGACGAGGCATGGTCATATCTCCAACACGGGCTCTTCCGTGAGCGCTTGAAAGATTGGCTGAAGACGATGCGACGAAAGAATGCGGCCGTTATCATGGCAACCCAGCAAATCAGCGATATCGCCAATTCAGAAATTGCTGATGTTGTTTTGGAGAACTGCCCAACCAAGATTCTGCTCCCGAACGCAGAATCGAAAAATTCAGGGTCACGCGAGTTCTACCAGCGCGTTGGCCTGAACGAACGGGAACTCGACATTCTCCAAGTGAGTGTCCCCAAGCAACATTATTACGTCGTCAGCAAGCTGGGTCGGCGGCTGGTCGATCTAAACGTTGGCAAGGTCGCACTGGCGTGGGTTGGCGTGAACGGTCGGGAAGAGCGTCAGATTGTCGAAGACGTCATGACTCAATATCCCGATACCTGGCGGTACGAGTGGCTTCGGCTCAAAGGCCAGCAGCGTTGGGCCGAGTACTTTCAGTCATTAGAGCTAACCGAAGAAGAGGAGGTGTTCCTGTGCGCAAAGGCTTGATCGTCTCATGTCTGCTGTTCGCCCTCGCCATCGATAGTCCGCAACCGGTCGAGGCGGGAGCATTTGCCACGGAGGTCACGCAGCTTCTGAATCACGCGCAGCTGATCTTGTCGTATATCCGCCAGGGCACCCAGTTGGCGAATGAACTGAACATGTACGCCGACATGCTGAAGAACAGTCGGAATCTTTCGGCCCACAGTTTTGGAGCGATCACGGCTGATCTGAATGCACTCGCGTCAATTGTGCAGGGCGGCCAAGCGCTCGCCTATTCGCTGGGCAACCTCGATGCACGTTTTCGCGCCACCTACCCAGGCTATGCACAGACATACCCGAGAAATTACTATTCCTCGTATCAGAACTGGTCCCAGACATCTCTCGATACGACCTTAGGCGTGCTCCGTGCGGCAGGTCTTCAAGGGCAGCAACTCTCGAGCGAGCAATCCATCCTCGCCACACTGAAGAGTTCCATATCCGGCACGAATGGACGACTCGAAGCGATTCAGGCTGCCAGCGATGTTGCGGAGAACCAGGTTGAGCAAATGCAAAAGCTCCGTCAATTGATGATCGCCGACATGTCCAGCAAGCAGGCCTATCAGGCCACGATGATCCAAAAAGATGCCGCCAGCGAAGCCGCATCGCAGTGGTTCTTCACGTCGGCGCCGGTCACCAACAGTGGCGTGACGTTCTGGCCTGGGAAATGATAGTAGGGGAGGGTGGATATGAACGATATACGTGGGCTAGCCGGCTTCGCACTCATTCTGTTCTGTCTGACCGGCTGCAATAAATCTGAGCCGGCAAGCCCGATCGTCCAGAAAGTGGAGGCCGCTGGCTCCGGCCCTCTTGCAGGGGTTCCTCAGGACGGCATGGAACAGTGGCTCCGGCAGCATCGCGACGTGGCGAAGGAAGTTGACGGCATGTGTGCACCGGTGAGGCAGAGCGCAAAAGCTGATTGGGGCAACACGACGGAAGGCCGTTTGTGTGGGGCAGCCCGCCAGGTGGCGTTCTTTACCGCGCCGCCCGCGGTGACGAACTCCGGCAAGACCTACGCACCAGGCAAGTAGCGCACGGTAAAAGAAAAACCCGAATGGTCATGAACAGGAGAGGTGTGTCCTTGTGAAGGAAATTCGCAAATCACGATTTCTGAAGTGTTTAGCATTCAGAGCGATCTGCACAGCGCTGCTCATCTGCGCTTGCTCGGGACTGAGTTTGGCCGCCGGGCAGCCGTTCAATACGACCGTGCCTGGCGACATCATGAGCCAGTTCCGGAATCAGCGGATCTTGTGGACCACGAACGTTTGGGTATACGCGAACAACCTGTTTGGCATTCTCGCGCTGATCGAATTCACCTGGAGCGCCGCAGTGATGCTGCTCGAAAAATCGGACCTCCAGACCTGGACGGCCGCACTGGTCCGAAAAATCATGTGGATCGGAGCATTTTATGCGTTGCTCATCAATGGCCGCTTCTGGATACCGGCGATCATCGACAGCTTCACCCAAATGGGGGCTGGCGCCGCTGGCCTTGGTAATCCGCTGAATCCTGGCGACGTTTTCGGCCAAGGCTTGATGATCGCCGGCGGATTGATGGATTCGGGGGCGAGTTCTGCGTTTTTCACAAAGCCGGGCACATCGTTAGCGCTGATCTTCGCCGCGATCATCATCATGCTCTCGTACATCATCATCACGCTGAACTACATCGTCACCTTCGTCGAAAGCTATCTCGTGATCTCCGTCGGATTCATTTTCCTCGGCTTCGGAGGAAGCCGTTGGACCGTTCCTTACACGGAGCGATTTATCGGATTGGCGGTCGCGATCGGCGTGAAGATTCTGCTTCTCTATTGCCTCATCTCGGCGGGATTTCAGTTGGGCGTCGGCTGGATGAGCGAAGCCACGAGCGTCGGGAACGCTCCATATCCTGCGATGACTGCTTTCGACGTGATGGGCGGCGCGGTAATTTTCATGATGTGCTGCTGGCAAATTCCGAAGCTATTCTCAGCGATTCTCGGAGGCGCTCCGGCATTAACGGGCGGCGATCTGGTCTCGACGGGTACTGCGATCGTTGCGGGAACGGTCGCGGCAGGTTCACTGGCGGCAGCGGGCGTAGGACTGGCTGCGGGAGCGGCCGGAGCTGCAGGCGGTGGAGCGGCGGCGGGCGGTGGGTCTGCCGGTACAGCAAGTGGATCGTCGGGCGTCGTCAGTGGCGTTTCTTCAGCGCGGTCTGGGGGCGGTGGATCGGTGCCACCTCCATCAGCGCCCTCACCATCCGCTGGGCCTAGAAACGGCGGATCAGGCGGACCCGGCCGTCAACCGGACCCGCCGTCCTTTGCCAGTTCTGGGAACGGAATTGGCAACGGTTCTGGGGCACACTCAGCTTCGGTCTCGAACGGAACGCCGCCTTCGAGCTCGAACGGTGCCAGCGTCCGGGCATATGCGACAAATTCTGGCCAACAGCCACCACCGGCATCTACGGTTGCCTCACTGGGCGGAGAGCCGTTAGCGGGATCGGGCTTCGAGGGTGAGAGGCCTACCCGCGGTTTTGCGTCAAGCGTTGCACCTCCGCAATCGGCCCCACGCGGGTCGGCTGCGGCGCATGGCGGAAGTGGAGATGCCGCGCCGACACTAGAGACCGGCACAAGTTCGGCTCCCGCATCGGGAGCAAATGAGATCGCATCGGTTGGTCCCGCAGGCTCCCAACCGGCAACCCCGCCATCGGCACCGATACGCAGCGTGAAAGGTCTGGCCGGCCGGGTTTCGAACAAATATTGGCGATACCGCAACGCCATGGGCATGTTGCCTTCGGATGCGGCGCCGCATGCCACGCCGCCGCGAATGCCAATAGACCAGAACGGGGAATAGGAGAAAACATTGATGGGATTCGCAATCAAAGCCAAACGCCGATCAGAAAACGGCGCGTTGAATTCGAGTTTAAAGGCCGTTGCGCCTGCGGCAATTCATAATCCATACCTCGCCGCTCGCCGGGAATGGGACGAGCGCTATGGCGACCTCGTCACTAGGGCACGAAACTGGAGAACGATCGCCGTCCTTTGTGCGCTCATTGCGCTCATCGCGAGTGGAGGGATGGTTTGGCTCTCAACGAAATCGCGTGTAGTTCCATTTGTGGTGGCGATCGATCATCTCGGACGTCCTGTCGCATCCGGGATTGCCGATCAAACGTCTGCTACCGATGATCGCCTGAAGCGCGCGAGCATCCTGAACTGGGTCGAAAACGTTCGGACCGTGACGACGGATGGGGTCGCCCAGAGAAAGGCGATCGATCACGTGTATGCACAGATCGCAAACGGCAGCCATGCGCAGGCCTTCATCAGCGACTACTATCGCAGCGACCCTCCGCAAAAACGAGCGGAAACCGAGACAGTCGCAGTCGAGGTGAATTCGGTGTTGCCGACCAGCGACCGCACCTATGAAGTCGATTGGATCGAAACCTCACGCGACCTCTACGGCACGGTGAAATCAACCGACCGCTGGAAGGGGTCGTTCACCATCGCGCTCGACCCGCCCACGGACGAGCGGCTCGCACGCATCAATCCGCTCGGCATCTACATCATCCAGGCGAGTTGGTCAAAAGTTCTGTGATTTTGCATCTTCGGAGAAAGGAAACATGACAAGACGTATTGTTTTATTCAGTTTCGGGCTGTCGTGCTTTTGCTTCATCGCGGCGGCCCAGAATGCAACGCCTCCGGCCCAATCCGTTCCGCTTAAGCGCACTCCGCCAGCGGCCAAACCAGCAACGCAGCCAGCGGTTCAGAACTACGACTTTGCGGGCCAACTTCGCACGCTCCAAAATGGCGATACCACCCGCGCGTCGATTGGTGAGGCGAACGTCGGGGCCGCGTCGGATCTGAAGGAGATACCAAAAGATTTTCATGAGCGAACCGATATCCCGCTGACTCCCACGGCGCAAGAGGCTGTCCGCGTGAGCGAAAAGTGGCGCGGGGAAAAGCTCGCGCCTGCTGCTGGTTCAGACGGACGCGTTATGTACGCCTATGGCGCTGGCTTACCAATGATCGTGTGCGCGCCGCTTCGGGTGTGCATGGTTGAACTCCAGGCTGGAGAGCGGATAATCGGCGAACCCCATATCGGGGACTCTGTGCGCTGGCATATTTCGCCGGCGATGTACGGGGCGGGCGAGCAGGCCACGTCCGTGATCGTCCTAAAACCCCAGGTCCCTGGCCTCGATACAAACCTGCTCATAACGACTGATCGTCGCGCCTATTATTTGCGGCTGGTTTCGAAACCAGAAGACTACGTTGCTCGCGTCGCATTTGAGTATCCGGACGAAGAGAGCAACCGGCAATGGCAGCAGCATGCAGTGGAGCAGCAGATCGCGGCTCGTCAGGCACAACGTTCCTCCGAGGTCCTTCCAGCAATGATCGCCGTCGAGAAAATGAATTTCGACTACAAAGTCAAGGGTGGCGACGAGCACATTCGCCCGGTCCGCGTTTTCGACGACGGCGCGAAGACCTTCATTCAAATGCCCCCGGAGATTCAGCATCGCGAGGCACCGGCCCTGGTCGTCATTGGGGCCGATGGAAAAGGTGAGATGACGAATTACCGCGTCAAAGATCAGACATACATCGTGGACAGATTGTTCGACCGCGCCAATCTCGTGCTGGGCACCGGGAAGAAAGCGCAGAAAGTGGAGATTACCCGTGGAACCAAAGGATAACCGCCCAGAAAACGGTGAACCTCCAGTCAAACCGATCGAAGCGCCTGCCGGCCTGGAGCTCCATCCGGCGCCCAAACAATCTGTCCGCCTCAATCGGCGCGCCAGCCTTGGCGTCGGGGCGATCGCGCTTCTCTTGCTGCTCGGCTTCGCCTATGGAGGATACCGGCGCCAGGTACTGTCTCAGGCTACAGCACGTGAAGCCGGGCTCCCGAAAAATGTCGTACCGGCGACAACCGCTGGAGCCGAATTCACGAAGGACCTGCCAGGCGGACAAGTGGCGCGCACTGTCGATCCCAGCCACCAACTCCAGCCGCCGGGAACCGCGGTCTCAACGCCAACCTGCGGCACAGATCCGCGATCTGGGGAACCTTACCACTTCGATCCTCAAACAGGCCGTCCCTGTCCGGCATACAGCGGAATGCCGCAGGAGCGCGTCGTCGTCCGCCAGGCTCCCGTCGAAACTCGAACGCAGGTCGCTGCGCAAACACCGCCGGAACCGTCGCCGGAGGAGAAGCGGCTGCTGGCGGCGTATCAGAGGGAGCAGGAAGCCAGGCTGGCACCTACGCAGATATCAAACGGTGGCGGGTCGACATTCCGGTCCGGCGGCGATTTCGGCTCTGGCCCAAACGTTCAAGACGACATTTCGCGAGTCGCTGCCGTCAGCCAGGCGCTCACCGGAAACCGCGGATCGGACGCGGGCGCGGAGCTTCAGCGCGTCCTCGCAGCGAAATCCGAGAGTGTCGCCGATCCAAATTCGCAAACGCAAAAGGAAGCCTTTCTGGCCACCGCGCGCGTTAGGCAAACGGACGATTACCTGCGCTCCACCCGCAACGCGCCCATCTCCGCCTATGAAATCAAAGCAGGGTGGGAGATTCCGGCGGTCCTTGAGCAAAGCCTCAACTCTGACCTGCCGGGAGAATTGAAGGCGTTGGTTACCTCGAATGTTTACGATACGGCTACTGGTCGTTACCTCCTCATTCCGCAAGGATCGCGCCTCGTCGGGCGATACGACTCGCACGTGGCGTACGGCCAGGACGGAGTACAGGTTGTCTGGGAACGGATCATCTATCCAGACGGATCTTCGGTGGACCTGAACGGGATGGTTGGTCTGGATTCCCACGGAAACGCGGGGCTGCGCGACCAGGTCGATCACCACTACAAGCGACTTCTGGGCTTCGCTGCGTTGACCAGCATGTTCAATGCTGGCTTTGCGATGTCCCAACCGCAAGGGCAGAGCATCCTTGCTTACCCCAGTTCGGGCCAACTCGCCGCCGAGGGCGCGGCGAGGGACATGAGCGAATTCGGTGCTGAGATCACCCGGAAAAATCTGAATACGCAACCGACGATCAAGGTCCCGATCGGGTACAAGTTCACCGTGCGCGTCAACAGGGACATGCTTTTCGATGCCCCGTATCAGCCTATTCCAGCGAATGACATGCCGATCTCACCGCCGGGTCAATTGAAACGGCGGACTGCTTTTCCCGCAGCAGCGATGAAGTAGCGCGGTTTGGAGAATTCCCATGAGTTCTGCGGCAATGCATCAAATTCTTGAACAGATCGAGGCCGATGTTCACTCGCGCCCGTCTCCGATTGAATTCGAGATGGCCTATCAGGTGCGAGTCGCCATCGACCGAATCAAATTTGCGATCAATCATACAGAGCAGTTCGCGCCTCATACGGACCCGGTTCGAGAAGCCGGTCTGCAACTGCTCGATGCGCTCGAACGCCTGGAGGCGGTGGACCGCCGATTCCAACAACGGTCGAGGTCCGGACGAAGCCCCTCGCCCGCGGTACGGACGCCAAATGGGAACGGCAAACGGAATGGGACGGGGGTGTTATCGTGACCCAAACGCGACGTTTGCACAATTGTCCGGGCGCTGTTCAACATCTGGCGCCATCTCCCCCGTCGTGGTTAGCCCGTCGCCAAATCGGGCGCGCGTTCAAGCGTTGCTGCTCGCTCGTGGAGGGGGTCCTCGATGCGCGATAGTTTGGCCGTAGAGAAGCATTACCGAGTCAAGGAGCTTGCGGACCTGTGGGGTTTCTCGGAAAACACGATAATCAAGTTGTTCAGCAATGAAGACGGTGTGCTGCGGCTCGAATCACCAACGGGCAAACGAAAGTATGCCACGCTGTCGATACCCGAGACCGTCGCCATCCGCGTTCATGAGCGTCTTGGCAGCCAGACCCTCAAGGCGGCTTCCGCGCGCCGGAATCCACTTCGTGTAGTACACCTCCGTGATCTTGACGCTGGAATGCCCAAGCAGCCTCGATTCATCGCCAATCGGAACGTCGCGCAATAGATCGCGGTTGGCGAAGGTGCTCTACCGTATCTGTCCTGCAGTGGACCCGGAACGGGCAATGGTAAACGAAAGCCTCCAAGAATCCCAAAATCTTTCCTTGGCGAACGACCGCGAGTTTGATGCCGGCTTGCGCGAGACATCTACCCGTCAATTCGGGTTTCCAACAAGCCGACGTGGGATTTGTCTCAGGCTTGGCTTAAGAATCGCGTAAATAGCGCTGCCGCGACGGATGGCTTGAACAGCCCAGGGCTGCTTTGGCAAATTCCCGCGGCCGGCTACCTCCCATAGGGCTTGGTCCTCGTTCGCAGCACATTCGTCATCGGGCGTCTCATAGAATGCGCGCCACAGTGCAGAGGTCGTGGGGACCCGCATCGACCGGCGCACGTTGATATTGAGGGGGCGCGCGAGGTCATTTGGAATCACGGTTTGGAGGCGAAGGGCCAATCCGCTGCCATCGATTTTAGTAGCCTCTTCGGCTGTTGCAAAAACGGCGGCATCATCCCACACGCGGGTCGCAGCAAGACTTGCTGCATATAGACTGGCGCCGGGCGCTACCAGATCAGCCGTGGCTTCAATTGCGGCGAACGTCAGATTCTTGCCTGCCGTGCCAATGAGAGCAGGCTTGAACATCGGCTCCCAAAACGCGAGCAGGCCGGCGATGTGATCAACAGCCGATTCGAGGGGGTCCTTGCGCCGCTGGACTTCGTTGGGCGAACGTCGGAAGCCGTCGAAAACCCGTTGTCGCGGTGGGCACAATAGGAGATGTGCAAGTTCGTGCCATCCTGTGAAGTACGCGCGTGGCCCGCGCGGGCCTCGCGCGTCTATAATTGCGAGGTAACGGCGGCTTCCTTTGACAGGGCTCGGGTTGTCGAGCAAGAGTCCCTCCGTATCGCCGGTAATGAATTCTTTTTCGAGTAGACGCGGTAATGGAATATGGCGGAGTTTGTGTTGCGCAAACTCCGCGCCGATTCGGTATACGTCATCATCACAGGTGATAAAAACGAGCTTGACCGAGAGTTGATCGGCTACGCGCAAGCGGAGATCTTCGATCGTATCGAGCGTCCAACCCTCCACCATGCTGCGAACGCGCTCAACCGCGTGTTCCCGCAAATCCCGCAACGCGTCATCGGATACGGGAAGTTCCAAGTCGCGGGCGATCTGGCGGAGCTTGGGATGGTGCATCAGTTCGGTCATTCGAAAACCTTCCTGTAAAGCTTGATCCAGTCCTGCTGTGTGTAGGGCTTCGCGGCATCCTCACCGTCAGGTCCCCGGCGTGCGACAATCAGCCGCTGGGCCTCGAGTAGCGCGGCGGCTTCCGGATAGGACCAGCCCTGCGCCTTCGCGGCACGATGCAGTTCGGGGGGGATGGCGATTGGCTGTTCCTCGATCGTTGTATGCTCGCCACGCAACAGGTAATCCGTTGATACGCTTAGTTCATCCGCGATGCGCAGGAGTTTTCCGGAGCTGAGATTGCGTTTGCCGTTCTCGATTTCGCTTAGAAAGGCAACGCTAAGCCCTGCTCTGTCCGCAAGTTGACGCTGGGTAAGCCCGCGTTCTTCGCGCACTTCCGCGATCCGTTTGCCCACCTCAGGGTTTAAAATTTCATCGCCTTGTGCCATCGTGCATAGTTTATGTTTGTTATGCTATAGTATATCGTGATGGCTCAAATGCCATCGACCATAATGTTGGACAGCGTAGCATATCTCTTAATCTTCCGAAAAGGAGACGCACATGAAGCCCCAGGATGATCTCGTTCAGGCTGAGGAACACCTGAAGCAAGCTGAAGCCGACCTTGGCGCTGCGGTGAAACTAGAGGAAGCCGCAGAGCGCGAGGTGGCAACCGCAATTAAAGAAGTCCGGGATGCAGAAGAGCACCGCCCGGATGCACATCACGTCGCGGTTGAAATCGCCACGACGTCAGGATTTTATCCGAAGGACCACCCTGATCGTCTACCTATCGCGCAGCCCGTTGCCGTGGAACTTGAGCGAGCGGCCAAGGCCCTCGAACTTACGGATACAACTGGATGGGTCGCAAGCGTGGACAAGCGAGTGATCGATCCCAAGCTGTCATACACGCAGAATCACCTGGAGGGATGCGTGGTGATCGACTGGGGTCCGGCCGAAGGCGGGGGCGGCGCCTAGAAACGTATTATGCATGCACTTGCTTCACAGGTACTCTTCGAGACGCAGACCGCACATATTAACGAGCGCATTGCGGCCGTACGGGGATGGATCATCAACGACCTAGCTTGTCCGATCATCGATCTTACATTTACCTCGTCGGGCCGCACGCCCCTGCGGCTGGCGGCACGATGCGAGGATTGGAATTCGCAGCCGCCCAGCTTTGCGTTGCTCGCAGCCGACGGTACCCGCTTGCGATCGGGCGCGGATCTCAAGCAGATCTCGCCTAACCCTACCGGGGTATTCAATGCGGGCGCGCATCCGCTGACTGGATTTCCGTTCATCTGCTCCGTCGGATCGCGCGAGTACCACACGCATAGCAGCCACACCAACGATCCGTGGGAGTCGTACCGATCACGCCCCGGTTACGATCTTGGTGGAATTTTGACGCGCTATTGGCACGCGTGGCTGAAAGGGACGGCGTGATGATTCCTATATTGTGTCCGGAGACATTGGTAGACGAAACGATCGCACATCTTAAGGCCGCCGGGGCTGTACAGTGCGAGTGTCTGGTCCTATGGCTGGCACACCGCTTAGACGACCGTATAAACGTCGTGATGGTGCATCGGCCAGAGCAGCGCGCATGGCGCGACCGTTTTGTCGTCGATGCGGCAGAGATGGCATCGCTGAAGGCGCTCCTCCGGAAGGATCGGCTCATGATCGCTGCGCAGGTCCATTCCCACCCTAAAGAAGCATTTCATTCTTTTGCGGACGACCAAGGCGCGTTCATCCGCCATCACGGTGCGCTCTCTTTCGTAATTCCATATTTCGCGCGGGATTCGTCGGTCGCAACCTTCTTGGAAGAAGCTGCATTGTTTGAGTTGCGCCAAGGCAATCGTTGGGTGCTCGTGCCGTCCGAGGAAGTCGAGGTTCGATGTCAAGTCCATCCATGAATCCCGATGCGGTCAAGGAGAATGCGCTTAGCCTCGCGGCGGCACTCGGCATTGAACTGGAGCGTGCCGCAGAGTCGCTCAACGCCCATGTCATGGTCACATACGACGCCCGTGACCCATCTGCGGCTTTTCTGGCAGCAGAAACGCGGGCACTGCTGGGCCGTACTTTGCAATACGTCGATGAGGTGGCCTCCCACGCAGTCGCGGTGGAATTGGTTATCGGTGGCGCGCTCGCGCGTTCGACCGGCACGATTCTTTGGTTGAGCGTCGATTCACATACCGCTGTGATCGCGCGAGAGCGCCGCACGGCCCTGATAGAACCCCTCCTGCATCCTGCCGCGTTGTTCGTGACGGCTTGCTATGCTGCGGCTGCCGTTGTCCGTGCGGTTATTGGCGACGACATGCCGCTGCCTAGGCGAGAGCTGATTGTGCTGAATTTAGACGCGCTCGGGGTTTCGGAAGCAGTCGGCGAACGCAGCGTGGATCTTGGGCGCGCCTACCTTGCCGGCGCCGGGGCCATAGGGACAGCGTTTCTTTGGGTGCTACGGTGGTTCTCCGTTCGCGGATCTCTCGACATCGTCGATCTCGATTGGGTTAAATCCGGCAATCTTAACCGGCAATTGTGGTATGGAGCGGCGGATGTCGGCCACCGCAAAGCAGACCGGCTGGCCGCCTTGGCCCAGGGATCATTCCCGGAACTGGTTCTGAAGCCGCGCGTCGGGCAGTTGCAGGACCTGCCGGACAAGCATGGCGATCCGCAATGGCTACGGCGGCTTATCGTCGCGGTGGACAGTCGCGCGGCGCGGCGCACGTTGCAGTCGGAGCTGCCCGGCGAAGTCTTCGACGCCTCTACCACCGATGTTCGCGAGATCATTGTCCACGCCAATCGGCAACCGACGCGTCTAGCTTGCATGGGATGCATCTATCCCCGGAATGCACAGGAGGATACGCGAGCACGCAGTATCGCTGCCGCACTCGGCGTTACCGTTGGCGATATTAGACGCGGCATTATCGATCGCGCTACCGCACGGCTCATCATTGCTCGATATCCTGACCGCGGTCTTACAGAAGAACACCTGATCGGCGAGGCTTACGACAGCCTGTTCAAGGCTTTGTGTGCACAAGCGGCGCTGCGTTCTGCGGATCAGCAGCAGATCTTCGCGCCGTTTGCATTCGTCTCTGCGCTGGCCGGGGCTTTGTTGGCGATTGAGACCGTTCGCCGCGCCGGTGGAGAGACGATTTCCTATAACTTCTGGCGGGTGTCCCCGTGGGAGCCATTGGACAGGCGGCTACAACGCCAAATTCCTGCAAGCTCGTCGTGTGAGATATGCGGCGATCCCGCTATCCGACAGGTGGCTGCGGCAGTCTGGGGAGCTCACCCGTGAACTCGACGAGAAGCCTTCTGGCGCCGGATACTTCGGTCCTGACTCGCAAGAGAACTGTGGGACTATACGGATGAAATCTCGGCACAGCCTTCGCGCGTCATTGAGAACCTGGTTTGGATTGCTGGTCAAGCCGATCTGGGCGTTCCAGGCGCGGTGGTTTCCCGCGCGCAGGAGCGAGCGGCGCGAGCAACAGCCTTCATATCCGGTTTTAGTTTTTCAGTTGCATCGGGGACAGGGAAGTGCGCCTCCATCGCAATGGAAGAAATGTCACCCGTCGACTATGCTCCGTTTTAAAGCTGAGCTCACCTGCCCATTTGGGCATGCCCTCACGCTTCGCGCTCACAGCATCACGACGGAGGGTCGTGTTCAGCCGAGTATCATTTGCCGTTCACCTGGCTGCCGGTTCCATCAGTTTGTGCAGCTCGAAGGTTGGGATGGCGGCTGTCTTTAATAAAAAGGGGGATTAATGCCGACCACTCCCCATCCATATGTCGAATCGCCGCCGGACGATACGCTTGTCTGTCGGTTTATGGATTTTCCGAAATTCCGTGATCTGTTCGCTAACGAAGAGCTTTACCTCCGGCGGGTTGATCTCTTTAAAGAGGATGACCCCTGGGAGGCGCTGCCATCAGACGAATACATCAGAGCAAAGCTTGGGCTTCGAAGGTACGACCCAAGCGACGAGCTGAGGCTCATTAAGGAGCAAGCGTTTCTCCGCCAGAACAGCGAAGGGTATTTCATAACCTGCTGGCAGATTTTCGAAGCAGAGACGCTCCATATGTGGGAGCGTTACGGCAAGGGGGTTTGCATCTTCTCGCGCTTCGGCCTTTTGAAAGCGCAGCTTGATTCGATGCTCGATCCGATCACCGTCGGTCTTGTCCGCTATGAGGAATCGCCGGCAGACCCGTACAACACGATTCAATTTCTCTTCACGAAGCGCGGCCACTTCGACCGAGAAAAGGAACTGCGGGTGATGCTTCAGTCCTACGATCCCATGGCGAATCCCAATCGCCACCTCGATGCGAATAACGTGCCGACCCGGGAGCCAAGAGATGAACTCAATAAACTTCACGAATGGGTCCATCCGTGCAAGAGGCGCCGCATTAGTCTAAATTATCTAGTCACTGAAATACGGCTATCGCCTTGGGCCACTCCAGAAGAATGCGAGGAGGTGGGCTGGTGGGTCAAGAACAAGAATATCGCCTGCCAGATCAAAGCTTCTGAAATTAGTCTATTACCGTAATCTCGAAGCCATGTGCTGGTGCGCCGCCGCCAGACCGACCCGGCAGCCAGTGTAGATGGGTACTGCCTTGTCTTTGGTGCGAGCGGAGCCTCGACATTTAGTTTTTCATGTCATCCCGTAGATGACCGGGCCGGGGTACCGGCGGGTCGCGCGCATCGGCAAGTCGTATGCCACGCTACCGATTCCCGTGACCGTTGCTCTCTCCGTACATGAGTGTCTTGGCAACTAGACCCTCAAGACGGCTTCCGCGCGCAGGAATCCACTTCGCGTAGTACATCTCTGTGATCTTAACGCTCGAATGACCAAGCAGCCTCGAAACATCCCCTATCGGAACGTCACGCAGCAGAGCGCGGACGGCGAAGGTGTCGCGCAATCGATGCGGACGGCAATCGTCAACGCCGCAGCGTGCGCCAATGCTCTGCATCAGATCGTATACCTGATACGCAAGCCCGTAGCCGGCAGTCGCCGGACCATACCAGAATGGCCTGCTAGGTGACAGCCATTGGCATTGATCAATCCTAGCCTTGAGACGATCAGTGAGATAGACCTCGGTCGCTTGGACCCGCGCTGTTCTCTTGCTCTTTCGTTGCGCGAATCGGTAGATCCATAGTCCGGATTCACCCTTGTGTGCAGCTGCCGGATCGAATCGAATTGCATCGCTAACCCGGATTCCGGTCTCAAGCATGAGTTCCAGAAGCAATCGGAACGTACAGGGAGCGCTCGCGTATCCATCTCGGCCGCCCTTCAGCTTTTCGGCCTCAGCCAGGATGAGATCGACTTCCGCATCCGTATAAGGACTCTTCTGCTCATGGGTAGCGCGATAGGGCCTTACCTTTTCGGCTAGGGCGAACTCCGTCCAGCTGCGACGATACGCCTCACGGAGGAAGCATCGAATCTTGGCGGTCACCTGGCCTTTGCTCGTCGCGGCCATGTTGTCTGGCAGTCCTACAGTTTTGAAGTCTTCCAGGAGATCGACACTCAGTTCGCGCATGAAGTGAACGCCACGCGTCGCGCAGTAGGCGCGCAACCGATCGAGCTGGAACCGGTAGGCCGCGGCGGTTTTTTCGCCGAGTTCCTCTTTGCGTGATGCGCTGAAGCGCTCGATGCAATCGTCGATGCGCGGCCCGTGGACCTTTTGGTCTTGGCCGTTCTTCAGAAGCGCCTGCCTTTGGGCCTCTGCCACTGGAATGATGTTCGTTCCGGTGCTCTGACGGGGAACGTGGGTCGTTTCGGTATTCCCGTAGATCCACAGCGGGCACTCGCAATCCATGTACTTGCGTTTGGCGGCCGGCGTGAGCTTAAGCTTGTGAACGGGGCATTTTTCAGAGTGGCGGCGATAAAGGGTTAACATGGCCGATTTCTCGTAACCCATTGTACCGTTTGTACATAGGCCATGTACGCCAAAATTGTAAGTAATTGATTTTAAAAGAGTTGGTAGCGCTAACGGGAATCGAACCCGTATTTGAGCCTTGAGAGGGCTCCGTCCTAACCGTTAGACGATAGCGCCGCGGGTGTCTCCATCTTAGCAGAAGGACCGCTGCGGAGGCGGCGGGAAGGCGGGATAATGAGAAGCATGCGGCGGCTGTTGATTCTCAGTCTTCTCCCGTGGCTGCTGACAGCGGAGGACCATTGGGTAAAATTCGCCTCCGGTCCCTTCGAAATGTGGACGGACGCGAATACGCGCATCGCCCGAGAGGACTTGGTCCGGTTAGAGGAGTTCCGGCACGCCCTGGGTGACATGATAGGCGAGCAGGATCTGCAGACCCCCCAGCCCGTACGCGTCCTGCTTTTCAAAAACCCCAAGGGCTGGGTCTCCGGAACGCCGATTACTCAAGGACGGGACAGCTTTGCCATTGTGTTCGATGAGAAGACGATTCCAGGTCCGGCCCTGTACACGGAACTGGCGCGCTTGTTCCTGGAATCGAATTCCACACGGATGCCGCCCAACTTCGAACACGGGCTAATTTCGTTTTTTTCGACGCTGGAGGTCACCGGAATTCGCATCACCGCCGGCGCGCCTCCGCCCAGACCTGATCTTGATTGGGCGCGGATTCATCTGCTGGTGACCGATCCCGAATACTACGGCAAGCTGCGCGTGCTCCTATATAACCTGCGCAAGGGCGTGGACCAGGATCCCGCCTACCGCAATGCGTTCGGCAAATCCGCAGCGGACGTCGAAAAGCAGGCGCAACAGCATTTCGCTGCCGGGAATTTCCAAACTACCGCGCTTTCCAGCCGGCCGCTGAGCGAACGCGATTTCACCGAGCGCCAAGTCTCCGATACCGACGCGCGCCTGGCCCGCGCCGACCTGCTGGCCGGAGCGCAGTCCGCGGCCGAATACGAGAGTTTGATTAAAGATCAGGCAAAAGTGGCGGAAGCAGAAGAAGGGCTTGGCCTGTTGGCCCTCCGCGATCACCATTCCGAAGTTGCCAAGCGGCACTTTGCGGCATCGATGGCGGCAGGTAGTTCCAGCGCACGCTGTTACCTGGAATACGCCAAGTTAGAGCCGGACAACGAGAAGGCTACGCAGGCCCTGCTTCGTGCTGCCGGTATCAATTCGAAACTCGACGAGCCTTTTGCGATGCTGGCAGAGCGGGATACGGACCCGGCCAAACGCCTGGCGCACTGGAAAGCCGCGGCGGAGCGTAATCCGCGCAACGCGCATTATTGGCAAGAGTTGGCCGAAGGCTATCTGGCTGAGCACAATTATCCGGAAGCGGCCAAGGCGTGGGACCAGGCCGCGCAAGCAGCCACCGATCCGGCGGAGCGCGACCGCATGCGGCAAGCGCGCCTCGCGATTGAACAGCAGCGGCTGGATTACGAAGCCGAATTGCGCGCGAAGGAAGCGGCCGATTTAGAGAAGTTAAAGGACCAGGCGCGCGCCGAGGTGCACGCTCTAGAGAAGAAGTACAGCGACCCGGCTGATCCTGCCGCGCCGAAACCGGTAGCCTGGTGGGATGGACCAAAACCGGGCGGCAAAATTACCGGGTCCCTGAAACAGGTCGATTGCCTAGGTACGCGCGCCCGCCTGGTTATCGACGGAGACGACCACAAGGTCACCAAGCTCCTCATCACCGATCCGGGCAAGATAGCGATTGCGGGCGGCGGCAATCAGACTTTGGGGTGCGGTGTGCAAAAGCCGCGGCGCGTGACCGTCGAGTACTTTCCCAAACCCGATACCAAGCTGACGACTGCGGGCGAGGTGGCGACGATCGAGTTCCAGTGAGCGAACCGGCTGGCGGTACCCGTTTTCGCTGGTTCGTGCTTGCGATTTTCGTTCTTTCCACCGCTATTAATTACCTGGATCGCCAAACCCTCGCGACGGTGGCGCCCGTTCTGCGCAGTGAGTTGCGTCTTTCCAACGCGGAATATGGGTTGATCCTTATGGCTTTCTCCCTGGCCTACGCCGCTGGCGCGCCCTTTGCCGGCTGGCTCATCGATCGCGCCGGGCTGAATCGCGCGATCAGCATGGCTGTCGGTTTGTGGTCGTGCGCCGGAGTCGCTACCGGGTTCACAGCCGGACTCTCTGGGTTGGTGGGTTGCCGTGCGGTTTTAGGCGTGGCCGAAGCAGCCGGAATCCCTGCCGCCGGTAAAGCCATCCACCAATACTTGCGAGCTTCCGAGCGTGCCATGGGGAATGCGATGAATCAGGCCGGTGTTAGCCTCGGCATGATTGTTGCGCCGCCCATCGCGACCTTTCTGGCGGTTCAGGGGAGTTGGCGCCGGGCATTTGTGATCACCGGACTCCTCGGATTGGCGTGGATTCCAATCTGGAACTGGGTGTCCGGGCGGGAGCGCGCGACTTCCGCCCCTAAGCCCGACGATGCCAACACCGGTTCGCAGGAGCGGGGCATCCTTCGGGACCGGCGGCTGTGGGCCTTCGTCGCGGCTAACGCGCTCAGTATGATTGGCTACTCCCTGTGGACGAACTGGACCACGCTTTATCTTGTGGACGTCCATCATTTGACGTTGGTGGAGGCTGCCTGGTATGCCTGGATCCCCCCCGTGTTCGCGACGGTGGGAGGGATCGCAGGTGGCTGGCTTTCGTGGCGATTTGCGGAACGCGGCGTCATGCCCGCCGCCGCGCGATTCCGGGTGTGCCTGGCCTCCGCACTTCTTTCCCTGGCCACGCTCGCAGTTCCCGCTACTCCGACGGCGGGCTGGTCTTCGGCCGTCATTTCGCTGAGCATCTTCGCGGTGGCGGCGTTCAGCGTCAACATGTACACACTGCCCCTGGATACCTTCGGCGGCGCGCGCGCGGCGTTCGCTGTTTCGATCCTGGTAGCTTCTTATGGCGCGATCCAAGCCATTATCTCTCCTGCTTTCGGAAAGGTGATCGATGTATACGGATACGCACCCCTTACTCTGCTTGCATCGTTTACGCCGCTGGCCGCCTGCTACGTGCTATGGAGCACGAGGTCGGTCCGATGAAGCAGTGGGTCAAGAAATGGATTTTTCGGCTGCTGCGCAAAGATCCTGATGCTGTTGTGATTACGTTCGTCACCGGGGATGCTGATTTATGCCGGCGCATGGGGGAGGAAGTTCGCGAACTGATTCCCGGCCGCCGGCATTTCACGGTTACGCCGGAAAGCTGGCGCACGCTGCGGAAGGAATTGAAGCGGTACCGCATCGGCATGGCGGCGGTGATGTTGAATGGGGAGCCCAACGCGCTTCGCCGGGTGGCGTACCGGCTTGCACCCCGGAAAATCCTGGCCTATAACAGGCGGCTGGAACGGCACCATCTGAGACCCGATCTGGCTTCCTGGCTTTTTTGGCGCGGTGTGCCGCTCGATCGAATCTATTTGCGGCCCTGGTGGTGGCCCTGGCCCAAGCGCGAACATTCCGTATCCCCGGGCGGCTATCAAGTCTTGGAGGGCCGGCCCTGCGCTGAGGGGCGGCGCCGGATCGCTGTGCTATCCCCCTACTTGCCTTATCCGCTGGCGCATGGCGGCGCAGTCCGAATTTACAACTTGTTGCGTGAGATGGCGCGAGAGTTTGATGTGGAATTATTTGCCTTCACGGACGGCGACGCCCTGGAAACCGATCCCTTACTGGAATTCTGCGCGCGCCTGGTCCTGGTGAAGAAACCGCGATACCGGGAGCCTCGCTGGTCCACCATTCTACCGCCGGAAGTCCACGAATTCCGTTCCGCGGCGATGCGCCAGGCCTTAGCCGCCGAGCGGCGCGCCTTCGGATTCGCGCTCCTGCAAGTGGAATACACCCAACTTGCGGAATACGGCAGCGACGTGCTGGTAGAACATGATGTGACGTTCGATCTTTTTGGGCAAATCGCACGCCGAAACCGTACCTTGACGGCCGAGTGGGACTATTTTCGCTGGCAGCGGTTTGAGACTGTAGCCGTCCGGCGCTACCGCCGCGTCGTGGTGATGTCGCCGAAGGATGCGAAGTTATTAGGTCCGGATACGCCGAGTCTGACGATTGAAAACGGCGTGGACTTCGATCGGTTTCGCGCGGAGCCGGAACAGCCCGGCGAGCGGCTGTTGTTTATTGGATCGTTCCGGCACTTCCCGAACGTGGAGGCGTATCGTTTCTTTATGGAGCGAGTGTGGCCGCTGCTGCTGAATGAGTATCCAAGAATGCAGCTCACGGTGGTTTGCGGGCCGGACTACCTGACGTATTGGCGGGCGTTCACGGATATGCCAGGGCCGTGCGCGACTGACCGCGTCCGCCTGCTGGGGTTTGTGTCCGACGTGCGGCCTCTATACATCGAGGCCAATCTGGTGCTGGCGCCCACGCCGGTTTCCGCGGGGACAAACGTGAAAGTGCTCGAAGCCATGGCGATGAAGCGCGCCGTAATAGCGACTTCCAGCGGATGTGCGGGGCTGGGATTAGTCGATGGCCAGAGTGTGTGTGTCGCCGATACGCCCGATGCTTTCGCAGCGGGAGTGGCCGCCTTGATCCGCGATCCGGCACGCCGTCGCGCAATAGCTCAAGCCGCCTACGAAATAGCCGTGCGTAACTTCGACTGGCGCGCGCTCGGCGAAAAGCAGCGGCGAATGCTAGAAGACTTGTTTCTGGAAGATGATGCCCGCCGCCAGTAGCCTGCTTGAACAGAGCGCCGGCGTGTACTGATTTATTAGTATGTTGCGCGATCTGCTGTTGGCTGGGCGCTGGTTGTCGAAGACTCCTCTCTTTGCCCTGGGGGTAATCGCGATCCTGCTGCTTGGGATCGGCGCGAATACGGCGGTATTCAGTTTGGTTGACGCGGTGCTTCTTCAGCCCCTCCCCTATCCTTCTTCGGAGAGTCTGGTGCGCATCGCCGAGGCGAGCGCCCGGCGGGCAAGCCTGGGCACCCCTGCGAGTGATTACCTTCGCTGGCGGGGCCGGAGTGACCTTTTCGAAAGCGTGGTGGCGTACGGCGGGATTTGGTCACCCTTGCCGCCGTGGGGGAACCCGACCAGATCTGGGTAGTGCGCACGTCCCCCGGCTTGCTTTCCCTGCTCGGCGTACCTGCGCGCTTGGGCCGCACTCTCAATGGCCGTAGCGAGGCCGGCAATATTGCCGTGGTGAGTGACAGGTTTTGGAAGCGGAGACTGCACGCCGATCCCAACGCTATCGGACGGACGCTGACGCTTTCGAACGAGATTTTCACAATTATCGGCGTGATGCCACCGAGCTTCGAATTCCCGAATTCCGCGGTAGAAGTATGGGTTCCATTCCGCATCACTGCGGCTGAGCCTCTCTCGGTCGATGTGGTGGCACGGATCAAGCCGGGGCTTGCGCTTTCCCAAATTCAAAGTGCGATGACCGTCACTGCCCGGCAACTCGAGCACGAACAGCCGGTCAAGCAAGCCAAATTGCGTATTGAAGTTTCGCCATTACGCGAAACTCTGCAACGGGAGTATGAGCTGACGCTCATCCTCGTGGTGGCCGCCGTCGTGCTGGTTTTTTTGATTGCCTGCGCGGACGTTGCCAGCCTGCTGCTCAGCCGGGCAATGCAGCGCCAGAAGGAGATGGCAATTCGAGCCGCACTGGGAGCTGGTTTCTGGCAAGTGCTCCGCCAACTTTTGGCCGAGAGCTTGCTGCTGACTGTCGTCGCCAGTGTTTGCGGCATCGGTATGGCGCACCTCGTCCTGCTCTGGTTGTCGAAACAAATAGCAGCCTTGCCGGTGACGCTTCCTTATGCACAGCGCGCCGGCATCGATGGGCGGGCCCTTTTGTTCGCTATGGGCTTATGTCTGCTCACGAGTTTGGTCTGCAGCCTGGCTCCCGTGTTCCTCAGCTCGCGGGCCGATTTGCAAACCATGCTCCGTGGGGGCGGGATCATCGGTGCATCCAGTCACCCCGCACGCCTGTTTACGTTTCTGATTGGCTGTCAGACTGCATTTGCGGTCATCTTATTGATCGGGTCGGGAATTTTGGGCCGCAGCCTGATCCGTTTACAGCAAGCCGACCACGGGATTCACCCCGATCATGTACTGACGATGCGGGTACCCATCGGCAGCGCTACCCAGCCGCGGGCGACTGGCAAGTACGATACCAAGGCGCGCCAGATGGCCTATTACCACGATCTGGTGGAGCGGCTTCAAAACGTCCCAGGTGCGCAGGCTGCCGCAATCGTGAACAATCTGCCACTCTCGAATGCCAACTCCTCGATTTTCCTGAAAGGGCCGTATGGCCACCCGATGCTCACTTCCACCCGCACCATCAGTCCTGCATATTTTTCCGTGATGGGAATTGCGAGGGTTGCCGGGCGGTCTTTTTCGGAACGGGATAATGCTGACGCTCCACGTGTGGCTATCATTAACGAATTTCTGGCCCGCCAGTTGTTCCCCAATGTCAACCCGATTGGACAAAAATTGGCTTCTCCGGAAGGCGGATCAGGCTCGACCGTCGTGGGCATCGTAAAGGATTCGCCGCAACTTAGTTATGAGCAGCCGCCTAAAGGAGAGGTGTATTTACCCTACCAGCAGACCATCTTCGGCGTTTTTCTCTCGACCATCGTGGTGCGAACTTCCGGCGATCCGCTGGCGCTCGCTGGAGCCTTACGTAAAGAAGTGTGGGCAGTGGATCCGGAGCAACCCATTGTCAAGGTTGAAGCGATGCAGGATGTGATCGCCGATTCGATCTGGCGGCCCCGTTTTTCGGCTTGGCTTTTTTCAATTCTGGGCGGTGTGGCTCTCCTGCTCACTGCCGGCGGAATCTATGCCGTAATCACCTATACTACGCGCTTGCGCCTGCGGGAGGTGGGCATTCGCATGTCACTGGGAGCCAGCGCCGCACACGTGATGGGCGCTGTCATGCGACGCGCCCTGTTTCCGCTGGCCATTGGACTTGCCCTCGGAATGGCAGTAGCTCTCCTATTGAGCCGCATGCTGGCCGGTCTGCTGTATGAGATCGAAGGCAGCGACCCGGTCACGTATTATCCGCTACAGTTCTCTTACTAGTTGTTGGGGCAATCGCCGCAGCCCGTCCGGCTTGGAGCGCTGCCGCGAGTGATCCGCTAAAAGCGTTGCGGATCGAGTAAGAGTCGAAGATGACGAAGTCTCACTCTAACGATGCTTTGGACGAGCTGCCGCACACGGGACTTCGGGCGAAGGCGAAATCCTCCACGATACGGCCGCCGATGAGGTGTTCCTGGATGATGCGCTCCAGAACCTCCGGCGTGGCGGAGTGGTACCAGACGCCTTCGGGATAAACCACCGCGATGGGGCCCTGCTCGCAGATGCGAAGGCAATTGGCTTTCGTGCGGTAGACCCGGTCGAGCAAGTTCAACTCCGCCAGGCGGCGCTTCAGGTAACCCCAAGCTTCCGTGCCGGCTTCTTCGGAACAGCATTTCGGTTTGGTCTGCTCGGCACAGAGGAAGATATGGCGCTGGACGGTGGAGATATTGAAACCGGCGGCGAGTTGCTGCAAGCGGGGCAGATCGGCCATTGGATTTTCCTTAAAACTCGACTTTCGGAACGGTGCGCGCGCCCGGCGCCGTGGTGAAGTAGGCATCATTGCGGGTGAAACCCGACATGCCCGCGACCACGTTATCGGGGAAGCGCTGGATCTGCGCGTTATAGTGCTCCAGGATTTCGTTATACTTCCGGCGCTCCACGGCGATCCGGTTTTCGGTTCCGGCCAACTCATCCTGCAAGCGCAGAAAGTTCTCGTTGGACTTCAACTGCGGATAATTTTCGGCTACTACGAGGAGGCGGGAAAGCGCGCCGCTCAGTTGATCGTTGGCCTGGATCTTTTCCTGGGGGGTACGGCCGCTGATCAGGGCCGCACGCGCATCGGCGATGGCCTTGTAGACCTCGGTTTCGTGGGAGGCGAAGCCCTTCACGGTATTCACAAGGTTGGGGATCAGATCCGCGCGGCGCTGCAGAGCCACATCCACGTTGGACCATTGGGCATTGACGGCCTCGCGCTGGTTCACGAGGTTATTGCGGACGCTGACGAACTGGCCGCCTGCCGCCACGGCCAGCACCACCAGCACGCCGATCACAATCAAAGCAGTCTTCACGGGTAACCTCCTATTTTTCCAGACGGTCCACGGCGTCGATTACTTTTCCGATCCCTTCCAGATACGACCCTAACAGCGCTCGTGGATCGACCTCGCGCGGTTTGACGCGTTCTTCGCGGATATCCAGCAATCTTTCGAACGGCGCGGCGTCCAGCGCGAACCGGTCGCGGGCTCGCTCGATCACATCCCGCTTGCGAGCCGAGACGGCGACATCATGCAGAGCCAGCGCATGGCGGAACAGCACGCAGAAAGTGGAAATCGAATCGACCAGCAGGCGGCGGAGCAGATCCGCATCGGAAAGCATTCCGGAGGCTTTTTGGCGTAACCGCAATAGCTTGGCGCGGAGGTCGTGCTCCACCTGCGCGCGGTAGAAGCAGCGATCGATCGGCAGGGCGGCGACAACGTCCTTGCCATGCAGCACCCGATGCTGCTGCTGGATATCCAAAAACTCGATGGCGAAGCAATCGGTGGAGGTTTCGATTTCGTGTTCCGTGAGCAGCAGGGGGGCGGGGCTGCCTTGCTCGCGCCACCAGCGAAAAATCTGCTCGCTTTCGCTGAGTTCGCGCGGCGTAATGGCGCTCAAGACGCACAGAATGTTGAAATCGGAGTATTTGGGGTGGTGGTCGCCATCGGCGGCCGAGCCATAGAGGACGACCGAAACCAGGCGTTCCCCGTAAGCTTTGCGAAGCTTCCCCACCAGTTGATCGAGCATCTTATCCATGCGTTCTCACCAGTCGCTGGAGGCGCCACCACCGCCCGAATCGCCCCCGCCGAATCCGCCGAATCCATCGCCGGAATCGTAGCCGCCAAACCCTCCGCTGCCGCGGCTGCCCCAGCTCCCTCGGCCGATCATGCTGCCTAGAATGAGTCCAGGCAAAAATCCGCCGCCTCCCCCGCCATAATAGCCGCGTGGCCCGGCCCCGCGCATTAGCCAAAGGAGCAGGAATATTCCGCCCACAATTACCGGCCAGGGGATCGAATCGGACGGCGTAAGGCGAATGTGGCGCTGCAAGGGGGCGTTCAACGCAACGTGTTTGGCTGCGGCGATGGTATTGCCGATAGTGGATGCCGCGGCCAACATAGCTTCACCGTACTGTTGCTGGCGGAGTGCAGGGCGCATTTCGCGCAGAATACTTCCATCGAGTCCGTCGGGCAGGATTGGTTCGAGACCGTAACCGACTTCCAGGCGGCTGCGGCGGTCGCCGATGGAAACCAGCAGCATGATGCCTTCGTCCTTGCCTTTTTGGCCCACGCCCCATGCCCGAAAAATGGTGTTGGCGACATCCTCGATGGGTTCGCCTTGAAGCGAGGGAATGGTGACGAGGGCGATCTGAGCGCCGGTAGAGCGCTCCACGATGCCGCAATAGTTTTCCAATTGCTGGCGGCTACCGGCGTCGATGACCCCTGCGAAATCGCTGACGTAGCCTTGGGGTTTGAGCGCCTTCCAATCGACCGCGCCTGCGGCCGCAGCTCCCAGCGCCGCCAAGACGCTCAGGCGCAACCACTTGTTCATTCTGAAATTTCAGTGTACTACGCCGTGCGGGATGGCTTGCCGGCGGGCGCGTTTGCTAAAATGGAGTTCCCGTTGGGAGGTCGTCTAACGGTAAGACTGCAGACTCTGGATCTGCGTATCGGGGTTCGAATCCCTGCCTCCCAGCCACGCCTTTCGTTCACCTTTCTGCGCCAGGCCCTATTCCCGGGCAACCTCTGACTCCTCGTGGGCTGTAGAGACATAAAAGACCGGCGGCCGAATTCAACCGGCCGCCGGAGCTATTGTTGGCCTTGCAACCTTGGTAAGCGCGCGGGAACCATGCGGTTCTCGCAACGCGGTTATAGAAAGAAGCCCCGGATGAACGGGCGTATCTTGCTGCCGGCCCGATGGCGTACCCATCGGGCGGAAAAAAGCTACTGCACGTTGGCGTTAATAATCGATCCGATCTTGGTAAACACCTGGTTGACGGTGCCGCTCAGGCCGGGCATGCAGGCCACCGCAGCCACCGCCACGAGGCCCGCGGCTAGAGCGTATTCCACCAGGTCCTGCCCGCACGTATCCTTCCAGACTGCCAGCTTGAGAAGCGCTTCTTTTGTTCGTTTCATGTTTGGATCCTCCTTGGATAGCTCGTTGTTATTGGACGCTCGAATTGATAATGGAGCCGATCTTGGCGAAGACGTTGCTCACCGTGGTGGTGAGGGTGGGCATGGCGGCCACTGCGGCCGCCACCATGCCCGCCGCCAGCGCGTATTCCACAAGGTCCTGACCCCATCGATCCGCCCGGAACCGTTTCCAGATTTTCTTGATGAACATTTGAGCTTTACGCCGTAACGTCCTCCGTTTTCGAAAGTAGCACTCAGGGCCCAATCTTCCCATTCATCGGATTACTTAGGAACGAGAGCATTTTGAATTATTTTCCCCGGTGGAGAAATCTAAACCAGGAAGCCGAGGTTTTCTGACCGCTAGCGGGCAACGCCGCGGAGCCGCCGCGTAGTTGACGCGACAGCGCGCTGATGCCTCGTCCGAAGGAAGATGCCTCCGCGACCGGTTTCCCTTCGAGCAGCGCGTCCTGCAGAGCCTTGTAATCGTTGCTAAGAATGGCGTAGGGTTTGGCATCGAGCGCGGCATTGAGGTCGGATTGTTTCAATCCCGAGGCGGGGTTGTAGCGGTTTACGATGAGCTTCAATTTGGTGCGGGCGGATGCGGTTTCATCGAGATAGGCCAAGGCCCGCCGCGCCGCGTGTAAAGCGGGCAACTCATTCGTAGTGACCAGCAGTAGGTGATCCGCTTCCGCGGCGAAGCCGTAGTTCCCGGCCGCGCCGATGTCCGGGGTATCCAAAAAGATCGTGTCATAGCGGGCACGCCAGAAAGCCATCAGGTCAGCCGCGATTTCGCGATTCAGGCCCAGCGCCGTGGCCGGGTTCTCCGGCGCGAGCAACAGATCGATTCCCCAGCCGCGGGTGCGCAGACGCGACCAAAGGTCCTCATCCATGCGGTTCCAGTCCCGCAGAACGTCTCCGAGATGAAAGCCAGTCTTGAGCTTCAGCATGAATGCGATGCCGCTGGTCAGGGGGTCGGCATCCACCAGCAGCACCTTGGCGGCGCCGTGTGCGCCAAACTGAACCGCAAGATGAGCCGCAAGGGTGCTGGCGCCGCATCCCGGCTTGCCCGGAATGACGCAGTAGACCGTGCCCAAACTCGGGGGGCTCATGGAGGTCCGGGCGCGCGCTAGGCGCTCCAGAATGTCGCCGATCTGCTCGACGGTAGGATCGCAGACGAACTCTCTTACCCCCACGCGCAGGCAGCGGAGGATAAGGTCGGCATCGCGCATCGGACTGAGAACGACGACGGGAATCAGGGCGGCGGTTTCCGCGGCCAGCTGGAGCGCATGCTCCTCGCTGCCGGCGATATCCAGGAAACAGATGTTGCAGCCAGACTGGTGGATCAGCGCCGTCATGGTTCCCGGCAGCGGCTGCTCGGTGACGGTGTGAGGGAGCGCGCATCCCAGCTCCATCAGCACCGAGCCTGCCTGGTGCATCGTATCCGGCCGGAGGGTAATAATTAATGGCTTCCAGCGAGTCGCGGATCGGGGCACGGCAACGGGCACGGTGGGAAACACCTCCATCTGTCCAGATCGGCCGCCGATTTCGAAACGTGAGCGGAGGCGGCTGGATGCGGGGCGCTACTGCACAATCGTTTGGCTGGCCGTTCGCTGCAGTGTCAGCACGCTGGAGGATATGGGAAGCAGCAAGGGCTTGATTGCGTACGAAACCTTCACCGAAACCGTGCTGCCGGGGTTGTTGTCCGGTGCCCAGGTGACGTTGACCGTGAGCGCACTGCCGCCGAGCGGGGCGGCATAGGATTGGGCGACGCTCCGGACATCGGTCGCACTTGCGCTGTGGCCGCTGCCGCTGCCCCGGACAGCGGCGTAGCGGGCGGCCCGCTGTGCCGCGAAAGAGATGGAATTGGTCACCAGTCCGGTAAAGCCCAGTTCCATGATGCCGGCCAGGAGAATCGCAAATACCAGCAGGACCAGGGCGGATTCGATCACAGTGGACCCGCGCCGCGATCCGAAAGATGGGAAGCTCATCACCTGCCTCATTGGGCTCGCATACTGATCCGGGCGGCGATGTTGCCGGTGAACGGCAGACCGGAGTACCTGAAAATAGCGGACGAGGTAGCTCTAACGGTCACCTGCACGTACACCTGCTTCCGGCCGCTCACGCAAGTTCCGGCGCAACTGACTGCTTGCCCTCCCGGACATTGGCAGAGTTTGGCCGAAGTGACTGTCAGCCCGGAAAAGCTAGGTGCGGAATGAATGGCGGCCGCCTGGATACCGGCGGCATCGCTGGCGCGGGAGGGGCTGCTCGACCCATACTGCGCGCCGATGCGGGCCGCGTTAGCGACGGCCGTGGCCTTGCCCAGCGCCTGCCCGTAATCGAGAACACCAGCCAACAGCACCAGCAGGAATGGCATGGCGAGCGCGAACTCGACTAAGGCGCTGCCGTGCGTCGTCCGCGATCTTTCGCTCCGGGGCATCATCACTCACTCACCACGGCGTTCCCTCTCACTGGCGATCCACCGGGTAGAGCGGAATAATTTGAGTTCAGAGTGCTGCCGCCGGTGATTTTCACGGTCTTCGCGACCAGGATGGTGTAGTTGCTGGCAGCGCCTCCCGAATAACTCACGTCACTGGTAGGAAAATAAAGAGCACCGTTCAGTACCGTGGAATCGCCTCCCGTGAACGAACTGGATGCCGGAGAAGCCAGGCTCGGATCCTGGAAGAACAGAATGCCGGCGAGATCTCCCGTAGTCGGCGCCGACAAATGGATCGTGGTTCCTCCACTGACGCTAATGCCGCTATAGCCGTGCTTTTTATCGGCTGTGTCATAGAAGGTAACCCCGGTTCCGGAAAGCGAGGATCCGCCGCTGATACTGAGTCCTCCACCCAGCAGGATGTAAGTGCCAGCGGTCAGAGTGACGCTCGAGCCGCCGCTGATGGTGATCCCGCCGCAGTAGACGCCCGGGCCGATGGAGACCGAAGCGCCACCCGAAACGCTCCAGTTGTTTTCCGAGCATGCGCCGGCATTCGGCGGAGTGAGGTAGGCCAGCGGGTCGCTTTCCGGGCTGGCGCCAGTCACCGGCGCGGGCGAAAGCACGGCGCCGCCGCTGGACGTGTAATTGCCGGCCACATCTATCGAAGTCGCGTTGACAACCGCGCCGCCGCTGGCAGTGAGCGCGCGATCACTGTTGGAATCGACCATTATGCCGCAATTCACCGTAAGGGTGGCGCCGCCGCTAATGTCAAACGCGCTGTGCGCGGAGGGATCCAGAGTGTAAAGACAATCTGCGCCGGAGCCCTGCCGGGCGACTGAACGTGCCCGCACCTTCGATGAGGAGAACCCGAGGAGGCTCATAAACAACGTACCGGCGTTCTGGGAGATCAGCACCTCTACGGCCGTGCGATCCGCAGTGTAGTAGCCGGAAACCGGGGGATTGTTCACCGTGACGGTCACGGAATTCCGGCCGTCGGTAAAGCCGTTCAAGGAGGCATCGCTTTTGGCGGCATCGGGGGCGTGGGCGGCTCCGTTCTGCTTAATTTCCTGCACTCCGCCGAGCGCTGCCGCATCGGCGGCGGCCTGCATGCGCGTTTTGACCAGTTCGAGATAGCCGGCATCGATCGCCAGGCCAATGCAGGCGAGCAGAGCCGCCATGGAAACCACCATGGTGACGAGGACGAATCCGCGCCGGCGCCGTCTCGATAAAGCCATCCGGCTATACCGTAACAGCGTTCCTCAGCGCGGCCAATCGGTGCAGAACCTTAGATCGCCCGGATATTTGGCCGTAAAAGGGGAGGAAACGGTCCGACTGAAATCCAGATTCTATTGTCCGATATGCACCTATGGTCCGATGTCCTCAGCGCCCACAACCCGGCGAGCCGCCCGCATTTGCCGGGCGATGCTGCCATCGCTGCCGGATGTGCTGTTCGGCGTGCTCCTGCTTGCCCTGTGCGCCCGGCCGGCTGGATTCGAAGCGCTCCTGGCGGATGGCGACACCGGCTGGCATATCCGCACGGGCCAGCTCATCCTGCAGACCGGCAGAGTCCCGGCCGTGGACGTGTTCTCGTTTTCGAAGGCGGGTGAGCCGTGGTTTGCCTGGGAATGGTTATCGGATGTCTTCTTCGCCATAGCTTTCCACTGGCGCGGTATCGCTTGCGTGGCGGCGCTGGCGGCAGCGGTGCTCTGCGGCGCGGCGACTCTGCTGTTTACCTGGTTGCTGCGCCGCGGCAGCGGAATCTGGATCGCGGCGGCGGTCACGTTGGCCGTCTTCAGTGCTTCCAGCATTCACTATTTGGCGCGGCCGCATGTTTTCTCGATACTGCTCTATACCGTCTCTTTACGGATTCTGGACAAAGATGGCCTTTCGAGCGGGAGGCGCGCCTGGTGGCTGATTCCACTCACGGCGGTTTGGGCCAACCTGCATGCAGGCTTCGTGGCGGTCTTCCTTCCGTTGGCGCTGCTGGCCGCCATCGCGCTTGCACAACGTCACTTTCCGGAAGCGCGCCGCTATGGCTGGTTGACCCTGCTTACTCTGGCTGCGAGTCTGTGCAATCCCTACGGCTGGCGCCTGGATTGGCACATTGCGCGGTACCTGAATGCCCCGTGGATTCTGGATCACGTACAGGAGTTTCAATCTCCGAACGTACGCTCCGAGGGCATGGTCGTGTTTGCCCTGCTGCTGCTGGCCGGCGCCGGGCTAGCCTCGCGCGCGTTGGGGCGCGGGCAGTGGTTCGAAGGAGGGCTGGTGCTGGTTTGGGGATTCGCGGCGCTGCGCTCGGCGCGCCACATTCCGTTCTATGCCATATCCGCGGCCCCGCTGCTGGCGTCGGAGCTGGCGCTGGCCTGGGGCCGCCTGGCAGCCGGATCGTCTGCCAAAGGGGCCTGCCGCCTCTTTTGGCATGCCGGGCAGGAGTTGGGCCATTCGCGCCGTGTCACGCTTTGGCTGCCGCTCGCCGCGCTGGCGATTTTGGCCGTGGCTCCCGCTCAAGCGGGATTTCCAGAGACGCGTTTCCCCGTTCGGGCAGTGGAACGGGCTGAAAAGTGGCTCGCCCCCTGGCACGGAACAGGGCGCCTGCTGACCTCCGATCAATGGGCTGATTATGTCATCTTCCGGCTCTATCCGCGCCAGCTTGTGTTCTTCGATGGCCGCAGCGATTTTTACGGCCCGGCGCTGGGCAGCGATTACCGCGCGCTGATGGTCGCCGCGCCCGATTGGCGCGAACTGCTCGACCGATATTCTTTCCAGGCGGCGTTGTTGCCGCGAGATTGGCCGCTCAGTACGGTGCTGGGCCGTGAACCGGGATGGCGTCAGATTTACGAAGATTCGGTGGCCGTGTTGTGCGTTCGCGAGACCGGGGGAGCGCTTCCATGATTCCAGCAGACGCGGTGGTGTGGGCGGTGGGCGCAGTCGCAGTGGTGGAGGATCTGCGCTCCCGCAGGATTCCCAACTGGCTGATAGCATCCGGAATCGCCGCCGGCTTGCTCTGCGGCGGCGCGCGGGCGGGTTGGCCGGGGCTGGGTATGGCGTCGGCTGGCGCCGCGACCGGCTTCGTACTTTTCCTTGTGTTTTATCTCCTGGGCGGAATGGGCGCCGGAGATATCAAGCTGCTGGCGGCCTTCGGGGCTTTGCTGGGGCCTGCGGAGATCTTCACAGCCGCGGTGCTGGCGGCAGCGGCGGGAGGATTGCTGGCATTGGCCAGCCTGTTCCGCAGCCGGAGAGCTGGCACGATCCCCTATGCGCCGGCGATTGTGGCGGGAGTATGGCTGGCGGTGCTGGGTCGGAGGTGAATGATGCATCTGGACCGGCGGTTTTTCTTTGTCTTAGGGGCGAGCCTGCTGTGGGCCTTGGTGGTGGCAAGCGTTTTTTACCGGCTGGCGGCTGCGGGGGCGCACGGGCGAAGCGCGGGACCGGAACGCCCGCTGGTCGTGGCGGCGCGGCCCCTTCCGCTAGGCACGACTCTGACGCGGGAATGCGTCCAACTGAAAAAGGTGCCCGAAAATCTCTTACCGAAAGGCGGCTTCTCCCGTGTGGAGGATGTTATCGACCGGCCGGTAATCAGCGCCATGCAGGCGGATGAGCCGGTGATGGAGTCGCGGTTGGCGGCGCGTGGCAGCGGGCTGGGCCTGGCGCCGCTGATTGCTCCGGGAATGCGCGCGATCGCCGTGCGCGTGAATGACGTGGTGGGTGTGGCCGGATTTATCCTTCCGGGGATGCGCGTGGATGTCCTCGTTACCGGGCAACCGGCTGGCGGGTCCGATACTTACACGCGCACCGTGCTACAGAACATCACGGTGCTCTCCGCCGGGCAGACCATCGAAACCGATGGCAAAAGCCAGACGATTACGACTCCCGTGGTCACGCTGCTGGTGAATCCCGAGCAAGCCGAAGCGCTGACGCTAGCCAATAATCAAGGTCACGTACAACTCGTGTTGCGGAACTCGGCCGACCGGGAGGTTGCCGGCACGCCAGGCCGGCAGTGGCGCGAACTGTTCGGTACGTCCGCCGCTGAGCCGCCTCGGCCGGAGCTGCCGGTCCGCAAACCGGCATCCACCGTGCGTCGGGAGCGCCCACCGGAAGTGTTGGCCCAAGCTCCGCCCGCCCCAAAACCGGAGACCGCGGAGGTCACGGTTATCCGCGGCACGGTAAAAACTCAGGAAACCGTCCGCTCCAAGGGAGAAGAACGATGAGCCGTGCCGGGGCGCAGTGGATGCTTGCGGCCACGCTGCTGGCCGCCCCTTTCCAAGCGGACACGGCAACCGCCTCGCTCGGTTCGGTAACAGCCGTGCGCCACTGGTCCGAGGAAGAGATGACCCGGGTCGCCGTGGAAACGACCGGTGAATTTCAGTTCCGCTCCGGCCGGGTCCACAACCCGGAGCGCATTTATCTCGATCTGCTCCACACCCAGCCCAGGCTTGAGAAGAATGGTGGGCCGTATACGGAAGAAATCGGGGACAAGCTGTTGACCCGAATTCGCGCAGCCGAGCTCAGGGCCGGCGTTACCCGCGTGGTTTTGGATTTGGCCAACCCCGCGGCGTCGGCGCAGCCAACCGTTGTCCCGCCGAATCAACTCCTGATCGAACTGCGGCCCGGGAATTTGCCGGCGGCCGCCGCGATGCTTGCGGTTTCCACGGCGCCCGCCATAGCCAAGACTTTGGAGGCGGCAGAAGCGTCAGCCGCTCCTCCTCTCGCGCAACCGACGTCCGCCACGCCGCAGAACTTATCCTTGGTCGTCGGCACGGGGGCTGCGATCGACTGTCCGGAGGGAGTGATCCGCGTTTCGACCAGCAATCCGGAGGTCGTGGACGCCGTGATAGCCAGCGATGGGGAAGTGTTGTTTCATTCCAAAGCACTCGGCCAAGCAACCCTGATGGTCTGGTCCAAAGCGGGCGAGAGGCGTATTTACCAGGTGACGGTGGAGCCCAATCTGCAACCGCTCCGAGGGCTGCTCCGGGAAACCTTTCCAGCGGAGCAGATCGATCTGCGCGCGGCGCGCGATTCGCTGGCGCTGGTAGGCCACGCCAGTAGCCAGGCGGTGGCCGACCGCGCGCTGGCCTTGATTGCGGCCAGCGTTAAGGGCGCCATCAACAACCTGGAAGTGGATGCCGCCCCGCCGGCACGGCAGATCCTGCTAAAGGTGCGTTTTGCCGAATTGAACCGCAAAGCCGCGGCCGATTTCGGAGTGAACCTGCTTTCGACCGGGGCGCTGAACACCATTGGCGGCACCTCCACCCAGCAGTTCTCCCCTCCGGGCATGGCGGATTTGACGGGGGGCATCCCCAAATCCAATTCCGCAAGCGCCACATTTAAGCTCTCGGATCTGCTGAATATCTTTGCCTTTCGTCCCGATCTGAACCTGGGGGCCTTCCTACGCGATCTGCAAAGCCGCGGCCTGCTGGAGATTCTGGCCGAGCCCAACGTAGTGGCTTCCAATGGCAAGGAGGCCAGCTTTCTGGCCGGCGGCGAATTCCCCATTCCGGTGGTACAGGCGGGGTCGAGCGCGGGCGCGATCACGGTGCAATACCGGGAGTATGGCATCCGGCTCACGTTCTTGCCGCAGTTGACCCCCAACCGCACCATTCGCCTGCATGTGAAGCCAGAGGTCTCGACCATCGATCCCGCCAATGGGATTACGGTATCCGGATTTCAAATTCCGGCGCTTTCGACACGCCGCGTGGAGACCGACATCGAACTGTTCGAAGGCCAGAGCTTCGCCATTGCCGGCCTGCTGGATCAGCGCGTTCAGCAGCAACTGGAACGCATGCCTGGTTTCGCGAGCATCCCGCTGCTCGGAGCATTATTCCGCAGCCATTCCGTTTCCAAGGACAAAACCGAGTTGGTGGTGATCGTAACGCCCGAAGCCACAGGCCCGCTGGAGGGAACGCCGCCCATTCCGCCCATGCCTGTACCTTTCCTCGGCCCTGCCGAGCCGCCACCGCCCGGGAGCGGTCCTCTTGATGACTGGACACACTAACGTGGAACCCCACCCCGAGCACCCGGAACTCAAATTCCGCCTGCACCGTAAGCTGCTGGAGCGCATCAACCTCGAGGCGCTCGATGGAATCGACGATACCCGTGTCCGCGGCGAGGTGCGCGAGGCGGTTCTGGCGATCATGCAGGAAGAGCCCAATCTGCTGACGGCCGCCGACAAGCAGCAACTGAGTGAAGAAGTGCTCGACGAAGTATTCGGGTTGGGACCGTTACAGGGATTGCTCAAAGACCCCACCATTTCCGACATTCTGGTCAACGGACATCGCCAGGTCTACGTGGAGCGGAAAGGCATCCTGGAACTGACGGATGTCCGATTCCATGACGACGGGCACCTGCTGCGGATTATCGATCGCATTATTTCCCAAGTGGGACGGCGCGTGGATGAATCGAATCCCATGGTGGATGCGCGTTTGAGCGACGGGTCGCGCGTGAACGCCATCATCCCGCCGCTGGCCGTAGATGGGCCGCTGCTTTCGATCCGCCGCTTCGGAACCGACAAGCTGATGCCGGACGGGCTGGTAGCCAAAAAATCGCTCACTCCGGGGATGATGCGCCTGCTCGAAGCCGCGGTGCGGGCGCGATTGAACCTGATCGTTTCCGGCGGAACGGGAGCAGGCAAGACGACCTTGTTGAATGCACTCTCCGCGTTCATTTCCCCCAAAGAACGGATCGTTACGATTGAAGACGCGGCCGAGCTGCAACTCAAGCAGCCCCATCTGGCCCGGTTGGAGACCCGGCCAGCGAATCTGGAGGGCGCGGGCGCCGTGCGCCAGAGGCAACTGTTGATTAATAGCCTGCGCATGCGGCCCGACCGCATCATCGTGGGCGAGGTCCGCGGCGAGGAGGCGCTCGACATGTTGCAAGCCATGAATACCGGCCACGATGGCTCGCTCACCACGGTTCACGCCAACAGTCCGCGAGATGCCATTTCGCGGCTCGAAGTTATGGTTTCGCTGGCCAACGCTAATATGCACCTGACGGCCATCCGGCAGCAGATCGCTTCGGCCGTGCACATCCTGGTGCAGTGCGCGCGCCTGAGCGACGGCTCCCGGCGGGTCACCAATATCACCGAAGTGAGCGGGATGGAGACCGATATCGTCACCCTACAGGATATTTTCGTTTTCGAGAAACGAGGCGTGGCTGCCGATGGCAAGGTCCTGGGGCGGTTTGCGGCCACCGGCATTTTACCGAAATTCAATGAGAAACTGCTGGCTTCGGGCATCCATTTGCCAACCGATCTTTTCGACGAGGTAGTCGAAATCAGGGGATCATGATGGCCCTGTTTCTGGTCGTAGTACTGACAAGCCTGCTGACCTACGTGCTGTTGCAGGCGCGTCTGGAACGCCGCCATCGTGTGCTGGCGCTACGGCGATTATCCCCGCAACTGCCGACGAACGGCGAGGCGCGGCCCGCCGGTAACAAAGTGCTGCTCGAAGACGATGATCCACAGCAGGGCCGTTTGGCCAGGCGGTTATTGGAAAGGCTTCGCCTGAAACCGGAGGCGGAGCGCCTGCTGGAAACCGCGGCCCTGAAGTGGGGAGCCGCAGGATTGCTGCACCGCTCCATAGCTTTGTTTCTAGCGGGATTTGGAGCGGTCACCGTGGCAACCGGTAATTCTCAACCACTGACGGCGCTGGCGGCCGGAGCTGCCTTGGGCCTGCTCCCCTTGGCCTACGTGCGCAGGCGGGCGCGCCTGCGCGTGAACCGGTTCGAGGAGCAGTTTCCCGATTGCCTCGAGTTCATTTCCCGCTCGATGCGCGCCGGACACGCCTTCTCGGTGAGCTTGGAGATGGTGCAGCACGAGTTCAGCAATCCGATTGCGGCCGAATTCCGCCGCGCTTTCGAGGAGCAGAATCTGGGGCAGCCGTTGGAGATCGTGCTGGGCAAATTGCCCCGGCGGATTCCCTCCCTGGACGTTCAGTTCTTTGTTTCAGCAGTCCTGCTGCAAAAACGCACGGGGGGGAACCTGGCGGAGTTGCTGGATAAACTGGCGGAGTTGATCCGCGAGCGGTTCAAGCTGCGGGCCCGCATTCGCGCCGTCAGCGCGCAGGGTTTAATGTCGGGGCGCATCCTGGCGGCGATTCCGCTTGGTGTGGCGGCGCTGATGTTCGTTGTAAACCCGCAATACGCTCGCTTTTTCCTGGTGGATCCGATCGGGCACGAACTGATGGGGGCGGCTTTGGGCCTGCAGTTGATCGGATACCTGATCATCCGCAAGATCGTGCGGATCGAGTGCTGACCATGTTGGCACTATCCACCGTCGGCGTCTTTCTTTTCGTTGCCGCTGCGACGTTGGCGGTTGGTCTGGGGAATGGTTCCCGGAGGGCGCGCGCGCTCCAACGCCTGGCGGCCAAACCCAAAACCGCAAGTGGGTTTTTGCCGTCGCCTGTCACGGTGTGGCGCGAACTCGTGGACCGGCTAGGTTCGGCCGTGCCCGCTTCGCCTAAAGATCTGCCGCTGCTGCGGCGGCGGCTGGTCCGTGCGGGTTGGCGTAACCCGGAGGCCGTCCGGTTCTTCCAAGGCGCCCGTGCGGTGGGGGTGGCAGCCTTTGCTATGGCCACGCTGGCCGTGGCTTTCCACTCCCATGCCGCGAGCGGCAATCTATTGCTGGGGGTCGGAGCCGCGGCCGTCATGGGCTATATGGCCCCTATGCAATTTCTGCAATTTCGGATCCGCCGCCGTCAACATGCAATTGAGAAGGGGCTCCCCAATGCTTTGGACCTGATGGTGGTGTGCGTGGAATCGGGTCTGGGGATTGACCAGACTATGGTGCAAGTGGCCAAGGAACTGGGCAACGCCCATCCGGAAATTTGCGAGGAATTCGCCTTGATGAACCTGGAACTTCGCGCCGGAAAACGCCGGGCCGAAGCGCTGCACAATCTGGCGGAACGCACCGCCGTAGATGATTTGCGGAAGTTGGTAGCCGTTCTGGTACAGACCGACCGCTTCGGCACTAGCATCGCGCAATGCCTGCGCGGGCATGCGGATTACCTGCGCGTCCTAGCGCGGCAGCGGGCGGAGGAGCGGGCGGCCAAGCTCGCCATCAAGCTGGTATTTCCCATCTTTTTTTGCGTGCTGCCTTCGCTGTTTGTGGTGACGGTTGGCCCCGTACTCACGCGTATGGTGCGGGATTTGGTTCCTATGATTGAAAACATGTAACCGGCCGATAAGAGCTTTGGAAGGAGTTCGCAACCCATGGACGCATCCCTAATTCGCGTGATCTGTGCCGCTCTGGCGGTGGTATTCGGAATAGTTCTGTTTCTGCGCCGCCGCAGCCGCAGCACCGAATAGACCTTCGGGCACGCTGCCGCAGACTACGGAACTCTGCTCAATTGGCGGTGTAGGCCGGGAGGCTTCCCGCCAAGGCCAATTCACTCCCTTCGCCCCGATGGCTCGCGGGTTCCTTGCGTACAATCAATTCCCGTTGATTATCAGGCGCATTCCGAATACCATAGGGGCTCGGATCGGCCGCCAGCATGCGATTGCTACCCCGCGACGAGCAGTTTTATCACTTATTTCTGAAGCAGGTCGAGATTATTTCGGAAGCCGCCCGCCAGTTGCTGGATGGCCTGCGCGGCGGTGGGGCGCGCTTGGCCACCGCGGCCACGGAAATCAGCATACTCGAAAACCGCGGCGACGAGGTCATCCACCAGATCTTCACGCGGCTGAATCAAACCTTTATTACCCCCATCGATCCGGAGGATATCCACAATCTCTCCGCGGCGCTGGATGACGTTTTGGATGGCATCGAAGATACCGTACACCGCATGGTGACCTATCACGTGGGCGTAATGCCTCCAACGCTGCTGGCCCTCTCCGAAATCGTGGCCTCCTGCGCCAAGGCGCTGAAGAGCGCTTTCGAAGCTCTGGAAAAGAACGGTTCGGTGATGGACCATTGCATTGAAATCAACCGCTTGGAGAACGAGGCGGACCTGATTGGCCGCAGCGGCGTAGCGGAGTTGTTCGATCAGGAGAAAGATCCGATTCGATTGATCAAGCTCAAGGAGATCTACGATTTCCTGGAGGATACCATCGACAGTTGCGAGGACGTGGCCGATGTGTTGCAGAATGTGGTGGTGAAGAACAGTTAGGAATGACGCTCCTCGCCTTTACCTCGCTGATTATTGCCATCGCCTTACTGTTCGACTTCATCAACGGATTTCACGACGCGGCGAACTCGATAGCGACCATCGTCGCCACGCGAGTGCTAACCCCACTTCAAGCAGTTGCCTGGGCCGCGGTGTTCAACTTCGCCGCGGCGTTCATTTTTGGCACGGCGGTGGCGAAGACGTTCGGCACCGGGTTCGTGCATATCGACTTGGTCACCCCCTACGTTTTGATGGCGGGTCTGATAGGCGCGATCGCGTGGGACTTGATTACCTGGTGGGCGGGCCTGCCTACCAGTTCCACTCACGCCCTGATCGGGGGATACGCCGGCGCGGCGATGGCGCGGCTGGCCATCCTGCGTGGGCCGCGGCACAGTGCCGAAGCTCTCAATCTGGGGGGCAACGGGGAATGGCCGCTGACCTTGATCTTTATTATTGTGGCGCCCTTGATCGGCATGATCACCGCCTATCTCATGATGGTGCTGGTGTACTGGATTTTTCGCCGCTCCAGCCCGGCCCGCATGGATCGCTACTTCCGCAAGCTGCAGTTGATCTCCGCGGCGGCTTTCAGCCTCTCGCACGGCTCCAACGACGCGCAAAAAACCGCCGGGATCATTACCAGCATCCTGTACTCTTCGCATTATCTCCAGGTGTTTGAAATCCCAGCCTGGGTCTTGTTTGCCGCCTATTCCGCAATCGCGCTGGGCACGTTCAGCGGGGGGTGGCGCATCGTTCATACGATGGGTGGGCGCTTGACACGCCTGAAGCCGCGAAGCGGCTTCTGCGCGGAAACGGGAGCTGCCGTAGCGGTGTTCACGGCCACCAGCCTCGGTCTCCCCGTCTCGACTACACACGGTATCGCCGGAGCCATCGCCGGCGTCGGAAGTATCCACCGCCTCAAAGCCGTACGTTGGGGAATCGCCACGAATATTACCTGGGCCTGGGTGATGACTATTCCAGCCGCTGCCCTGATTGCCTGCCTCTGTTTCTGGGTACTGCACCAGCTTGCGGGCGCCTCATAACAACGGGCTTCTATACAGTCGCAATATAGACTAAAAGGTCTTATTATAGAGTAGTGGCGTAGGAGCCCCACAGGAGGGGAACATGCATTGGACGGGAGGAGATTGGCGCGCCCGCATTACTACCGCGGACCGCGCGCTCTCGGTGCTCCGGTCAGGGCAGCGAGTCTACATTCATAACGGATGCGCGGAGCCTTTGGAGTTGGTGGCCGCACTCGTGCGGCGGGGCAGGGACCTGCACGATGTCGAGGTGGTCCATACCGCCACCATGGGCGCCGCCGATTATACGCTGCCCGAATATGAGGGACATTTCCGCCACAACTCGCTGTTTAGCGGCGAGAACGTGCGGCCGGCCCTGCGCGATGGCCGGGCCGACTACACGCCGGTTTTTCTCAGCGAAATTGAAGGCTTGTTCCGTTCCGGCGCGCTGCCCATCGACGTCTGTCTCCTGCAATGCACGCCCCCGGATCGCTGGGGCAATATGACGCTCGGCCCCAGCATCGATTACTCGCTCGCCGCTGCCGAGCAGGCCCATTGCGTCGTCGTTGAAGTCAATTGCCAGGCGCCCCACACCCATGGAGATTCCGTTCTGCACGTGAGCCGGGTGGACGCATTTGTCGAGACCGCGCATGCGCTGGCAGAATACCGGCGCGTACAAGTGAGCAAGACGGATCGCGCCATCGCCGGCCGGGTCGCTAATCTGATACCGGATGGCGCCACGATCCAGGCTGGCATCGGTGCTATCCCGCAGGCTGTTCTGGAAATGCTCCGCGACCACAAGGATCTGGGCGTACACAGTGAGTTGATTGGCGATGGCGTGGCCGATCTGGTCGAAGCCGGCGTGATCAATGGCGAACGCAAAACCATTCACCGGCACAAAGTAGTGGCCGGTTTTGCGCTGGGCAGTAAGCGGATATTCGATTTCATCGATCACAACCCGATGTTCGAATTCCATGCGACCTCCTACACCAACGACCCTTTCGTGATTGCTCAAAACGATGGTATGGTCGCAATCAACTCGGCCATTGCGGTTGATTTGACAGGTCAAGTCTGCGCCGACTCACTGGGCCGCGTCCCGTACAGCGGAATTGGCGGACAGGTCGATTTTGTGCGGGGCGCGGCGCGATCCAAGGGCGGGTTGCCGATTATTGCGCTGCCGTCTACTGCGAAAAGCGGCACGATCTCGCGAATCGTCCCGGTGCTTGAGCCGGGAGCCGGCGTAGTCACTTCGCGCGGCGACGTGCGTTACGTCGTTACTGAACATGGCGTGGCCAATCTACACGGAAAAACATTGCGCCAGCGCGCGGAAGCTCTCATTCGCATTGCCGATCCCAAATTCCGCGACCAACTGACCGCGTTCGCTATCGAGAACAAGTTGCTGCGCCTGGAGACGGTCTTAGCTTAGGTGGCGCATGGCTCTGCCTTGCGCCGCACAAGGCGGAGCCTTGTGCCACTACTCGTGCCGCAGCGCCGCCGCGGGCTCCAACCGTGAAGCCCGCCGCGCCGGCAGATAGCATGCCAGCGCCGCCGTCACCAGGAGCAAACCGGCCACTCCTGCTAGCGCAACCGGATCGCCAGGAGCGATTCCGTAGAGCAGGCTCCGCAGCACGTGGGCGGCCCCGATCGCAGCGCACAACCCCGCTGCCAACCCGAAAAGAACCGGTCTTAACCCATTCGCAAGAACGGAGCCGAGAATGTCCTGCTCGCTGGCGCCCAGCGCCATGCGCAGCCCGATATCGCGCGTCCGGCAGGCCACCGCGTAGCTCACCACCCCATAAATGCCTATCGCACCGAGCAGCAGAGCGAGCAAAGCAAAAAGCGCGGTTAGTTGCATCTGGAAGCGGCGCTCCGCCACCGCCGCGCTGACGATCTCCCGCATGGTGCGTATGGCTGGAATGGGCACGTTCGGGTCCAGCTTACGGATCTCTTGGCGTATGGCGCCAGTAAGCACGGCCGGGGCCTGCGCGGTCCGCACCAGGACGCTCATGTCTGTATCCACGCGAGGAGGAAGAAATGGGCGGTAGATTTGCGGCCGCAGGTCGCGATCAATCGCTCCTGGGCGGATATCGGCTACGATGCCCACAATCGTCACCAGCGGCGAGTGAACCGGGTCGCCTTGGCGGAATTGGTGTCCGATGATGTGCGTCAACGACTCAGCCGGCCACAACCGTTTCGCCAGCGACTCGCTGATTACGGCGGTCGTCACGGCGTCCTGCTGTTGGAAATACCGGCCCGCCAACAGAGTCGTTCCACTGGCCGCGAAGTAACCGGGGGTGACTTCCCAGTATCCGGCGATCGGCAGGTTCTTCCGCAGAATATCCTGTTCGGTGTTGCCATCCAGCAGCACCACTTGGAAGTCGGCTACTCCAGTCGCCGGGATTAGGGTGATCCCGCCTGCCGCCGAGACTCCGGGGAGTGCGCGCAGACGGTCGGTTAGCTCTCGATAGAAGGCGAGTTGCTGCTGCGGTTTGGCGTACGACTCGCCCGAAAGCGCCAGGTCAACCGTAAGCACGTTATCGACGACATACCCGCGATCGGCGTTCATTACTTTCACGAAGCTGTGCAGCAGCAGCGCCGCGGAAGCCAGTAGCGCCGTGCCGAGGGCCATCTCCAAACCTACCAGAACTTGGCGCGCGCGCGTGGCCCGCAGACCGCCCAGGGCCGCGCGGGCTCCCTCCTGCAGCACGAGGGCGGCGTCCTTGCGGCAGGCGCGCCAGGCCGGGAAGAAGCCGGACGCCAACCCCGTTGAGAGGCTCGCCGCGATGGCAAACAGGAGAACCGGCAGGTTAAGGCCTGCTTGCCGGAGCAGCCCTACATCCGTGGGGGCGGAGGCCATCAACACGCGAATCCCGGCCGCTGCGAGGAGTAAACCCAAACCGCAACCGGCCAATGCTAGCAGGAAGCTCTCCGCCAGCATGTGAACCATCACGCGCGCCCGGCCCGCGCCTAGCGCCATGCGCGTGGCAAACTCTGTGGCCCGGCTGGCAATCCGGGCCAGGAACAGGCTTGCGGTATTCGTGCACGCAATCAGCAGCAGAAGGCCGGAGGCGCCAAGGAGCAGTACCAGGCGCAAACGAACTCTGCTGGCGTAAACATCGCGGATGGGGATGAGCCGGGGAACAAACCGCAGTCCCGGCGGCGCATTGGGGGGAGCCTTGGAGTTCAAAATCGCCTCCAGCTGTTGGCGGCCGGCTTCCGCGGCGACACCCGCTTTGAGCCGCAGCAAAAGCCCCTCGTTCCAGTTCTCGTTTTGCAGTTCGGCATCCGTTGGCGCCCGCGGCTTCCAAAGGTCGATCCGTTCCGCAAAGGGGAGATAGGATATTTTGCCAGTCGGCACCAGAAACGATGGCGGAGTAACGCCGATAATCCTTTGGCTTCGACCGTCCACGACAACCGTCTTCCCCACAATGTCGGGATCTGCCGCAAAACGGCGCCGCCAAAGCCCATCGCTGATCACGATGACATTACTTTGGCCCGGCTTGTCCTCGTCTGGCACAAACGTGCGGCCGTGAGCCGGCGGCACCCCCAAGACCGTGAAGAAGTCGCTCGTAACCAGCGCGCCGCCCACACGTTCCGGCTCTCCGCTTCCAGTCAAGTTAAAATAGCCAGGGCTCATCCCCGCGACGCCCGAAAACAGCGTGGCCGACTTGCGCCAAGCGATGTAATCCTGGATGCGGCCAGTCAGGCGTCCCAATTCCGGCAGCTTGGAAATGGAAATGTCTACGGTGTACAGTTGCTCGGGATGCACATAGGGCAGGGGCTTCAGAAGCACGGCATAGACCGCGCTGAAAATTGCTGTATTCGCCCCGATCCCTAGAGCCAACGTGAGAACGGCCGCGGCCGCGAATCCCAGGCTCTTGCGCAGACTCCGCGAAGCCAGCCGCAAATCGCGCCACAGGTGCTCCGCCCATTGGAATGCACTTTCGTCCCGGCACTCGTCTTTCGCCAATTCCACCGGTCCGAATTCACTCCGCGCCCTTTGTGCTGCGGCTTCCAAGGTCATCCCCTGGCGGACATATTCGCGAATGAGACTCTCCAGGTGAAACCGCATCTCCGCATCCATGCGCTCTTCTCGTTTCATGGCGGGCTCCTATTCCGCGGCGTTCAATACCAGCGCGATGGCTTCACACAGCCGGCTCCAACCGGCTTTCTCTTCTTCCAGTTGTTTCCGCCCGGCGGGCGTCAGCCGGTAATATTTGGCTTCGCGGCCGCCTTCGGTTTTGTTCCACTCGGCCTTCAGCCAGCCCTTATTCTCCAGCCGGTACAGCGCCGGGTAAAGCGAGCCTTGCCGGATATGCAAAGCCTCCTTCGAGATCTGCTGAAGCCTCTGCACGATGCCATAACCATGAATCGGCTCCAGGGCGCAGATCTTCAGGATCAGCATGTCGAGCGTGCCCTGCAGCAGCTCGGCGTCGCGGTTCGGTTCCGTGTGCCTAGACATTCGAGATATGAGTGTACGCCCGAATGCCTAGGATGTCAAGGTGTCGTGTGGGGGGCGGCGGTTAGCGGCCCGCCATCATCCCTTTCGCTTTGTACGTGTTTTCCGCTTCGGGGGACGAAAGATATTGCAGCAGCGATTTCGCTCCTGCGGGATCTTTCGCATGCGAGGAGACCAACCCTACCAGGCTCAGAGGCGCCGAAACATCCGCCGGGAGAAAGCCTGCGGACGCAATCCCGGGAGCAGTGATTTCGCTGACGAAGTTCAGGCCTAACTCGGCCTCCCCGTTAGCAATCATTTGCATGGCGCCGGCGCCGTTAGGAGCGCGCTTGAGTTTTGGCTCCAGTTGCGCCGTGATGCCCAGCTTCTGGAGCGCTTCATCGCACGCCGCGCCGGCGGCTGAGGCCTTCGGGTCGGCGCAAACGACGGATTTGGCCGCGAGCAGTGTTCGCTTGACGGCCTCGGCAGTTCCGAGGGAAGGCTTCGGAGCGCCCTCGCGCACGGCCATACCGAGCCCGATACGCGCGAGCGGGGTAGCCGTGTTGACCACGACATTGCCGGACGCCAGCACGTCATCATAAGGCTGCTGCACAATGGCCACGTCGCAAGGCTCGCCACGCGCGATCTGCTGCCGCGTGCCGGGTCCGGAACCGTAAGTTGCGTTCACTCTGTAGCCCTTCTGTTCGAATCCGGGAAGCAGTTGTTCGAAAGCTGCTCGAACACCGGCAGGTGCGATCACCGTGAGCTCTTTTTGCGCAAGGGCCGGATGGGTAATAGCTGCGATCAGAAGCACAGACGGGAACCAACGCAGTGTCATGAATTCCTCCGCGGATCACCATCATATCGTGCCTGGCTCGGATAGCTCCTTTACAATGAAAAATCCATTCCATGGATCCCCTCACGCATACCGCCACCGGTTTATTTCTGAGCCGCGCCGGGCTGAATCGGTTGACGCCGCGATCCGTCCCCATTCTGTTGCTGGCGGCGAATGCGCCCGATATTGACATTGTGACTTCGGCCGGTGGAGCGGTGAACTATCTGCATTTTCATCGGCACCTCACGCACTCTCTGATCGCCATGCCGGTGATGGCCCTGCTCCCGGTGGTGCTCATCGGGGCGGTCACCCGAGGATCGATTCGCTGGTGGGGGGCTTTTTTCGCGTCGCTGGTGGCGGTCGCCTCGCATCTTCTCCTCGATTGGACCAATGTTTACGGCATCCGCCTGTTGTTGCCGTTTTCGGGCGAATGGCTCCGGCTGGACTGGACTCCCGTCATCGACCTGGCTATCTGGGGCGTTTTTCTGGTAGGCATTGCCGGGCCATTTCTGGCGCGGCTGGTCGGTTCCGAGATCGGTTCCGGCAAAACTGCGGCCCGGCACCATGGCCGCGGCTTCGCTTGGCTCGCTCTGACCTTTCTGGTTTTCTATAATTGCGGCCGCGGCGTGCTACACGCCCGCTCCACGGCCATACTCGAAGCCCGCGTGTATCAAGGAGAGGCTCCCGTGCGAGTGGCTGCCCTCCCACAGTTGAACCCTCTCGCGTGGCGCGGTTTGGTTGAGACCGAAGATTTCTACGAAATGGGTGACCTGGATCTTTCGGGACGCCTCGGCACCATCCATACGATGACCTTCTTCAAGGTTCCGGCAAATCCCGCGATCGAGGCGGCGCGGCGCGCGCCGGCCTTCCAGACCTTTCTGGGATTTGCGCAGTTTCCCCTGTGGCGGATGAACCCTGTGTCGGACCCGGAGGGCGGCCGGCTGGTGGAGTTATTTGATATGCGCTTCGGCACGCCGCTGCAGCCGGGCTTTTTGGCCAGCGCCATATTAGATCGCCAGGACAAACTCTTGAGTAGCGCTTTTCAGTTTGGCCCCTTGCGGCCCAGGTAAGAACTAGACAATTGCCCGGGGCTTCCCGGCGTCGGAAACAGACGGCAAGACCGTCTGCTCCTAGAGTTTGAACATTGCCACTCTCCCTCAGACAGGTGTATTTGGTGGGGCGGGCTTTCCGGCCTCACACAGCCCATCGGGCGCACCACCGGAGTGTTTTGGTGGGCAGGTTTTCATCCGCCAGAAGCAGACGGCAAGACCGTCTGCTCCACCGGCTTGTGGCTTTCGAATCTACTTACCGCCAAGTATGAGTACGGTGCTCGCGTGGGGTTCCAGCGTCATTCGGAGACTCGATCCCGCCGGGATACGTTCTCCGGTCCACGCGTTCTGAATCGTCTGTTGTTTTCCCGGCTGAAGGAAATCTGGCAACTCGCGGTCGAGAGCCATGCGCTTATCGCCTAGGTTGAATACGGCCACGGCTTGTTCGTTACCCGGAAGATCCGCCGTCCAGATCACGAGATCGCCCTCGTGCAGTACCTCACGCGAGGCTGTAGTGGTCTGGTCAATCCTTATCATCTGGGTGTTGGTCAGCAGGCGCAGGGTCTCATCGTTGAGAAGCGTGAGATTGGCGCCTAAAATTAGCGGACTGCGTGCCATGGCCCAGAGGCTCATCTGCGTCTGCTGTTCCGCGGGCGTCAGGCGCGTTTGGCGCGGACCGGGCCCCACGTCCGGGAAGGGCCGCAGCTCGCCAATTGGCAACATATCGGCGTCCGGCCAGCCCCCGGCACGGGCGTACGGAGCCCAACGTGCCGCATTCGCAAACTGGTTCTTAATGCCGATGGGGAATCCTTGTCCCTCCCAGACATCCCAGATGTCGTTCGAGATGCGCCACATCTGGGAAAGCTCGGCCACTTCGGCGTGGTGCTCGATGCCAACCGGCCCCGGCGAAAGGCTTAGAACTATGGCGCGGCCGCTGTGCTGAATGGCCAATGCGATCTGCCGAATTTCAGCGGGCTTGTAAGGATGGTCTGCAATGCAATCCACCTTCAGGAAATCCACGCCCCACCGGGCGTACTGGCGTAGCAGGGAGTCGTACCAGGCCTGGCCGGCCGCATTGTCCCGGACTCCCCAACTCGTGGGGTCCCAAGGGCAGGCGTCGTTCTGGTCGGCGGCATCGCGTGCCCTGAAATCCGAGCCTTCGATCGGCAGGTTGCGCAAGACACTCTCGCGAGGGATTCCGCGGACCACGTGAATCCCGAACTGGAGCCCCTGCGCGTGAACCCAAGTCGCCATTTGTTCGAAGCCGGTGTTTTGCCCATTCTCGAGAGCCGATGGAAAACGCTCGCCAACCGGAATGAAGCGGCCGTTCGCGTCGAGGGCGTACTCGAGCAGTTCGGGTTTGGGCCGGTCCTCGGGATTGACCATATACCAACCCTCGTCGATGACCGCATAGTTGTACCCAAACGGCTTCAGCTTGATGGCCAGAGCCTCGACATTATCCCGGAACTGCTGCTCGTTGATGCGCAAGCCATACGAATCCCAACTGTTCCATCCCATCGGTGGTGTTGGCGCTAGCACGTTCTTGATGGCTTGGTCTCCCTGCGCTTTCAGGGTGCCGGCGCAGAGGAGAAGGCCGGCGAGCAGCGTTATCGCTACCGGATGCCGGGGCAGGGAAGAGTCGTCCGGACTCAATCCTTCTCTTCTTCCCAGCCTGTGACTGGGTGCCCTACAACTTGTGCCAGGCTGACGGGCTTACGGCGGAATGCCTGGCCGTGGAATTTGTCGATCTCCTCGCGGTAGCTCATTAAAGGGCCGGGGTAGCCGATGAGCTGCCAGCCGATCAACCCCGCGTTGCCGCCATGCATCGGGTCGCTGAACATGCCCTCCAGCGTGTGCTGGCGCAGCATGCGAAAGAACGTAGTAGTTTCGATCGCGCGGAGGCGCCGGTCCTGTTCGGCCACGGGCACGGACGCGAAGTCTTTCAGTTGCTGGATTCCCTCGCGATAAATTTCGCGCGGGCTGGCCTTGCCCTGATAGCCATGCTCCGGGACTGAATCGACAAAAGGCGGCTTGGCGTAGCGATATTTGTCGCGGCCATACGGCCCGGCAAGCTGGCGATCGATGTAGATCACGACGCCGGCCTCAGTTGCCCCGGGGCCGGATTCATCAGTGGGAAAAATTCGCGCGCATGCCGCCTGGATAACATGCGCCTGGTCCGCGGTGAAGAAGCGCAGCGGAACCTTGATCGCGCCTGGCGTTGTGCCGGTTTGGGCCTGCACCCGCAGCGGTTCGCGAGATAGCGTGTACATCAGGACACCGCCCAGGCTGGCGGCGGGCAACAGAATGAATTCGCGCCGTTTCATATCAGCTCTCCCGGATGCTTCAGGTAGCGATCGATCAACCCATCCGCCGACCGCAAAGCCAGCGCCAGAATGGTCAGGGTCGGATTACCGGAGCCGTTCTGCGGGAAGGCGGAGCCACCCACCACCCATAAATTGTGCGCCTGCCAGTGTTGCAGCCATGGGCTGACCACGCTGCGATCGGGCGAAGCGCCCATAATCGCGCCTCCATTCACATGCGTGCTTTGGTACTGGGTGATGGTGTAACGCTCCAACAGCCGTGAGTTGGTCGGTCCCGGACGGCCGTTCATGGCTTTCGCGATCTGCGTCTGAATCTGACCCAACATGGCTCCTTGGGCCCGCTCATGTGCCGTCCAGTCGAGAGTCAGGCGCATCAACGGATCGCCGAAACTGTCGGTGTAAGCCGGATCGAGGTCCAGGTAATTCTGCCGGTACGCCAGGTGTTCGGCTTCGCTGCTGATATTAATGGAGCGGTCGTGCCAGGCCAGTGCTGCTTTCTTCCACTCCGATCCCCAGTCCGATTTCGCCTCGCCTGGGGGCACGGCGCCGAACGAAGCGATCGGCCCTTCTCCCGTGCTCATCAGCCGTATATTGCCGCCGCGCCATACTCCGTTGAAGCCGTCTAAGCCCTCCTTGCCATCGAAATCGCTGATGCCGTATCCCAGCCCGCCCGCGCCCATAAAGCTGTTCAGCGGCTTGTCGAGGAATACCCGCGTCGATGCCGAAACCTGGTGAGTCAGGTTCTTTCCGAGCGTCCCTTTTCCCGTGGCTGGATCGTACGGTTCGCCCAGTTTCGAAAGCATCAGCAGCCGCGAGTTGTTCAGCGTCCAGGAGGCGATGATTACGATGTCGGCGGGTTGGAAAAACTCCTCGCCGCTGCGATCGAAATAGCGCAGTCCCTCGGCTTTGCCTTCGCGATGCACCACCCGCCGCACGTTACAGCCGGTACGCAGCGAGAAATTCTTCTGTTTCTGCAACACCGGCATCAGCACATTCGTCGGCTGCGCCTTGGCGCCGATCATGCATCCGTACCGCGTGCAATAACCGCAATAAGCGCAGGCGGCGCGGCTTACGCCATCCGGGTTCGTGTAGTTGCGGCTCAGCGTTGCCGTCGGTACCGGGTAGGGATGATAGCCCAACTCGCGCGCCGACTTTTCAAACAGCAAGGCGGCGTAGCTCATCTTGTGCGGAGGATTGGGATATTCGTGGGACCGCGGCCCTTCGAATACATTCCCGCCGTCCACGCGACGGTTTTGCAGATTGCCCGCTTTGCCGCACACTCCAATCAATTGTTCGGCGCGCCAGTAGTAAGGCTCGATTTCCTCGTAAGAAACGCCCCAGTCCTGGACCGCCAGGTCTTCCGGAAGACGGCCACCGTGCTTCTCGCGCAGTTCACTTGCCAGCCGGAAATTCTCGGGATAGAAGCGATACGAAATGCCGCCCCAATGCTCGGCTGCTCCACCCACGCCGGTACCCGGATTGAAGGAGCCGTACTGCCGGATGGGAACAGCGTTGTCCCGCAGGGAGTGCCGATGCGTGGAGGTCTCCTCAGCCAGGTTCTGCATCATCCGGTAGCGCAAAGAATAGTCGAGTTCGTCCATTCCCGCCGCATAATCGGAAACCTTGCGCGGTTCGCCCCGCTCCAGCACAGCCACAGAAAGCGAAGTGCGCGCCCCGATCTCCTTCGCCAGTGTCAGCCCCACCAGGCCGCCGCCCGCGATCACGACGTTGACCGGTTTGAGTTGCTGCATCCGCCCTCCTTCTTCTGCGAGTATCGTGAGTATACACCTGCCAGCCGGCCGGTGAGATCACGCACCGAAGCCCTCGGCGGAAATCTCCCCCAGGTTCGGACTCTCCAAAATTGCCCGAACTTTATGGGCCAACGACTCCGGCGTGAACGGCTTCTGGATATACTCCAAACCAGTATCGAGAATGCCGCGATGAGCAATCGCTTTATCGGTGTAGCCCGACATGAAAAGCACGCGTAACCCGAGTTGCGCCTTCAGTTGTTTCGCCAATTCGCGGCCGCTCATTCCAGGCATCACTACATCCGTGACGAGCAAGTCGATCACACCGGCAAACTCTTTCGCGAGTGCGAGGGCTTCTTCACCCCCTGCCGCGCTCAGCACCTTGTAGCCGTAGTGTTCCAAGACAGCGACCGTCAGTCTCCGCACGTCTTCCTGGTCCTCTACGACCAGGATCGTTTCCATCCCGCGAGGGGTACTTGCCGGAGTGCTAACGTGTGGCTCAGGAACCGCTTGGTCGGAGCGGGGGAAGTAGATCTTGAAGGTGGTGCCGGACTGCGGTTCGCTATACACCCAGATCCAGCCGCCTGCCTGTCGGACCATCCCGTGGACCGTGGCCAGGCCTAAGCCTGTTCCACTGCCCGGAGACTTCGTTGTAAAAAACGGCTCGAAGATACGCTCGCGCACTTCCGGCCTCATGCCCATGCCGGAATCCGTGACAGCCAGCATTACGTAGGCGCCGGGCTGCACGCCGGGATGGCCGGCAGAATATCCCTGGTCAAGGTATACATCAGCCGTCTCCAGGATCAGCGACCCACCCTGGGGCATGGCGTCTCTCGCATTTACCGCGAGGTTCATGATGACCTGCTGGAGTTGACCGTCATCTACCTGGATGTTGCCGAGCTCGGGCGCCGGCTTGATTACCAATTGGATGTCTTCGCCGATCAGGCGCCGGAGCATATTTTCGATATCGGTAATGACATCGTTGAGATTCAGAACCTTGGGCTGGACGATCTGCCGCCGGCTGAATGCGAGCAGTTGTTCCGTCAGAGCCGCTGCGCGCCGTCCGGCGCCTGCGATTTCGGCCACGCGATGAGCCATTGGGCTGCCGGGAGTCAACTCAGAGAGCATTACCGAGGCGTAACCGTTGATCACAGTCAGCAAATTATTGAAGTCATGCGCGATTCCTCCGGCAAGCCGGCCAATGCTTTCGAGCCGCTGCGCCTGACGGAACTGCTCTTCCAATTTCTGGCGCTCGGTCACGTCGGTCACCATCACTAGGGACGCATTGCGCCCCTCAAACGAAATCGGGTGAGCTGTGATTTCGACGTTGATCATCGTTCCATCCCGTTTCCGGTGACGCCAGGGTCCATCACTGTGCAGCGTGGGTGTCTGCTGGCGAACATCCGCCAGCAGGGCCGGAACATCCTCGGCGGGCCGTATATCCGCGATGGTCATTCCGAGAAACTCCTCCTCGGTGTATCCATATTGCTGGACGGCGGCGTGGTTTACGGCCAGGAACGCCAAAGTGTCGCGCTCAAAAACCCACATGGCTTGCGGGTTGCTCTCAAACAACAGCCGATACCGCCGCTCGGATCTTTCGATGCGCCGTTGGCTTTCCCGGCGAGCAGTTACATCCCGGAAAACGAGGACGGCGCCCAGTGTCTGTCCATCGCGTTGGATCGGAGCGGCGCTATCGTCAATCGGAATTCTCCGGCCATCTCTGGACACCAACAAAGTGTGATTGGCCAATCCGACTTGGAGTCCGTGCTGGAGAACCTTCTCGGTTGGGCTTTCGAGCTCTGTGCCTGTCTTTTCATCGATGATCGAGAAGACATTGCGCAAGAGCATGCCTTTTGCATCCGCAATCGCCCACCCCGTCAATTCGCTCGCGATGCGGTTCATAAAGGTCACCTTCCCCGCGCCGTCGGTAGCGATCACGGCATCCCCAATGCTGCCGAGTGTGGTCTCGAACCACTGCCGCTGCTCCCGTTCGGCTTCCTCGGCGGCTTTCCTCCGCATGGCTTCGCGCTGCAGACTCTGGGATGCTGTTTGCTGGGAATCGATTAGATAGGCCGCACCTAGGCTGGCCACCACAAAGCCCAATGCCGTCAGCCGCCCGGCGCCTCGGGACAATAGAAATGGCGATGCAGTCGCCGGCGAGACGAAGAAATAGCTCGCGGCCGCTACGGCCAGAAAAATGGAAAGCAGGGCTGCTCGAAATCCCGCATACCTCACCACCACCACGGCCGCCAAAAAATACACTAGGTATGGAGCGTTCGAGCCAATCAGGGGCGTTAAAGCCATCCGTAGAAGCGTCGCTACTATGGTGGCAAAAAGGGCCAGAGCATACGGCCAAAAACCTTCTTTAAGCTTCGCCGGATTTGCTAAAACGGCTCTCATCGAAATCCCCGGAACGCCAGCCGCCGCAAGCGGGCCGGCATGTATTTGAATTGTATTCCAATAGACAGTGCCCTGAGGAAAATCGGTCGCCACCGCGCGTCAATTAAATCTGCGGATTGCAGGCAGCGAATGAAATCGCGAGTTTCTTGGTTTACAATTGCAGACGCCAGGGAAAGGATATCGTGTGATGCAGACTCCGGTCCGTCTACTCCTACTTTGTTGCGCCCTCGTTCACGGGACCTTTGGCCAACAAAAGACAACGATTGCCGCGGCGTCACGCGTTACCGGACCGGAATCGGCTTCTCCCGGCCAGTCCAGCGCCGCGGCGGAGGTGCTGGAGTTCGAGCGCAACCTGGAAGCTGCGGTCGTTCGCGGCGATGTCACTTATGTGGATAAAGCCAGCGCCGATAACCTGATTTTCACGCACGGGGACGGCTGGACCACCGGCGGCAAACCGTTGTTAGTGGATGACAAGAAGAGCTTTTTGAAGCGAGTGGAGAACAAGCAATATCTGGTGCGCGACCTGGACTCGGTGAAAGCCGAAATGCACGGGGATATCGCGATCACTTACGGCCGGTACGTCGCTCAAAACCGGCTCGGCGATCCGGCCAAGGCATGGTTCTCGGTCTGGTTCGAACGGGTTTATGCCAAGCGAGACGGTCACTGGCTGTATGTCTCTCACAAAACCGTGCATGGACCGACGTACGGACCGGACCGGGAGTCGGTAAAAGACAAGTAAGCTCGGTAACGGTCCCGACGGACGCTCCCTGACGGGTCTGTGAAAAAATGCGGGGACATTACGGGCACTGTCCGAAACGCCCGCCGCTCTGTCACGCGGCAGTAGAGTCCCCGCTTTTTTTCACAGACCCTGCCGGTCGCGGCTCAGAAACGCACCTGTTACGCTTCACCCGCCATCCGGTACGCGTCAAAAGTAAGTGATACGGCACGCGCGCAGTCACGCACAGTCGCAGGTGGTGGTTCGCCGCGCCCGACGCGGTTCAAACAATCAGCGACGACTCCCGGCCAACTGCCAACGTATCCGGCGGGAGCGTGGATGGTCTCATCGCGGCCCGGGGAGATAATTTGCAATCCGTCGCCGCCGCTCGCGGTGGCCCGCAACAATGCATTTTTCGCGGCAATTTTCCGCTCACTATCGGAACCATTCGTCGGGAAGGTATAGCTGGCCTCGTTAAGGAAAATCATTCCACTCGGTGCGCGCAGAGTGACAAATGCGTAGTCCTCTACTTCGCGCTTCCAGATGGAATGACTCGTCACTGCCGAGACCACCTTAGGCTCTTCGCCGGTAATATAGCGGCACAGGTCAAAGCCATGGAATCCCAGGTTGAGCAAGGCGCCGCCGCCCGCTTCGGCTTTCGATAACATCCAGGAATTTCCTTCATCGATATATCGTTGAATTCCCGGCTGATTGAAGCGTACCAGCATGTGCGAAATCGCGCCTAATTCGCCGCTTTGCACCATCTTCCGGGAGATTTCCGTCCACCAGCTATACCGAAACGACATGGGAGCGGTAGCCCACGCCTTCTTTTTCTCCGCATAATCGGCCAGTCCATTCACGGTCTTGTCGTCGATGCCCCACGGCTTCTCGGCCAAGAAGGGGATTCCGCTATCGACGAGATATCGGAACGGTTCTGGCATGTTGCGATGGCGGCCTAAGGAGAGCACGAATTCCGGCTTGGTTTTCTCGATCATCGCCCGGTAGTCGGTGTAAGGAGTGCTGTTGCAGCGCCTGGCGCGATCCTCCGCTACAGTCCGGTCGGGATCCTGCACGCCGGCAATCTCCACCTTTTCATTTTGGAAGATCTTCAGGTATCCCGGCGCCAATGTAGCGTGATAGTGCCCTACTCCGATTACGGCTACCCGCAGTGGCCTCCCGGGCGCGGCCTGGGCGGGTTTCGGCATGGCGCTGTCGAAGATCCCGGCTGCGGCCAAACTGCTGATCCCCAGCCTTCCAGCCCGCTCCACAAACTCGCGGCGGCTGTAAGGTGAGAGGCTGGACAAATCCAGCACGCGGTCCGGACTGGTGCTTCGATTTCGCTTCATCGGAGGTTCCTCTATCGTATCGGTCGAAGTCCGATTGGACCCACCTGACGATCTCGGCTCGGTGGGACGAACCGTTTCTGAGCCGCGACCGCGAGGGAGCGGCCGGTCGCGAATGAGTTGTCGAACTTCACAACTTAGTTGCCCCCACCGCTCCTGGGCACGTGTACGGACATAATGACCAGCCTGCCTTCTACCTGGGTGAAGGAGTGCGCTGTGTTTTCCGGGATCATTATGTAATCACCCTTGGCAATCCGCCGAGGCGTTCCGCCTTCGAGCTTCGATCCTGTGCGGTTCTTGGCGTTGGTGCGCCGCTCGTCCTTCAGCGTGCCGCCAATGGTGAGGACCCCGGCTCCATCCACCACGTAAACGATCTCCGCCTCGACATCGTGAATGTTGGGGTTGGTATCGATTCCTTGCACACGGTATTCCAGATTGACGCTGTAGGGGGCCGCTTGCAGAATCGGCTGAATGAAATTCGCCTGATCTGGTTTGCGTTCCTTCTTTGCCTTTTCAATCATGGCCTGAACGTCCGCCGCGCTGCTGAAATCTTTGGCCACAGGCTGTTGCGCGCTCGCGGTTCCCACGGCGCCAAGAAATGTAAGGATCCAAGCGGTTCGCATGTTTCTTCTCCTTGGCATCGGATTATATATGACGAGTCTCTTGTGTTGGGAATCTGGCCCTTCGCGCGTTGTATACTGCACTTGCAGGCACCCGAAGGGGGTAGGATGAGGCGGATCTCGAAAGCGTGCTGGTGGCCGGGCGCATTCATGCTCTGTTTCGGCGGAGCGCTCGCTGTCTCGCCGCTTCACGCCCAAGCCCCGGCGCCCGCCGCCGATCCGCGCGCGTTCGTGAACACGTATTGCACTACCTGCCATAACCAAAAATTGAAGACCGCGGGACTGATGCTGGATGCGCTGGACCCCTCTGATGCCGCGTCTAATCCCGAGGTATGGGAACGGGTAATCGCGAAGCTTCGGGCTGCCTCCATGCCGCCCCCTGGCATGCCGCGGCCGAACGCCGCCGGTTATGCAGCCACGGTCCGCACCTTGGAAGGCGAGATCGACCGCGCGTGGCTGGCGAAACCTAATCCCGGCCGCATCGGCGCGGTGCAGAGGCTCAACCGAACCGAATATCACAATGCGGTCCGCGACCTGTTCGGACTCGATGTGGATGTGAAATCGCTGCTCCCCGGTGATGACACAGCCGATGGCAGCTTTGACGATTTCGCGGACGTCCTTTCGATTTCAACGGCCCACCTGGAGCGATACATGTCGGTCGCGCGGCAGGTCACACGCCTGGCGGTGGGCCTGCCACCCAACAAACCGGCCGTAGAGACGTTCGAGATCCCGCTGCACGTGCTGCAGGAAGACCGGCAGAGCGAGGATCTACCTTTCGGATCGCGCGGCGGCATTGCCGTTCCCTACAGCTTCCCGGTAGATGGCGAATATAGCATCAAGATTCGCCTGCAACGGCAATATCAGGATTACCTCAAAGGGATGGGCTGGCCGCAAAAAATTGACATCCGGCTGGACGGCAAGCTGCTGAAACGGTTCACGGTGGGCGGCGCGGGAAAAGGCCGGCCCGCGGCGAGCAGCTATGCGGGAGACGGCGAGCCCGGCTTCGCGGGAGATCCGGAATGGGAAACGTATATGCAGCTCACCGGCGATGCCGGCCTGGAGGTGCGCGTTCCGGTGCAGGCGGGCACGCGGACAGTGGGTGTCTCCTTCGTGCGCGAGATGTGGGAACCGGAAGGTCTGCCACAACCCATGCAATTGGGCCGGGTGATCTCGAATGACCAGGTTTACTTCGGATACGCTAACGTGGCATCAGTGCAGATCGGCGGTCCTTACGAGGCTCACGGGCCAGCCAAGGAGACTGCCAGCCGGCAGGCGATTTTCGTTTGTGAGCCGAAGGCGGCTGCAGAAGAACGCTCCTGCGCGGCGACCATTCTGGCGCACATGGCGCGGCTGGCGTATCGGCGTCCCGTCACCAAGAAGGACACAGACACGCTGCTCGGCTTCTTCGACACCGGCAGGCAGGATGGCGGAAGCTTCGATGCCGGAATTCAGTTCGCGCTGGAGCGTATGCTGGTGGATCCGGATTTCTTGCTGCGTGTGTATCGCGATCCGGCCAAGACCTCCGGTCCCTACCGGCTGAGCGATCTGGAACTGGCCTCCCGGCTATCCTTCTTTCTTTGGAGCAGCATCCCGGACGACCATCTGCTAACGTTGGCGGAACGCGGGGAACTCCACAACCCAGCGACTCTGGAAACGGAAGTCCGCCGCATGCTGGCCGATAAGCGCGCGGTGAATGCCTTGGTCACGGACTTCGCCGACCAATGGCTCAACCTGCGTCAGGTAGAAGACGTGGTGGTCGATCCCGATAAGTATCCTACCTATGACGAGAGCTTGTTGCAGGCATTCCAGAAGGAAACCGAGATGTTTGTGGCCAGCACGCTCGAAGAAGACCGGCCGGTTGCCGACCTGCTGAACGCCAACTATACCTTCGTCAACGAGAGACTGGCACGGCATTACGGGATTCCGGGAGTTTACGGGACGCGCTTCCGGCGCGTAACGCTTCCCAACCACGATGAGCGCGGTGGGCTACTGGCGCAGGGCTCCGTCCTGGTAACCACGTCTTATCCCGACCGCACTTCTCCCGTGCTGCGGGGCAAATGGCTCCTGAATAACATTTTCGGACTCCCCATCCCGCCGCCGCCTCCCGGTGTCAACGAGACTCTGGAGACCAAACCGGGAAGCCGGCCGGCATCGATGCGCGAGCGCCTGGCGCAGCACCGCACCTCGGCGACTTGCACCAGTTGCCATTCGGTAATCGATCCGGTGGGCTTTGCGCTGGAGAACTACGATGTGATCGGTGGTTGGCGCACGATCGACGAAGCCGGCAAACCGATCGACGCCAGTTCCAAAACCGCGAATGGCGTGACCATTGACGGCCTGCCCGGATTGCGGGCGGCGCTGCTGGCACAGCCGGACCAGTTTCCCCACACAGTCACCGAGAAACTGATGGCCTACGCCCTCGGCAGGCGGCTGGAATACTACGATCAGCCATCCATCCGCAAAATCGTGAGCGACGCGGCAGTGCATAACTACCGCTGGTCCGCGCTCGTTCTGGGGATCGTGGAGAGCCCGGCCTTCCAGATGCGCGCGCCGCGGCGGGTAGAAGTCAGTAAGGCGAACTAAGGCGCGACTGGATGGCGTCACCGATCACGAGAGTAGCGTCAAGCTCACATCGTGCCATCGCCTGAAGGCGACGTCAAATGTGACCAAATCCATTCTGGGAGGGTTGCTTCGAGCGAAAGCGGCCAAGTAAGCGTTGGTCCACGAACGCGGTCCGACGCCTGCTCGTTCCATTACTTCTCGCCAAGTGGATTCGATTCCATCCGACTCGGCTGCGAAGAAGATGCGGGGGTGGCGACACAACCGGAGATAAATCTCCCAAGCTTGGGCAATCGTTCGCGCGCCCTGTCCAATTACTTTCGCATTTGTCAAAAGCCGGAGCAGGCCGCATTTGGGTGATCCGACAAAAGGCTACGGAGCCGTTGGGCTGCGCGTCGAACCATCGAGACGCAGGCTCGTGTGAATATGTCCCTCAGTGACTAGTGCGAGCCAGACGTTGATATCAGGCAGGGAAATGGTCACGCGAGAATAGGGCATCGATATCGCTGCCAGTGATAGAGGCGATGGGTCCTGTTTCAGCAGCCGGTATCAGCGGCAGGGATGACTCCGCGATTGAAGCTTCCCGTCCCGGCTTCCCAGCCAGTTCCGCCTTGACAAGCTGCCGAATGACGTCGGGGACCGTGGAACCCTCGCGCTCCGCTAGCGCAATGAGATCCCGCAGGAGTTCGTCCGAGATTTCCACAGCACACATTAGTATTCTCGCATGCCAGTTTCGGTACGTTACCATCACCGGCGGCAAAAGGCGACCGCCAGCGTTACTGGAGTTCGAATGCTACCAGCGCGTTCTCCGCGCCTGTGCCGGTGGCGACTACTACCAGTTGACGGCCGCTACGCGTGCGGTAGGTCATGGGGACCGCGGCGTTTTCATAGGGCACCTTGCCGCGCCACCGCTCTTTGCCAGTGACTTTGTCGAAGGCGTAGAGGTAGCCATCGCCGCCCCCGATGAAGACCAGGCCGCTCTTGGTGACCATGGCTCCGCCCCGGCTATTCGGCGAGCCCAGGCGATCGGGCAGGGCGACTCCTTTCAACAGCAGGTGGTTGCGGACGGCCGCGCTGCCTTCACCCAGCGGCACTTTCCAGGCAATCTCGCCGCGGTTCAGATCGATGGCGGTCAGTACGGCCCAAGGCGGTGAAACCAGCGGGAGGCCACCGGGCAGGCTGACCGATTCTCCGCCGCGGGCGAACATGTTGGAATAGGCCACCGAGACCAGCGGATCGGAGCCATCGTTCTTCGCCACTCGGTTCAGGCCTACGGCGTTAGCGGCGCGCACGAAGAGATAACCGGTCTCCGGATCGAACGCGGCTCCGCCCCAATTTCCCCCGCCTGCCTGCGACGGGCGCTGCAGCGTGCCCTCGAGCGATGGTGGCGTGAACATCGGGCCGATGCGGTACTTGCGCATCTGCTCTTGCGCCATGCGGCGAACTTCCGGCGTCAGGTTGTTGGCGTCCTCGAGAGATACGCCTTGCTCGACAAATGCCGGAGGTTTGGTGGGAATCGGCTGGGTCGGGTAAGGCTTCTCGCCGGGAACGTTGCTGTCGGTGGGGACGGGTCGCTCCACAATGGGCCAGACGGGCTTGCCGGTCACGCGATCAAAAACGTACGTGAAGCCCTGCTTCGTGATCTGGGCCACAGCGTCAATGCGCCGGCCATCGACCGTGATGGTCACCAGGTTGGGCGGCGCCGGATTATCCCAATCCCACAGACCGTGATGAACCGTTTGGAAGTACCACTTAATCTTGCCGGTTGCAGCTTCGAGACAGACCAGCGATTCGGCGAAAAGCCCCGCTCCCGGGCGCCCCCCGCCATAGTAGTCACTCGATGGCGTGGAAGTCGGCACGTACAACAAGCCGCGCGCTTCGTCGAGTGTCATGGGCGCCCAAACGTTGCCATGGCCGCTGTTGCGCCAGCTTTCGTTTTCCCAGGAACCGGCCCCGGGATCTTTAGCCGATTGCGGAATAACCGAGAAGGTCCAAACGCGTTTGCCGGTCCGGGCGTTGATCGCCTGCACGTAACCCATGGGATCGGCCAGTTGCACGCGGTCGGGAACCTGGCTACCGACGATGAGCAAGTCCTTATAGACGACCGGGGGTGAGCTTTGGGTCGCGTGCCGGATGTCGGAGATGCGGGGCAACCCATCCGTCAGCGATACCGCGCCGTTGTCTCCGAACGAAGGAACAGGCTTCCCGGTTTGCGCATCGAGTAGGAAGAGGCGGTGCCGGCTGTTGAGCACGATGCGCAGCTTCCCGCCATCTCGCCAGAAGGCCGCTCCCCGCAGCTTCCACCCGCTGCCCGAGAGGATCTGGCCGAGCTTGTAGGCTTCCCCATCGAAGCGCCACAGTTCTTTACCGGTTTCGGCGTCGAGAGCGGCGATGCTGTTGTACGGCGTGGTGACGTATAGCACGCCATCGATCATCAGCGGCGTGCTCTCGAAAAAGCCAGGAGTAGTGCCGTAAGGTTCGAGCTTTGTTTCCCAGTGCTTCCATTGCCACACCGGCTGCAAGCGAGTCACATTCTGCGGATTGATATCGGCGAGCGCGGAGTAGCGGCTGCCACCGGCGTCACCGCCGTAAAAGGGCCACTCGACCTGACGAGACTGCGATATCGCCGGCCCTGCCAAAGCCAGCAGGGTTGCAAGGGCGCCAAGCCACCTCATGGCTGCAGCCATTTGGCGCGCATGGCGGCGCGATCCAGTTCGGTGCCGTTCAGGTACACCTTCGCGATGCGCCGGGAATTGTTGATGTTGTCGAGCGGATTCGCATCGAGCACCAGGAAATCGGCGGTTTTGCCGGCACTGATGGTGCCGAGCTGATCGAGCTTCATGAGCTCCGCGGCGGTTTTAGTAGCGGCAGTCAACACTTGAGTGGGGCTCATCCCGGCGGCAACCATATCGGTCATCTCCTGATGGACGGCCCATCCGATGGTGTTGTTGGAATCGGTTCCGAACGCAATGCGCACGCCGGCATTGTTCAGCTTGATCAGATTGCGTGCCTGAATGCCAAAAAACTCCCGGGCCTTCTTGACGTCTTCGGGCTTCTGATGGGCAAGGTTGTCGCGCATTTTCTGGATCTGGGCGGCGGGGACGGTTTCGGCTGCAAACTGAATGTCTGCCTCGGTAGTTTCGCGCTCCGGCAGGTTGGGGATCACATACACGTTCGGATGCTGCTTGAACAGCGCGATTACTTCGTCATCGGCGTCGCGGTCGCGGATGCCGTGGGCGAAGATGTCGATTCCCGAGCGGAGCAGTTCCTTGGCATCGGCCAGGTAGAAAATGTGGGCGGCTACCCGGAGGTTGTGCTTGTGGGCCTCGTCGATAATGGCGCGGTAGAGCGGCGGGGTTAGTTTGGGAACCGTTCCGTTTCGATCGTCGACCCAGATTTTGACCAGATCGACTTTTTTGGCAGCGAGTTCCTGCACATCCTTGCGTGCTTCGGCTTCCGTACTCACGCCGTAGGCGACCGGTCGCCAATAGGCGGCTCCCGGTCCGGCGTTGGGCATTGCCATCCCGCGGCCGGCAATGTGAAAGAGCGCGGCGTGGGGGCCAGGATCGGCCCGCACCTGGTAGGGAGTTTCGCCGGGGTCGATCCCCATGCTTTGCGCGGCCGCAATGCCGTAATACGCATAACGCTGCAAATGGTCGATGAGGTTCTCGCGGCTGTAGGTATCCGTGCCGATCTTGCCGGTCTTGATAATCGTCCATCCCAGGTGTGTGTGATCGTCGATCAGCGCAGGTATTACCGTTTTGCCGGCGAGATCGACGCGTTTGGCGCCCGCGGGCGCCTGGATTTCGCCCTTCTTGCCAATCCGAGTGAACTTGGCGTTCTCGACCAGAAACGCGGAGTTCTCGATGACCGCGCCGCCGTTTTCGGTGATGAGGCGCGCACCTTCATACAAGACGGCCTCTGCGGATAGCTGGGCTGCGCCGAAGCCAGACAACAGCAGAGCCCCGGCCAAGATGCGGATTGGACGCATGTACCCTCCCAAAGAAATCGAAAGATGATCGTAGCGATTGTACTCCGGCGCGAGCCCAGCGTGGGGCTGCCGTACTCTAGGGCGCGTCAAGTGGTTTGTGTAAACGGCCTGGGTTTCTTCCTTGCGCCGCAGGCTATCGGGGCGGTGGGAAAGTGGGAATCCTGGGTTTGGATTTCCACTTTTCCACCGCCCAACAAAG
>Ga0070734_10000318_pt1 | contig 112817 bp, 103 predicted proteins | sample Coa_R1_8_FD_66444 | JGI IMG/M metagenome (GOLD analysis project Ga0070734, IMG submission 66444) | Surface soil microbial communities from Centralia Pennsylvania, which are recovering from an underground coalmine fire - Coalmine... | ecosystem: Environmental > Terrestrial > Soil >...
CCAGCCACGTGTATCCTTCCGCTCATGTCCTCCGCAGGGACGTTTCGTGAATCCCGACGAAGCACTCGTGTTCCTCTGAAGATGGTAATCGCCATCGAGAGTAATGCGGAAGGACAGGACTTATTGACTTTCGACACCGAGCGTGAAAACATTATTTGTCGAGCGGATTCATAGGCCCGCAGAGTTGACGCTGTTCTCGCCTTCATACGCACTCATTCATCTTTCATCCAAGGAAGTTGCGTTCAGTTCCTTTTGGAACCTGCGCAGGGGCAATCATGAGACTAGCGGCAAAGAAACGTAGCGAATTCGATCCCAAGACATTCCTTTCGACCATCGACGGTGGTAGGAAGATCGCAGCATTCTCGAAGAAGCAGACGATCTTCGTTCAGGGCGATCCGTCCGATGCCGTTTTTTATATACAACAAGGAAAGGTAAGACTGACCGTTGTGTCGAAGGGCGGGAAGGAAGCCACCATCGGCGTTCTGAACGAGGGCGATTTCTTCGGAGAAGGCTGCCTTACAGGACAGCCTCTCAGACTCTGCGCCGCAACTGCTATGACCGATTGCTCTGTGATGCGAATCGACAAGAAGGCGATGATGGAAGTGCTTCACCGAGAACACACCTTTTCAGATATGTTCGTGGCATATTTGCTGACACGGAACATTCGGTACGAAGCGGATTTGGTTGACCAGCTTTTCAACTCTAGCGAGAAGAGACTGGCTCGCATCCTGCTCCTCCTCGCTCACTTCGGCAAAGACGGTGTGCACGAGACTCCGATCCCGAATATCAGTCAGGAAACCCTTGCTGAGATGATCGGCACAACTCGCTCACGGGTTAGCTTTTTCATGAACAGGTTCAGGAAATTGGGGTTCGTTGACTATCACGGCGGTGATGATGTGCGGGTTCACAGCTCACTTCTTAACATCGTTCTCCACGACTAGGACTCCATTCCGCAGACTGGGACTATGCTCTCTTACCGACATAGCCACTCTCGGCTTCGCCATTTCCTCGATGACTTCGGCGAACGTCGCTTTGGCGGATTGCTTTTTTGTTTTCCTTTACACATACGCTTATGATTTCACGATTCCAGTCCCTCTACAGGTCAATTGGGATCAGCTAATCCTGCTACAATAATGGTTGGGGTGGTTACCACCTTCTCCTCTTTCAGGTCTTCTGATCTAAGCCAGTCCATCTGAAGTTCTCCCCTCTTAGGTTTTTCAGAGAGCGGTGTACCCGTGGCTTTTGAAGCGATTCTGGACGAAGTCGATCAACTTCACAATGTGAGCACTCGTCTTGAGGGACTAGCGGAACAGCACGTCCCCATAACGGAAGCACTGATGACGATTGCGGGAAGCGTTCGCAACACTGCGACTCTATTGGCGGTACTCGTGGCGACTAAGTTTCCCAAGCCGATCTGAGAAAAATAGAAAAGGTTATGGGGTGCTTCCGGTGCGGCGTCTTCTCACGCTGGAAAGGGGCGGCCGTCTGGCACGCTCGTTGTCGGCGGGGCCGCCGTGCCTTGCAGGCGGTTCCAGACCCTTGTTACGGACGTTTAGCCTCTCCGCACCCGATGTTTCGTCGTCTTGAAGAACGACGTTTAGCAGTGAACTGTGGACGTGAAGATTATCCCCAGTGTCGTAGTTGATGAAACCGAGCTTCCTGAATCGGTTCATGAAGAAGCTAACCCGTGAACGGGTCGTCCCTACCATTTCGGCAAGGGTTTCCTGACTTAACCTCGGCACTGACATATCGGAGACGCCCTCTTTGCCGAAGTGCGCCATCAAGAGGAGAACTCTTGCGAGCCGCTTTTCACTGGAATTGAAAAGCTGATCGACCAAATCATCCTGATAACGCATGTTCCGCTTTAGCAAATACTTCATGAACATTGCCGACAGTTTTGGTTCCAGACTCATCGTGAGCATCATTGCCTTCTTCTCGACGTGCAGAAGAACACAGTCGGTGATGGCTGTGGCGGACGACATACGTAGAAGTGCACCAGCGAGTCCACTCTCTCCAAAGAAATCTTTTTCGCTCAGGATTGCGAGAGTTGCTTCTTTCCCGGCTTCCGACACTACACTGAGCCTTACCTTCCCGCTTTGGATAAAAAATAGGCCGTCCGTGGTATCGCCCTGAGCGAAAATAATGCTCTTCTTTTGATAGGACAGCATCTCCCTGCCTTTCCCAATTGTTGAAAGAAATGCAACGGGGTTGAAATCAGGTCTCTTTTTCGGTGGAGTGAGATGCTTTACCAAAGGCCGTCCTAACTGGAGATACCGCTATGGTCATTATGGGGGAAAGCAATGAGGCTGAATGGTCAGTAACGCTCACAATGCTTCGAGTCCCATTCCAGCCGACCGGCCCAATTTTCAAGTAAACCGGAGAGAACACAGATCACCCTAGAAGGGCGGATCATCGTGGAAGCCGAGGCAGAGGCCCTAGCCCTTAAGAAATGAATGCACAGCCTTGTCATCGCCATTCCAGATGGATGCTGAGTTGAGCGCAGTAGCGTGGACGACAACCGATTAAGCGAGGATGTCTCTCAGGAAATGGTATTCATCAAGCACTTCGAAGGATACAGAAGGCGGCTCCATTTCCAGTGTCGCAGCGTTCGCTGGAGATAATGCTGGGTTGTCATCGAGAAGCTGTTGTATTCGTTCTTCGATCTGGTTCCGATCCGCATCCGTCAGGGAGTTCCTGAACTGAGCCCGTTCTGCATTCGCTGGACGCTGTTTTCCTCTCGCCCACTCACGCCTTGCCGGATCAGCATGTTTGCGATTCGTATTGATTCCAGCCTGCTCGCCGTTCATCCGGTTCCGTGCTTCATCGAGTTTCGCTTTAAGAGCGTCATCCATATCATTGTCTGCTACGACCATCGAACTTTGGACAAATTCGAGTCAATGACAGAACCGATTCTAAGAGCGCCGACAGGGGGGCGCATTCCCTGCGTTCAGGCGTGTTTGCGTTCCGTTAGCGGCTCAATTTCGTGATTGATTTCAAATCTCACTGGCATGCCACATGTCTGGCATCTCGTTTGGTGTAAGCCACCGTTCAGGCTCATCGCCTCTAGTTTGTTGGGACGCAGGCACTTTGGACAAGTGATTATTAGATACCCTGCGCTGTCTCTTGGGACGAAGAGTGGAGCTACGTCACTCTTTCTTTTTTCCGAGCGAAGGGGAGAAGCAGCTAAGAGCTTCCCGACTTGCTGGGAAAGCTCTTTGATGGTGTAGCTTCCTTTTTGCAGGAAAGCGTCCGCCAGAATTCCGATTGGCATTTCGCCGGAACTGTGCCCTCCACTCATCGCAATCGTGGCGATGTGCGGAAATCGTTCCCGAACTACCGCCAGAAATTCAAATCCTGACATTCGAGGCATATTCAAGTCGGAAATGATTAAATCAGGCAGCGACTTGCTGAGTGCGTTCAGGCCATCCACCCCGTCTTTTGCGGTTAGAACCTCGTAACCCTCCCTTTCCAAAATCTGCCCTGCGGTTTCGCATATCGCAGGTTCATCGTCCACCACTAGGATGCGAAAGCGGAATTGGGTTAAAGCACTCGCTTCTACGGACGGTTTGCTCTCATACAAAGGTGCTGCGGTCTCGGCAGCGGTTGTAGTGTGTGGCTCCCCCTGCAATGAGACGGTACGATCCCTATATTCTTCTTGGTGGGCAGGCATGAATGCCTCCCTTCACTGATGGAAACTTCGAGGAACCCAAATGGTATCCGGTACAGCGAAGACAATCTGTTCAATATTGACCACGGCAAGGGGCTGGCTCACTGACGGAGGAGATCTTCTTTATGGTCGCTTTCAGGCGGTATCGCAGTGGCGGAACACAGTCCTGTTCTTCCGAGGGGCAATCAAAGTATTCCTCAACGATTTTTTTCCTGCGTGAAAGGCGGTATCTGCCGCACATCAGCCCGCCTTTTCTTCCGCATCAGGAATTTCGTCATCGGTGCGCCACTCGACCTTTTCGCCGGACTCGGCTTCGACGGCTTTGGCGAGATTTTCCCATTCTTCAGAAGTGACCATTCCAATGTTGCGAGCTTCCATCAAGGCGATTGCGGCCTGAACAAGCGGCGACTTGTTCTTCTGCGTGGGCGTCATGAGCAGTAGTTTAGCGGATCGTTTGCGTACGGCCTAGTTCTAGTCTGCCTTTGTAAGTTCGGCGGTATCTTCCAAAAACCGAACAGAGTCTTTTTCTTCGAGCAGTCGCTCGATTTTGGGAGTAGACTTGCCTGTTTTCATGGAACTCAACTTTGCTAAGGGGGCAATCGAATGAAATCCACGACGTTGTGGGTTGCACTGGCTTGCGTGTTGCTCACGGCCAGCATGGCATTGGGTCAAACCCAACCTAAACCTCTGTCGAATGATGATGTAATGTTCTGCAACTCGTAAGAACTGCACGGCAAGACGCTACAGTTTTTTTTTGCTCGTGTGTTGCGTCCGTTGCTCCGTATGTCCAGCCCCAGTCGGGACATCTCCGTGGCGATTTTCTTCTCGCAGTATTCGCAGATGCTCACTTGCTCTCAGCCTCTTGATTGCCCGTACCCAACGACGACGCCAGCCACGGAGTAGGATGTGGCTCGCTGTGTTGCACTTCTTCAATTCGGCGTCAATCTGCCGAATCTTTTCCTCGTGTAGCTGAATCATTTCGTTCTTCGTCATCAGGCGTTACCCGCTTTCTGCATCGCCTCGATTACTTCTTTGAAATTTTCTGTCCCCTGTTGTATCGCTTGCTGCACCGCTGTGTGGTTGTCCGCCTCTGCACGCTTATCCGGGTTTGACTCCGGTAGTCCAACAAGAGCGAACCCATTTTCACTCTCGGTAAGGGTATAGAACCCAGCGAGTTCCATTTCCTCGTCTGTTTCCAGCAGTAAGTCCGTGAGTTGCTGGGTAGCCTCAGGAACTAAGGCACTGTCTTCGTAAACTAGAACACTGAAGGAAAACTCAGAGTCGTAGTACGGCTCTCGACCCACCAACCACAGCCCACGAGCGCCGCCGGACAAAACATCCTCGGCACGTTTCAACCACTTCGTTGCGATTTCTCTTGCTTGTTCCAATGTTTATTCCCCTAGCTGCGGAATCATGTCGTCCGTCAGTGTCTCGTGCTGCAACAGCAACTCTGCGACCCTCTCGATGTACGCACGGTACTGCTTGGCGAGACGGCGTGCCTTGCGGCGGGCGGCATCATACAGCGGCTTCCAGTCGGACTTCTTGAGGCGAGTCGCCTTCATCCATGAGCGGTAATGCTCACGGCAGCGGAAGTCAAAGCGATTGAAAAGCCATTTCGGGTCACCCACTTTATGGAGCACCCGCTGTTCGCCCTCGTGCTCATAGTAGGCGGGCTCACGATGAACGTAACCGTTCGCCAGTGCCCATGCCTCTGACCGCTGGTTCTTCAGCGGACGCTTGATATTTTCCAGTGCTTGTGCGTAATCGCTGGTGACTTCAAAATAAAACTTGGAACCTTCATAACACTCGAACTCTAATTCAGCGGCATGACCCAGCAGGTCAATGACCGCCTGTTCCTCATATTTAGCCAAGCCACCACCTTTAACGTGCCCATCATATTTCCGGCACGGCACGATGGTAGCCGTCTCGATGGGGATTTTGGCGAGGCGATTACCCAGAGTGTGTCCCGCTTCATGGAGGGCTGTCGCCCGTTTGCGCCGGGTTTGCTCTTCGGCCCCTTTTGCATCCCAGCAAGCTTGGTTGCAATAAACCAATTTGTAGCCTCGGAAGCGCACAGCACCCTGCTGGTCAGCCGCCACAGGCATGCCGCACTGGAAGCACTCGGTCGGGTTGACTTTCTTATTCTTCATGTTCATCAGGCTGCGCATCACGCAGCGACCGGATCGCTCCGGTTTCGAGCTGCCTTCGGAACCCGCTTGTTTCAACCCACACCCGATCTCCCGGTCAGGTGAACCGCAGGCGATGAGGTTCTATTCGTAGTAGCTCATCGCCATCAACGCTTGTTCCGCAAGGGCCAGCATGTTTCCTTTCGTCAGAGCGCATCGTCCGGCTTGAGCACGATAAACAATTGGATCGCCGTTGATCAGGTACAGAGAATCCTGACCCGCATACACGATGCCAGATGCGCCGACCGAAGCCGAGCATCCCGCTGACAAGCAAGAACGAATTTCGTCAGCCAAGTCTTGCTTCGTAATCATTCTGTTTCCTTTCTTCCTTAGAATTCTGATGGTGTCATCAGCAGCGGCTCCACTTAACCATTCGCTTATTCGAACGGCTGATACATGCTGGGAATCGTATTAGGCCCTTATTCAACATAACTGCCTGTTTCATCAGCGCACCACCTTGTTGAAATGGGGAGCGGGAAGGCGGCGGATGTCAGATTGGCCGAACAGGTCAGGCACAACCGCTGCTTTGGTCGGCTTGCCATCTTTGTCGAGTTCCCAGTAGTGGATATATTCGCCGTGCTTGCCAAACACTCCGGCTCTGCACGGTGTGCCATCGACGGTAACCAAATCACCGTCACTTAAATTCAAACGATTGTGACTCATAGATGCGGAATCTCCTCGTCGGTTAGGGTGTCCTTCTCTGTCAGCAGGTCAGCGACCTTCTTGATATAGACTGCGTGCTTCTCTGCCAGCCGACGTGCCTTGCGGCGAAGGCGATTGAAGATTGGAGTCCATTCCCCTTTGGCGATGCGCACGGCCTTCCGCCACATTTTGTAATGAACGCCAAGTTGAAAGTCGTGGCGATGACACGGCACGGTACCACGCCAGCCCTTAATTCCAGTCTGCTCAGACCACGCCTCAGATTTTTTGTAACGCAGATGCTCTTTGATGGCTTTTTCGGCTCGTGCGTAATCCTCGCCGTGACCTTGAAACCAGCGTCGGCGTTCAACATAGCCGAACTGAATCTCAGCTGCGTACCCCAGCAAGTATTCGATGACGTTTTCTTCCCACTTAATGGTGGTGCTGTAAACGATACCTTGATAGTCCTTGGTCGCCACGATGGTAGCGGACTTGACCTTCGACCCATGCAGACGGGCACCGAGCACGTGCCCAGCTTCGTGTATTGCGGTCTGCAATCGCCGTTGCTGACGAAGCTGCTCTCGCTTCTGTTCGATGATTGGGTTCACGCTAGTCATGGTGACCCTCCGGCAGCCAGCGTTGGTGGAACTCAGTAATTCCAACAGGTTTCATCATCAAGCTGCGCCTCGCAGGGAGCGCCAAAGTCGGCTTCACGAATCGTTTCTGGCTTTCACCCCATTGCTTGCGATTGGACGGACACTGCTCATCACTGCATTGGTAGCTGCCCCTGTAGTACCGGGTAATGCCATCAGCCCGCTCTGACCCGGATTGAATGCTTGCGTAGTGACATGAACCACAAACCCCACACTCCATCAGTCCAGAACTTGCGTCGATCAACTTCATTGGCCCCTTCATACGTCATCTCCGTTTGCTATCGAATCCGCTCGGCGGAATTAGTCTTCCGCAATCCAGAACGTTTCTCCCTCGTTGTAAACCCGCAGCGTTCCAAACACTTCTACTTCTGCGTAGCTGAACATCTTCCAATTGGGTCGGTCGTTCAGGGTGCCCCCAACGTAGTCGAGATACCAACGGCCAGCTCGGACGACCATCAGATATTGGACAGCAGTCTGAATGCGGCACTCTGAAATCATGACTTCGGCATCGTGATAGCCGATGCTGCGCACTGCCAGAAACAAACCGATTGCGATGTTGTGGTGCACTTCCTCGACTGCATCGGTGTCGGGGACAAGGCCTTGTATCGCAGACGTGAACATGTCGTGTGCGTTGTCGATCACGAACTGCAACCGTTGCCGCTGCTTCTGGAACTTAATTCGCTTGTGCACTTCGTGCTTCTCCCACCGCTTCAACAAATTGAGTTGCGCTCGTGTCAGGGCTGCAACTGGAGCCATTTGTGCTACTGGTGTGGTCACTACCTGCGGCTGAGTCACGGGAGCGATGGTCGTGTGCGCTGGCCGTACACGACGTTTGCAGCGTGGAGTCTGCTGTAATAGCTCCCGTTTGGTAGTGCCCATCAACCGGGCAAGTTGAGCCACAGTGTGGTGCTCTGCGTTGCGGTCGCTTGGCGTTGAGGCTGTCACCAAGGTCTTGTTGAGCCCGGCGTGGTAATACACTCGATGCTTGCGTTGTCGCACCAGCGAGAACCCCGCACGCCGAATTAGTTTTTCAACATTCATTTGATGGCTCTTACTCTCTTTGACCCAAACCAGCGAAAAAGGGCCGAATGCTCAGTGAATATTCCCGGCCTATTTCGGGCCTTCTTCCTAATTACTGTGCTGCGAATTATCAGTAGCACTTCGGTACGGCAGGGGAACACTGTCGCTACGGCGTTGTGCTTTGGTTCTTCTTTCTTCTTCTGTCGCTTCTGTGTCTGCTCGCAATTCCGTATCGTTCTGCAATGCCCCACACACGGCGACGGGAGATGCCAAACATTTGACCGATCTTCTTGTGCGGCAGATTCGGGTACGCAAGCAGAGCGACACGCACATCGTTAGCCTTTACTGGGAAATCGCTGAGCAGCCGACCGCAGTGTGGGCAGGCAATCATTGCGCACCACCTGCGGCACGCTTTCCCCGTTTAGAAGCCTGTCGGTCGTCAGTCTCTTCTTGCTTCGGCACCTGTACACTCACTACAAAGCAGTTCGTTCCCTCGTGATAACTGATTGGGCATTCGCCATCGACGCCGATGCAAACCCGCTCGGCATTTTTAGAGTCGTTAACCAGTTGTGTAATTTCAGCCATCAGAGCCTTGGCGAGCATTTCCGATGGCAAATCCTTGAGTCTGTCGGCGGCGCTATCAAAAGGGCGTTCGATATACTCCTCAATTCGCTCTGGCGTGGGTGCATGGTCTCGGAACTCTTCGACAGCCTCATTCACGTTGCCCCCCTGCTCAATGGCTTTCACGAGGTCGTGACCACACGAGGCGGTACCGAGCAGACGGGCCTCAAGCTCGGTGAGATGTCGAATCTTGTTCTCACCTTTCTTGCCATCCATGCGCTTCTTGGTCTGAAACATTTCGATCTGGAGGCGCTTCCGGTGTATCCATGAGCGCACCCTGTTGTAGTTCAACCCGATGCTGCGGAAGTACGCCTCAACCGTGGGTTTCCCGTCCGGGCGGTCTTTTGCTGCCACGCCCTGCATCTTGTAACGAGCGATGATTGCCTCGCATACGGGAACAAGAACCTCGGCTGCGTACTTCTGCGTAATCATGCACTTCTCGAAGAGTGTGTTGCGTGCCACCAGCATCTCTTGGTGAATCTCAGCGTTTGTCAGCTTGGCGTAGTCCATCTTCGTGCCGACCTTCTGTTGCGCTGCAACAGAAGTGGTCTTCGTCATGTCTTTCGTGCTCATAATGTGTGCCCCCGTTTGGAATTCCCACCACAGGAACCGGGGAGAGATGCCGACCAACTCGCATTAGCCATGCAGATGCGAACTGTGTCCCATGTCGCAAAAGAATCCGTGCTTACATATCGGCGCTTCGGTGTAACCATGTTGGGCGAGCCATTCCTGCGCCGCTTTTTTCGTCTTGAAACGACCAGCCCACTGATTCGTGAAACGAAACTGGTCAATTACGTACCAGCGATTCAAGTCTCCCTTCTCAACGAAATAGGTCATGTTCTTTTGCCCAATCGCTTGAATGCGGTCGTAAATGTGAACTCCCTGCATCTCATCGAACTGTTTCCTTGCTGCTCTGTGAATCAGCCGCCACTTATCCAGTTCCATATGCCACTCCCTCGTCGGTTGCCGAATTCGGTCGGCGTTGCGTTTCGCCCCGGACGGGCGCTTTTAAAAAAACTTCTTTAGAACGCCGTCCGTTTGCGCCAAATCATCAGTTCCTTCTTCCACTTGTTCTCCGAGCCGTTCATCCGCACACGCTTAAACGTGAACCTGTAGGCATGCGCCAGACGGCGCACCGTGCGGCAGTTGTCTTCAGTCAACAGCCATGCGCCACGCCACTGCGACAGTAGTGAGAAGAGTTGTCGATGTCTCTCACGTCCAGCGAATCTGTGGCGATACAGACGATGCCCTCCACCACCGGGCTCCGATGTGTACGGAACGTCGGCGAAGCACCCGACATTCGGGTTGTCCATGCGCTTACGCATTTCTTCCAAAGCATCGCTGTGAATCACGGTGATGCGGTCACGCATCAACCGTGCTCGCTGGATGTTCTGGATGACCATCTCTTTGCAGAGCCGTTCGCCAAGGTTCGACCGCAAGCCACCGTCGAACTTCGCCCTGTTGCAGACTCGTGTTTGGACGAGATAGCGAAACGCAGTTTTCTCAGTGCGAAACAGGTGGCGCACGTTTTCTTTAGTGCACTCGAAGTCCGCATACCTGTCGATGAATGTTGGGTCGTTCAGAATGCCTTCGTGCATGCAGACAAGTCGCTCGTCCTTCTCGACCAACACAAGCTTGTCGATGACGCCTGCGTACAGCAGGCTCAGACCCACAACGCCGGAGCCTGCGAACGGCTCAATCAACGTTTGGCAACGGTGATTTTGAAAGTGGCGAAATGCGTGAGGCAGGAACCACTGTTTTCTTCCGGCATACTGGGCAATAGAAATCGCTTCGATTCGCTCAGGCTTCCGGCTAACTGCTAATTGAGGCACTGGCGCTGGCGTCGGCTCAGGGAAGTTGCGGACTATGGCTACAGTGGAGCCGCAGTTGTTTGTACTGCTCTTGATGCCCTTTGGTGCGACGAAATTAATCCGTTTGCGATAGTGCCGAATCTCAGCGCCATGGTCGTGGAGTATGTGATACCACGCTGTATCGGTTCGTGACGGCAGCAGGAAGACAGTGAGCGCCGAACTCGCATACGCTTTCTCGACCCACGGCAGAATGTTCGAGTAGGGGGGATTACAAAATACCCGGTGACCATTCCAGTCGAGGTCGAGCCCGTTCTGATGAATGCCGGGCGTCCAGTTAGGCTGGAAGGGACACGGGTCTAGGTCGAACCCGAATTCCTTGTCCAGAGCCTCGTACAGCCAATTGGGTGTGCGCCAACTGTCTCGGTCAATGCCCGCTTTTTTGTGGGTGCGCTTGTTCATGATGGAACCAGTAGATACGGGTTCTGGAGAATGGGCGGCTGGGACGGAGGCCAAATCGTGGCCAGAATTTGGCCTGTTTTCTATCAGTTACTACCGTGATTCCATGTCGCAGAAAGAAAAGAAATGTGGCCGCTCGCCTTCCATAAGCTGAGGATGGAGGACACGACCGTGGAGGACTTTCACGCCGAATTGATGGCCTACGTTGCAGAACGACGGCAGAAGCTACAGGCAGGGGAGAAGTTGGAGCCGCATAGGCTCAGTAAATCCCGGCGGCAACTTCGAAAGCGGATGGACGTTGACCTTCACAACGACTTGGACAAATTGCTCCAGCAGGTAAGCTTCATGTTTTACCTCCGAGGCTACAGGGACTCGGCTTCTCATCAGAAGACGCTGAAAAAAGTGAGTCGCATCCGCAAAGGCCGTGCCCGCTTCGTTCAGGAAGTGCGAAACATGCTAGAGCGCAACCTCGATATGACTGAAAAGGATATATGCAAAGAATTGGATCGTCTCAAGGTGCGCTTCGAGATTCGCAGCGACGATGGCGAGGGGGACAAAATTGGCCCCGGCAAGGAAGCATGGCCGTGGACGGCGACACCGATTCCCGATGCAGTAGTGGAAGCAATCCGTCGAATCCGCTGGGACGTGGAACACACGACGTATGCTCGCCAACGTCAGTTGCTCTTGAGCCTCCGGGATTAAGGTCGTCCAACCCTGAACTCCCAACCTGTTCTTACTCGTAGGCAGTGACCACCGAAAATCCAAGCTCTCTCGCCACGATGGGATGGCGCTGCACGAGCCGGAGAAAGTTACGGCGGGCCTGAGCCGGATTACGAGTTGGGCAATAGCGGGCAATTGACAGCCAATGGCGAAGCTTCTTCTTGATCAAAATTTTTGCAACTTCTGGTCTTGCGTGCATTTTTTCGATGTCCTCCCGAACTCGATTCCGGCGTTTTGCCAATTTTCTTGCAATTTCTCAAAGGGAGAGATCGCAGCGTGCTGGCGAAGTGCCGCTCTACGAATGGGCCGCAAAGTTCGGGAAGTGGGCCGGAATGCGACTTGAAGAGTACTCCAGATGACCATAGCTTACGCAAGTTTGGTCTAGGTTGTCCTCTCGCCCTAAACGTTTCGGGATTCGGGGATAATACCTCTCGCAGTCTCAACTTAATCTGTATTTCTTTTTTATTTCCCCAATCCCCAAATAGTGTGTGTAGGTTTTATAGAGAAGTTGGTTCAACAACTTACGACGATTTAGCGGATGGGGATTTTCTCTCGTGGGGATGTCCCCAGAAAACTCTCCGTTCGAAAAATTCTGTTGGGGACGTTCCCCAAAAGGGCACATCCCTACGCTTTTTCCCAAGCGTCATTGGCGCTTCCTCGGCAGCCGCACCAACCGTGGCAGCAGGTTGAATTTGGGATCGATGTTGCTCTTGCCTTCCTCGTCCGTTTCCTTGATGGCAATCAATTCGCCGACCCGCAAAAGGTTCTGGATCGTCGAAAAGAGCATCCACGCCCCGTCCTGCTTGCCCCATTTCATGTCATGCCCGATGCGCTTCCAGTCCAGATGGACGGTGCCGTCCGAAGCGGCCTTGCCCGCCAAAATCTGTTTTCGGGTGTACTTCTCGAAGTAGTTCAGCACCTTCTCACCAAATGCGGCAGCGTCGGTGGTAGCCTCTGACGGCTTGAATAGCGACCGCAGGGCAATCTGCCAGTTCATGAACTTGATTGCTTTCGCCATGCACTCGCCAGTCACTAGCTTGTCCCGGTTGGCACTTGCAGTCAGGATAGCGACCTTTTTGAGGTTGTATTGCAGGCGGTTGCTAGCGTCGGCGGCGTGAGCGGTATCCCACCATGCTTCCATCATCGCTTCGGCTTCGGGCGAGAAGCATTCGACCCGACCCTCGGCAGCCGGGAATTCCATTGAATCTGCATCAATCGGCACCGTCTGCGATGCAGCAGGGCACTTCCAAGATTTGTGACGCCATGGCTTAGTTGAGTAGGCGAAGATGAAGCGGCTCATCAGACCGAAACTGGTCTGCTTACCGAACACTTTGGCGAAGTCTTCCGGTACGGAAATCGGCAGGCCGCCGACCCAACTCAAGCGACAGTCGCAATCCTGAGTACCCTTGCGGTCGGGGACGCTGTAATCGTTCTCATCCCAGAGGTCGCACAGCATCTCGAACAGCGTGCTGTTGTCGATGGATGCCTTCTTAAAGATGGCGACGATTTCGTTCGTTTGCAACAGGAACTTCTTTGGGCCGGGGGTCTTCTCGACTTCCTTCCCGCCTTTCTTGTGGCTGATCTTCTCGCCGATCAAGTTCATCAGCCCACGATTTGATGCCAGTTCACTGCGCTTGTAGTCCACGCCCTTCGTGAGGGCACGCACCTTGATGGCACGCTTCATGGCTTCGTTCTTGCCGCTGCCGATACTGCCCGCAATAGCGAGGTAGATGTTGATGCGGGTGTCGTCGCACATCTCATCAAAGTCTGGCTCGACGCTGTAGGCGGCAAGCATGGCCGGAAACGCATATCCGAGCGGCAGGTCGAGCATCTTCGCTTGTTCGCCGAGGATGCCGTACATGCAGTCTTCTGGGAAGTCCAACGATTCGGTATCCGGCTCTGGTACCGGCGCTGCGGCCGAAACCTGAGCAACGGGATCAGTCGTGGGGACAACCGAAGCCTCAGGAACGATGTCTTCATAGTCGGCGTCCGGTGCAATGTACTCAGCATCGAATCCCGCCAGCGGGTCGTCCAGCCAGATGCGACCGGGATAGCGTTCACTCTTGAGCAGTGCGAGATTGTGCAGCACGTCAGCAATGGTCTTGCCCTCGCATTGGTCGGCGAAGCAGCGGATGCCGAACGTCTCACCCAAGCGATATACGGTGCGGTTCTTGTGATGATGAAGAGGGTCTGCGAGATCGAGGCAGCACGTGTCCGAGACGAAGCAACGAACATCGGCGTCCATATATTCTGCCGTGATATGGATAAAAGGTTCAGCCCAATCGAAAAAACGGTATGGGTCTTCCTGTATCTCTGCCGTGAGCACACCATCCTCGCTGCGCTTCAGTTTCTTGGGTGCCGGTGGTGCCAATGACGCAACAACACCCAGCGTACTCTCGGTCACTGGCACGATCTTGTGTGGCACGTACTCGATATACGATTCACGCCATGGTCTGGGCTGCTCGTTTGTTGGCGACTTTCGGCTCATGGTGCCGTATATTTTGCAGACCTGTTCGGGTTCAGCGAGGCTGGTGTCGATCTGGCAAATCTTGCCGTCAGCAAATTTTCCGCTGACCCCCTCGAATTGATTGGCGACGGCCTTCAGCACATCCTTTAGATCGGCGTACCATGTGGGTGCCAATGACGGCAGCTTGTACAAAAGGTGCCATCCATTTCCGCTGCAAGCGAAGATCGGGCTTGGAAACCCTTGCTGTTTTAGCCAGCGCACGATGTCACTTGCGACCTGCTTCAGGGTGGCAAGTTCCTGATCCGTAGCATTGAACTTTTTATTCGGGTCACCAGCGGGACGGTCAACGTCAATGGGCAACCACTCGTAGGACTGGATGTCTTCACGCCCGGTGGATTCGTCTCGCTGCTTACAGTCGAGGGCCGAAGGCTTCAGCCGTTGCAGGGTGCACCAGATCGCCTCGTACTTACCACTGGCGTTGGCCTTTTCAATCACACGGGCGAGCCGTTTGTGGTCTGAATAAAACTTTGATCGGCACGTTCCGGTTAGTAGCTTGCCACGGACTTCGACTAGATCACCGGGTCTGAACAGGATGCGGATCGCCTGCTCTAAAGCGGTTTCGGTCTGAGCCCTGTCAGGGCTATCGCATCGGCCCTCGGCGGTTCCGTTAATTTGAGACGACTGGATTTGTTCTTGTTGGGGTTGGCTAGCGGGATTAGCAGCCATAGCGACCTACTCGCAGGTCGCATGAGAATTCCGAGTTGTTTGAGAATGTCATGTACTTGCTCTCGATTAAGCGTTCAGGTCTGGGTAGACCGCATGTACGGGAAAAACGCTTGGGGGCTGGGTACATGACCAACCCCCTGATGTCTTGGCGACACCACCCATAAGAGAAATCCCATAGTCAGGAAATTCTCAGCGTTTGCAGACGCCATTTCCTTATTACTGCGGCCCGTCCAAACTTCCCAATTTTGCAGTTCCTTTATAGACGAACAGAAAAAGGCCCCACTGCAAATGGGGCCTCACCAAATAAAGAGCACTTTTATGATTGATACTGGGCTTGCGAACAAAATCAAAAACATGTCGGATGCCGAGCTTGACGCTCAGACATCGAACGCCTATATGGTCGCCTTCTACGAAACATTCGGAAGCGACTATCAGGGCCGTGCGGATGCCATCGAGTTGTATCGGACGTTGGAACGGGAACGGAGCCGTCGCCGGGCGGCATCTGAGTCCCGTTAGAAATCATGCACATTCGGTACCCGCAACGGACACAATGCCCGTGGGAAGGGTAATGAGTGTTGTGCGGTCAGCCATGGCCCGGCTTTTTTCTGCTGCTGCTTTTGCCGCCTCGACGGTGGCGGCGTACTCTCGTAGTGCCTGTTCTTCGTTCCTAACCATGGCGATGTAATGGTCTACCGATTTCATGTCTTCATGTCCGAGTAACTGGCGCACGTAGCCGATGTCTCGGCCCTTGCCACCCAGTTCTTTTGAGCGCAGCCAATTCGTTGCGGCTGTAGCTCTCCACTTGTGTACCCAGACAGTCGTAGGGTCGATTCCGGCACGCTTTGCAATTGCCTTCAGCCGATCCCAAACGTGGTAATCCGGCTTGCCATTGCCGGTGCCAAAGAGAAGCTTGGATGGGCGCTTCTCAGCTTTACGGCATAGAAGCCTATCCATCAGTTCTTTCGAAATGGACACATTCCGGCTGGTTCCTGTCTTTGTCTGGTATTTCCACTGCGGTTTGGATTCGACGTGGATTTCACAATTGAAAACGCCGGGCAGCAGTTCGTTACAGATCAAGTCCGTATCCTCAAGGTGCATCCACTCACGCTTTCGAAGGCCCGCCTCGTAGAAAACCGAAAAAATAAGGTGCTCGTCTTCGTTCATGACAGCGAACATCGCATCAATTTCCTGCTTCGAGAAAATCTCTGGAACCTTGCTGCTTTGGAGTTCCCGCTTATAATCCTTCTTCGTAATGACGCCCTTTCCCTGCTCTAAATGGAACACGGCTCGGTAAAAAGAATTCACCTTCATCACTTTGCCCGCTGCGGTAAAAGGGGTGTTTTCGGGGCCGTCTTCATCTTCGTCCCCGTCAACGAGGTAAGTAAAAAATTGCCGAAGCAGCGCCTTCGTAATTTCGTCCACATAGCGGATTCCACGGCCCTTTTTCTGCCGGGTTGCCCACTCTTGGAACTCGTTAAGAGCGTGTCGATGCGCTGAACGGGTTTTTTCGCAGCCGCTCTTTGCATCGAGGTACAAGCTCGTTTCGGTATTAAGCTTCTTCCGAGAGGCAGCCTCGGTAGTGGGATCAGTGACCTTACGATGGCGGTTGTTCAAGAACCAAGCCTTGTCGTCAGCCAGCTTTACAGCGTCAGATAGGTACGGCAGTTCTTGGTCGCTGGCAGGATTCGTGACTTCCTGCCACTGCTTTTTGCGGTTCTCGTACCACGAAATCTGGAACTTCCCTTGGCGGTTGTGGTGAACGAATAGCCGTCCGTTCGGCTTGCGGCGATCCGGCACTGGGACTGGTCGCCTCGTCCATTTGCGGTCGAGCTTTACTCGCTCGTAGATTCTTACTTTGATCTCACCCATTGTGGCCTCGGTGTCCAATACTGGATTTCCGGGCGAACTCTGGGTATTGCGGCTAGGGTATTCGACGCAATGTAGTTCAACTGTAGTTCAAAGGGCGAGAGGGATTTCAGGAAAGCGTTACGAATCAGCCGGATGGAGAAGGTTTGGTAGCGCTACCGGGAATCGAACCCGGGTTTGAAGATTGAGAATCTTCCGTCCTAACCCCTAGACGATAGCGCCCTCGGTGAGCCTCAATTATAACAAACGCATTTTCTCTCAATCGTGCACTCCAACTGACCGAATCCTGCTCCCGCGATCAGGTTTCATCGCGAGCCTTTTTCCATTTTGGTAACTCCGCACGTGGGCATCACAATTTTTGATGCAACGCCCTCCCTTCCACAGCCCATTTCGGTCTATAGTGATCAGTATCGTTACTGTCCAATTCATTTGACTTAACGTTCTGCGGACGGTGCATGCACTGTTCCCGCGAACAAACCTTCATCCATCCTCATATAAAGGAGTTCAAGGAGTAACCAATCATGGCAAAACCAAAATCGCCCAAGAAAAACCTTAACGGAAAAGACGAGACTCTTCCAACCAATGGAGCGGCGGTCGAGTCTACCGTCGACCCGGCAAGTGCACTGGTTGCCGCAGAAGCTCCGAACGGGGATGCGAACCGTAAAGTCAGAAATACCACGCGCAAGCCCGAGATTTTCAAAGCGGAATCCCGCTCGAACCTGGTGCCGATCAATCTGGAAGATGAGATTCGCCGCCTCGCTTACTTGATGTCCGAGCGACGCGGGTTCGAACCCGGTCACGAAACCGAAGACTGGCTCGCTGCTGAGCACGAAGTTCGGCAACGTTACCATCACCAGCAGACCGCCTAACCACAATTGGATTCCGCCTGGCGGCCGAGTCCCGGCCGCCGCGCCGCGGCGGAAAACGTTTGCCCTGAACTGCCCTTTCGCCTCGGACTGGAATCTCCCTGAGAAATCCCTGACGCCGCAGTTCCCACGCCCATCGGCGGCACATTGTGAATCCCAAAAGACGGAAAAAGGATTCCGCGGGAATACACTGAGCCTACATGAACAAAACCCGAGTTCTCCTGTTATTCCTCTCATGCGTTTCCTTGCTGTTCGCTGAGTCGCGCCAAGATAATGCTGGCGAGAAGTTACTGGGAGCTTGGCGATTGGTTTCGGTGCAGGGCACAGACGCAACCTTTCACTTTGCTTATGACCGTCCTACAGGCATCATCACGTACGATCGGTCCGGCTGGATGGCCGTCCAAATCGACATCAAAGGTGTTCGGAAGCCCTTTGTGAATGGGCCCGCGGCCGGTACTGTTGAAGAAAAGGTGGCCGCCTTTGACGATTATGTCGCCTATTACGGCACCTACACCGTGGATTTGAAAGCCCAAACGATCACTCATCACCTGGAAGACGCGAGTTCGCCAAATTGGCGCGGCGTCGATAATGTCCGATGGTTCGAATTTCAAGGGAACGATCGCCTTCTCCTTATCCCCCGGGAGGACGGAGAAGGAGGAGTGATTGAACGAAACAATGCGACGTATAAGCTTCTGTGGGAGCGCATCAAATAATGATTAATCCCTGAGTCCAGTCATCGGCGAGCGTCGGCCGTTCGGAAATTATTTCCCGAAACAGAGCATAGTTGAGTCATTTCCCCGGCGCTGATTTCCCCTTAATACGCGTAATTTCATCCCGGACCCTCGTCCATCCCGCCGTGTCCTACTGGTACCGGTCCCGCGGTTGCCTCCATCGCGGGTTTCTGAAAAAATGATGTGGGGATCCCCAACATGTCAGAACTTGGCAGTTATGCCTTACTGCTCGCCTTGGCGCTGAGCGTTTACTCGTTCGTTGCCGGCGTGGTCGCGCTCCTGTTCCGGAATCCCGCCCACGAGGGACTCAGCCAGAACAAGATCCGCGCCTTGCAAGAAGATACTTCGATTGCCGGCATCCTTCGCCAGTCTTCCGACCGCATCGCAGAAACTGCTCGCCGCGCCGGGATCGTCGTCTTCTTCGCCGTTCTTGCCGCCGCTATCGTGCTGGTGGTCGCCGCTTTCACGAACGATTTCCGGATCGCTTACATCTTCCATCACAGCAATCGCGATCTGGACGTGAAGTACAAATTCGCCACGCTCTGGTCCGGCCAGGAAGGCTCGCTGGTTTTCTGGTCCCTGCTGCTCTCCGGATACGCTTTCGTCCTTCGGTTACGCTACAAAACCGATCCCCGCCTGTTCGCGTACGCCTCGGTCGTTCTTGCCGGCGTGCAGGTCTTTTTTCTTTTGCTGGTAAACTTCGCGGCCAATCCCTTCGGGTTGCTTGAGGGGCCGCTGCGCGCCGACGGCACTGGACTCAACCCGCTTCTGCAATATCCCGAGATGGTGATTCACCCGCCCATGCTCTATCTCGGATACGTTGGCACTACAATCCCCTTCGCCTTCGCTCTCGGCGCCCTGATCATGAAGTATCCCGGCGACAAGTGGATTCACATCACCCGCCGGTGGACCATGGTTACCTGGGGATTCCTCACTTGCGGCATTTTCCTCGGCGCGCACTGGGCCTACTCGGTGCTCGGCTGGGGCGGCTACTGGGGATGGGATCCCGTCGAGAACGCTTCGTTGATGCCCTGGCTGTTCGGCACTGCCTTCCTGCACTCCGTCATGATGCAGGAAAAACGCGGCATGCTGAAGGTTTGGAACATGTGGCTGGTTTTCGGCTCCTTCTGGCTGGCGATTCTGGGCACGCTGCTGACCCGCAGCGGCATCATCAGTTCTGTCCACGCGTTTGCGCAGTCATCCATCGGAAACTGGTTCACGGTATTCCTCGCGATCGTCACCGCAGTGTTTGTTTTCTTCTTCGTCAAGAACAAAGAGCACCTGCGCAGCGAGCACAAACTCGAGTCCCTCATCTCGCGCGAATCAAGCTTCCTGTTTAATAACCTGCTCTTCGTGCTGCTCTGCTTCACAGTGCTCTGGGGGACGTGGTTCCCGAAGATTTCCGAACTGGTGCAGGGCAACAAAGTTACGGTCAACGCGCCCTTCTATAACCGCGTCGCCATTCCGGTTGCGCTCCTGCTCCTGATTCTCACCGCCGTTGGTCCGCTGCTCGCTTGGCGCAAGACTTCGTTTGAAAGCCTGAAGCGTAACTTCATGTGGCCGACCGTGGGCGCCGTGATCGCCATGATCTTCCTGATGATCACCCCGCCCAGTTGGGGAGGCCCCTTCGGCCTGCGTCCCTGGCAGGACGTCTCTTATTTCTATTCACTTGTGGCCATTGGCCTCTGCGTGCTCGTCACGCTCACTGTCGCCAGCGAGTTCTATCGTGGCGGCAAAGTCATCTCCCGCCACACTGGCCAAGGCATGTTCGCGTCGATGGTGCAACTCACGCACCGTAACACGCGCCGTTACGGCGGATACATTGTCCACTTCGGCGTGGTCGTGGTCATCATCGGGGTCGCCGGTGCCGCCTTCAATCTCGATAAAGAGCAGGAGATGGGTTATGGAGACAAGATGCAGATTGGCAACTACACCCTAGTCTGCCGCTCCTATACCGACGAGGAGTATCCCAACTACGAGGCCGAATGGGCCGTGATGGACGTCTTCAAAAACGGCAAGCAGATCGACACCATGTATCCCGAGCGCCGCTTTTACAAGGCCAGCCAGCAAGCTTCGACCATGCCGTTCGTCCGTTCGACACTCAAAGAAGATCTTTATCTTACGTATGAAGGCATCAACCAAGACACGGGACACCCGATCCTGAAAGCGCACGTAAATCCGCTGGTCATGTGGATCTGGCTCGGCGTCTGGCTCATCATCGGAGGAACCGCCTTGGCGCTGGTTCCGAACGCGCAAGCGTACAGCCCCGCCGCTGTTCCGAGGAGGGTTGAAAGCGCCGCCAGGCCAACGCCTGTGCCGACCGCGGGTGATTAGGGCTGGAAATAGCTGGGACCCCGGGACACGGGCTTACGATTTTCGTCCCGAAGGGACGGCTGAAGGTAACCCGCCAGTTCACTAGCGGGTATGAATGGAAGAAGAGCGAACCGCGTCCCGGAGGGACGCGTCAAAAGGCCGGTTTGATTTGGATGCCGGCGAATTTGGGAGCGGCAACAACGAAAAGCACGGCTTTAGTCGTACCGTTAAGACCGAAATCAAGCCGAGGCTTTGGCCGCTGAGGGCAAATACGAGTTAAGAAGATGAAAACGAAAACAAATCTCCGCCACGCCCTAAAATGCGCTCTGCTCGCGCTTGCCGTCACCGCACTCGCCGGCGCCGGAGACCCTGCCTCCCGCTTCCACGATCTTGGCCATCAACTGATGTGCATCTGCTCCTGCAACCAGATCCTGCTGGAATGCAACCACGTCGGCTGCCCCGACTCCGACGGCATGCGCAACGAACTGATGGCCGCCGTCAACCGCGGCGACAGCGACAGTCTCGTCCAGCAAGCCTTCGTGCAGAAATACGGCCCCACGGTCCTTGCCGCGCCCACTACACAAGGTTTCGACCGCACCGCTTACATCATTCCGTTCGTCGCGCTGTTTGTTGGAACGGGTCTCGTAATCCTCGTCGTCCGCGCCTGGAAAAATCGTCCCGCGCCGGCTCTGGCGGATGGCATTCGGCCCGTCCAGGGCCCCGAACTTGATCAATTCCGCGAACAGGCCCGCAAGGAGACCGACCTATGAGCTTCTCCCTCGCTCTTGGCCTCGTGCTCACCATCCCGGCGATCTTCTATATTTTTTATTTGCCCGGAAAACTCTACCTCGGTCGTCCGAAGACGCGCGTCTCCTACCTGCGCGAACGCAAAGACGCCGTCTACGAAAACTTGCGCGACCTGAACTTCGAATACCGCGCCGGCAAGATTCCCGACACCGACTATTACCAAATGAAGAGCTCGCTCCAGGACGAAGCCGCCGCCATCCTCGCCGAAATCGCCCGCTTGGAAGCCAAAGCCGAAGCCGCGCGGCTGGCAAGAGGATGACGATTCACGAATGCAGAGCGCGCTATGTCGAACAAAAAGCCTTACGTTCGAAACAACATTTCTGGTCCAATGCCGAAATAAGACTCTGGCGCGAAGTGAAGATTCATGCCCCGAAGGGGCAACGAAAGTAGCCCGGCGCTTCAGCGCCGAACAAGCAGCCAAAGGAGGAAGCCGTCCCGGAGGACGGCTGAAACAAAATGACAACTCCCCACATGAAAGCCGTCCTGCATAGCGCGCTCGCTGCGCTCCTCCTTGTCACGCTCGCTTCCGCCCAAACCCTTACCGGCACGGTGAAAAATGCGACCACCGGTAGGCCCTCCGCCGGAGACGACGTTATCCTCATCACACTCGGCCAGGGAATGCAGGAAGCCGGCCGCACCAAGTCCGACGCCAAAGGCAACTTCTCTCTGAAACTCGACCAGGAAGGCCCGCATCTCGTCCGCGTCGTTCACCAGGACGTCACCTATCACCGCATGGCCCCTCCAGGGACCACTTCCGTCGAAGTCGAGGTCTACGACGTCACAAAGAAAGTTGAAGGCATCGAAGTCGTCGCCGACATCATGCGCATCCAGGCCGAGCAAGGACAGTTGGAAATCATGCGCGCCTTCGCCGTGCAGAACAATTCCAAGCCCGCACGCACGCAGATGAATGAGCGCAACCTCGAATTCTTCGTACCCGAAGGCGCCAAGATGGTCGAAGGGTCCGCATTGACCCAAGGCGGCAATCCGCTCAGCGTGATGCCTGTTCCCGTCGATGATAAAAAAACGCGTTACGCTTTTAACTTCCCCCTGCGGCCCGGCACCACCCAGTTCCAGATCGCTTATCAGTTGCCCTACGATGGCAGCGCGAATGTCGATCCGAAAAGCCTCTACCCACTGCAGCATTTTGTAGCCATCATTCCCAAGGGAATGCAATTCGCCGCCGCCCCGGGCACAAGCTTCAAGCCAATGAACGATCCGCAGCAGCCCGACGCCGATGTCGAAGTCGCGTCAGGCGCGCAGGCCGGACAATCCCTCGCCTTCAAAGTGAGCGGACAGGGCACGCTCGAAGCCCGTCAGGAAAATGCCGGCCAGCCCAGCGACAGCGGCGGTGCGCAGAGCGACAATCGCCCCGGTGGCGGACTCGGTCCCCCGATCGATGCCCCCGATCCGCTGCAGAAATATCGCTGGTACATTCTAGGAGCCTTCGCCGTGGCACTCATCGTCGGCGGAATCTATGTGGCTTCCCGCCAGCAAGCCGCAGCCCGCGCCGCCGCAAAGGGAAAATCGGGAAAAATCAAATTCCAGGAGCCGGATTTCGAAGCCGAATATGAAGAAGAACCGGAAGTTGTTCGAGCGCGGCCTGCGCGCCATGGAGCGGCAGATGCCGCCGTCCATCGAACTGCCGAAAGCGGCTCAAACGGCGGGCGCCGCGCCGAAACTCGCACCGTAGAAGCACCTGCTCCCGAGCCGCGCCCGCAACCCGCCCGAAGCTCGTCGTCGATGCTTTTGGAAGGCCTTAAAGAAGAACTCTTCCAGCTCGAAGTCGAGCACAAGCAAGGAGCCATCTCGCAACAGGAATACGAGAAAACCAAGGCCGCCCTGGACCAAACTCTCCAGCGCGCCCTGAAACGCGACTCCCAAAAAGCCTGAGTCGCGATCAGCTCGAAACTCCCGTGCGGACAGACGTACCGTTGCTCGCTGTGATTGTTGCAATTTCGCGTACTCCGGGGCACGGGAAGAATCGGCTGCCGAGTTTTGGAAAATTCTTGACCGTGGCGGCATCGTCTGGAAATGGGGAGGCGTAGCTTCCGGAGCACCAATTGGCGATAACTCGCCATAGTACTCAAGTTCCAATCTGGGGAATTTCTCCGCTACTCGCCGCAAACGGGCTCAGGCTGGGGCCTTCATTGACGCCCCACCCATCCCCTCTTACCATGGAAGGACTCGCAGCGCGTCCCATGATCGGCCAAACTGTCTCACACTACCGCATCGTTGAGAAACTCGGTGGCGGAGGCATGGGCGTCGTCTACAAGGCCGAAGACCTCTCCCTGAAGCGATTCGTTGCCCTCAAATTCCTCCCCGATGAAGTCGCAAGGGATCCGCAAGCCTTGGCCCGCTTCCAGCGCGAAGCCCAAGCCGCCTCAGCCTTGAATCATCCCAACATCTGCACCATCCACGAAATCGGACAGCACGACGGCCGCCCATTCCTGGTCATGGAATTCCTCGATGGCATAACCCTAAAGCACCGGATCGGCAGCCGTCCGCTCGAAACCGAAGTGCTCCTCAGCCTCGCCATCGAAATCGCCGACGCGCTCGACGCTGCCCATTCGGAAGGCATCGTCCACCGCGACATAAAGCCCGCTAACATCTTCGTCACCAAGCGCGGTCACGCCAAAATCCTCGACTTCGGATTGGCGAAAGTCACACCCAGCACGCGCGAGTCCGATATCGCCGGAACGCCCACGCAGGCTACCGCGATGACCGAGGACCACCTCACCAGCCCCGGTTCCACGCTCGGTACCGTCGCCTACATGTCTCCCGAGCAAGTCAGAGCCAAGGAACTCGACGGCCGCAGCGACCTGTTCTCTTTCGGCGCGGTGCTCTACGAGATGGCTTCCGGTATGCTGCCGTTTCGCGGCGAAAGTTCGGGCGTCATTTGTCGCGAGATTCTTGATCGCGACCCGGTCCCGCTGCTCCGCCTCAACCCGGATCTCCCGCCGAAGCTCGAAGATGTCATCAGCAAGGCTTTAGAAAAAGATCGCGACCTGCGCTACCAGCACGCCGCCGACATGCGTGCCGATTTGAAGCGTCTGAAGCGCGAATCCGAATCGCGACCCGGCGCGTCCGGCAATTCAGGAAGAATGCCCGTAGTGCAGGAGAGCGTCTCCGCAGTGATGCCGGCCGCTCCATCCGGTTCATCGCCCGCACATACCTCCGCATCATCGGCGACCGGGATTCCAACCACAACTCCCGCTGCACCTGCGCACAAGGGTGCTTACGCAAAAGTTGGTCTGGTTGCCTCAGTGCTCGTTGTCATCGCCGCCGTCGTCTGGTTCGCTCGCCAGCATACGACGCCAGCCACGGTCAGTACCGCGCAAAAAACCGTTGCAGTCCTTCCGCTTCAGAATCTCGGCGCCGACAAAGATGTCGACTTCCTTCGCCTTGCCCTGGCCGATGAAATCGCCACCGCACTCAGTTATGCCCGCACGCTCACCATCCGTCCTTTCGCCACGACCAGCAAATACGACGCGCCGAGCCTCGATTTGCAGGAAGCCGGCAAATCCATGCACGTAGCCGACATCGTGACGGGACATTTCCTGAAGGAAGGCAATCAGCTCCAGATCACGCTCGAAGCCATCGACGTAGCCGCCAACCGCACCCTCTGGCGCGATACTATGAGCGTCTCCGCTACCGACCTGATCGCCATGCAAAGCCAGATCACAGCCAAGGTTCGCCAAGGCCTGGTTCCCGCTCTCGGCGCTGGAACTGACGCCTCCGAAAGCGCCACGCACCCGAAAAACGAGGAAGCGTACGACCTTTACCTGCGGAGCATCTCCATGCCGCACGAAGCTCAGCAGAACAGCGACGCCATTACTATGCTCGAGCGCGCCGTCGGGCTCGACCCTAACTACGCGCCTGCATGGGCCGCACTCGGCCAGCGCTATCACTACGATTCTGCTTACGGACAAGGAGGCGAAGCTGCCCATCAGCGGTCCATGTCCGACCTGGAACGCGCGCTCGCTCTCGATCCCAACTACATCTTTGCGGCGGCCTGGCTGATCTCCAACCGCGTCGAGCGCGGCGATCTCATCAACGCCTATCGTGATGCCAAAGCGCTCGTGGATCGTCATCCCGACAATGCCCTTGCGCATTTCACTCTGGCTTATGTTCTCCGCTATGGAGGAGCCGTCGACGAATCCGCCCGGGAATGCAATGCGGCCTATGCCATCGACTCCGGCGACTTCCAGTTTCGCTCCTGCGCTTTCACTTTCATCGAATTGGGTGATTACGCGAGGGCCATTGATTTCCTCAAGCTCGACGCGGGGTCTGGCTGGTCGAATACCAACCTGGTGCGAACCTATCTGCGCCAGGGCAGGGTAGCGCAGGCTCGAACCCTGCTGCAGCAAATGGGTACAGCTGCGTCCCGCGTTATGCTCACTTGTCTGGACGGTTCAAATTCCGCGGATCTGGCCAACGGTGCCCGTCAATACGCCGAGAAAGCAATGGCCGATCCCGATCCCGAGGTTCGCTACGGAGTCTCCCCTGACTTGCTTGTCTGCCATCAACCCGAGCTCGCCCTGATGATGCTCAAGAGCGCGATCGTAACCGGACACTACTGCGGTTATGATGGCCTGAAAAACGACGTAGCTTTTGCTCCCCTGCGCCAGGCCCCGGAATACGCAGAACTGCTCTCCGCGGCCAAGCAATGCCAATCCGATTTCCTAACCCAAAGATCGCAAGCCCACTGAAATCGCGAGCCATGCTGTAACACCCGCGCCGGAAGCAGCGCTTTAGCCCGCGCGCTCTTCGTTGACGCACTTTCATTCCCCACTTACCATGGAACGACTCGCTGGCGCCTCCATGATCGGCCGGACCATCTCGCACTATCGCATCACCGAAAAACTCGGTGGCGGCGGCATGGGTGTCGTCTACAAAGCCGAAGACCTCTCTCTTGGCCGCTTCGTCGCTCTTAAATTCCTTCCCGATGATGTTGCTCGCGACTCCCTGGCCCTGGAACGTTTTCGTCGAGAAGCCCGCGCTGCCTCGGCGCTGAACCATCCAAATATTTGTACGATCCACGAAATCGGCCGCGAAGGAAACGATTCTTTCCTGGTGATGGAGTTTCTTGACGGCATGACCCTGAAGCATCGCATCATGGGGCGCGCGTTGGACCTCGAAACCATTCTCTCGTTGAGCATCGAAATTACCGACGCTCTCGATGCCGCGCATACCCAAGGCATCGTCCATCGCGATATCAAGCCTGCCAATCTTTTCATCACCAAGCGCGGTCACGCGAAGATTCTCGATTTCGGACTTGCCAAAGTCGTCATTACCCCGGCGACTGACCAGAGTCGCACTCTTACCCAGGATGAAGAACACCTGACTACTCCCGGTTCCGCTCTGGGGACGGTTGCCTACATGTCTCCGGAGCAGGCCCAAGCCAAGGAGTTGGATGCCCGCAGCGATCTCTTTTCCTTCGGCGCCGTGCTCTACGAAATGTCCACTGGCTGTCTGCCATTTCGCGGAGATAGCAACGCCCTTGTCTTTAAAGCCATTCTTGATGCCGATCCTACGCCTCCCGTCCGGCTGAATCCCGAAGTTCCTCCCGAACTGGAGCGCATCATCAGCAAGGCTCTCGAGAAAGACCGCGATCTGCGCTACCAGAGTGCTGCCGAGCTTCGCGCAGACTTGAAGCGCCTAAAACGCGAATTCGATTCGCGCCACCGTCCATCCTCCACCGCCGCACCGTTCCTGGCGCGCGAAAACAGTTCCCATTCCGTGGATCCCAGTTCTGTTTCGCAGTTGCCTGTAACGGTCATTTCTTCCGAACTTGGGAAGAGTTCCGGTCGCGCGGGGAGCAGTTCTGCTGTGGCTGCAATGCAGCAACATAGAATCGGAACCACGGTTCTTGCCGTGATTGGACTGGCAATTCTCGTCGCCGCCGGGGTTGGCGTTTACTCGCTGCTCCACCGCAAACCTGCCGCGCCCTTCCAGAATTTCGCCATCTCGCAAGTCACTAATTCCGGCAAGGCGCGAATGGCCGCTGTTTCTCCCGATGGTAAGTACATCCTGACCATGGTGAATGACGGCGGCCAGCAAAGCCTTTGGCTGCGCAATATCGCTACTGGCAGTAATACTCAGGTCATCCCACCCGCCCCGGTTTCGTACAGCAATCTGGCGTTCTCTCCCGACGGAAACTACCTTTACTTCCGCAAGGCGGAAGATGCTTTTGAGACGACATTTTTTCTCTATCGGGCCCCCGTGCTGGGCGGAACTCCACAAATCGTGGTCAAGGATGATGACAGCAATATCAGTTTCTCTCCTGATGGTCACCGCATGGCGTATGTTCGCGGAAACGATCCTGACGTCGGGAAATATCGTCTGCTCTCGGCCAACCTCGACGGCAGCGACGAAAAAGTTCTGCTGATCACGCCGGAAATCGGAAATGCGCCGCCCAGCTATCTGACTTGGTCGCCTGACGGGAGACATATTGCAGTGAGCTTGTTCCCGATTGATGACGGCCTTGGAGCCATCGGAGTCTTTGATTTCAGGACCAGTCAGATTCAGCGGCTTGTGACGTTTCCTGACAAAAGACCGAATGAAATCGCTTGGATGCCTGGCGGTACCGGAATGCTGATCGACTACATCCAGGCCGGCCAGAATCCTCGCTCCCAAATCGCATTCATGCCAGATGGTGAAACCACCCTGCAGTCAGTCACGCGCGATACTAATGATTATTGGACGATGAGTGTCTCCGCAGACGGGAAAACATTGGCCTCGGTGCAAGTTAAATTTGCTGACAATCTCTACCTTCTTTCTGGAGTTGAGAGTCAACAGGCAACACCAAATCCGCTGCCATCGGGCCAGAATCTAACCAGCTTTGGTTGGGGCGGCGACGGAGCGTTACTGGTAAGTCAAGCCGGGCGCTTGCTGCACATGGCCCCAGACGGCAGCAATCCTTCTGAAATTCTGAATGATCCCACATCTCAAATTCTCGAGCCTGCTCGCTGTGGTCAATACCTGGTTTTATCCTGGAGATTCCATGCAGACTTCAAGAGCAGAAATCTTTGGCGCGTAAACGTCGACGGGTCGAACCCAGTAAAGCTGACGGACGTGGACTCGCGTTATCCCGTCTGTTCTCCGGACGGCAAATCGGTCTATTTTGCCAACCTCACTGCAGGCCAGATCTCTCGTGTCGCAGTCCAAGGATCGGGCAACCCTGAGGTGGTCCCGGGAAGTGTCGTTCCCCAGGCTTTTCTCACCAACACCCGGCCGGCTCTTTCCCCCGATGGCAAAACCATTGCCGTGATGGTGACCTCCGTCTTGACTGCGCAAACTGTTCCCGAGGACAGAATCGTTCTCATTAACCTGGAGTCCCCTGCTTCCCCGCGCCTCGTGACGACCAATACCCATATTGGGTTCTTCGGGCTCTTCAGCCCTGATGGAAAAGCTTTGATCTATGCCATCCGCGAAAATGGCGTTGATAACCTTTGGCTGCAACCGCTCGATGGCTCTCCGGGACACAAAATAACCAATTTCATCTCCCAGCAAATCCTCGACATGCAGTGGTCACCCAATGGCAAAACCCTCGGCGTTATACGGGAGGAGTCTACGTCCGACGTGATTCTGCTGCAGGAGAACAAACCTTAGTGGTTTCCTGCACCAGGTCATTGGCGGTTCACACTTTGGCGTTGGACGATAGAAAGAGCGTGACCAGAGTCCTTGACGTACACAGCCGAAGCGGAAGAGGATTCCTGGTTCAGGGGCAGTCTCTGGGAAAGGATAAATCCTTGCGGCTCAATATTTTGCCCGTAACAACTTGAGCGCCATAGATCATTTCCAAAATTTGCCGCGCTAACCCAATGATTCCAATGAACGGATGGGGCGGGGTACCCCCGCCGAACGCCTCGAAATTTCTCCAAACCCCGGACTTGCATCTCGTCACCGGGAGAAGTAATCCAATACGGTAGAGTCAATTTGACTCAGATTTCCTGAAAAGTGAGAACTGAGAACCGAGAACTGAGAACTAAAAATGGGAAACACTTTCAAGACCGCGTTTCTGCTGACCCTCATGACGCTGCTGCTGCTGTTTATCGGCCGCGCGTTCGGCGGACAGAATGGCATGATCATCGCCCTGATCTTCGCCGCCGTAATGAACTTCGTCTCATATTTTTATTCCGACAAGATCGCTCTGGCCATGTATCGCGCCCAGCCGGTTACGCGCGAGCAGCTGCCCAAGGCCTATGCAGCCGTTGAGCGCCTCACGCAGAAGATCGGCTTGCCGATGCCGAAGATCTACGTGATTCCGACCGAATCGCCCAACGCCTTCGCCACCGGGCGCAATCCTCAACATGCGTCGGTGGCCGTGACCCACGGCATTCTGGAACTGCTGAATGACGAGGAACTCGAAGGCGTACTCGCCCATGAGCTCGGCCACGTCAACAACCGCGACATCCTGATCAGTTCCGTCACCGCGACGATTGCCGGAGCGATCACCATGCTTGCCAGCATGGGACGCTGGGCCATGATCTTCGGCGGCTTCGGAGGCCGCGACCGCGAAGACCGTGGCGGAGGCGGACTCGCCGCCCTGTTCATGCTGATCGTCGCCCCGATCGCGGCAACCCTGATCCAGCTTGCCGTCTCGCGCTCGCGCGAATATCAGGCGGATGCGACCGGAGCACATTTCACCGGGAATCCGTACGCGCTAGCGAGCGCGCTGCAGAAGCTCGATGCCTATTCGCGCCGTCTGCCGATGCAGGCGAGTCCATCAACTGCGCATCTCTTTATCATTCAGCCGTTGCTGGGGATGAACGCGGGAATGTTCGCGAACCTGTTTTCGACCCACCCGCCAATCGCGAAACGCATCGAGCGCCTGACCGGAAGGCCCGCGGAGTTTACGCAGTAAGAGCAGCGTCCATCTGCGAGCACCTGGCAGGAACCTGGCATCTTGGGTGGAATGAGGCTGCGTGGAAGACGCTGGCTTGTGCAGTCGAAGGATCCCACTCCAGCACACTGCCGCAGGGAGAGATTCGTCGCGGCGCTCGGAATGACAAACGAAACAGCCTCCAGCATTAGCCAGAAGCTGCTTTCATGACTCCCGTAACTCCGTCCCACCGAACCCAGATAGTAGAATTAAATCAATGTTGCCCGAGACCGCCAGCGGAGTGTCCCAAAAGGCTGCATTCGAGAAGGCGAGGGAATTGGAAAAGGCCCTCCACCGCGTCATCCGCGGCAAAGACGACGTTGTGCGCCTTGCGCTCGTGGCGATGCTCGCCCGCGGACACTTGCTGATCGAAGGTGTTCCCGGAGTCGGCAAAACTACCCTTGGACAAGCACTTGCCCGCGCCATCGATTGCACTTTTCAGCGGGTGCAATTCACCAGCGACATGCTGCCCTCCGACGTGCTCGGCATTTCTATCTATTCGGCCATGGAGCAGCAGTTCGAGTTCAAGCGCGGTCCGGTATTTGCCAACGTCCTGCTGGCCGACGAAATCAATCGCACCACACCGAAAACTCAGTCGGCGCTGCTGGAAGCCATGAATGAAGCCCAGGTTACGGTCGACGCGCACTCTTACGAACTGCCGCAGCCATTTTTAGTGATCGCGACGCAGAATCCAGTGGAGCATCACGGAACCTACCCATTGCCCGAGTCGCAACTGGATCGCTTCCTGCTCCGCGTGCGCATGGGATATCCCGACGAGAAGGCCGAGCGCGAAATTCTGCGCTCGGAAGCCGGAGCCTCACATCTGGATGACTTGCACCCGGTTTTGAGCGCAAGCGACGTGCTCGAGATGCAGCAGGTGGTGAAAAATATTCGTGTGGATGATTCGCTGGTCAGCTACACACTCGAAATCGTTGGCCGGACGCGGAACTCCGAATATCTGTCGTTAGGAGTCTCTCCCCGCGGCTCGCAAGCCCTATACCGTGCCGCGCAGGCCATGGCGTTCCTGGAAGGCCGCGCCTTCGCCACGCCCGAAGACTTCAAGCCGCTGGTTGTTTCGGTCTTCGCCCACCGTGTAGTCGTCAACGGGCATTACTCGTCGATGCTGAAGAAATCCGAGCAATCCGACCAGGTATTGACTGAAATCGTTGAAAGCGTGCCAGTTCCCGTTTAGCTCTCCAGTTTTGTTCATTCTGACCCTGAGCATCGTGAAGGAGAATCTCTGCTGGCCCCGGCGAGTGGTACGGGTGCTGCGCTACGCTCAGGACGACAACCAAGCCTTCATGTCCTCGGCGTCCTCTTTGGCTTGGTTTCGAAGACTATAATTCCGCATCATGTCCTTGCTGCGTTACTTGATGCTCCTCTCCCTCGTGGTCTGGGTTGGCGGATTGCTCTTCTTCGCGTTCGTGTTAGCGCCTACGGCTTTTCAGGTGTTGCCCTCGACGCACATGGCGGGCAATGTCGTCGGGCGCGCGCTCACTAAACTGCACTGGATCGCGATCGCCTCCGGCATCATCTTTCTGCTGAGTTCGTTGCTCTATAGTCGCATCACTGACGGAACTGCCCACGTTTTTGCCGTGCGTCATGTGCTGATCTGCCTGATGCTGGCGCTAACGTTGTTCTCGCAATTCTGGATCATACCCCGCATGGACACGCTGCGCGCCCAGGTCGTCGATTTCGCCGCCGTGCCGCTGACTAATCCCGTGCGAGTGCAGTTTGATTCCCTCCATGTGTGGTCCACACGTGTGGAAAGCCTGGTGCTGTTGATGGGTTTGGTAGTTGTGTATCTTGCTGGGAGCGCCTTGAGCCAACCAGGACGGTAATTGCGGCAAGATTATCTAAGCACCGGTGACTTCTCATCCGCAGGCTTGCTGTCATCAGCGTGAATCTTCCCATCCTCATTGGCGTAAAACGACCGATGCTGTGCATCCAAATTGTTGGGCGTCATAGTCAGCATGTAGCCGTCTTTCTTGCCTTTGAAGCCGGCGGTGTAATCGCCGCGGTTGGGATCGACCATGCGCTTGGTGAATGAGCCGGTGTGAACCAGTTCGGCGAGGCTGGTAGCGTAATGTCCGTACTGCTTGTTGAAATGATTCTGGGCGCGGATAACAACCCGCATATAGGCGAGCGCCGCGGCTTCGGAGTCGGAGCGAGCCGGATCTCCCTTGAATTTAGGCGTGTAGCCGGGAGCGAGTTGATCGTTTTGTTGCGCTGCGGGCGCATCCTGCGCCAGCACGAATGCCGTGCAAACCAGCGATAAAGCCAGTACGTACAGGATGCCTTTCATTCGCCTCTCCAGCCAAAATCAGGATTACACAGCAAGATCGCAGTGAAAAAGCCTCGATTGCGCCTCAACCGTCGGCCGATTCCATGTTACTCCCGTAATTTCCCTTCGGTCACCTTCTCTTTGCATTACAGCCGATTATTACTATGCTGAGTGTGAAGAATCTCAAACCCACAGGGACCCCTATGAAAGCAGCAGTCGCCAGAAAACCGGTCATCAGAATTGCAGTAGTAGAAAGCGATCCTTTGCGCTTTGTCGGCTTCCGGGCGCTGTTTGACTCCGAGCCTGAGTTCGAGCTCATCTCGGCGGCGTTGCCTGAGATCAGCACCATGCAGAACGTCGATCTCATCCTGCTGGGAAACCGTTCCGGCCAGAACCTGTTTGACCTGATGGCCAGCCTGAAGGCCACCCGTCCGGACCTCAAGATCATCGTCACCGGAGCGGGCATTGACGAAGAGACCATTCTGAAGGCCATCGCTTCGGGAGCCAAGGGATATGTAGATGAGGCTGCGACACCAGCCGAGTTCGCGCAGGCCATTCGCATCGTGCATCAAGGTTCGGTATGGGCTCCGCGTCGGGTGCTCTCCATGTTCATTGAGCGGGTTTCGTCGGCGCCTGGGCGGATTTTTCCCGCTGGGCGCGTGACCTTTACCGACCGCGAGAAGGAAGTTCTGGAGATGCTGGTGGCCGGCCGTTCCAACAAGGAAATCGGCGGGCAGTTGGGCATCGAAGAACGTACGGTAAAAGCCCACGTTGCGAAGCTCATGCGCAAAGTCGGCGTGCAGAACCGGATCGCGCTCTCGGTGCATGCCATTACGCACTCGCTGGTGACCACGAAATAGTGTCGGGCAACGGGCAATGAGCGATGAGCTGTGAGCAATCAGCGCCAAGGCACAGGCCCGCTCATTCGGTCACCTCTTTTCCTAAACAACTCACCCTCATAACTGATAGCTGACTGCTCGGCGCGGAGTACCCATAGGTTCACTTACCTTCGTAATCTTGCCGCTGTTGGGCATCCAACGCATACTCGCTTCACCTACCACAGAACCTGGGAGACGGGGTTGAGAGTGGCGATTAGGGTCACTGCTTTCAGCCCCGCATTTTTTTGTCCTGAATCCTCGCGTTGATTTGTTGTTCGCCCCCCTGCTAGCTTGAAACTTGACCTCCGAAACTGGAAACTGGTGACATGGCTGGGTCCATGGCCGGCGAACAGGACATCTTGCATCGGCCCGCTCCCAAGCGGCCGCCGCGCCTGACTTCCCGACGAATCGGCATTCACACGTCTACTGCTGGAGGCGTTCCCAACGCTGCTGAACGAGCCTACCGGCTGGGCTGCAACACGTTGCAGATTTTCTCTTCAAGCCCGCGGCGCTGGGCTCCCCCCGATTTGAGCGAGCCGCAGTGCGAAGAGATGGGGCGTTTGCGGCAGAAGTACGGCCTGAATCCTCTGGTCATTCATACGAACTATCTGGTGAACCTTGCCAGTTCAAACGAACTTTTTCTGAAGCAGTCCATGCAGGCGTTTCGAGGCGAAGTGGAGCGAGCGTTGGCGCTGTGTGCTGATTATCTCGTATTACATCCAGGATCGTTTCGCGGAGCGGATCGGGAGCAAGGATTACTCCGTACAGCCGCAGCAATCGCTGCCTCGACGCATGGTCTCGACCTGAGGAAAAGGGGATTGACCATTTTGATCGAGAACACGGCTGGCTCGGAGTTTTCGCTCGGCGGCAGCTTTGAACAGGTCGCCGAAATCATGGATCGTTTGAGCGGCATTGTGCCGGTTGGTGCCTGCATTGATACATGCCATACCCATGTCTCCGGCTATGACATTGTCAGCGAGGAAGGGTTGTATGACACGCTGCGGCAGCTGGACGCGACAGTCGGTCTGAATCATGTGAAGGTCTGGCATTGCAATGATGCGAAGGCCGCCCGGGGATCGAAGCTGGATCGCCATCAACACATCGGGAAGGGAACGATCGGCAAGGAGCCATTTCGGATTCTGTTGAACGATCTCCGTCTGGCGCATGCGGCCTTTATTGCAGAAACGCCGATTGATAAGCCGGGAGACGATCGAAGAAATGTTGAGGCGCTGAAAAAGCTCGTCCTGGATCGTGTTGCATAAGCCGGGCTGTCGGGGCGGTCCCGCGGGGGAGAGCGGTTTTTCCGATGGACCGTTGGGCACGGCTGAGGACGCGGCAACTAAACCTGTTCGTCAGAATGCAGTCAAGCTCGCCGGGTGCTTCATCGGGCACGCGAGGTGATTGCAAGCGACGTCTTCAGGCTCGATACTTTCTTGGCATGAAGCTCTACCGCACTCGCGCCGGAATTGTTGCCGAACACGAGGACACTTTGTATGAGGTTCGTGCGAACTCGTGGGATGAGCTGGTCGCTCGTGAAGATCTCTTCGCCGAGGTGTTGCAGCGAATCCAGGGAGCGGAACCAATCGGCCGCGCTCCTGAAGAGGTGTTGGCCCCGATAGGGAGCCAGGAAGTCTGGGCGGCCGGAGTGACATACTTTCGCAGCCGGAATGCGCGCATGGAAGAGTCGAAAAGCGCTGGAGGCGGGGATTATTACGATCGGGTTTACCATGCGGAACGGCCGGAACTCTTTTTCAAGGCGAGCGCACATCGGGTCGTCGGCCCTGGAGCGAAGGTTGCGATCCGGAGCGACGCACGCTGGTCGGTGCCCGAGCCAGAGTTAGTTCTTTTTTCCGCTCCCGGCGGAAGGATCGTGGGTTACACCGTGGGGAACGACATGAGTGCGCGCGATATTGAAGGGGAAAATCCCCTGTACCTGCCGCAGGCCAAGGTTTATGACCGGAGTTGCGCGCTGGGGCCGTGCTTGCTGATTCCCGAGGATCCCCTTCCGCCGACGACTGAGATTTCAATGAGCATTTGCCGAGCCGGCCTGGAAGCTTTTTCGGGAAAGACCACGCTGAAAGAACTGAAGCGCAGGCCGGAAGATCTCATCGAATACCTTTATCGCGCCAGCAGTTTTCCTCATGGCTGCTTTTTGCTTACCGGCACCGGTATCGTGCCGCCCGAATCGTTCACGTTGCAGGCTGGAGATGAGATTCAGATCACGATCCCTCCGGTCGGCACCTTGGCCAATACGGTCGGCTGACAACTGGTTGGCGGCGTGTAGAATATAACGTCTATTTGAAATTGCAGCTTTCACTATGGAGATCAAAGAAAAATCCGGCCCCGCGGTGACCAGCGAGTCAGCCTCTGGCGCGTCTCGTCCCAACGACGAGCGCTACGACGCCAGACGGGTCGAGATGAAGTGGTTCGAGCGCTGGCAGAAGGACGCGTCCCTCTATGCCGCCGAACCGGACTCGGCTAAGAAGAAATATTACGTGCTGGAAATGTTGCCGTATCCTTCGGGCGCGTTGCACATGGGGCACGTGCGCAATTACTCGATCGGCGACGCTCTTGCCCGCTACATGTGGATGAACGGCTATAACGTGCTTCATCCCATGGGATGGGATTCGTTCGGATTGCCGGCGGAAAATGCAGCAATCTCAGCCAATGTCCCCCCGCGCGAATGGACATTGCGAAACATCGCCAATATGAAGGCGCAGATGAAGCGTCTCGGGTTCGCGTACGACTGGTCGCGGGAAGTCACGACTTGTTTTCCAGACTATTACCGCTGGAACCAGTGGTTCTTCGTCAAGCTTTACGAGCGCGGCCTGGCCTATCGCAAAAAGAGCAAGGTGAATTGGTGTCCGAAGTGTTGCACCGTATTGGCGAACGAGCAGGTTCTATCGAATGGATGCTGCTGGCGGCATGAAGACACTCTGGTCGAGCAGCGCGAACTGGAACAGTGGTTCCTGCGGATCACGGAATACGCGGACGAATTGCTCCGCGATCTCGACAAGCTGGAAGGCTGGCCGGAAAAAGTGCGCACCATGCAGCGCAACTGGATCGGCCGCAGCGAGGGCACGCTCGTCGATTTCAAGCTGGATTACGGGCCGGAGCATAAGGGTTTCGGTCCGGCGGGATCGACGATCACGGTGTTCACCACGCGCATCGACACGATCTTCGGCGCGACTTCGGTACAGCTTGCGCCGGAGCATCCGATTGTTGCCGATCTCTGCGCGGGGAATCCAGATTTGCGGATGAAAGTCGATCAGTTGATGGCTGAGCAGCGCAAGGCCAAAGAAGCCGGCGACATCGGCACGATAGAAAAGCACGGCGTGCCCACCGGGCGATACGCCATCAATCCGTTCAACAATGAGCGCGTGCCGGTATGGGTGGCGAATTACATCCTCATGGATTACGGTACCGGCGCGATCATGAGCGTCCCGGCGCACGATGAGCGGGATCACGAATTTGCGCAGAAGTACAAACTTGAAGTCCGATTGGTGATCCTGCCCGTCTCCAACGATCCGGACGAGACCATGGCCGAGCCGCCACTTCCGTTCGTCTCGCATGACGGCATGGTGATCAACTCTGGAATCTACAGCGGTATGGCGTGCGACGCCGCGATCAAGAAAATGTCCGAGTGGGTCGAACAGAAGGGCGTAGGCAAGGCGACGGTCACATATCGCCTGAAAGATTGGGGCATTTCGCGCCAGCGCTATTGGGGCACGCCGATCCCGATGCTTTATTGCGAGAAGGATGGCATTGTGCCCGTCGCGGAAAAAGATCTGCCGGTCATCTTGCCGGAAAAAGTCGAGATCACGCTAACCGGCGGGTCGCCACTCAGCCGGGTCCCGGAGTTCGCGAACGCTACGTGCCCGAAGTGCGGCGGAACGGCACGGCGTGAAACTGACACGATGGATACGTTTGTCGATTCGTCGTGGTACTTCTACCGCTACACCGACGCGCACAATGACCGCGCTCCATTCGACGGGAAAATCGCGCAGTACTGGTTTGGCGACCGCGGCATCGATCAATATATCGGTGGGGTGGAGCACGCAATTTTGCATTTGATCTATTCGCGCTTCTGGACCAAGTTTATGCGCGACCTTGGCATGATCACCAATGACGAACCCGTGGAGCGCCTGTTCACTCAGGGCATGGTGATCAAAGACGGCGCGAAGATGTCGAAGAGTCTCGGAAACGTTGTCTCGCCCGACGAGATGGTGGCGCGGTACGGCGCTGATGCTGCGCGCTTGTACAGTTTGTTTGCAGCACCACCCGATCGCGATCTCGATTGGCAGGATTCGGGTATCGAGGGCATTCAGCGATTCCTCGGGCGCGTGTATCGCTTCTTCGTGCGGCATCCGGTAGAGCCAGGAGTGTCAGCGGCCGGAGCGCAGCCGCTCTCGCCGGAGGCGCGTGCTTTGCAGCGCAAACTGCACCAGACGATTAAGCGCGTGAGTGACGATTTTCGCGGACGCTGGCACTTCAATACGTGCATCTCGGCAATCATGGAACTGGTGAACGCGCTTTACGATTACGGCGAGAGGGTGGCGCAGACGTCTTCGTCCACGAGTGCCCCCGCCGACAAGATATTGCTGGCAGAGGTGCAGCGCACACTGATCTTGCTGCTTGCCCCATTCGCGCCTTATCTTGCACACGAACTGTGGGAGATGAGCGGCGAGAAAGCGAATCTTCTCAAGTCTCAGTGGCCGAAATTCGATGCAGAACTCGCGAAGGAAGAGGAGATCGAGATTCCCGTACAGGTGAACGGGAAACTCCGCGGGCGCGTGGTGGTCCCGGCCGACGCGACCGAGCAGTTTGTCATTGAGCGTGCCCTGGCTGACGAGAAGGTCAAAGCTGCAACGAGCCGCAAACAGATCCTCAAACGCATCTATGTGGCGGGCAAGATGTTGAACCTGGTCGTAAAGTAACCGACGTCATAACAGGACGTCATAGAACAAAAAGAGGAGGCGGGCTCGGCGGCCCGCCTCTTGTATTTGTGAAATCGCTTACGAGCTCAAAGCTCCAGAAAGGACCAGGGCGTCGCGGCGATTGTTGAAATCAATCTCTTCAACCCGCTGGGTGTGGTTCGTCGTGTTCTTGACCGTAACGGCGTTGTAAGGCGCGGGTTTCGGAAGTTCTTTCACCTGCCCTTTCGTGGTTGCCACCACCTTGCCATGGCGCACGATGGAAACGTTCACATCCTGGTTCGGGCCGACCCATTCGGCTTTATAGTGGCCCGGGGGCAGCATGGTTGAACCCACTCTTGCACGCTGGGTCAGATCGAACGATCCCGCGTCGTTGTGGCTTGCTTTAGCAAACACTGGAATGGAAAATGAGAGCGCGAATGCCGCAGATGCCGCCAGCAATTTCGTCGATTGCATGTTCATACTTCCTCCAAAATGGTGAGAATCATTCTTCCGGGTGCCGCTTCTCTCACCGGAATCTTGCAAATTGTTCTTAATTACACAGATGCTCACAAAACCGGCGTCGTTGCAGAATCTACCTACACCCAGATTCCCTAATTGTTTTGACTTAGTTATTCCCAATCTTGCTGCGAGCAGATCAGGAGCTTCACGTGACAGCTCTCTTTTTGTGCGGGCTGCGTTATCCTGTTGGGCATGCCCCAGTTTTCGCCCACGGGAGAAGGGTTTCGCACCGCCTTTCGCTTCCCGTCTCTATCGTTTGCGGAAATCGCGTGGCGCTGGAGCGTCGGTGCAACCGCGACTGCGGTTTTCTTCTTCGGGTTCTTCGAATTTCTGAGCACGTTGCCAGTGAGCAGGGCGGAACGGCTCTTTCTGACGACGCGCCACCCGTATCTCGTCGGTCAAGCGATGGCGCACATTTTGCGGGGGAGCCTCAATCGCGCCGTTGGCGCAGGCTTGCTGGCCGCTCTCATGATCATCCTGCTGTGGATGATTGCAGGTGCGATCGGCCGCCTGACTACGGTCCGCTGGCTCCTGGATTATTTTCGCGGGCGCTATTCAGCGAGCAATGCTAGTGATACATCAGAGTACGCAGGCAAAGCAGCAGCAGAATTGCCGACATTGCTGCGACTGAATTTTCTACGCGCGGTCGTGGGTGTAGCCGTTCTGTGCGGGTTACTAGGTGCGGCGGTCGTTGCAGACATCCTGTCACCAGGCTCCGCACCTCAGCCCGGATTGGCCTTTTTGTTTTTTGTGTTGATCGGCGCAGTCGTGTGCTTCCTCGGTTGGTTTTTCAATTGGTTCTTATCTTTGGCCGCCCTGTTTTCAGTTCGCAACGGCACCGATGCCATAGCCTCGATCTCCACAGCAGCTTCATTCTGCCGCGACTACACGGGCGCGATTTTTGCCGTAAGTACGTGGACCGGACTGGCTCACCTGGTGGTCTTTGTGGGCGCAACCATTGCAGTCTCGATGCCCCTCGGGCTGGCAGGAGCTTTGCCCGGGCGACTTGTGATCCTGACGATCGCCATTGTCACGCTGATCTATTTTCTGATTGCTGACTGGCTCTATATCGCCCGGTTGGCAGGATATGTCTGCATCGCGGAGATGCCGGAAGGAACGCCTGAGCCAATTCCTGCGCCGATATTACCGCCAGCTCCAGTCGCGCTACAGACCACGATTGACAAGAATGAAGTCATTTTGAGCGACCGAGCCAGCCCTCTGGAAGAGATGTAGCTTCCTAGTTCTCCTCTTGTGATGACGGCGCTGCCGGCCGCGGCAGAGTTGCTGCGACCGTCTCCACTAACTCTTTACAGTACTGTGGGGAATCTGAGAAACTCATCAGTGGCGAACCCATCCCCTCACAAGCAAGCATCCGCGAATCAGTCGATTGTTATTCTTGATTTCGGCTCGCAGTATACCCAGTTGATCGCGCGCCGCATCCGTGAACAGAACGTATTCTCAGTCGTGCTGCCGTGCACGGCGAAACTCGACGAAGTCAAGAGCTACGGCCCGGTTGGAATCATTCTTTCCGGAGCGCCGTGGTCGGTCTATGACAAAGACGCGCCGCCGGCGGACGCGCGTGTGTTTGAACTGGGCGTGCCGGTGCTCGGCCTCTGCTATGGACTGCAATTCATGGTGCACACGCTGGGCGGGAAGGTGCGACCCGCCGAGAAGCGCGAGTACGGCCACGCGGAAATTGATGTCATCTCCAGCTCAGTTCTCTTTCAGGGGATGGCGAAGAAGTTAGCCGTCTGGATGTCGCATGGGGACGAAGCGCTCGAACTGCCTCCGGGCTTTGAGTTGATGGCGAAGACCCACTATGCCGTGGCTGGGATCCAGAACGTCGAAAAACAGTGGTATGCGGTGCAGTTTCATCCAGAAGTGCACCACACGCCGCAGGGCACACAGATCCTGAAGAACTTCGTTTTCGAGATCTGCCATGCGAAGCCGACTTGGACGCCGCAACATTTTATCGACAATACAGTGGAGGAGATTCGACGGCAGGTCGGCAGCGGACGGGCGATCTGCGCTCTCTCCGGGGGCGTCGATTCCTCAGTTGCTGCTGTGCTGGTTGACCGCGCGCTGCGGGGAACCAAGGGGAAGTCACGCCTGACCTGCGTGTTCGTCAACAACGGCGTGCTGCGAAAGAATGAATTTGAAAAAGTGCAGAGGACGTTGCGCGACAAGCTCGGTTTGCACCTGGATGCGGTGGATGCTACAGATATCTTCCTGAAGAAGCTCGCGGGCGTTACGGATCCGGAAAAAAAGCGCAAGATCATCGGAAAGGAATTCATCAAGGTCTTTGAGCGCGAGGCCCGGCGAATCGAAAAAAACGAAGGCAAAGTGAAGTGGCTGGTGCAGGGAACACTCTATCCCGACCTCATCGAATCGCGCTCGGTGCGCGGGCCCTCGCAGGTGATCAAGTCGCATCACAATGTCGGCGGCTTGCCGGAGAAGATGAAGCTGAAGCTGATCGAGCCGCTGAAAGACTTGTTCAAAGATGAAGTCCGCAGGATCGGCCGCGATATGGGCATTCCTGCGGAGATTCTGCAGCGACAACCATTTCCGGGACCTGGTCTGGCGGTGCGGGTTCTGGGCGAAGTGACGCGCCAGCGCCTCGATCTGCTGCGCGATTGCGATGACATCGTCGCCTCCGAAATAAAGGAAGCCGGGCTCTACACCAAAATCTGGCAGTCGTTCGCGGTGCTGCTCCCGGTGATGTCCGTCGGCGTGATGGGGGACCAGCGAACCTACGCTTACACCTGCGCAATCCGCGCCGTCAGCTCCGAAGACGGCATGACCGCCGATTGGGTGCAGTTGCCCTACGAAGTCCTGAAGACGATCTCGACACGGATCGTGAACGAAGTGAAAGGCGTGAACCGCGTAGTCTACGACGTGACCTCGAAGCCCCCGGGCACGATCGAGTGGGAGTAAGAGCACGTTGAAATCCACGGAGCTTGCTACCAGCTCCTTAAAGTATGAATGCTATTAAGAAGCAGCGGGTCCCTACACTCCGCTTGCCCCTTCAGGAACGACAAGCTCCGGCAGGGATAATAATTTATGCATCAGGCGTGCTGATTATGCTGCTACGGGAGCAGCCCAACAGTTGCAAGTTCTCTGCGTAACGCTTCGGCATCGGTGAACCGCACGCCATGCATTCCCAGAGCTGAAGCCGCATCTACGTTGGCCTGCACATCGTCCACGTAAACTGCGTGAGCCGGATCGATTCTGTGCGTGCTGAAAAGCAGTTGGTAGATGCGGGGATCAGGCTTGATAAGCCGCACATGGCCCGAAAGCAGAATGCCCCGAAACCACTGCAAGAAGTCGAAGCGCTTTTGCGCGGCGGGGAAAGTTTCCGCTGACCAATTGCTGAGAGCGTAGATCGGAACGCCTCGGGCCCGGAGTTCCTCGAGCAGTTCGACCATGCCGGGTATAGCGCCGCCCAGCATCTCTTCGTACCGGTCTCTCCATGCATCGATCATCTTGCCATGATCCGGGTGCAGCGACTTCAAAAGCGCACAGGCATCGGCCAGGGTACGTCCCGCATCCTGCCGCGAGTTCCAGTTGGCGGTGCAGACCGTCGCCAGAAACTGCTCCATTGCGTCGTCATTGCCGTCAAAGAGCTTGCGGTAGAGGTAACGAGGGTTCCAGTCGATCAGCACGCCCCCAAGATCGAATACAGCCACGGAACGATTCGCCATCTCCTACATTTTATCGGAGGATGACCGGCCTGGAGAGCCTTCGCAACTTTAATCAATTTGTGGAGGTTGCTCTTTCGGCCACTCGAATGGAAACACCCGACCGGCTTGTTCGGCGGTTATTTGCAGGCCGCCCAGCGCAGCAGCTCGTGCCAGGGCGGGATCTCTTCCCGTTGCAAGATCCTCAGTAGTGGGCAGAATCTGTTCGTCAGGCGTCACTCCCACCTTCTCCAAGTTACCACCATCGGCCATAGTCAATCCGGCCTCGGTGACCTGCACGCCATACGTGGTTATGGTGGTATTGCGCTGGAGGAGAATAAATCAGGGAAATAGAACTCAGGCTCATTTCTCATCGCGATTCACTGTTTCCATTGAGAAAGCGGGCAGGCATACTGCAATGTATTCCGCGCCATCTTGACGCGGAGTGGAGTAACGCACCCATTCCCCGGCGTGAGCGATAACTGCTTGCCCTGAGTGGACATCGATCAATCCTGCTTTGTGCTCTACTCGAAGTGTTCCTTTCAAAACCACGGTGAACTCGTCGAACTCCGGCGTCTGCCCAGGTTCGACCCACCCCTCAGGGCTGCGCATGTGAGCAATGCTGAGCGCGGTGGTTTTGGAATTCACCCGGCCGATGTATTCGTCGATCAGCTTAGGCTTGTTTCCGGCAGCCTGAATGCGAACGGGTTCCAAGATGAGAGTTGGCATGCAACAGATTAGATCATCTAGGAGGACTCGATGCGGCAGCGTTGAAAGATTGCTCGGCGGGGGACCCGCCGAGCGATGCTCTACTGCGGAATGACAATTGGGGCGCCCGGGACTCCATCCGGTCCGGGAGGGCCGGGAATAATCATCGGCGGATTTCCCGTGCTGGGTGGGGGAGATATGTCCGGACCGGGCGGATAATACCACGGGCGCGGTGCCACCTGCGGCGGAGGCAGCGGATGTTCTGCCGAATTCTGTACGGCTTTGGCGACTTCGTCCTGCCTCAGGGTGACGGACTGCTGTAGCGTCATTTGAATCGGTGCGCCCGCATCCACATAGAAATGATGCGAACTAAACAGCAGCGTCATCGAAGCCAGAAATCCGATGCCGCCTCCCACGGCCGCTCCAATTACCGTATCCCTGCCCTTCGTTCCATATGTAGGCGTGGTGACGGTCGTGCAAAACGGCGGCGGGCCAGTGCAGCCTGCCGGGAAGGGACTGGTTGTGGAAGAATCCGGTTGACCGACGGAGTGTCCAATCAATGCACCCAGGCCAGCGCCTGCCGCAGGTAGGGCGAATGCCCCTACAGACCGGTTGTTCCCCGGATCTTTGATCGCATATCCTTCATCGGTTCGAACTGTGATTGGTCCGGCAATGGGAGTCACATAGCCGTCCGGGAAGGTGATGGACATGGATTGCAGGTGCAGTTCACCGCGTCCACCATTGCGTCCGATACTTTCGACGGTGCCTTGCACGAACGTGCCCGGCGGGATCACCACCTGGCCGCCGGTACTTACCGGGGATTGGACCTGCGCATAGATATCGTCTCCGCGGCGGACGTACCGGCTCTGAATCGGTTGGCTGAGCACCAGAGCCAACCTGGTCCCAGCGGGGATCGTGACCATGGCGCCCACCTCGGATTGCGTTTGCGCAGAATCTGGGTTGCTTTGATTTGACAGCGGCTGTTCCTGCGCGAAACACCCGACGCCCAGAAGCGCTGCTGAAATGAGGATGGCAACTTTTTTTCGTGAATGGTTTGTGGAAGGCAAGAAGATTGAAGTTGGGGTAAGCACTCGATGGTAGGACAGAAGGTACGACACCAGGCACCTCCTCTCGAAAGCCTCTAAGTGGCGCCTTCGAGTTCCGAGCGGAGCTACTGAACAAAACCCACACTCGCTCGATTGGACTCGCGGATTTCGAAGAAAGTTATCGGATTTGCAGGTAAAGGTTTGCAAAAGTAAGGAGAGATTTGTAAAGGGGAAGTTTCAACCGTTCAGATTTTTAAAGTGCTCGTTCTCGCGCTCCGATTTCCCTTCCGCGTGGATACTAATTGCTTCGAAAAGAAGGAGGAGGATTAAGCCCTAAAAGTTTGCACTATTGAAACCTTGAAACTTTGAAACTTTTTCTAACCCTTCTCGCTGACCCATCTCGAAATCGCCGTGACCAGCTTGCGCGGAGCGAAGCGGGTGGACTGCGCCACTGCCCAGTTCTGCAATCCCGAGATCGCGAGTGTGCGTCCTTCCATCATGGCGCGGTAGCCGTCCAGAGCTACTTTTTCGGCGCTCATCGCGCCGAAAGTCTTGAATACCCGAGATTGATCGTTGCCGGCGCGCTTGGCAAAGCCGGTGTTCGTGGCGCCTGGGCAGAAGCAGGTCACCGTCACTCCCGAGTGGCGCAACTCATTCGCGATCGCCTCGGAGAATGAAATCACGTATGCCTTGGTGGCGTAGTAAACCGCCATCAGAGGGCCCGGCTGAAACCCGGCAGTGGACGCGATATTCATGATGCGGCCGCTATGCCGGGCAATCATTCCCGGCAGAAACAGCCGTGTCAGTTCCGTGAGAGCTGTAATGTTCACCGCGATCTGGCCGAGAATATCTTCCCCGGGCATAGTCGCGAATTCGCCTAGCGCTCCGAAGCCGGCATTGTTGATCAGGATATCGATCACGACACCCTCGCGCTGCAGTTGATCGAAGAGAAATTTCGGAGCCGGTGAAGAGGCAAGGTCAAGCGCTACGGTCTTGACGGTTACTCCATGAGCCTGGAGTTTGTTGGCAACTTCGGTCAGCTTCTCTCCGCTTCGGGCAACGAGTACGAGATTGTGACGATCGCGGGCGAACAGCTTGGCGAGTTCATAGCCAATCCCGCCGGAGCCGCCGGTGATGAGGACAGTTGACATGCGGATATTCTAGCGGGATTGTGTGGCCGCGGACGCATTCGTCTGCGGAACTGCAGGAACCGTGCAAATGTAGGAATTGGTGCGATGAGGAACAGCCCCGATTAGGTTGCGGAGGGCGAGTTCCGATTTACTTCGTTCGTCAACGCGGGGCGGACGAATGCGTCCGCCCCTACACGAGCGTGGAGCTAGGCGTGAACCAGTTCCGCGTCGTAGATCGCGAACCAGGGTGTCGCCGCTTTCAGCTTACTGTTTACGTTTTCAATGTTCTTCACGCCTTCAGACTCCAGCCATTTCCGGAAGGCGGCCGCCCCCTGCTTAGCGTAGACGGGGATGCCGTCTTTCCAGGTCGCGCGTCCACAGAGTACACCGTTGAACTTCACGCCCGACTCGCCGGCTAGTTCCAGCGTCTCGCTGAATTCAGCATTACTCACGCCCGCGGAAAGATAAATAAACGGCTTGGTCGCGGCCGCGGCAGCTTTGTGGAATAAATCAATCGCTTCCTTTTTGCTGTAAGCTTTATTTCCAGCAAAGCACTTCACGCCTTCGACGAACTTCATGTTCACCGGTACTTCCACTTTCAAAACATCGACGCCATAGCGATCCTTACTGAACTCGCGCATGCTCTCGGTCACGATATGCGGTTTCTTCTTGGCGTACTCCAGGCCTTTTTCATCCGCGCCTTCTTCATAGCCAACGAACTCGAGGAAGAATGGGATGTCATTGGCGCGGCACTCATCTCCAATGCGCTCTACCCACGCATGCTTGGTCTCGTTAATGTGCTTGGGATCGTACGGGGTGTAGTAGAGGAGGATCTTCACGCAATCCGCGCCAGCTTCCTTCAGACGCTTGGCGGACCAATGATCGAGCAGGTCGGGCAGGCGGCCGGGGCCGGTCTTGTCGTATCCGGTCTTCTCATAAGCCAGCAACAGGCCAGCATTCTTGGCGCGCCGCTTGGCGGCTGGCAATCCCCACTCCGGATCGAGCAGAATCGCTGATGCATGCGGCGTGAGCACTTCCGCGACCAGCGATTTGAATTCCTCCATCATCTGGTCGGTGACTTCGCCGCCCTTTTCTTTGGACAACGACTTCTGCAGCGATCCGCGCTGGTCCATAGCAGCGGCGGCGATGACGCCTCGTTCGGTGGAAACTCGTTTCAGTCCAGCTAGTTTTCCGGGGGTGAGCTTCATGAAATCCTCCTGAATCGGAATGAGATAGATGAGTGCTGCGAGGTACCGAACATTGTAAACCAAGGAGGAAAAAGGAACTGTACGTGGACGACAATTCCACGGGAGCGGGTGCAAAAGTGGGATTGCGGGACATTTCGCAGAAGACGTTAGCCCAGAGTCGCGGCAGAATATTGGCAGAAGTTGGCTTGAGGGCTGCTGGGGTCGGGTTTTGGTATAGTGGTATGACCTTTGTGCTTCTGCACAAGTTTAAGAGAGAGATTCATGGCAATTGCCACCATTAATCCCGCTACCGGCGAAGTCATCACCACCTTTCAACCGCTTTCTCCACCGGAAATCGAGACAAAGCTGGAGTTGGCCGTGGCGGCCTTCGAGCAGCAGCGCCAGACTTCCTTTGCCGAACGCGCCAAACGCATGCTCAAGGCCGGGGAGATCCTGGAGCGCGACAAGGAACGCTTTGGCCGCCTCATGACCCTCGAAATGGGCAAGCCTTACAAGGCCGCCGTGGCGGAAGCCGCGAAATGCGTGACCGCGTGCCGCTACTACGCCGAGAACGCCGAGCGGTTTCTCGCCGATGAAGTGGTTGATACCGGTGCCCGCAAGAGCTTTATTCGTTATCTTCCCATCGGCCCCATTCTGGCGGTGATGCCGTGGAACTTTCCTTTCTGGCAGGTGATCCGCTTCGCTGCTCCCGCGCTGATGGCCGGCAACGTCGGACTGCTCAAGCACGCCTCCAATGTGCCGCAATGCGCGATCGAACTCGAAACTCTGTTCAAAGAGGCGGGCTTTCCCCCGGGCGCATTCCAGGCCTTGCTGATTGGCTCCTCTCAAGTGGACGCTCTCCTCGACGATCGTCGCATTGTCGCTGCGACGCTGACCGGCAGCGAGCAGGCCGGAATCCAGGTGGGCGTTGGCGCGGCCAAGCGGATCAAGAAAGTCGTCCTCGAACTGGGTGGCAGCGACCCGTTCATCGTCATGCCGAGCGCCGACCTGGATGCCGCCGTTGCCACCGCCGTGCAGGCCCGCGTGCAAAACAATGGACAATCCTGCATTGCCGCCAAGCGCTTCATCGTCGCCGAACCAATTGCTGACGAATTCGAACTTAAGTTCGTCGCCCGCATGAAAAGCCTACAGATCGGTGATCCCTTCGATGAAAAAACCGAACTCGGTCCGCTCGCTACTCCCGAGGGCGTGAAGGATCTCGATGCCGACGTGCAGAAGAGTGTTCAAGCCGGGGCTAGACTGCTCACCGGCGGACATCCCTTAAAGCGGGCCGGCAATTTCTATGCGCCCACGGTTCTCACGAATGTACCGAAAGATTCCCCCGCATATGGCGAAGAATTGTTTGGCCCGGTGGCATCGGTGTTCCGCGTGAAGAATCAGGACGAAGCCATCCGTCTCGCTAACGATGTTCGCTTCGGGCTGGGAGCCAGCGTTTGGACCAATGACGACAAAGAACGCGAGCGCTTCATCAACGAACTGGAAGCGGGCATGGTTTTCATCAACAAAATGGTGGCCTCCGACCCGCGTATCCCGTTCGGAGGAGTAAAAGCATCCGGGCACGGCCGAGAGTTGGGGCTGGTTGGTATTCGGGAATTCGTGAACGCGAAGACCGTGTGGATCGCGTAACGGAGTGCTGGTTCGTGGCTCGGGATCAACGGTTAGAACTCGGTGCCGTCGAGTCGTTTGTGTTTCCGACGACTGGATCTCAGGGACTTCATGGCTCAATGATCCCCTTACTCAATCTGGCGACTACTGCTCCTCAACAGTAAGCGCCGCCGGCATGTTCGCTTCCGGCAACAGTTCTGCCCACGGACATTCATCGGAATCGATCCGGTGCAAGGCGGCTTGCATCTTCTCGCCCACGCCGTCGTAGCGAACCCAGATCACGCGGAAGCGGGCCTTTCGTCCGTGGTAGAGAATCCCGACTACATCGCCGGGGCGCAGATCACCGTCTAGCCCGGTGACTAGCGCTCCACTCAAACTAATATCGTGAGCGCGTGCCTGCTGGACAAAACGCTCTCCCTTCGTGTCAACGCCCCAAACCAGCAAAGCGACATCGGTTACCGTGCGCGATTCATGTCGCCGATCGATCGTTCGCAGGATGCCCATAACTTTTCCTGCTATGAATTCATACCGCGAGACTGCTTATCCTACGAATTGCACGCTGAGCGCCACGAGCGGCCGGAGAATTTTGTGGGAAGCGGCCTCGAGGAGACCAGCTCCATTCGAGCTTCCGCACTCGCAGTGCTCATCGCTAGTCTCACACACTAGCGTGCAGGCAAAAGCCAGTAAAGATAACTCGCAGGTTTTTTCGCGAACTATCAAGATCGGTCGTTCGCAAATGACACCGTTTCATATTGGGAAATCGCCCTAGCAAACTTGAAGATCGCTTGATCGTCGATCAATCATGTTTTTGTCCCAACCATTTCCCAGCCTCTCCGTCAAACAGACCAGTGTTTCTCTCAGGAGATTCTTATGAAACGAAACATCGCAGTGGTGGTGCTTGTTCTGGCAAACCTGGGACTGGGAACGCTCCTTGCATCAGCGCAGCCCGCTGATGATACAACCGCTCCCAGCTATGACATGAAGGGGCAGGCTCTGGTCGATCTGGACGCAGTGCAGAAGAAGTTCATTCAGCTGGCTAGCGCTGTCCCTGACGACAAACTCACATGGCGTCCCTCGCCCGACGCGCGCTCGTTTGCCGAGGTTTTTCTCCATGTAGCGGGCGAGCGCTATGGGATTCTGCACCTGATGGGCGCCGATACCCCGGCGGGATTGGATCTCAAGAATTTTGATAAATCGACCACCGATCGAGCCAAGATTCTCGAGGACTTGAACAACTCCTGGGATTTCACGCAAAAAACCATCCAGGCAATGCCCAACGCGGAGTTCGCCAAGCTGCTGCCAAAACTCGGGCCTCAGGCAAATGCCGGCGACGTCGTATACATCCTGGTCGCCGATGCGCACGAACACCTGGGGCAAGCGATCGCCTATGCACGCGAGAATGGGATCGTTCCACCCTGGACCGTAGCGGCGCAGAAGAAGGCTGCAGAGAAGAAGGGGGCAGAAGGGAAGGAGCAGAAGAATTAGAAAGCGAGCGGGACACGGGACTCCTGCAGCAGGGAAAATCGCTTACTGTCGGAGAGTGATCCCGCTCAGTACCGCCTGCTGCTTTGCGATCAACTGCTGCACGCCGCGGCGGGCGAGTCCTAACATCTTCTCCAGTTGTGCGTCGTCGAAGACCTGATGCTCCGCCGTGGCCTGCACTTCCACCATTTTGTGTCCGGCGGTCATCACGAAGTTCATGTCCACGTCGGCGCGCGAGTCTTCCTCATAAGCGAGATCGAGCAGAATCTCGCCTTCGACGATGCCTACGCTTACGGCGGCCACAAAGTCCTTTAACGGAACAGAGCTCAACGTGCCCGCCTCGACCAGTCTTTCCAGCGCCAGGCCAAGCGCGACGAACGCTCCCGTGATCGAAGCCGTGCGCGTGCCCCCATCCGCCTGAATGACGTCGCAATCAATCCAGATGGTGCGCTCGCCCAGACGTGCCAGATCGGTTACTGCGCGCAGGCTTCTGCCAATGAGCCTTTGAATCTCATGCGTTCTCCCGCTGGGGCGCCCCTTTGTCACCTCGCGCGGCGTACGCGTCAGCGTCGAGCGCGGCAGCATGCTGTACTCGCTCGAAATCCATCCTTTGCCCGAATTGCGCAGGAACGCTGGTACTGCTTCCTCCACCGACGCGGTGCAGATCACCCGCGTGTTGCCCACCTCGATGAGAACGGATCCCTCTGCCGTCGTGATGAAATCCGGCGTAAGGGTGACTGGGCGCAGTTGGTCGGGTGAGCGATTGTCAGATCGGTAAAACATGCAAGGAAATTGTAAATCACTGACCGGAAAGGCTGAGTTTAGCTTGACGACAGATATATCTATAGATATATTTAATGACATATCAAAACGAAAGCGGTATTCGAAGGTCGAAGGCGGTTGCTCAGAGCACGAGCGAGGTCGCGTTAGCGGCAAGCCAACGCGGTCGAGGGCTAAACCTTGAAATTTGATACTTGAAACTTTGAAATGAGGTTTAACTATGTATGGAAGATGCGGAACTTGGTGGCGCGGCGGATTTGCGGCGCCGTTTATGGGCGGGGCATTCCCGTGGGGACGTGGCGGACGCTGGGGGCGATTCTTCGGTCCCGGAGAAATTCGTTTGGCGCTCCTCTCGATGCTCGTAAGCGGTCCCAAGCACGGTTATGAGCTCATGAAAGAGCTCGAGACGAAATCGGGCGGGATCTACAAGGCCAGCGCCGGTGCGATCTATCCCGCGCTGCAGCAGTTGGAGGATGAAGAACTTGTCACCTCCGACAGCGCAGCAGGGAAACGTACCTATTCGCTCACGGAGGCCGGCAAGGCCGAATTGCAGCGCGAAGCCGAGACGGTAAAAAAGATCTGGCAGCGCGCCGAGCAGGCCGGGGACTGGGCTCCCTGGATGGGCATGGAAGGTGCCGAGGTGATGCGTCCGGCGGCCGATTTAATGAAAACTGCATTACGTGCGGCCACTCGCGGTTCGCACGATTCCGCCAAAATCGCGAAGATTCGCGAGATTCTCGATCGCACCAAGCACGAAATCGAAGCCCTGGACAAATCGTAAGACCATCGCCACGGAGCCCACAGATTCCTACGGACGATTCGTGAGAAATGTTCAAGGGTTATCCCGCGAAATCTGTGCCGGTCCGTGGTCGTTCAGCTTTTCACCAGTAAAGCAGTCAGGCTCCGAGGAATTGGGGGTCGCGACTGGACGCGGAATCCGCTCTGGCTGGCAGCATACAACTCCTTCTCGAACTCCTCTGAACTGAGATGACCCTTGGGTTCGGCCAGCAAAATGGCCGCGCCGGGTTCGGAGGCCGCGGCCACCTGGCGGAAGAAGTCTGCGGCATCCGGAAACTCGTGCACGACCGCGAAGGCAAGCGTGAAATCGACTTTTCCCGTCAGGTCCGCCATGCCCATCGAATCCGCCGCGGCCAGCCGGGCATCCAGGCGACTCGAAACTCCTGCCTTCGCGGCGCGCCGTTTCAGACGCGATAACATTTTCGGCTGAACATCGAGCGCGACGACTTTTCCGCCGTCGCCGACTTTGCGCAGTAAGTCGAGCGTGAAGAATCCCATGCCCGGTCCCGGCTCGAGCACGGTCATGCCCGGACTCACATATCCGTTCAATATCTTCGCCGGATCCTGCCACCAGCTCCGCAGGGGCGAAATCAGGAGGTATCCGAGCCACCACGGGCAAACTCGATGTGCCATCGCAAGCTCCCGTTAATTAGAGACGGATCAAATCGCCGGCTATTGTGCTGCTTGCAACTGCGCAGCTACCTGATTCACGGCCGCGACGTCGTAGAAAGAAGACAGGTCCGCGTGTCCGGCCAGGGTATCGCGCTCCTTGCCGTCCACCAGAATCTTCACCCGCGCGATGCCAGGCGTGTTGGCAGAAATGGTATGAATCAGCGACGTCACCGTGAGTTCCTCGATCAGCACACCAGAACGATGCGTGTCAGCAAACGCCGAGTTCAGATCGATCACAGCTACTCCTGGATCGATCAAAAATACGCTGCGCACTTCCGCGCCCGCGCCCAGCACGTGCGGCGAATTCTTATCGAGGTAGATGGAGAGCAGTGCGCGGAGCAGTTCTTCGGCGCGTTCCTGGCGTCCCGCTGGCAACGGAATCTGCGCTGCCTGGGCATGCAAGCCGCCATCATCGTCGTGTGCCACGAATAAGACCACATTCTCTGTGGGTCCGGAAATCGGCGGCGCTAGCGGACGCGTGTCATTGCTTACGACAGGCTCGGCGGTCACAGCTTTTCGCATCCGGTACGCATACATGGACATTCCAAGCGCGGCCAGCAGCAACACACAGAATGTGATCACAAATTGCCGTGGAATCTCGGGAGCGACTCTCATTGCGCCGCTCCTAACTGATCATGCGCGGCGGCCACGGCGGTCGCAATAGCGCTGGTCACCAGTTCCTGATAATCCGGTGCGGTCAGTTGCGCCAGATCGTTCCCCATCGGCGCGATCTCTACGCCAATGGCTGGGCCGGTGACGTTATTCAACGGACGCAGAGGAGCGGCCAGGGTTCGTACCGGAATCTGCCTCTTCTGAAATTCATTGGAGATCGCCGTCGCCGCGCTTTGACTGAGCGGTAGTGCCCCGTGTTGCGCTGTGGTCCAACTGCGAAACGGCCCGTGATCGTCCTGGCCATCGGGAAGCAGAGCCGTATACACGCGCACTCCATGTCCGTTCGATGCCGCATGGAGCGCAATGTAGATTGCGGCGTGATCGGCGTTGGCGAAGACGGCGCGCTGATCCACCGGCAGGTTCGCGTCGGAATCGCGCAATACCAGCGTTGTGATGCCACGGCTTTCCAGTTGCTGGCGCAGGCTCCGCGCCAGCATCACCGTCACGTCTTTTTCGTAGAGCGTGGTGCTGAGCGTCTCGCCGTGATCGTCTCCGCCGTGGCTGGCATCTACCACGGCAAAGTAACGGCGATACGCAGGTGTGACTGCAGTAGCGCCAGCGGCCTGTGCGGGACTGACCGGCGTTGTGGCTGTCGGCGCCGCCGCAGGCGCTGGCGTTGCGTTCTTCCCAACCGGCGCGGCAGTCGGAGTAATCGTGATGGTGCGCCCGTCGTTGCTGAAGTTAGCCATTACCGGGACGCTCGCGTTTACCGTCACCACAGCAAAGCCATTTCCCTCCGCGAAGCTGGCGGAAGGGATGATCTTGCTGCCGAAAGTGAGCGTTGTAGAAGCGGGAGCAACTACTGGATCGCGCGTAAAGGCCAGGCGGATCGATCCCGGTTCAGTAGCAACGGTAGGATTCACCGGCGCGGTGAAATTGAAAACCAGCCTTGGTACATTCCCCGCGGCAAGCGATGCCGTGAAGTGTGTCGCCACGCTGCCAATAAACAGACGATCGGCTTCCTGATGGAGCGTCACCGGGCCTCCCAGAATCTGGGGGAGCAATGAAGGTAAGCACGAGACGGGGATTAGACCACGCTCGTTCTCCAGCAGGAATTTTGACGGGAGTTCGTAATCCCGGCCTTGAATGCGCACGCGCGTTTTTCCGACTTGGAACTCGGCTTGGTTGCGGTAGTAGCGCAGACGCCAGCGCTGGCCTTCAGCCCGAGCGCTTACCTTGCCCAAAGGATCCAGCAACTCAAGCACGCCAACATAATCTCGGCCATCTCGCTGCACCAGCGGCACCGAGTAGTTCGCCGCGACGGAGTAAACTGAAAGATACTTCTCCGGAGCTGCTCTCAGGAGAAGCACCGCTAACAGAAGCATTGTTGCGGGTGTCCCGGTTCTGGCTGCCGTCGCCAGAAAGCCTGCCCTGAGCTTGTCGAACGCTGGCGTCTTTCGACTAATCGACCGCATACGCCGTCAACCCGCTTAGCAACTTGGGACAAAAATCCGTGGACTTCTGCGGCATCACTTCTCCCGCAAACGCGATATCCCGCACCTGCTGCACCCGGCACGGATTCATGAGAAATGCAATATTTGCCGCTCCGTTGCGCACCTGAGCCAAAGCTTCGGAAGCCTCCCGCAGGTACGAGAGATTCTGCTGGTTTCGGATCGACTCCTGCGAGAGTTGCAGCACTCCTTCCAGCAGGCACTTATGCAGCTGCACCACATCCAAAGATTGCTGCCGTGCGGAAAGATTCGCCATCTCCGGAGTCTCTGCCCTCTTCAGCGAGCGCAACAGGAATGCCCGATTGGCGGTGACCGCCAGCAACGCCGTCCCGCTGCGCCCGTGATCGCGCAGCAGATCGGTCGCTCTGCGAGCATCCAATGCCGGATCGATTTCTTCAACAGAGAAGAACTTCCGAGCACTCGCGACAAACTCTTCGACAGAAAAGCCTTTCAAAGAATGCACAACCCGATGTGTGGGCAACACTAACAATCCGGGATCGTTCATGTTGACGAAGGTCATCATGACGTATTCATAGGGAGCGTTCGGGTCCGCCGTCCCTCCCGCCGCCGCCCGGCATTCGTCGCGGAAGTTCAGCGCCGTCTCGTAACGATGGTGGCCATCGGCGATCACCAGTTTTTTATCCTGCATCGCTTTTTGCACATTCGCAATGACGGAATGATCAGAGGTCTGCCAGACCCGGTGCACGACCCCATACTCGTCCGTGACTTCAATCGCGGGCTTATTCCCGGCCGTATCGAGCAGGGAATCAATTTTCCCGGAATCCTCATACAGCAGGAAAAGCTGCTCATAATGCACCCGCGTGGCGCGGAGCAGGTCGAGGCGGTCGGCTTTGGGTTTGGCCAGGGTCTGCTCGTGGCGGAAGACCACTTTGGCGGAATAGTCCTCCACCCGGCCCAAGGCAATAAATCCGCGCCGCTCGAACTGTCCCCCGGACGGCGACGTAAAGGCCTGGGAATACGTGTAGATAGAAGGCGCTGAATCCTGCCGCAGGATCCCTTCGTCCCGCCATTGGCGCGAGAAAGCTGCCGCCCGCGTATAGACGTTTTCCGCTACGGTATCGCCGGGGTGGCTTCGCCCCAAGATGATCCTTACCAAATTGTAGGGATCGGCATCATAGTACCGGTCTTGCATTGCCGGAGTGATCTTGTCGTAAGGCTGGGTCACCACCTTGTCGGCCGCGACCCGCCCCAAATCGTAACGGAGGGCTTGAAACGCACGTATGTCTGCCATGGGACGTTTGATTGTAACAAGTTAGCGACGGCTCTCCGCCCCGTTTTCGCTGTGAGAAAAATCAATCATGCGCATTGGATTTTGTCACGCATTTTTGACAAAAAGCCTTGCGCCACGCGGCAATAGCTGTGCTAACATCCGCGTCAATGAGGTATTTATGGCCCGCCTGAATGATGGGCGTCGGTCATCTCGCCCGGAAGCCCGAGTTCACTGTACTGCTGGCCGTGCTCCGCGAGTGTGCCAGAGCGCCTGCGTGTGCTCCGAACCCGCCCCCCTTTCGCGACCAAGCTTTGCGAGATCGACCCTTTTTCTGAGCGTAGTTTTCGGATTTTTCGCCCTGTTTTCCCTCGGGATCCGTGGCTTCGCCCAAACCGATGTGAATGATGTCCACGTAGTTCCGCGCGAGGAGCCTGCTCCCAAGCCCGCCACTCCTCCGCCGGATGTGCCGGCTTCTTCAACCTCCGGTTTCAAGGCGCACGTGCGGCCACTAAAGGTCGATGTGGACCTTGTTCTGGTCCCGGTCACCATTACTGACCCTATGAATCGCCTGGTGACGGGGCTTGAGAAAGATAATTTCCAGTTGTATGAAGGCAGCAACCAGCAGGAGATTCGTACCTTCTCCAGCGAGGACGCTCCCGTATCTCTCGGCGTGATCTTTGATTCCAGCGGCAGCATGGCCAGCAAGATGGATCGCGCTAAGGACGCGGTGATGGAGTTCTTCAAGACCGCTAACCCGCAGGACGAGTTCTTCATGATCACCTTCTCCGACGAACCGGAGGCGATTAGCGACTTCACCAGCTCCGTCGACGAGATTCAGAACAAGCTGGTCTTTGCCGTCCCGCGCAAGCGTACGGCGCTGCTCGATGCCATCTACATGGGCATCAGCAAAATGCGCGAGGCAAAGTATCCTAAGAAAGCCCTGCTGATCATCTCCGATGGCGGCGACAACCATAGCCGGTACACCGAGAACGAGATCAAGTCCATCGTCAAAGAAGCCGACGTGATGATCTACGCAATCGGAATTTACGACCGCTACGCTTCCGCGATGGAAGAGCGCCTGGGGCCGCAATTGCTGAGCGATATTTCCGAGCTCAGTGGAGGACGTGCCTTTACAATCGATAATCCCAATGACCTCGCAGACGTGGCGACCAAGATTGGCATCGAACTGCGCAACCAATATGTCCTGGGATATCGTCCCAACAAGGTTACCCACGACGGCAAATGGCGTAAGATAAAAGTGAAACTACTACCTCCAAAGGGATTGCCGCCGCTAAGGGTGTATGCCAGGACTGGATACTACGCGCCTGCCGAATAGGGCCAGGGCTTTCATCGTAATTATTCTCGCAGTTTGGGTCGTGGCGCAGGCGCTTCCGGCCTTTCCGCAACCCGTCGCTAAACCGCAATCGGAGAAGCAACCGAACTCCCTACCCGCCTCCAGTTCCACCGTCCAGAGCGCAGATCATAATTCCCAGGATCCCTCTACCCAAGATCAAACCCCCAAGCAGAAGGAAGATAAGAAGCTCCAGGATCAGGGAGTTTTTGTCTTCAAGAAGGATGTAGACGAAGTCCTGCTGCACGCGACTGTCGTAGATGACAAAAAGCATCTCGTCACCAATCTCGACCGCGCCGCGTTCACCGTTTTCGAAGACGGCAAGCCGCAGAACATTGTTTCCTTTCGCCACGAAGACATCCCGGTTGCGATGGGCATCGTGATCGACAATTCCGGATCGATGCGTGAGAAGCGCGCGAAAGTGAATCAGGCCGCGCTCAATCTGGTCCGCTCCAGCAATCCACGGGACGAGGTTTTCGTCGTCAACTTCAATGACGAGTACTATCTCGACCAGGATTTCACCAACGACCTGCTGAAGCTGAAAGAAGCGCTGGAAAAAATTGATGCGCGCGGCGGCACTGCGCTTTACGACGCGGTTGTCGCCTCAGCCGATCACCTCAAGCGCAATGCGCGCCTGGAGAAGAAAGTCTTATTCGTCGTTACCGATGGCGAGGACAACGCCAGCAACGAGAGCCTAGAGCAGGCCGTCAAGCACTTGCAGGAAGAAAACGGGCCGCAAGTCTACGCGATCGGAATCCTCGGAGATGAAGAGCACCCTAAACGGGCGAAGCGCGCTCTGGATGTGATCGCGGAACGTACGGGCGGGATGGCTTTCTTCCCCAAGACTCTTGATGAAGTGGACGAGATCAGCCGCACCATCGCCCATGACATCCGCAATCAATATACGATCGGCTACAAGCCCACCAATCCCCGAGGCGCCGGAGGGTTCCGGGTAGTGCGCGTCGAAGCCAAAGCCAAAGGCCACGGCAAAATGATCGTCCGCACCAAGAGCGGCTACTACGCGGGGGCCGAACGGGCGGCCGTGGATAGGCCCTAACGAATGAGAACTGCTGTTTGACGATTTCCTCCGTGTCCCCGTACCCTGTAGAGTGAGTCTGAAAGCGTCTGCAATGTCCCACCTGCGCGTCGCCGACGACATTACGCAACTGGTCGGCGCAACTCCCATGCTGCAGTTGAAGCGCCTGGTTCCTTCCGGATGCGCCGACGTTTTCGCCAAATTGGAATACTTGAATCCCGGCGGTAGCGTGAAGGACCGCGCCGCCATTGGAATCATCCGCCGCGCCGAGCAAGACGGCACTCTCGCGACCGGTGGCACCATTGTCGAAGCCACCGCCGGAAATACCGGCATCGGTCTTGCCTTGATCGGCGTCAATCGCGGCTACAAAGTGAAACTGTTTGTGCCGGAGAATTTCTCTCAGGAAAAAGTCATCATCATGCGCGCCCTCGGCGCCGAGGTCGAGCGCACTCCGGATGCGGAGGGAATGAGCGGCGCCATCCGCCGCGCCAAAGAACTTGTCGCCACCGATCCCAAAGCCTTCATGGCTGGCCAATTTGAAAACATGGCCAATCCTGACTATCACTACGAGACCACCGGAGCGGAAATCTTCGAGCAGATGGACGGTCACATCGATGCCGTGGTTCTTGGCTGCGGCACCTGCGGAACATTTACCGGAGTGGCTCGTTTCATGAAGGAAAGGAATGCGCGCGTGCACGCGATCGCTGTCGAAACCCAGGGGTCCGTGCTCGGTGGCGGCGAACATGGTCCGCACAAAGTGGAAGGCATCGGTGCTAGCTTCGTTCCCAGGACTTTCGATCGCTCGGTTTGTGATGAAGTGATCATGGTGAATGACGAGGATGCTTTCGCGACCGTAAAATCGCTCGCCGCACGCGAGGGCGTGCTGGCCGGATCCAGCGGCGGCGCTGCCGCCTTTGCCGCTCTGCAGGTCGCGAAAAGATTAAGTTCGGGCAAACGAGTCGTCACCATCATTCCCGATTCTGCCGAACGTTATTTGTCGAAGAAGATTTTCGAAGGCGGCATCTAGAGCCGCGCTTGCCTGCCGGGACTTCGCTGCGGAGGGGCGTCCGACTATAGCCCAGCGCTTCAGCGCCGGGAAAGTGGGAAACGAAAGCGCATCCCGGAGAGACATTGGAAGCTCCCGCGCACGCGACAAATTTGATGCCGAACTCCAAGACACAATGAAAAACGCAAAACCACTCGGTTTCGCCACTCGCGCCATCCACACTGGACAAGAACCTGACCCGCTCACCGGCGCCGTCACCGTTCCGATCTACGCGACATCCACCTACGTGCAGGAGGGAATCGGCGAGCATAAAGGATACGAATACTCCCGCGTCTCCAATCCCACGCGCACGCACCTGGAGACCAATCTGGCCTCGCTGGAGGGAGGAGTCGCCGCCCGTGTCTTTTCCAGCGGGATGGCGGCTATTCACGCGATCGTCAACATGCTCAAATCCGGCGATCACGTCGTCTGCGGCAACGATCTCTACGGAGGCACGCCGCGTCTGTTCAACGAGGTGATGGCCGACTTCGGTCTGGAATTTTCCTATCTCGACACCAGCGAAGCTGACAACGTGGAGCGCGCCATCCGCAAGAACACGCGCATGGTCTATGTCGAGACGCCGACCAATCCGCTGATGCGCCTCAGCGATCTTGCCGCCATCAGCACGATCTGCCGCCGCAAAAACGTGGACCTCGTCGTCGACAACACTTTCATGTCGCCCTACTTCCAGCAACCCCTCGCACTGGGCGCGGATATGGTTGTGCATTCGACGACGAAGTTCTTGAACGGGCACAGCGATGGGTTAGGCGGAGTGGTCGTCTGCGCGAAACCAGAACACGCCGAGAAACTCGCGTTCCTGCAAAAGGCGTCGGGCGGGATTCTCTCGCCTTTCGAATGCTGGCTCGTATTGCGCGGCGTGAAAACACTGGCCGCGCGCATGGAAATCCACGACCGCAGCGGCCGCATGGTCGCCGACTTCCTCGCTCAGCATCGAAAAGTAAGAGCCGTCTTCTATCCCGGCCTGCCAGATCATCCCCAGCACGCGCTGGCGAGGAAGCAGATGTCCGGCTTCGGCTCCATGATTACCTTCGAGACCGGCTCGCTCAAGAATGCCAACAAGATGCTGAAGAAGGTCCGCGTCTGTTCGCTCGGAGAATCCCTCGGCGGGGTCGAGACCCTGATCTCTCATCCCGCCACTATGACCCATGCCGCCCTCGGCGAGAAAGGCCGCAAAGCCATCGGCATCACCGACGGCCTGGTGCGCATCTCGGTGGGCATCGAAGAGGTAAACGACATCCTCGAAGACTTAGATCAAGCCCTCAACGCAATCTAGTTCGTGTAGGGGCGGATGCATTCGTCCGCCCCGCGCGTGCAGCGAGCGTGCCTTGGCCGCTGCCCGTCCTCAACGTCACGGACTAAGGCTCCGCAGACAGCGTGCCCAGAACCGCATCTCTGTTCTCCTGTTAGAATCAAATTGGCATGGTGCTTTCCTTCGTCCACGAACTCTTCGCGGACGTAGAACAACTTCCCGCTGTCACGCGTGCGGCCTCCCACCTGAAGGAGGGCACGGGGCGGATTCGTGTCTCCGGCCTCACCCCTACCGCCAAAGCCTTATTGCTCGTGCTGCTCCGACGCGCCGCCGACCGGCCGCTGATCCTGGTCGTCAGCGATAACCGGGCGATGGAAGACGCGTTGCCCGTCCTCCGCGGATTCTGTGAACTCACCGGCGCTTGCGACCCAGACGATGTCGTCGGACTTCCCGCGCGCGATGTGCTGCCCTTCCAGAATCTTTCCCCGCATCCCGAACTGCAGGAAGAGCGCGCTACCACCCTGTGGAAGATTGCCACCGGCAAAGCTTCGATCGTAGTCGCCCCGATTGCCTCCACTGCCATCCGCGTCCGTTCCCAGGAGTACTACACCGATCTTGCCCGCACCATCCGCCGCGGCGAGTCATTTGATCTCGACAGCCTGCTCGCTCATTTGAACATTGTGGGCTATTCCTCCGCCGACGTCGTCGAGATGCCCGGCCAGTATGCCCTGCGTGGCGGCATCCTCGACGTCTACTCGCCGGAAGCCGAACGCCCGGTGCGCATCGAATTCTTCGGCGACGAAGTCGATTCCATCCGCCGCTTCGATCCCGCTTCGCAGCGTTCTTCCAATCCGATCGATGAAGCCCTGCTGCTCCCTCTCACGGAAACCCCGGTCAGCGATCAACTGCTTGGCGCGATTCACGCTCGTCTCTCCGGCAAGCGCATCACGGGGAATGACCAGGTCGTCGAAGCCGCGGTTCGCTCCGCAGGCGTGACCACGTTCCCAGGTTGGGAGTTTTACGCGCCCATTGCGGGAGCTGACCGCAGCATCTTCGATCTGCTTCCGCGTGCTGCCGTGCTGCTTGATGAACCCGACCTGCTCCGCTCGGAATTCGATCGCTTCTGGACTCGTGTCGAAGAAGCTCACGAGCGCAGCGGAGTCGGCAACCTCGTTCGCCCCCCCGATCTTTATCTGCAACCGGACGAATGGTGGGAAAAAGTTGGCGCGCAGATCGGCGCGGATGTGGAGCATCTCGGAATCGCTCGCCCCGAAGATCCGGATTCCGCCCTCAGCCTGGTGGCGCAACCCGCGCCGCGATTCCATGGCAACGTGCCCTCGATGTTGGAAGAAGTTCAGAAGCTGACCAAAGAAGGCAAGCAGGTGATATTTGCCGTCCCGAATACTGGTGAAGTCGAGCGCTTGGCCGACATCTTCACTGAGTACAACGTCTCGTTCCGCCTGGGAAGCCGCACCCGAGGCGGGGAGAGCTATGCTGACGAGACCAGCTACTTTGCTGGAGAAGTTCTCACCACAACGCTGGCGAAAGCGTATCTCCCCGACGGTGTGGTGCTGCCGGACGCGAATCTCGCCATCTTCGGCTCGCGCGATTTATTCGATGAATCCGATACGGTTGCGACGAGGCCGCAGCGGCAGAAATCCAAAGTCTCCGCTTTCCTCTCTGACTTCCGCGACCTGCAAGTCGGAGACTACGTCGTGCACGTCGAACATGGCATCGGCCAGTATCAAGGGCTGAAGGAAATCAATCAGGGCGACGGCACCGCTGAATTCATGCTACTGGAATATGCCGAGGGCGCACGCCTGTACGTCCCGCTCACGCGCCTCGACCTGATCCAGAAATATCGTTCGTCCGAAGGCGCGAAGCCTGCGCTCAGCCATCTCGGCACGCAAGCGTGGGCCAAAACGAAAGCTCGCGTGCGCAAGGCCATGAAAGATATGGCCGACGAACTCCTTAAGCTCTACGCCGCCCGCAAGATGGCCGAGGGGCACGCGTTTCCTCAGGACAGTGAATTTATCCGCGAGTTCGAAGACGCATTCGAATTCAGCGAAACGGATGATCAGGCACAAGCTATCACGGATGTCATGCGCGACATGGAATCGTCGCAGCCCATGGATCGCCTGCTCTGTGGCGACGTCGGCTACGGGAAGACGGAAGTCGCCATGCGCGCGGCCTTTAAGGCGGTGAGCGACAACAAGCAAGTTGCCGTGCTTGCGCCCACAACGGTCCTCGCTTTCCAGCACTATGAGACCTTCAAACAGCGTTTCGGGCCATTCCCCGTCACCATTGAGATGATCAGCCGTTTCCGCAATCCGAAGCAGCAGAAAGAAATCCTGCAGCGCACGGAAGCCGGCAAGATTGACATCCTGATCGGCACGCATCGCATTTTGTCCAAAGACATCAAATTCGCCGATCTCGGCCTGCTCATCGTCGATGAAGAGCAGCGCTTCGGTGTCCGTCACAAAGAACGCATTAAGCAGATGCGCAAGCAGGTCGACGTGCTCACCATGTCGGCCACACCGATCCCGCGTACGCTGCACATGTCGCTGGTTGGCTTGCGCGACATGAGCGTCATCGAAACTCCGCCAAAGGACCGCATGGCGATTCAGACCGTAGTCGCCAGTTGGGACGACAAACTCATCCAATCGGCCATCGAGCAGGAACTCGAACGTGGCGGCCAGATTTACTTCGTCCACAACCGAGTGGAGAGCATTTGGGAAATTGCCGCCAAGCTGCAGGAGCTGGTTCCCAAGGCGCGCATCATCGTCGGCCACGGGCAGATGTCGGAAGGCGAACTCGAAAAGGTGATGCTGAAATTCATGCATCACGAAGCCGACATTCTGGTGGCGACGACGATTATCGAGAACGGCCTCGACATACCTCTTTGCAACACGATCCTGATCAACCGTGCCGAGCGCCTTGGACTTTCCGAGCTGTATCAATTGCGAGGGCGCGTGGGCCGCTCGAACCGTCGTGCCTACGCCTATTTGCTGATTCCGCGGGAGATGGAATTGACGCCGATCGCACGCCGCCGCCTCGCCGCTTTGAAGGAATTTTCTGACCTCGGCGCGGGATTCAAAATCGCCGCACTCGATCTCGAACTCCGCGGGGCAGGGAATCTGCTCGGCGGAGAGCAGAGTGGTCATATCGAAGCCGTCGGCTTCGAGCTTTATACGCAGATGCTTGACCGCGCCGTCCGCGAGATGAAGGGCGAGGCCGCTCCCGAAGAAGCCGAGATGCAGCTCAATCTTGGCCTTAACATCCGCATCCCCGGTGAATATATCCCCGAGGAAAATCAGCGGCTGCGCATGTACAAGCGCGTCGCGGGAGTGGAAACCGAATCTCAGCTCACAGATGTTGCCTCCGAACTTGAAGACCGTTACGGTCCTCCGCCACAAGCCGTTCGCCACCTGCTCGACTATGCCTCGCTCAAGCTGCTGTGCATGCGTGTAGGGGTAAACGCGATCGAGCGCAAGCGTGATCAGATCACCTTCAAATTCCGCCAGAATGCCGCGGTCGATCCCGAACAACTGGCACGCTTCGTCTCCGCTCAGCGTGGAGCCCAATTCACCCCCGATGGCATGCTGCGCTTCACGCTGAAAGCGACCCTAGCGGACGATGTTCTTCGCGGCCTGCGGACAGTTTTAGAGCAACTGGCAAGCGAAGGCGCGGCATCTGAAGTGGGATCGAATGCGAGCGAACCCAAACCTCACTAACCCTGCAAGCATCGCAAGTTCCCGCACCACCATTTACAATTGTCCGGCCCCGAGTTAACTGAACGACCAACTACGATCGCCATGATGAAAGTCCGCAAAGCCGTTTTTCCCGCCGCTGGCCTGGGCACCCGCTTCCTGCCCGCCACCAAAGCCCAGCCCAAGGAAATGTTGCCAGTGGTCGACAAGCCCATCATTCAATACGGCGTCGAAGAAGCCATGATCTCGGGCTGCGACCAGATCATCATCATCACCGGACGCGGCAAGCAGGCGATCGAAGATCATTTCGACGTCAGCTACGAACTCGAAAAAATGCTGGAAGAACGCGGCAAGATGGACCTGCTGAAGATCGTCCGCTCCATCTCCGACATGATTTATGTCGCGTATGTCCGCCAGAAAGAAGCGCTCGGCCTCGGCCATGCTGTACTCATGGCACGCGAACTCGTCGGCCACGAACCTTTCGCTGTTCTGCTCGCCGACGACGTGATCGACAATCCCGTCCCGGCCCTCAAGCAAATGGCCGACGTTTTCCACGAAAAGCAGTGCTCGGTGATCGCCGCCCAGGTTGTCGAAGGCCGCATGATTTCTTCCTATGGAGTTTTTGATGCCCAGCAAGTGAACGGCTTCAACGGGCGCCTCTTTGAAATCCGCAACATGGTTGAGAAGCCCAAGTACGAAGAAGCCCCCTCGAACCTTGCCATCATCGGCCGCTACATCCTGACGCCCGCCATCTTCGAGTGCCTCGCCAAAACGCAGACCGGTGCCGGAGGCGAACTCCAACTCACCGACGGGATGCGCATGCTGCTCAAGCAGGAAAAAATGTACGCCTACGTCTACGAAGGCCAGCGCTACGACACCGGTGACAAACTAGGGTTTCTGAAGGCCACAGTAGAATTCGCCCTGAAACGCAACGATTTGGGTACACCATTCCGGGAGTATTTGAAAGGCCTGAAACTGTAGTGGGTTGTCATCCTTCGCGAAGCGAAGGATCTCCGGATGGTCGGGAATCTGATTGGTTGCGGGTGCCGCCCCATACAAAAATCGCGTACTTTGCGATTTCAGGGTGAAACTTTTCTCAGATGCCCACTTCCGGCCGGTGTGGCCAGAACTAGGAATTTTGGCGTGGAGGGGAATTAACCTTTACTCTCTTTCAACTTCCTCGATTTCTCTTCCACTCCGCGCGCTAGCTTCTCTTTATGCGCATGAAGCTTCTTCGCGACCGCCTCATCCGCCAAGCCAATCATCTGCGCCGCCAGAATCCCCGCATTGGTCGCGCCGGGTTTTCCAATGGCGACAGTAGCTACCGGAATCCCCGCCGGCATCTGCACGGTAGACAACAGCGAATCCATTCCATTCAACGAAGTCGAAGGAATCGGCACGCCAATCACCGGCAACGTCGTGTGCGCCGCGATTACACCCGCCAGATGCGCCGCCCCGCCGGCCCCCGCGATGATCACCCGAATTCCGCGACCGGCCGCATTTTTCGCGAACTCCGCGGAACGATCCGGCGAACGATGCGCCGAAGTCACATCGATCTCGTACGCGATGCCGAACTCATCCAGGGTCTTGCCCGCTTCGCGCATGATCTCCAAATCCGAATCACTCCCCATCACAATCGAAACCAGTGCCTTGCTCATTGTCCCCTCAGCTTTAATGATTTGCAGAATCTCAGTTCATACGTTGCAAGGAAGTTGATCCTAGGACTTCCCCAGCGCTCTTCCCGCAATATCCTTCCGATAATGTGCGCCCAAAAAAGAAATTCTCCCACAGGCCTCGTAAGCCCGCGCCACAGCCGTTTGCAGCGACGCCGCTCGCGCGGTCACTCCCAGCACCCGCCCGCCGGAAGTGTAATAAGCATCATCGCGACGAGAGGTCCCCGCATGAAATACCTTCACTCCATCCACGGCCGCGGCTTCGTCCAATCCATCAATGCGTTTGCCCACCTCGAACGTCCCCGGATACCCTCCTGACGCCATCACCACGCACACCGACGCATCCGGCGACCACTTGAAATCGCCATCGCTCAACCGTCCCTCGATCGACGCCTCAATCGCCTCCAGCAGATCGCTCTCGAGGCGCATCAGGATCGGCTGCGTCTCCGGATCGCCGAATCGGCAATTGAACTCCAGCACCATCGGTCCGCGCGCCGTCATCATCAGCCCGCAATAGAGCACGCCCTTGAACTCCGCGCCCTCGGCCTTCATCCCGGCTACGACCGGCTGCGCGATATGATGCACCAGCCACTCCCGCATCTGATCGTCAACGATGTCGCGCGTCGAATACGCGCCCATCCCGCCCGTGTTCGGACCAGTATCGCCGTCGCCCACGCGCTTGTGATCCTGCGCTCCCACCAGCGGAGCCACGCGCTCGCCGTCGCTGAAGACGAGGAACGAAAGCTCGTCCCCCTGCAAGCATTCTTCCAGCACCACGCGCGCGCCCGCCTCCCCGAGCAAGCGGCCGCTCAGCATCTCGGCGGCGACGCTCGCCGCCTCTTCCTTGCTCTTCGCGATGACCACGCCCTTGCCCGCCGCCAGACCGTCTGCCTTAACGACCACCGGAGCATGCAAGTGTCCCAGCGCCGATCGCACCTCCTCCACGGAATCGCAGATCGCAAATGGCGCGGTAGGGATGTGATGCCGCTGCAGAAATTCCTTGGCGAAGCTCTTGCTCGATTCGAGCTGCGCGGCCGCCCGCGTCGGACCAAACACAGCCCACCCGCGCCGCATGAATTCGTCCACCACGCCCAGAGTCAGCGGTAATTCCGGACCGACCACGGTGAGATCCGGCTGCAAACGCGCAGCCAATGCCGTCATCGAATCCAGGCTCTTCAGGTCGGCGGGAAGACACTCCGCCTCGTCCGCAATGCCGCCATTGCCGGGCGCGCAAAAAAGCTGCGTGATGCGCAGCGATTGCCGCAACTTCCACACCAGCGCATGCTCGCGCCCACCACTACCCAGTACGAGTACTTTCATAGGCCAGAGAATTCAGGGTAGGGGCAGGGAAGGAATTGTGTCAAACGAGGGTTTCGTGAGCGGCCTTCGATGGCTTCAACACGTAAGTTCCGGACCGATCCCGTTCTATGAGGAGACACTCACCAGCCCCTCAACGGAAGAAAGTCGTACGCGCCGGCTACCCCTTCAGATCTCGGTGCGCGCGGTCGAGAAGGGTACGATTAGTGAATACCTCGGTGTAGCCAAGCCCGAGACACAAAAGCAGAAGGGCGATATCAAACGGTGTTCCACCATGCCGACCCCGGCCACTCTCGGTGTTCCACCAGTCCGGCAACTGCGGATGCACCGTTAGGGCGAGGGTTTGGAGTGCGAAGAGGGCAACGAGAAAACCGAGGTGTCGCCGGAGCAGACGAGAAAACTGGGGCTGGACCGCAGGACAGGTGAACATATAGGGAGCAAGGTCTTTTCCGGTTCGTGTTCCCACACGGGCGAATGTGAAGAATACCGCAAAGACTGTGTAGACGATCGCTGATGCCGCTTGGAATCCATAGGGCCTTTTCATCAGGAGGAAGAATAGCGGCAAGCTGCCAACGGTTAGGCAGAGGAACAGCGTCGCCATCAACACAAAGCGCGCAAGCGAAAAGGACGTGCTCCGGCAGGGGTCAGAGCATGGCCACGGCGACAGATCCGCATCCGGCATTGGCGTAGAGCAGCATAGCAGGAAATTTGGGTACTCAGAATTGCCATATCACTCACGACCCGTCGCGAACCGTCACATCGCACTAGCGCCGACCCCGACCATCAGGCTCACCCGAACATTCATCAATTAACCCTGATTAACCATGCCACCGTATAATCTCCTCAGTGATCACCGTCTCCAAAGAAGATTATCTGAAGTCGATACTCGGAGCCGAGAGCGAAGGCGAGACGGTGATCTCCGCGCGCCTCGCCGATTGGCACCACGTCTCCGCTCCCGCCGTCACCATGGCGCTCCGCCGGCTTAAGAAAGACGGCCTGGTGCACGTCGAAAAAAACGGCGAAGTTCGCCTCACCGCCGCCGGACGCAAGATCGCCCGCAAACTCGCCCTTCGCCATCACCTCATCGAGCGTATGCTCTCGGAGATGTTCGGCATGGAATGGTGGAAGGTACATGACGAAGCCGAGCGCCTCGAACACGCCGTCTCGCCCGACTTCGAATCGAAGCTCCTGGCCAAGCTAGGCTCGGGCGGAGCCTGTCCCCATGGCAATTTGAGTGAGGTCGAAGGCCCTGCCAGCCGCCGCAAGCGCGGCCTCGTTCTGCTCGCGGAAGCCGAACTCGGCCAGCATTACACCGTCAGCGGAATTTATGAACGCGACCGGCGCCTGCTCGAATTTCTCGAAGGCCGCGGGATCCGTCCTGGAGCCAAGCTGCATCTGCTCGAGCGCAACTACGATCAAACCGTTACATTGACCACCTCAGCCGGAACCGTGTCGCTAGGACCCGCTGCCTCCAACCGCGTCTGGCTTTCCCCGATACACGCCAGAAAATAAGAGGTCACACTCCGGAAGGTCCTCCTCCCGGGCAATCTGCTTTGAAGCGGCACGGCTTCTAGCGTGCCGCTCAATGTCCTAGAAAACGAGGCTGCAGCCCGTAAGGGCCTCACTACACAAAAAACAGTTAACTATGGTTTACCCCATCAGGTATACTGAGGCTAATCTGCCGACTGGGGTTCGTTTCCTGATCCCGCAAATTACCAGGCAGAACTACACTGCACGTGGGACTCCTCTCCAAAGTACTGAACGGCCTCACAAACGGCGACGTGGTCGTTACCCACGAGGATATCGACCGCGCTCACGACCGCGAGCGAGTTCTCACCACGCGTACGCAGCGCGGCCTGTGGTCGCGCACCCGCCTGCTCTGGCTGCTCGTCGGCCCCGGAATCCTGGTCATGCTGGGCGAAAACGACGGACCCAGCATGCTCTCCTACGCCGCCACCGGCGCGCGCTTTGGGATCGGATTCTTTCTTCCCTTCGTCGCCCTGACGTTCCTCATGGCCTGCGTCGTTCAAGAAATGACCGTGCGCCTCGGCGCAGCCACACACCGCGGCCACGCCGAATTGATCTTCGATCGCTTCGGACCGTTCTGGGGATGGTTCTCCATGATCGACCTCATGGTCGGCAACTTCCTCACGCTGGTCACGGAATTCATCGCCATTCGCGCCGGGCTCGGCTTCTTCGGAATCCCGCCGTGGATCGCCGTGCTTGCCGCATGGCTGGTTCTCTTCGCGGCGTTAATGGCCCATCGTTACTGGACGTGGGAGCGAGTCACACTTACGGCCGCGATGTTCAACCTGATTTTCGTGCCGGTCGCGTTGTTAAGTCATCCGAATTGGGGACAGATCGGGCATTCGTTCTTCACCTGGAAGCCCCTCCCCGGCGGCATCACGCAAGACACAATTCTGATCCTGCTCGCCGACATCGGAGCTACCGTGACACCGTGGATGCTCTTTTTCCAGCAGAGCGCCATTGCCGACAAAGGCCTCACCACGCATGACATCCGCTTCGGCCGCGTGGATACCGTGCTGGGCGCGGCCTTGGCCGCACTCGCTGCCATAGCCACCATCATCGCCACCGCTCCGCTATTCGCGCACGGCATGTCGGCCGGCAACTTCGAAGCCGCGCAATTCGCACAGGCCCTCGAGCCTTTTGTCGGACACTGGGGATCCACCTTGTTCGCCCTTGGCATGTTCGAAGCCGGCATGGTGGCCGCCGTAACAATCTCCACTTCTTCGGCCTATGCATTCGGCGAAGTAGCGCGCCGGCCTCACAGTTTGAATCTCCCTTTCAGCCAGGGCAAATCTTTTTATCTTGTTCTGATTTTGGAAGCCGCCGCGGCAGCCGCGCTCGTTCTGATCCCCGGCATCCCGCTCGTCTACATCGTGCTCGTGGTGAATGTCATAGCAGTGCTTGCCATGCCGCCGGCGCTGCTTTTCCTTTACATGCTGGTGAACGATCGCGAGTTGATGGGCGAGTTGATCAGCCCGCTCTGGGCGAATGTGCTGGCGCTGGGTGTGGTAGTCGTTTTGATTGCCGCGGGTCTGCTCTTCGGCGTAAGCGTCATTGCACCACACGCACTCGCATTTTTAGGAGGGAAGTAAATGGACCCTCAGACCGACCCCGCGACCGCCGGCGAAATAGTGACTCACGTCCGCCCGGAAGATCTTGCCTCGGTTGTCGCCTCTCTCGAACCCGACCAACTGATCGCCACCAAGGCGAAACACCGCGTCGCCCGCCGCCGCCTCACCGTCACAGAAATGTTTCTGTTCTGGGTGCTCCGAATCTATCTCGTCTTTATGTTCGTGGTCGTGATTTACCAGGCCTGGCAAACGGCGCATTGAGCTTGTCATCCTGAACGAAGCGAAGACCTCTGCAGTTTGCCGGCTTGATTGATGCAGAAAGGTGTGCAGGATTTCGTAACGGAAAGCGCTACTCTTCAGGAATTTCCGAGTGCGTATCCGGCACTCGCAAATCCAAACCCGCTGCAGCCATAATTGCGTTTCCCAGTTCTTCCGCAGAAAACATAACTTGCTCGTCCGAAGCCAAAGGGGCCACGAATCGATATCCGCGTCCCACCACCGTCTGCAGAAACTGAGGCTGTTCCGAATCGTCCGCAAGGGCCATGCGGATTTTGCGAATCGCCGTATTGATGCCCTGTTCGACGTCCACAAAGACGTCTTTCCCCCACAAAACATCGGCGATGTGTTCGCGTGTTACAACCTCGCGCGGGCGCTCCACCAGTAACATCAGTAATTGCAGGGGAAGACCTTCTAGGTGCACCGGTTCTCCGCTACGACGCAGTTGAAAACACCCAAAGTCCAGTTCGAAATCGGCGAATCGAACCTTCTTTTCCGGCATGGACCCCACGTCCTCCCGATTACCGCCATTCTTGCCCTGCTCTCGCCCGCTGTCAAGATGACCATCCCATTCTTCAGATCAATTGATATCGCTTCAGCCCGCCTCCATGGACCTTTCCGCCACTGCGGCGCATGATGCAAACACTTCCGGCCTATACGGAACAAATTCTAGGGGGTGATTCTATGAAACGCGCAGGGATGATGATCGCAGTCGTGCTGATGATGCTTCCAGTCCTGGCTTCGGCCCAGCAACTCGGACCCGCTGACCACGTTATCGCTAAAGTTCCATTCCAGTTCATGCTGGGCAACAAATTGGCTCCGGCCGGAACCTACTTCGTGCGCCCCGCCGCCACCGGCACTTGGGATTTGAACATTCAGAACCCTGCCGCCAAACTGAGCGTTGCGGTTATGACGACGCCTGACGAGAGCCAGGTCAGCCGCGAGGGCTACTCGCTGATTTTCCACAAATATGGAGACCACTACTTCCTGACTGGAATCGGCCTTCAGGGGAACCAAGTCGAAAAACTGCGTGAGAGCAAGGCGGAAGCCGAACTACGTGCTAAGGGTAGTGCGCCGTCGACAGAAACGATTGCGGCTTTGAGGTAAGCATCACCTGCCTCGTCGGAACGAAAGGGTTGGGAAGCGAGATCTCCTGGCCCTTTCGTTTTTTGCCTGCCAAAATCTCCCACCTCGGACGGAACGTAGCCGCGAAGCAACACAATCATCCGGGCCAACCGTGTTCAGCAAAGCCGGAGCGGCGCACGCCAAGTAGTCAGCATACCGGAGGGACGGCCGATCAACGGCGCAGGAAACCTTCTGACTGATCCCTTCGGTATACCTTCGTCTCGGTGATCCCCTTGCGCGCTTCGCGTTTTGCCTCTCTCTTACTAATTCTCCCCAAAACGCATTAAACTGATAGGTTGCAGATCCCGCCGCGGAACCCCAGCGCGCGCAGTTTATCGTTCCAGGAAAGGCCATCATGTCTGTGAATAGCTTCAACTCCCGCTCCACGCTTACGGTTGGCAAGAAAGACTATGAAATCTACCGCCTCGATGCGCTCGACACGCATGGAATCTCCACCAAACACCTGCCCTTCTCGATGCGCATCCTGCTCGAGAATCTTCTGCGCAACGAAGATGGCCGTAACGTAAGGAAAGAAGAAATTCGCGCACTCGCCGCCTGGAACAGAAATTCAAAGCCGGACAGAGAAATCGCCTTCACCCCCAGCCGCGTCCTGCTGCAAGACTTCACAGGTGTTCCATGTGTGGTCGATCTCGCCGCCATGCGCGATGCCATGAAACAGCTCGGCGGCGACCCCGCCCTGATTAATCCTTTGCAGCCGGTAGAGTTGGTAATCGATCACTCGGTGCAAGTGGACGAATTCGGCACGACCAACGCCTTCGAGATGAACGCGCTGCTCGAATTCCAGCGCAACAAAGAACGTTACTCCTTCCTCCGTTGGGGACAAACCGGCTTCCGCAATCTAGCGATAGTCCCGCCCGACACGGGCATAGTCCATCAAGTGAATCTGGAGTATCTGGCCCGAGTAGTCTTTGTCCACGAGTCCACCGGCAAGCGCACTGCCTATCCGGACACGCTGGTCGGCACCGACTCACACACGACGATGATCAACGGGCTCGGAGTGCTGGGTTGGGGTGTGGGTGGCATTGAAGCCGAGGCGGCGATGCTAGGGCAGCCGGTCTCGATGCTCATCCCTCTAGTCGTGGGCGTGAAGCTTACTGGTCGGCTGCGCGAAGGCGCGACGGCTACCGATCTGGTGCTCACCATCACCGAGATGCTGCGTAAGCACGGCGTCGTGGGAAAATTCGTGGAGTACTTCGGCCCCGGCTTGCGCGATCTTCCCCTCGCCGATCGCGCCACTATCGCCAATATGAGCCCGGAATATGGTGCGACTTGTGGGATTTTTCCGATCGATAAGGAAACGTTGCGGTATTTGCAACTCACCGGGAGAAAGCCGGAGCAGATTGCCCTGGTCGAGGCTTATGCGCGCGAGCAAGGACTGTTTCATGAGGAGAAGACTCCGGAGGCGGAGTACTCCGAGTTGCTGACGCTCGATCTTGGTTCGGTCGAGCCGAGTCTGGCGGGGCCGAAGCGTCCGCAGGATCGTGTGGTGCTGTCGCAGGCGAGCGAGTCGTTCAACAAGGCTTTGCCTTCGTTGATCAAACCCAAGGACGCGAAGACTGCCACACCAGCCATCAATAACAAAACAACGAAGGAGCATTGGGAACTGGAGGGCGGAAGCCCGGCGGCGATCGGAGTCGAAGACCCCAACGTGCACGAGCATGTGCCCGTGTCGGTGAAAAGTTCGCTGAAGCACGGGAGCGTAGTGATCGCTGCGATCACTTCGTGCACGAACACCTCGAATCCTTCGGTGTTGATCGGCGCAGGATTGCTTGCAAAAAAAGCAGTCGAAAAAGGGTTGACGGTTCCGCTTTGGGTGAAGACTTCACTTGCGCCGGGATCGAAAGTTGTTCGCGACTATCTCGACAAGTCTGGATTGATGGCGTATCTCGAGAAATTGAAATTTCATCTTGTGGGATACGGCTGTACGACCTGCATCGGAAATTCCGGGCCGTTACCGACGGAAGTGTCACAGGCAATCGAGGACAATAATCTTGTGGTGGCTTCGGTGCTTTCCGGCAATCGCAACTTCGAAGGGCGCATCAACTCGGAGGTGCGCGCGAATTATCTGATGTCGCCGCCGCTCGTGGTGGCGTTTGCGCTGGCCGGCCGCATCGACACTGATCTGCGCAAAGATCCGCTGGGAAAGGGCAAAGACGGGCAGCCGGTGTATCTCTCCGACATTTGGCCGACGTCGCGCGAAATTGAAGAGACAATTCAGCAGTCGATTTCCTCCGACATGTTTGCTAACTCGTACGCCGAAGTGTTCCAGGGCGACGAGCGCTGGCGCGGCCTCTCGGTGCCGAAGGGCGAGACGTACGCCTGGGAAAGCGATTCGACCTACATCCGCCGCGCTCCATATTTCGACGACATGGATCTGAAGCCTTCCGCGGTGCAGGAGATCAAGAAGGCTCGCGTGCTCGCGGTGCTCGGCGATAGCGTCACAACCGACCACATTTCTCCGGCGGGCTCGATCAAGAAAGACAGCCCGGCGGGAAAATATCTGCAAGAGCATGGCGTGAAGCCCGCGGATTTCAACTCCTACGGCTCGCGCCGTGGCAATCATGAAGTGATGGTCCGGGGCACGTTCGCCAATGTGCGGTTGCGCAACAAACTGGTTCAGACCGAAGGCGGATTCACGCGCCATCTGCCGACGAACACCGAGATGTCGATCTTTGATGCCAGCGAAAAATATCGCGCGGATGGTACGCCGCTGATCATTCTCGCGGGCAAAGAGTACGGCTCGGGATCGTCGCGCGACTGGGCTGCGAAGGGCCCTGCGCTGCTGGGTGTGCGTGCCGTGATTGCCGAAAGCTACGAACGCATTCATCGATCGAACCTTGTGGGCATGGGCATCCTTCCGCTGCAGTTTGCGGCGGGTCAGAACACGGAGTCGCTCAAGCTCACCGGAGAAGAAGTTTTCGAGATCATCGGCGTCCGCGACGTGGTCGAACACTTTGCCGCCGGACGCACGGTGAAAGTCCGGGCCAAAACCAAAGGTCAGCCGGATAAGGAATTCGACACCGTCGTCCGCATCGACACGCCACAGGAAGCGCTGTACTACGCCAACGGCGGCATTCTGCAGTACGTGCTACGGCAGTTGCTGGCGAGCAAGCCGCAGGCGGTGGGAGCGTAGCTGCATTCCATCCCACGTCCTCGACGATCACGGTGCGGCTTTCGTCCGTATGCTCTAATGAGTCAGTGAAGTGGCTGAACATTGTCAACCGCGAAGTGATCGAGTGTACGCGCTGTCCGCGGCTGGTGGCCTATCGCCAGCAGGTCGCCCGCGAGAAGCGCCGCGCCTATCGCGATTGGGACTATTGGGGCAAACCGGTCCCTGGATTTGGCGACCCGCACGCCCGCGTGCTGATCATGGGACTCGCTCCCGGCGCCCATGGTTCCAACCGCACTGGTCGTCCGTTCACCGGTGATGCCAGCGGCAACTTCATGTATCCAGTGCTGTATGAAACAGGATTCGCCAACCAGCCCACGGCCACCGACCGCAACGACGGATTGAAGCTTACCGATCTTTACATCACTGCCGCGGTGCGCTGTGCGCCTCCGGACAACAAGCCGCTGCCACAGGAACTGGCCGAGTGCTCGTACTTTCTCGACCGTGAGATGGAAGGATTGAAAGATGTAAAGGTGGTGGTCGCGCTGGGGAAGATCGGATTCGATGCCTATCTGAATTACCTGAAGCGCCGCGGGATGTTGAAAACTCGCCAGCCGTATCTTTTTAAGCACGGCGCCAGCTATCACATGCCCGACGGCAAGATACTGCTCGCGTCCTACCATCCGTCAAACCAGAACACGCAGACCGGCAAGCTCACGCGCCAGATGTTTGTGAAAATTTTCGAGCAAGCCGCTAAGCTGGCCCAAGCCTAGCTCATCAAAATTGGGTACCTTCTGCCTCGCCGAGGCTGCGAGACATGGGGTCCTGTGCCACGTCACCTCAATTTGGTCAGCGTCACCTCGAGATTGGCAGAACGCCGCTAAGGACTGCGCGTGCAAGACCGTGAACGTTGCTGGTAAGTGGCTGGTGGTTTGTTTGCGGATGCCGAGCATACTAATGACGAACCTTCATGAATCCCGAAACACTACTCAGGGACCTCAAACTCCTACAAAGACCGGCTCGGGTTGCAGCCGCACGCCCCAAATTTCTTCTACTCGTTGCTGAATCTGTTCTTCCAGCGAAAGGATGTCGGCTGCGGTTGCTCCGCCCCGATTGATCAGTGCCAGCGCGTGCTTGCTGGAAATTCCGACTGGGCCGGAGCCGTATCCGCGGCTGAAGCCGGAATGTTCGACCAGCCACGCCGCTGACACTTTCTTGTTCTTCTCCAGTGCGGGATAGCTGGGAAGAGAAAATCCGCGCGACGTTGCACGCTGGCGGAGTTCTTCATGCTGCGCCTCGGAGAGAACTGGATTTTTGAAAAACGATCCGGCGCTCCGGCAATCGGGATCGCCGGGAACGATCAGCATCCCTTTCAACGCGCGAATATGCCGCACCGCTTCACGCGTTTCCGCCAGATTCGGAAGGGTTTCACGTCCTGCGAAGTGGCGCTTGAGATCGGTATATTCCAGATAGGGTGGTCCGCCGGGTTCAAGGGCATAAGTGACGCGCAGGATGATGAAGCGATCCCACCCGGCCGTATTGAAAATGCTCGATCGGTACGAAAACCCGCAGGCTTCGTTGCATAACCCGCGCACCTGGCCGTCTTTGCGATCGACCACTTCCACGGAGTCAATGGTTTCGGCGACCTCCTGACCGTAAGCGCCGACATTTTGCACCGGAGTGCCGCCGACACTCCCGGGAATGCCGCTCAGGCATTCGACTCCGGCGCACTGCGCCGCGACCGCGCGAGAAACAAAGCGGTCCCAGTTTTCTCCGGCGCCGACGTCGAAGAGGGCCCGACCGCCTTCGAGCGCAGGGCGACGTTCGATTCCTTCTATTGCAATTTTCAGGACGAGGCCGGGCCAGCCTGCGTCGCTGATAACAAGATTGCTTCCTCCGCCCAGGATGAAGAGATCGAGCTCTCTCCTGCGAGCGAATTCGATGGCTTCTTGCACGTCCGCGCGCGACTTCGCTTCGACAAAGAATCGCGCCGGCCCGCCAATCTGTAACGTGGTCAGCGGAGCCAGCGGAACATTTTCCTGGAGCAGCATGCGCCTTCAATATACAGCCGCTGCGACTGAAGGGTGATCGGCACTGTTGAAATGACACTGCTGAACTTATCAACGACCTCGCTTTGATCGGGTAGTGCGTCTGCCAGCGGCTTTTGCGTTCGACAGGTTCTTCTTTAGCGGTTTGGCCTGAGCCGGCTCACTTTCCAGCAGCACGACCGCATGTGCGATCGCAGTGTTGCTCGTACCGAGTCCCTCGGGAGTTTTTGCCTTAACTCCGATGCAGTCGGCGTCTACTTGCAACAGATCTGCTACCCGCCCGCGAATGGCTTCCGCATGCGGACCGATTCTGGGAGCGGCAAGAATCAAGCTTGCATCCATGTTGGCGACCCGGTATCCGGCGCTGCGCACGCGCTTCAGCGCTTCACCGAGGAAGATGACAGAATCGGCGCCCTTCCAGTTGGGATCCGAAGGCGGGAAAAGCGCTCCAATGTCGGGTCCTGCAATCGCTCCCAGCAGCGCGTCGGTGATCGCGTGCAGCAAAACGTCGCCGTCGGAGTGTCCGCCGAGGCCCTTGTCGTGGGGCAGCATGACTCCACCAATTTTCAGCGGAACGCCAGAAAAGAACTCGTGCGAGTCAAATCCATATCCGATGCGCATCTTTGGTCGTCGGTCGTTAATTGTTGGCATCTTGGGTAAGGTCCCTACTTGTTTAAATAGAACTCTGCGAGCTCAAGGTCGGAGGGAGTGGTGATTTTGATGTTTCGCGGCGAGCCCATGACGACGGCTACTTCATGGCCCGATCGTTCCGCGAGCGACGCCTCGTCGGTGCCCATGAATCCATCGGCAGCGGCCTCGTCGAAGATCTTCTTGATCACGCTATAGCGGAAGCCTTGTGGAGTTTGCGCCAGCACGACCGCTGCCCGGGGGATTGTCGCTTTGATGATGGCTCCTTCGGCGGTGCGCTCGACTTGCTTCACGGTGTCGACGGCTGGCATTCCCGCGATTGCTGCGCCGTATTTGGTGGCTGCGTCGATGACTTCGCGAATGATTTCTGTCGTGACGAAGGGACGGACAGCATCGTGCACGAGCACCATATCATCGGCATCCGCTTTCAGGGCGCTCAACGCGTTCTGCACGGATTGTTGACGGTGCTCGCCGCCGACTACCAGGCTGATGTTCTTGTCCTTTAAATCCTGGTTCTGCCTCAGGCGTTCGCGGAAGCCCTGCATCTCGTTTTCCCGAAGCGCGATGAAGATCTCGCTGACCTCATCGACGTTGGTGAATTTCCTCAATGTATGAATGAGGATGGGAGTGCCTGCCAATTCCGTGAACTGCTTGGATGGGGGCGATCTCTTCGTATCTTTGCCCGACTTTATCGGGGCGCTCGGGACTGGTGCCATGCGCGTTCCGAGCCCTGCAGCGGGAATGATCACGACAACCTTCATAGCGGGTTGTAAGTATACGAGCGGGAAAGCGGGAAGTTCAAATCGGCGTTACTGATTGTCGCCTCGGAAACGATCGGGAAAGCGGAACTGTCGGTAGAGATAAGTACGCTCGCTTCGCTTGCGGGGCGGACGAATGCGTCCGCCCATACACAAGTCATCTCCACCGATGGAGTTCTCCTGCTGAATTAAGCTAGAGTCTTCGCGACTACGTCGAACACCTTAGCCCCGAGTTACTCGTATCAAGAAAAAATTGCCTGACTTTTAGTCTGCTAAGTCTTGCGGAAGAGCCGTCATCATGCCAAGGTTGCTGATCTGAAGATGTTATCTGATGCCGGTGCCCGCTACGCGTGGCATTTGAGTTGCAGTTTCCCATAGCGAATGGGGAAACGCAATCCAGACCGTCTTTGGACTGAAATCATCGCAAGGTCGGTGACTGCCGCATGCGCCATTGCGTTTTTCGCGGCCATGGTGGCCTCAATTGGCGCCGGGATCGCCGGTGAGCCGGCATTCGCTCAAGCCGATTCAGCACCGCAACAATTCGAAGGAATGCTCACCTGCTCGCGTTGCGGAGCCAAACACTCGGCGGCGTTTGGAAGAAATGCGTCAGATTGTGTTCGGGCCTGTGCTCGATTGGGAGCCGCGTTTGCGCTCATAAGCGGCGATACGGTTTATCAGCTTGAAGGGGACCCAACCGTTCTGAAACGGCTCGCCGCCCGGCGAGTTCAAGTCGTGGGCATGGTTCAGGGGACCACGATACGCGTGTCTTCCGTAAAAGCAGAGTAGACCTGGCGCGCAGGCACACTACGAGTACTCGTAATGTGCCCTTGAGCTTGCGTTATGGCCCTGGCTTGGTTTCTACCGGTGTGCCAATGACAGGTGCAGCGGGGGCATTGACGGGAACCGCCACCGATGCTGTATTCGCGGGTACAGCACCAGATGGGCGCGCGTAACCTGCGCGCTCGTCCCACTTGCCAAATATCATCTTCCCGGCAGTGGTTTGCAGCACCGAAGTGACCGAGACATCGATCGTTTTGCCGATCATCTTCCGTGCATTGTCGACCACGACCATGGTGCCGTCATCCAGGTAGGCAACACCCTGGTTGTATTCTTTGCCTTCCTTAAGGATGAAGACGCGCATGGTCTCGCCCGGCAGCACGATAGGCTTCAGCGAGTTGGCGAGTTCATTGATGTTCAGCACCTCAACTCCCTGCAACTGTGCCACTTTATTCAGATTGAAGTCGTTGGTGATGATCTTGCCCTCGTACACCTTGGCCAGTTCGATCAACTTGAGATCGACCTCGCGGACGGCGGGGAAGTCATCTTCCACGATCTGAATCTGCAGGTTGGCAACTTTCTGCAGGCGCTGCAGAATGTCGAGGCCACGGCGTCCGCGATTGCGTTTGAGCGAGTCGGCGGAGTCGGCCACAAGTTGCAGCTCGCGCAAGACGAATTGCGGCGTTACGATGATGCCATCGAGAAAGCCGGTTTCGGCGATGTCGGCGATACGGCCATCGATGATGACGCTCGTATCCAGAATTTTGTAGCTTTTCTTGGACTGCTTTTCGCCCCCGAAGATGCCGCCCAGGGCGGCCAGGTTGAGCAGGTCGCCCTTATTGGCGCCGACGATCAGGCCGACGTACGCCATCAGCAGCATGACCAGGATCTGCAGGAAGCTCTGCGTGTGACCCTCAGGAATGCTGTTGCGAATCACCAACGCAAAAAGATAAGCGCCACAGATGCCGAGGGTGCTGCCGATGGCAGCGCCGATCAGCCGTTTGAGACTGACGGTGCGCAGCTTCCATTCGAAAAGAACGATAGCGGCACCGATCAGCGCTCCGACACCCGCGTCATAAACCGTAGGAAGATTGAAAGGCTTAATGACAGAGCAGGTGGCGGCTACTGCGATAACGAAAAGAAGACGTACCAGAATGATATCCACGGTAACCTCCCCGCGGATGCAACATGCAGCATGGCCACACTCTCGGCACGATGCACCCCGCCGCGTCCTCGCCGCCCCAGGCGAGAATCGGCCTTTCGCATGTGAAGGGCGCTCAGGAATCAGGGGAATGAATATGCGCCCTCTCCCGGTCTAGAGGGGCATGGCCGGGAACTGAGTAACCTAATCCACCAAAGTATATACCCGGGCAAGGGGTGCGGCCAGCGCTGTGTCACTTGGCATACTAATGGGAGTAAGGGCTACACTTTGTCCTATGAAAGCGCTTGTGCTGACCCAGCTCTCTGGTCCCGATGCCCTGAAAATTCAAGACGTCTCTGATCCGGCGACGAAGCCGGGACAATTGGTTGCGAGAGTGCGCGCGGGAGGGCTGAACTTCGCAGACGTGATGACGACCAAGGGAGGCTACCCGGGAATGCCGGCGCCTCCGATTGTTGTAGGACGGGAGTTCGCCGGGGTCGAAGAGAGCACTGGGCGTCGCGTGATGGGCTATGCGCAGTGGGGTGCCTTCGCCGAGAAGGTGGCGGCCTACAACAGCATGATTTGGGGCATTCCTGGCGGCTGGAGCGATGAGCAGGCAGCCGCATTTCCGGTGAATTACTTTACCGCGTATCTGGGATACTGGCAGGCCCGGATGACGGAGCCGGCGGCGAGTGGCCAGACGCATCGCGTCCTCATTCATGCGGTGGCCGGCGGAGTGGGAACCGCTGCAGTTCAGGTGGGAAAGCTTCTAGGCGTGGAAATGTATGGGACGTCGTCATCGGAAGAGAAGCTGGCTATGGTGAAACGGCTTGGGCTGCAACATGGCATCAATTACAAGCAGCATGATTACGAAGAGGTCGTGAAGAATCTGACGCACGGCGAAGGTGTGGATGCTGTTTTCGAGATGCTCGGCGGCGAACATACCGCCAAAAGTCTGCGTTGCCTCCGGGATTTCGGCAAAGTGATTCAGTACGGCACGGCGACCGGCAAGCAGCCGCAATTGGATGTACGGGCGCTCTATGCGAAATCAGCCAGCGTACAGGGATTGTGGCTGACGTATCTCTCGCAGAAGCGAGAAATTATGGAACCGGCGTGGCAGCGGCTTTCGCAGTGGGCGGAGCAGGGGAAACTGGTCCCGCAAATCGGGTGCTCATTCCCGCTGGAGCGAGCGGTTGAGGCGTACAAGTTGTTGGAAGCAGGCAAGAATTACGGTAAAGTTGTGCTGAAACTGGTGTCTTGAGGCGATCCTTTTTGATGAGCAACGGCAAAAGAAAGGCAGTCACCATCTACGAAAAACCTACTTGAAGCACCTGCCGTCAGGTCAAGCGTGTCTTGACTGAGCATGACGTGGAATTCGAGAGCGTCAATTACATCACGCATCCTTTGTCGGTCGGCGAGTTGAAGGAGCTGTTGCAGCGCGCCGGGCTGGCCCCACAAGACGTGATGCGCACGAAAGAGCCTGGCTATCGTGAGTTCGTGGCCGGAAAAATCTCAGCGATGAAAAACTCCTGCAGATCATGGCCGCTCATCCGGAACTGTTACAGCGTAGTCCGCGGGGAGAAAGGCGTGCTGGCCAGACCGGTCGAGAATCTGGCAAAGCTTGGCATTCATTAAGATCGCCGACAGGTCGCGAACCTCAAGCCCTCCGTCATCCGAGTTCTTCGTTCTCGAAGACCCACTCTTCGCTCACTAAAAAATTGGCCACTGAGCACATGCAGATGGCGATGCCGTGGGCCACGAGATAATTCATGTGCCCCTGTCCTACCATGACTTTCATGAGGGCAACATTGCCGAGGATGGAGACTGCTCCATTGGTAAGATGGAAGCGGACCAACCGGTTCATGGAGCGGCGCAAGGAGGGCAATGCGCATCGGTCCGCCCAGGTGAAGCGCTCATGCCAGACGAAGTTGTGCAAAACCGCAGCCTCTACGGCGAGTGCAGTCGCAACCAGGTAATGCAATTGGAGCAAACTCGTCAGCAGAAAGAGCGCGCTGAATTGCACCACGACTCCAATGGCGCCCACGAGGTTGAACTTCCACCACCGAACAAGTTTTCCCCGGTTTTCATTCATCCCTGAATCCTTTCTTCGCGATAGAGTCTGATCGTGTTCTGCAGCGTGAACGCCACCAGCATGGCCGACATCCCGAAAATCGCAATCACTCCGCCAACGTCGAACAGCCGATACTGTTCCCCAAACAGGTGAACGATGGGTTTCCAGAGCAGGGCCAGATTGCCAACGGTCAGCAGCATGCGAATTTCGGTGGGTCCAAAGCGCCAGAACGAGAGGCGGAATTCGCCCAGGGTGTGCGTGGCAAGGTAGGACTGGATCGAGAGCGCGAGAAAGCCCAGCAGCAAGCCCATCGCGATCCACGGATGCATATAGCCGGAGAGCGCGAGTCCACCCATGAGTGCGATCGCGCCGAACGTGTCGACCATGTGGTCCACATAGAATCCGTAACGGGGACGCTGTTGATCGCGTACACGCGCCAGCGTGCCATCGAGTGAGTCGCCCAGCCAGTTCAGAGCGAGGCAGAGAATACATCCCAGGAGTACGTATTGGTTTCTGGCCGAGAGGGCATAGCACACTCCTGCCCCGATCTGCGCGGCCAAACCGAGCAAGGTGAGGTGGTCAGGGGTGATTCGTTGCGGGGTGCGAGAAGCGATCCAGACAAGCATTTTCCGCTCGCCTGTGGCGACGAAGCTCTCCTGAATCCGTCGAGCGGAGGAAATGGGATAGCTTTTGCCGGAAGGAAGTTCCGTCTCAAGAGGGTAAGGCAAGAATTTCAGAGCGTGCACTTCCATGGATTCTCCTGTCAATGTTCTCGAACGCACACAATTTCGCTCAGCATTCGCCGAGTCGCAATGCACGGCCGCTCACTTCAGCATCAAAGAAAAATAACCCAGCAACCAATTGAAAACACTTGCTTTAGAGGTAAAGATAAGAGAATTGTGGGCTCGATTTCGCGATCGCGCAAAGGGACGATTACCTACATACGATCCCGTACATCTAACGTTTGTTGAGAGGTGTGAAACATCTTCGCTAGGGCGGCTGACGACCGCCATGAAAGGAAGGAAAGTTATGCGTCAATTTCGTTTTGCGGTTGTGGCGACAGTGGTGGTGTTGCTGGGTTGCGGCCTCGTTTGGGCGCAGGGCCAGCAAGCAAACGGTGAAGGAGTTCCCGCGCATCTGGTGGTTACGGTGGAACCGCATAAGGGAAACACCGTGCCTGAGATCAACAGCAATGAGGTCATGGTCTACGAGGGGCATGATCGGGACAAGGTTGTCGAGTGGGTCCCAGCGCAAGGGGATCGTGCCGCGCTGCAACTGTTCTTTCTCATTGATGACGGCTCCAGCATGAATGTCGGAACGCAGTTGGAGGAGATCCGACAGTTTATTAATCAGCAGCCGCCAACCACGCTTATTGGTGTGGCGTACATGCAGAATGGGATCGCAAGGATTGAGCAGAATCTGACCAACGATCACGCCCAGGCAGCCAAAGCGCTCCGGCTTCCGCTAGGCAATCCCGGAGTCAATTCCAGCCCGTACTTTTCTTTGAGTGATCTTGTGAAGCGATGGCCGGCAACGAACGCTAGGCGAGTCGTTTTTATGGTCACCGACGGAATTGATCGGTATTACGGCATCGGTGACTTGCAAGACCCCTACTTGCAAGCAGCCATCGACGACGCATTGAAAGCCCAAGTTATGGTTTCGGCCGTCTACAATCCGGATGTGGGCCACTTTGGTCACAGCTATTGGGAGAGTTACTGGGGCCAACTTTATCTCTCCGATCTTGCGGACGAAACCGGAGGAGAAGCCTACTATATCGGATTCACCGGTCCGCCGGTTTCGTTTGCGCCCTACCTCGATCAAATGGCGAACCGCCTGTCGCACCAGTATCTGCTGACCTTCCTGGCCAAGCGCCCGAAGAAAGCAGGATGGGCGCGGGTCAGGCTGGGTAGCGAAGTCCCGAATGTGGACTTGATTTCGGCAAAGAGGGTATGGGTGACACCGTAAGTATTCGATTGTGAAAATCCCCACTCTTCCACAAGTTCACGGCAGGCTTTCTTGCAATACCGTCAGGAGTTGGGCGACAGTCCGACGAGAAGGTATGCGAAACTTTGAAACGTGAACGACAGACAGTCCACGCGGGAGTGGAACGCGACGGCCTATCATCGGCTCTCCGGCCCACAGGTGAGTTGGGGCAAGAGGGTGCTGGGACGGCTGCGCCTGCGCGGGAATGAACTCGTGCTGGACGCCGGCTGCGGCACCGGGCGGCTTACTGTTGAGCTGTTAGAAGCTTTGCCCGAGGGTCGCGTGGTCGGAGTTGACCTGTCGGAAAACATGCTGCGGTCCGCGCGCGAGCACTTGGCTGGATCTGCTGCTCGCGTGAGACTGTTAGCGTGTGATCTGTCCCATTTGCCTTTTGAGTCTTGCTTCGATGGGATCGTCAGCACGGCCGCCTTCCATTGGGTGCTTGATCATGATCGGCTCTTTGACGGGCTTTGCCGCGCTCTTCTACCCGGTGGATGGTTGGAGGCCCAGTGCGGCGGAGGCCCGAATATAGCCCGCCTTCGCAAGCGAGCGAACGCTCTGGCTGCACAGCCACTCTTCGCGCCATACTTCGTGGGATTTTGCGAACCTTGGTTGTTTCAAGATAGGGAAGAAGCGGCGCAAGCCTTGCTCCGCGCCGGATTCGTGGATGTCGAAACCTCCGTTGAACCTGCGCTTACAGTACTTGATGGCCCTGAGCAGTATTCCGAGTTTGTCCGGAACATCATTTTGCATCGGCACCTGGAAAGACTCCCCCGCCAGGGCGAGCGTGAGGAGTTTATCGCGACTCTGACGGAGCAAGCCGCCGCCGACAATCCGGCTTATTCGCTGGATTACTGGAGGTTGAATCTGCGAGGACGAAGACCCTCAAACGCCTAACCGAGAAGGACACGACGGTACATGAAGGACAATCATTGTGTAATCTTCTTGCGCCTTAGTGTCCTGTGTGGTTTATGCCTTTAATGAGTCGTCCATCCATTTCAGATACTGCTCGCTGCCATCCTCCATCGCCAGGACGACGCATTCGGGCAGTTCATAGGAATGCAGGACCGTGATCGCCTCACGAACGCGAGCGACATGATCGGCATTGGTTTTGATCAGCAGCAACCACTCGGATTGGGATTCGATCTTATCTTTCCAGCGGTAAATGGATGTGATCTTTGGAACTATATTTACGCACGCAGCCACGTGCCTTTCGATCATGTGGTGGGCGATTTTTTCGGCTTCTTCCTGGGAGCCGCAAGTAGTCAGGATGATTCGTTTGTCAGTCATATAAAATCAGCCTTCTCCGAGGATGACCTCAGGGGCTAAAAGCTCACTGTTAAAGTGGGCCGAATCGCAGTGCTGAAGCGCTGCACCACCCACATAAGACTTGGGCTAAAGACAGCGCGGTACGGTTACCAGCTTACATCCACGCGAGGTTTGGAATGCCAGTGCAAATCAAGTTCGGCACGTCGGGATGGCGCGCCGTGATGGCCGAAGAGTTCACGTTCGCAAATGTCCGGCGCGCAGTGGTCGGCATTGCACGCTATGTCGCCTCACAGAAGCCCCAAGGGGGGAGGGTGATTGTGGGGCGCGATCCACGATTCTTGGGTGAAACATTCTGCACCCTGGCGGCTGACATTCTGAGCGCGCACGGGATCACTCCCCTGGTGGTTGCCGAGCCAGCGCCTACTCCGGCGTTCGCTTATGCCGTCGCGCAGATCGAAGCCGATGGCGTCATCAACTTTACCGCATCTCATAATCCTCCGGAATACAACGGGATCAAGTTCTCCACGCCGGATGGCTGCCCGGCGCTCCCCGAGGTCACAAAGAAAATCGAATCCGAGATTGCGGCTGGGGAGAGCGGAGGTGCCGTGTCGAGCGCATCCACTGTGGCCGCGAAGAAAGACGCGCTGGATCCCAAGCCGGCATATCTGAAGCGGCTCGGTGAGATGGTGGATCTGGCCGCAATCCGCAAAGCCAATCTGCACGTGGCGTTCGACCCCATGTGGGGCGCGGCCCGTGGGTACTCCGACGAATTGCTGCGCAGCGTCGGAGTGCAGGTTGCCACAGTACACGATTACCGCGACGTGCTCTTCGGGGGCCATGCGCCCGAACCGGACGATCATCTTCTCGAAGACTTGCGGAAAAAGATGCGCGAGACCGGCGCACAGATTGGCATTGCCACTGACGGCGATGCCGATCGTTTCGGCATCGTCGACGCGAATGGCGCGTTCCTGCAACCGAATTACATCATCGCGCTGCTGTTCGACTACCTGGTGGAGAGCCGCGGCTGGAAGAATGGTGTCGCGAAATCCGTGGCCACTACCAACCTGATCAACGCCCTCGCGCAGCATTACGCCATCGAACTGCATGAGACTCCCGTTGGCTTCAAATATATCGGCGAGCTGATCATGCAGGATAAGATCGCGATCGGTGGGGAAGAGAGTGCTGGGCTGTCCATCCGCCATCACGTTCCAGAGAAAGACGGCCTGCTCGCCGGACTGCTCTGCTGTGAGGCGGTGGCCAAACGGGGCCAATCGTTGGGCGAACAACTTAAGGTAATCAGTAACAAAGTTGGTTCCTACTTCCCGAAGCGGGAGAACTTCCGATTGACGCCCGAGGTGAAAGAGAAGTTCACTGAAAAGTTGCGCCAGGATCCGCGGGACTTTTGCGGGCACCCGGTCGATCGGGCAGTGCGCACCGACGGATTGAAGCTGATTTTCAGCGACGGTTCGTGGGTGTGTTATCGGCTATCCGGGACGGAACCCGTAGTGCGCGTCTATACCGAGGCGCGCAGCGAGCGCGGACTGGAGAAGTTGAGCACGGCGGCCAAGCACTGGATTTTCGAGTAGCACATTGAGACCTACTCCCAGAATTCGAAGATTCCCAAGTCCCGAAGACGGCTTGCGCGCCATGGTCGAACGCGCGCCGCAGGCAGAGGCGTTGGCAGCCTCTTGGATCGGGCGCGTACGACCATTCGCCATCGAGATCCATCGTTTGTGGCGGCGAATCGCCACCATCGCGGTTGCCGTATTGACGATATCGCTGTTCGTCCACGTAATGTTCGGTGCGAACGGAATGGTCGTCTACAAGAAGAAGCGCGCTGAATACGAATCGCTGCGCATGCAGATCGACAAGGTACAGAAGGAAAACGAAGCCTACACTCAGCAGATCCAAGGGTTGAAGAGCGACGAGAAAGCCATCGAAAAAGAGGCGCGCGAGCAGTTGGGATATGCCAAGCCCGGAGAATATGTGTATGTCGCGCCGAAACCTACGCCGGTAACTCCTCCTGCTGCGAATCGCACGACAAGACGATAGGTTCAGGAGTCGATTGACTGCTGATCACTGACCACTGACCAGCAGCTACTGCCCTTCAGGTGACAATCTCCCCTGCATCCCTGTGCTATATTTCTTCAGCCTCATCTCACCACATAGCGCTCAAGTCGAAAATTTGCTGGACGCAGTGTGGGTTTTTTGCGGTGTGGGGCCGCAAATCCAAAATTGAAAAGGAGAAGAACCGGCCATGAGGAAAGTGCTGCTGATTTTGCTCGCGGTATGTTTCGTGCTTGCCCTGACGGCGATGGCTTTTGATGACATGGGAAAGAGCGGCACCGTCAAGGGATGGGTCGTGGACGATAAGTGCGGCGCCAAGGGCGCCAGCGCCAAAGCGGAGGCCTGCACCAAAAAGTGTCTGGCTGCCGGAGCCAAGATGGTTGTAGTCACCGATGGCGACTCCAAGATCTACCAGGTGGAAAATCCGGATGCGCTGAAGGGACATGAGGGGCATCACGTGGCCGTGACCGGCACGATGAGTGGAGACTCCATCAAAGTGGAAAATGTGAAGATGCTTTGAGGGAGATTTAAGAAAACGAGGGCGGCCTGAAGGCCGCCCCTTTTTATTTTCGGGAATAACAGAAACCCGGAGTGCGACCGTGAATTGTCATCCTAAGGCCTTCCGCTCTTTGGCCGAAGGACCTATGCAATTGCGAGCAGCGCCGCCGCTGCATAGAACTTTCGGGGCAAAATCACCGGACAGGATGACAACGAGCTGGGATCAAGCTCAACGCACGACGCCTTCGAGCGGGGAACTGGCGGTTGCGTAGAGCTTTTTCGGCATGCGGCCGGCGATGTAGGCTCGTCGGCCTCCCAGAACTGCGTGTTTCATGGCTTCGGCCATCAGCACCGGGTCTTGGGCGTTCGCAATGCCGGTATTCATGAGCACGGCGTCGGCGCCAAGTTCCATCGCGATTGCGGCATCGGAAGCCGTTCCCACGCCAGCATCAACGATCAGCGGCACGCCGATAATCATCTCGCGCAGGATGCGGATGTGGGCTTCATTCTGAATGCCCATTCCGCTGCCGATCGGCGCGCCGAGAGGCATGACTGCGGCTGCGCCGGCGTCGACCAGGCGCTTGGCGAACACGATATCGTCTGACGTGTACGGCAGTACCGTAAAGCCTTCGTTCACCAGCGTGCGCGTGGCTTCGAGCGTCGCCTGCACATCGGGATATAAAGTTGCCTGATCGCCAATCACTTCCAGCTTGACCCAATCCGACAAGCCGACTTCGCGGCCAAGACGCGCCGCACGGATCGCCTCCTCGGCCGTGTAGCAGCCCGCGGTATTGGGGAGCAGGAAGTATTTCTTGGGGTCGATGTAGTCGAGCAGCGATTCCTTGCTGCGATCGAGATTCACGCGGCGCACAGCGACGGTCACCATCTCGGCACCGCTCGATTCCAGCGCCCGCGCAGTTTCCTGGAAGGACTTGTATTTTCCCGTGCCGACGATCAGTCGGGAGCGGAAGGAGCGTCCAGCAATGATCAATGAGTCCGACATGGGAATATTGTAAGGTTTCGACCACTCTAGTGCGAATTGGAGAGGTACTGATCGAAAAAGTCGCGTTTCGAGGGCTAGTCTGCGGCGAGCTTCGGGAGTCTGAAGCGTGTGGTAATCGTCCACCTTGACGAACGATACCGGCACCTTCGCCTCTTTTAGTTTGTCGTAGAGTTCCTGTGCTTGCGCGATGGGCACATTCGCATCCTTCGTGCCATGAAAGATGAGGAAAGGCGCTGACTTCTTCGAAACGTGAAATACGGGAGAGGCATCGCGCCATACTTCAGGGCTTTTCGAAAAAGTGGCCCCGAGGAAACTTGTCAGGAATGCATCGCCATCGGGATCATGATTTGTAGTGAACTCGGTGGGTCCGCTGAAATCGACCACGGCTTGGACCCTGCTGGAATATTTCGACAGCGCCGGGTCGGAATTGTCGCGTGTATCTTCCATTCCGAGCAGGCAGGCAAGTTGCGCGCCGGCGGAATGGCCCCAGGCTCCAATGCGTTCTCGATCTACGTCGTATTTGTCAGCATTGGCGCGAATCCAGCGCACGGCGCGCTGCACATCATCGAGCTGCGCGGGCCAGCGATTCGTTGCCGGAGCCTGGAACAGACGGTAGTCCGCCGCAAACGCCACGAATCCCGAGCGCGCCAGGAATTCGCCCATGCCACGCATGGTGCTTTTGTCATAGCTGGTCCATCCGCCGCCATGCAGGAGCAGGACTGCGGGACGCGGTCCATTGTCGCGACTGACGGGCTCATAAATATCGAGATGAAGCTCGGAGCCGCTCACGTTCGCGTACAGAACATTATCGTGAACATTGGTCGTGTCCCCGGGTGCAGGAACCAATCCCGGTTTTTGCGACGTTGCCGCCAGCGCAATACTGAGGACGAATTCGACAGCCAGGATTGAAATGAGTGCGGTGAATCGTGTCATTCCCGAAGTTTACGCTTGCGTGTGTGCTTCTGTGAGCATCTGTGTCCACCGCAGATGAGTTTAGAGGATCGCCGCGGCCTCGGCTTGTGCATAAAGCTCCTCGATCTGGCTGCGGTAGCGATCTTCCACAACCCGGCGGCGCAGCTTGAGCGTTGGCGTGAGGATGCCGCTCTCGGGGGAAAATTCCTCGGGTACCAGGATCACTCGCTTTAGTTTTTCGAAGCGGGCCAGATTCTGGTTCACTTCTTCCACCGCCGATTCATAAAGCGCTTGCACCTTGGGGTGGGCGACGAGTTCTGACCTTGAGGAGAATGAGAAATCCTGCTCGCGCGCCCAGGGTTCCAGGCGAGCGAAGTTCGGCGAGATGATCACGGCGGCGAATTTCCTCTTGTCCCCGATAATGGCGGGAACGCCCACGAATGGATTCAGCTTGAGAGCATTCTCAATGGGCTGCGGCGCGATGAATTTTCCACCGGAAGTCTTGATCAGGTCTTTTTTGCGGTCGGTGACCGAGAGATATCCATCAGCGTCGATCTGCCCGATGTCGCCGGTTTTGAACCAGCCGTTTTCAAAGGCAACTGTGGTTTCTTGCTGACGATTCCAATATCCCTTGAACACCGATGGGCCGCGCACCAGAATTTCCCCATCCTCAGCGATGCGAACTTCGATGTTGGGCAGAGTCTTGCCTACCGTCCCGATGCGGTGGTTCGTGGGAGTGTTCACCGCGATCACCGGTGAAGTTTCGGTCAGGCCATAGCCTTCGTGAATCCGAATGCCCACGGTCGCATACCATTCAGCCAGTTCGCGCCCTAGCGGCGCCCCGCCGGAAATGAACAGGCGGACGCGCCCACCCATGCCTTCGCGGATCTTCGAAAAGACCAGTTTGTCGGCGAGCTTCCAACTTCTGGAGTTGGGCGTTTTCCCGGCGAGAGTCTCGGGCTTATTTCTTTGGCCGATCCTGAGGGCCCAGTTGAAGATCGCACGCTTGGGAAAACCTTGCGCCTTCTGCACGGCTTGTCCATAGATCTTTTCGTAGACACGCGGTACCGCGACGAAAAATGTCGGCCGTGCTTCCTGCAAGGAGGCGGGCAGCCGGTCCATGAACGAGCAATAGGCCAGGGTGACACCATGGTAGATCAGAGAGAAATCCACGTGGCGCGCGGTGATGTGGCACAGCGGCAGAAACGACACGCTGAGATCACCAGTCCCCATCTCAAATCCTGCGAGAGAACAGGAGATGTTGGAGGCGATGTTGCCATGGGTGAGCATGGCGCCCTTCGAGGTGCCGGTCGTGCCGGAGGTGTAAACGATGGTTGCCAGATCGTCGGGCGCGATCGCCCGAGCGCGCGATTCCAGTTCCGCGCCCAGAATGTCGTGGCTGGGATTTTCAGCGTTCGAGATGATCTGTTCGAAAGTTGTGCACTTGCGCGCGTAGGGTGTGAGATCGCCGGTGAACACCAGCGGATCCATGACAATGATGTTCTCGATCTGCGTCTGCGGCAGGATCGAAAGAACTTTATGTAATTGATGGTCCGATGAGAGGAAGATCGCGCGGCAGCCGGAGTCGCTAAGCGCGAACGCAGATTGTTCCGCAGTGAGTGTCGTATAGAGCGGAACTGTGACCGCTCCGAGCAACAGGCTGGCCATATCGGCCATGGGCCACTCAGGCCGATTTTCGCTGAGCAATCCGATGCGGTCGCCGCGGCGGATTCCGAAACCCTCGAGCGCGTGGGCAATGCGCGAAACTCGACGGCCGAATTCGTGCGAGGAAATCGGCAGCCACTTCCCAGCCTGGTGATAAAGAAGCATCTGGTCGAGATTGCGGTCTACTGCGGCGAAGAAGATATCGTTCAGCGTGGAGAGACTCATGGCGTCTTAGGCAGGGCGGGGTTAGCACTTCTGCCGGATTCTGAACAAAACTGTACTGTTTTTGTGGCCTGCGGAGCAACGTGAAAGCGTGGTAACTCTTACTTTCGAGTTTACCGCCAAGCCCCTGAACGATATTCTAGATCTATCCGTGGAGGGGTTCTTAATGATGAAACGACATTCTTGCGCCTGTGGCGCGACGTTGCTGGCGATTTTGCTTGCGACTTGTGGCCTCTCGATGGCGCAGAAGAAGGAGAGTCCGACCATGCCGAAAGTGGGCGATGTGGCCCCGGATTTCACGCTGAAATACATCGACTCAAGCGGCGATGAGAAGTCTGTCAAGTTGAGCGATTATCGAGGAAAGCAAAATGTGGTGCTGGCGTTCTACATTTTTGCGTTTACCGGCGGTTGAACGCAGCAGATGAAAAACTTCCAGGCGAATCTGAAGACCCTGGAAGCAGCCGACACCCAGGTCCTGGGTGTGAGCATGGATAGTCCTTTCGCTAATAAAGCATTTGCCGACCAGATTGGCGTCACCTTCCCCTTGCTGAGCGACTGGGGCGGCAAAGTCACTCACGAATACGGAATCTATAAAGACGAGTATCAGGCGCCGCGGCGCGTCAATTTCCTGATCGGAAAAGACGGCAAGATTTTGGAAGAACAGGTCGATAAGGATGCGATCGATCCGAAGAAAATTGTCGATGCGTGTGCACGTCCGAAAATGAAGGGCTGATAAATACTCCACTACTCCGTCATCCTGAGCCGCGCTGTCTGCGGCGAAGGACCTATGCAGTTCGCGGGGCAGGACCAACGCTCCCAGCCAATTACACAGGTTGCTTCGCTTCGCTCAGGATGACACTTTCTGTCTTCTCCCAAGTATCCACAGTCCAAGCACTTCCCATTCGCCGGAAACTAAAAAGTCTCTGTCGTGTTTACACAGCCGTAGGTAAGATTACGCTACCCATGACAGTTTGCAGGGGCGTGTATGAAAACCATGAGATTTTCCGCGATAGTGCTTCTTCTTGCAGCATTTTCTTTCACCTTTCAACTCACTGCGCGCGCGCAGGACGACGACGAGGACCAGCAACAGCAACAGGATCCCCCGGGACGCGTGGCGCGGTTGGACTATTCGCAGGGATCGGTTTCGTTCCGTCCGGCTGGCGAAGACGATTGGGTCACGGCAGTTCCCAATCGGCCGATCGTGAGTGGCGATGACTTGTGGGCGGACACCGATTCGCGCGCAGAAGTTCATGTGGGATCGGCGGCGATCCGGTTGGGCGCTCAGACCGGCATTACCTTTCTCGCTCTGGATGACACAGCCACACAGATTCGGCTCGCACAGGGATCGTTGATCGTGCGCGTGCGTCACGTCGATGATGATGACAACTACGAGATCGACACGCCAAATCTCGCCTTCACTCTGCTCCAACCCGGCGAGTACCGCGTCGATGTGAGCGCGGATGGGAACCAGACCATCACCACCGTGTGGCACGGGCGCGGGCGTGTTACCGGCGGTGGATTCACCTACAGCGTGATTGCCGGGCAAGCGGCGAGCTTCAACGGCAACCAGGATCATCTCGACTACGATCTGCAACAGGTTCCGGATCGCGATGACTTTGACGGTTGGGCGTTTGAACGCGACGATCGCGAAGACCGGGCGGACTCGGCCAACTATGTTTCGCGCGAGATGACCGGATATGAAGATCTCGACGAGTATGGGGATTGGAGTTATGTGCCAGGCTACGGACCTTGCTGGCGGCCGCGGGCTGTTGTCATGGGATGGGCTCCGTATCGTTTTGGCCATTGGGTCTATGTAGGGCCGTGGGGGTGGACTTGGGTAGAAGACGAGCCTTGGGGATTCGCGCCATTTCACTATGGCCGCTGGGCGTATGTGAACAGTGGATGGTTCTGGGTGCCGGGACCAGTGGTGGTGCGCCCGGTGTGGGCGCCGGCGCTGGTCGGCTTCGTGGGTGGGGGACCGGGATTCCACTTCGCCGCGGGCGCTGGCGTGGGATGGTTCCCACTGGCTCCGGGAGAGGTCTACGTTCCCGCGTATCACGTGAGCCGCGCATACGTGAACAATGTGAACATTACGAACACGACGGTGAATGTCACCAAGGTCACGAACGTGTACAACACGGTCATCATCAACAAGAGCACGACGATTAACAACGTCACCTATGTGAACCAGCATGTCACGAATGGCGTCACGGTGGTTTCGCATGATGCATTTGTGAATGCTCGGCCAGTGGCCACGAACATGATGAAGGTCGAACCGCGGGAGCTTGCGGCAGCTCCGGTCAGCCGCGTGGTTGCGGCTGAGCCGGTAAGGAGCAGCGTGGAGGGTGCGGGACATCCCGTCTCCGTGCGGCCGCCAGCGACCGCGCTGAGCCGGCAGGTGGTTGCGGTGCGGACGCCGCCTGCTCCGCCGCGGTCGATCGAGCAGCGCCAGGCCGAAACGGGTGGGCATCTAAATCAGCAAGCGCTGGTGCGGCCAGCGGGCCCGGCGCGCCCTGCTCCTCAGGGAGGAAATCAGCAGCAGGGTTTCCGCTCATCCGGAGAGCCGAACACAACCAACCAACCTGGGAATAGTCAGGTGCACGTGATGACAAATGGGCAGCCGCATACGTACGAGGCGCAGGGCAATTCGCAGCCAGAAGCGCGCCCAGCAGAACAAAATGCGCAACCGCAGGAGAATCGGAATCCGGGGAATCAGGGCTTCCGTCCTCCACAGCAGCCGTCGCGGCCGGCTGCACAACCAAGTCATCCCCTGGTGCGGCCCACGCCTCCGGTGCAGGAGCGTAGCCCGCAGCAGGAACAACAGCAAGCGGAGAAATTCAACCATTGGCAGCAGTCGCGGCCGAGTTCGCCTCCGCCGCAGCAGCATCAACAGCAATCGCGGCCTCAACCCTCTCACCAGGACTCGGGCAAGAAACATTAGATTTGCAGTGGGCCGCGTCCGGATTCTCCGGGTTCCGGCCTGACGCGATTCGGTTTGGTGTGATAGGTTCGCAGAAGCGCTTGCGGACCTGACAATCAGTGAAGCGTGCGCCGGAAGCAGGGAACTGCTTCCGGCTGACTTTTTGTGGAAGTTGCCTTGCACGATCGAGTAACAAGCCGACCAAAGCTCGAATTCAAGCGTCCGACCGCTAACTGGATGGACGCGCTCTGGTTAGTCTTTCTCCTTGTCCTCGCCTTGCTGCCGCCGCGGGCCGAGTACCACAAACAGCTCATCCTGCTCGCTTTTGGAGTGGTTCAGATCGCGGAGAATTGGCTGGTCGCGCAGGTGCCGCGCCGGGGACCGGCTTATGTGGTCCTGATGAAAATCGGTCTTGCGACGCTATTGATCGATCACACCAGCTACCTTGGTGAGCCTAGCATTAACAGCAGCTACTGGCCGATCTACTTTCTTCCCGTAGTTACCGCCGCAGAATACTTCGGGCCCTTGGGTACGCTGTTTTGGACTACATTCGGATCTGCCGCGTACTGCTCTTACCTCTATCCAGCGGTGCAGGAATACGAAGTCACCGGCGAGGATTACGAGATCCTGGCGATCCGCATTCTGTTTTTCTTCCTCGCCGCAATTGTGGTCAATCGCTATGTGGTGGAGAGCCGGAAGCAGACGCAGCGCTACCAGGAAACCGCCGAGACTCTGGCGGAGACCAACCGACGGCTGGAGCAGGCGCAGGCGGAGGCGAGGCGTTCGGAGCGGCTGGCGGCGTTGGGGCAGCTGTCCGCGGGGTTGGCGCACGAAATCCGCAACCCCCTCGGGGTGATCAAGGGTTCAGCCGAGATGCTGACGCAGAAGCTGGGGCAATCGAATCCGCTGGCCACCGAACTTGCGGGATACATCTCCAGTGAGACCAACCGCCTGAGCGCTCTGGTGACACGCTTCCTGGATTTTGCGCGGCCGCTGCACGCCGATCTTGCCCCGCAGGATGTAACCACCATCCTCGATCGCGCCCTGACCGACGTCGCCAGTTTGTGGAAGGGAGAGCCGGTCAGAGTGGAAAAACAATATGACCGCGACTTGCCTGCTGTTGTGCTGGACGAAGGCTTGTGCGAGCAGGCGTTCGTCAACATCGTGCAGAACGCCTATGACGCCATGAGCGCGAAGGGCGGCGTGTTGCGGGTCAGGGTGGCGGCGTCAAGCGGCCATCCGGGTGTCGAAGTGCGTATCGAGGACTCCGGGCCGGGAATTCCCGCGGAACTCCGCGAGCAGATTTTCAATCCATTTGTCACGACCAAGAAAACCGGCGTTGGGCTGGGGCTCTCGATCGTCTCGAAGATTATGGATGGCCACCACGGATTTATCCGGGTGGAAGACGCGGGTGGAGGCCAGGGAAGCGGCGCGCGATTTCTCATGTTCTTTCCGGGGGCAAGTGAAAGTGAAGCAAGGGCGCAGGCGGCTCACGTAGTGATTTCGTGAGATTGGCAATTCGCTTCTGCGACCCTGAAAAGTTTTGGTACTCGAATTTAGCAACGGATGATTGGAAGCATGCCAGCCATTCTGATTGTTGAAGACGAAGCGAAGATGCGCCGCCTGCTCGAGTTGAATCTTGGCGAGGAGGGCTTCACCACGTTCTCGGCCGAAGACGCGGAGACTGGATTGAAACTACTCCGCGAGAACTCCATAGATCTGGTGCTCACTGACCTCAAATTGCCAGGCATGGACGGGCTGGAATTTCTGCAAGCGGTGAAGCGGCAGAACGCCGCGCTTCCTGTGGTGGTGATGACCGCGTTCGGTTCAGTGGAAACGGCCGTAGAAGCCATGAAGGCTGGCGCCAGCGATTACGTGCTGAAACCGTTCTCGCTCGCGGAAATGCGGCTGGTGATTCGTAAAGAGCTCGACGTCCACAATCTGCGGGAGGAGAACCGGTCGCTCCGCGAGGCGCTGGGAAAAAAGTATTCGCATCCCAACATTGTTGCGCGCAGCGCGAAAATGCAGGAGGTGCTGGCTACCGTCGAGCGCATCGCGCCTACTAATTCCACTGTGCTGCTCGGTGGCGAGAGCGGCGTTGGAAAAGACCTGATCGCGCGGGCCATTCACGAAAAATCGAAGCGGGTAAGAGGGCCGTTCTTGAAAATCAACAGCACCGCGATTCCAGAGAATCTTCTCGAGAGCGAACTGTTCGGTTACGAGAAAGGCGCATTTACCGGCGCCGCGGCGAGCAAGCCGGGGAAATTTGAATTGGCGGACAAGGGCACGTTGTTTCTGGACGAGATTGGCGATGTTCCTCCGGCCACACAGGTGAAATTGCTCCGTGTTCTTCAGGAGCGCGAATTCGAGCGGCTGGGTGGAACCAAGACCATCAAAGTCGATGTTCGGCTCGTTGCCGCTACTAATCGCGATCTGCGTGCTGCGCTGGAAGAAGGCACATTTCGCGAGGATCTTTATTATCGGCTCAATGTCGTTCCCATCGATATCGCGCCGTTGCGGGAGCGCAAAGAAGATATCCCGGATCTGGTGAATTTGTTTATCACGCGTTTTTGCGGAGACTCGGGCAAGACCATCGAAGGCATCACCCCGCAGGCCATGCAGATTCTGGTCAACTACCACTGGCCCGGGAATGTCCGCGAATTGCAGAACATCGTGGAGCGAGGATGCGCGCTGGCAAAGGGTAGTGTGCTTCGGCCCGACGACATTCATCTCGATACCCGTCCGGCGAAGGTGGGCAATGGCGGCGGATTTCTTCCCGACGGAATGACGCTGGAACAATGGGAAGATGAGATGGTGCAGGAGGCCTTGCGCCGTGCCAACGGAAACAAGAGCCAGGCGGCGCGGCTGTTGGGACTCTCGCGAAATGCGCTGCGCTACCGGCTGTCAAAGATCGGGATCGCAGATGAGGAGAAGGAACCGGATGCGTAGCGATTGAAATATGCTGACGGTGTTTGAAGGCATTGTCCGCCGGCTACAACTGAGCCCCGACTGGCTATCGGGGCTTTCGTATTTTCGGGGACTTGCGCGGGCTCATATAATGCTTCTGCTTGTTCAGGAGCCTTGTGAAAAATCGTTTTTTTAAAGTCCTTGCCCTTCTCGCGCTGCTCACGACTCCCACTCTCATTTTGCCGGCAAACGCCCAGGAGAATCAGAAGACATTCAAGACCGTCGTCTATATTCCAGTCCGGGTCACGTTGCGAATGAAAGACCGGCAATGGCTGGAATCCTCATGGGCAACGATTCGCAGCCAACTGCATGTCGACAAGGTGTACCTGGAAACCTACCGCAGCCGGGTGCTGGCCGATGAAGCGCTCGTTGCGGATGTAAAGAAGTTCTTCCTCGATCAGGGGGTTGAGGTCTCAGGCGCGATCTGCTTTTCCGATGCAGACAACGGCCAATTCGTTTCGTTCACCTACACCAAGCCGGAGGATCGTGATTACGTGAAGCATGTCTCGGAGATGACCGCAAAGTTGTTCGACGAAATCATCCTCGACGATTTCTACTTTGCGAATACGAAGAAGCCGTCCGACATCGCCGCGAAGGGCAACCAGACCTGGTCCGACTTTCGGCTCAAGACCATGGACGAAGTTTCCCGGGACCTGGTGGTAGGCGCCGCCAAGGCGGTGAACCCGAAGGTGAAGATCATCATTAAGTATCCGAACTGGTACGAGCACTTTCAGGGGAATGGCTACGATTTGGCGGAGCAGCCCAAAATATTCGACGAGATCTATACCGGAACGGAGACGCGCGATCCAGTCGCGACCGATCAGAATCTGCAGCAGTACGAAAGCTACGGGATCATGCGCTACTTCGACGAAGTCGCGCCGGGCCGCAACGGTGGTGGCTGGGTGGATACCTACGGGATCAAGTACGTCGACCGCTACTCCGAGCAACTCTGGTTGACCGTTTTCGGCAAAGCTCGCGAAATGACGCTGTTTAATTACGCGCTGCTGCTGCAAGATGCGACTCCGGGTGAACGTCCGTGGGCGAACGCCGACACGAATGTGCACTGGGAAAAAATTTCCTCGCGTGCCCAAGGAAAGCCGATTTTCGCCGGCGTTGCCGGGGATGCGCTCGATCAGATCAAACCCTTCGTGGGAAAGCTGGGGAATCCGGTCGGAATTGCCAGCTACCGTCCACCGCACGCCGTAGGGGAAGATTTTCTGCATAATTTTCTGGGGATGATCGGTATTCCGATCGAGCTGTATCCAACTTTTCCGTCGAACTCCGATGTGGTCTTGCTGACCAAGGGGGCGGCGTTCGATTCGAACCTCGTCAGCGAGATCAAGCAGCAACTCGAGGCGGGCAAGACGGTGATCATGACCTCGGGGCTATGGCATGCGCTCGAAGGGGAAGGCGCGGAGGATCTCGACGAGATTCGCTATACCGATCACAAGGTTGCAGTCACGAGCTTCATCGGTGCGTTTGGGTCCGGTGCAGGTAGAGAGCTTGGCAAAGCTGCCGCGCCGATTCTTATTCCAGAATTGCGCTTTCTTACGAACGACGCTTGGCCCGTTGTACGCGGCATCGCCGATGACAACGGCTTCCCCGTGCTGCTGATGAATCAGTATGCCCAGGGGAAGTTGTACGTGCTGACTATCCCGGAGAATTTCACGGACCTCTACCTGATGCCCGAGCCCACGCTGAACGCGATTCGCAGCTACGTGCTGGGAAATTTTCCAGAGCGAATCGAAGCGCCCGCAAAGGTCAGCATTTTTGCGTACGACAATGGAACCTTTATCGTCGAATCGTTTCGTGATGAGCCTTCGGATGTGACGGTGCTGGCAACCAACGCATCGTCGCTGAGCGATCTGGTAAGTGGGCAGAAACTCAGTGGGAGCGCACATAAACCGCGCCATCCGGCAGAGCCGGCGAGCACGGCGTTCTCGATCAGGGTCGCGCCCCACAGCTACCGCGCATTTCAGGCCAACCGATGACACGGCGCGCTTCATTCCTGTGGAGGTTCTTGCAGCACGGACGCTGCCTGAATTCCCTCCGCCACTTCGGGGATGATCCCGATCCGCACGTAAATCGGGTGCACGAGTTTTCTCAGGCCTGGCAACTCTGACGCGAACAGGGCAGCGCCGCAAATGCAAATGGCGCCTCCGATCATCAGGGTGTGCGGAGCGCCGATTTTGGCGGCAACTGCTCCCGCAATGAGGCTGCCGAAAGGCGCGACTCCCTGAAACGCGATCGTGTAGAAGCTCATCACGCGCCCCCGTTTCGTGTTCTCGACGATAGTTTGCAGAATGGTGTTGCTGGAGGCCATCTGCTGCATGAAGCAGTAGCCGGTTACGACCAGCAATGTCATCGAAAGCCAGAATGAATGCGAGGCCGAAAAGGCCATTAATCCGGCTCCGAATCCCGCGGCGGTGATGGGAATGAGGCGGCCGAGCCCAAGCACGGTCCGCCGCGCGGCAAGTGCAATCGCCCCAACCAGTGCCCCGACCCCGACCGCAGCCATCAGGAAACCCAAGGTATGAGCGCCGCCATGCAGGATCTTTCCCGCGAAGATCGGCATCAGCGTCGTGTAAGGCATACCCACCAGGCTGATCAGCGCCAGCAGCAATAGAATCGACCAGATCGGGCGAAAGCCGCGGATGTAATCCCATCCCTCACGCAGGTCCGCAAGCACGCTCTCCTTTTTGCGTCTTTCGGCATGGGGCACAACGATCATGGCGAGCAACGATGCGATCACTGCCATGTAGCTGAAACCATCGATCAGGAAGCAGTAGCCCTCGCCTACGGCGGCGATAATCAGCCCGGCGACGGATGGGCCAATCAGCCGCGCAGCGTTAACCAGCGACGAATTCAAAGCGATCGCATTGCCAAGATCTTCGGGTTCTTCCACCATCTCGATCACAAAGGCTTGGCGTGCCGGCATATCGAAGGCGTTCACCGCGCCTTGAAACAGGTTCAGTACGATGATTTCGGGAACCGTGATAACGTGCGCCAGAGCCAGCGTCGCCAGTGCGAACGATTCCAGCATGGAGAGAATCTGCGTCACCACCAGCACCCGATGCCGATTCAAGCGGTCAACCCACACCCCGGCGAACGGGCCGAGAAAGAGAATCGGAATCTGGCTGGCGAAGCTGACAAGCCCTAGCAGAAACGCGGAGGACGTCAGGCGATACACCAGCCAGCCCGTCGCGACGCGAGTCATCCACGTCCCGATCAGGGAAATACCCTGTCCACCGAAGAAAAGCCGGTAATTACGGTGGCGCAGTGCGCGGAGCACGAGCCGCCAGTTTGTTTTTCCTGATTGCTGCCGCTCTGCCATTCCCGTCCGGAGTTTCCCTTGGATGTGCGAGTTTCGATGATACACAGCCCCCAAACGGCTGAGATCGAGCCAGGCTCCGAGACAACCAGAGGTGGCTGAAAACCACCACCTTTGGCTGCAGTCGGCCAAAACGACGGAAATGAATCACGTTGTGGGGTGCGGGCCAATGGAATCTACCTGAAAACAGGATACTTACAAAATGGCTTCATTTACGGGTTTGGCACGGCATTTGCCTTTCTTTTAGGCATGGCAATGTCCAAAGCATGGCATTCAGGTGGCAGGCCGAAGGCAACGGGGTGGCTTATGAAATCTCGAGTCTTATCAAGCTCCGCGGTACTTACGCTGGCTCTGGCGACTTCTTTTTCCCTAAGCGCTCTGGCGCAGACCGCGGACCCAGGACCTGGCCCTAGCGAGCAGCCCGACGCTCCCATGGAAGTTGGCCAGCAACAGCCCACCGATCCGCAGAGCGGCAATCAGAGTTCCGATATTCCTCCCGATGGTCAAGGTTCCGATGCGCAGCCTCAGGAAGCGCAGCCCGGCGGACCGAGTGGCGAAGCTCCCGCCGCGACGGATATGGGAGTGGCGCGCATCAGCATGATTCATGGCGATGTCTCGACGCAGCGCGGCGATTCCGGCGACTGGTCCGCCGCCACGCTGAATCAGCCCGTCATGACCGGCGACAAAGTTTCAACCGGCGATGGCGGACGCGCTGAATTGCAGCTTGATTTTGCCAACATCTTCCGGCTTGGTCCCAATTCCAAGGCGAACATCGCGAACCTGACAAAGCAAAACATCCAGATTCAACTGGCCCAGGGCATCGCGAACTACACGGTTTCCAAAGACAGCCAGGCGGAGCCTGAAATTGATACACCGAACGTCTCGTTACATCCGGCCCATCATGACGGCGTATTCCGCATCGAAGTTCGGCCCGATGGCGACACCATCATCATCGTGCGCAAAGGTCAGGCGCAAATCTCCACGCCGCAGGGCAGCACCGAAGTGAACAGCGGCGAGATGGCGACGGTTCGCGGCGACACCAACAGCGCGCAATACAAAATTTCCAGTGCTCCCGACCCGGATGATTGGGATCGCTGGAACGCCGATCGTGACCACATGATCGAGAACGCCCAGGCTTGGCGCCACACCAATCGTTATTACACCGGCTCACAGGATCTGGATGCGTACGGTCAGTGGCAGAACGTTCCGGATTACGGCGACGTCTGGGTTCCGAACGAGCCTGAGGGCTGGGCTCCGTATCGCGATGGCAATTGGGTTTACGAGCCGTACTACGGGTGGACCTGGGTCGGCTACGAGCCGTGGGGATGGGCTCCCTATCACTACGGCCGTTGGTTCTGGTACGGCAACTCGTGGGCGTGGTGGCCGGGTCCGGTTTGGGGTGGGTACCGTCCGTTCTGGGCGCCGGCGTATGTTTCCTTCTGGGGATGGGGCGGGGGCTTCGGCTTTGGTGTCGGTTTTGGCTGGGGCGGCTGGGGCGGCTTTGGCTGGCTGCCGATTGGACCCTGCGACTGGTTCCATCCGTGGTGGGGTGGATATCGCGGACGTTTCGGCTGGGTTGGACATGGATGGTATGGCGGACATTGGGGTGGATTCGGTCCGCTACATGGCGGAACACGGTTCTCGAACATCACGAACATCCACAACACCCACATCTATAACGGAATGTCGACCGTGGGTGCGGGACGATTTGGCGCAGGCCGGGTGAGTGCGATGCCCGTGACGCGGCAGCAACTTAACGGCGCGCACATGATGGCTGGCAATCTTCCGGTCGTGCCTACGCACGCGAGCCTGTCGGCTAGCGGCCGGGCGGCAGCGCCTTCGACCATTCGCAACGGCGGCTCGGAACGCTTCTTCGGATCGGTGCATAACAACATGGCGCGGCCGGCGTCGTTCCAGCAGCAGACGGCCAGCTTGCGACAGAGTATGCAGGCCAGCCACGTCGGCGCGGTTCCGGCGGGTGGACGCATGGGTGCGAGTTCATTTGCGGCGCGCAGCAATACGAACTTCGGTGCGGCGAAGCCTTCGGCAGGATCGTCCGCGAATCGCGGGATGAGCAATCCTGGAAACTCAGGATTAGCGAATCGAGGCGGTATGCAGAGCGGAAGCCGTCCGTTCACGCCTCCCAACAGCAGTAACTCGCATTCGGTTGGCGGATCAAACGCTTCAAGTATTGAGCGTGGTGCGAATTCTTCGAGAATGTCTACGCCGCAAAATAACGGTGGATTCCGCCCGTTTACTCCGCCTCCCAACAGCAGTGCTGCTCGCGTTGGTTCAGCGGCTGGAAATAGCGGCTACTGGAATCGCACCTCACCCAGCAGTTCGATTGGATCGCGCGGTTATGGCGCTGGTAACTACGGAAATTACGGTCGTGGTTCGGCTTCACGTCCGCAGTTGAATATGCGGCAGCCAATCGTGCGCAGCCCCTCTTATGGTGGATACTCCCGCCCTGGCTATGGAGGGGCATACGGTGGTTACGGACGCAGCGCATCGCCGAGCTACAGCGGTCCACGAGGCGGTTACGGGGGTGGGCGTAGCGCCGCTCCGAGTGCTCCCCGCGGCGGCGGAGGACGCTCGTACGGTGGTGGCGGCGGACATTTCGGTGGCGGAGGTGGTGGTCACTTCGGTGGCGGTGGCGGCGGCCATTCCGGCGGAGGTGGTGGGCACGGCGGTGGCGGCCACCGATAAGGAGTGTGTCGAGCTGGCAAGTAGCAGTAAACGAAGTGAACGATAGAGGCGAGAAGGGCGTGCTAAACGGCACGCCTTTTCTCTTTTGATCCAGATTTACGGTCTGGCGTACGCCGGACTATCCGGATCTGGACGATCGTAGTCGCGCCCGTACTTATTCTTATGCGCCAGTTCAACATTGGACTCGGCCAGACTGAACGTTCCTATCGTCGTGTCTCCGGGAGCGACGGTGATGTCGCGGCTGAGAGCACTCAATATTTCCGCCGGAACTGCGGAGTGAAATACCTGCAGTTCGTAGCGCCCTGGCGGAACGTTCGGCAAGGTAATGTCGCCTCGTGCGTTCGAGATCCCGTAGTATGGAGTGGCAAGGGCGATCACCACCGCGCTCATCTCGGGGTGAATGTTGCAAAATATGAACGAGATGCCCGGCTTATCAAAATGCACGGACTGAGTGGTTCCGCTTTCATAGAGTCCCAGATCAAACCGCTTGCCTTCGAAAAGCGAGAACACGTTGTGGAAGAACGGATCTTGATTGGGGAACTCGACCTTCCCGCCGACAGGAATCACCAGAAGTGACGGATGGAAGCTCTTGTTCCTCTGGACCAGCCGCGGAATTTCGCTCTCATTCTGGTGTGTCGGTGGAATCGGCACTCCCACCGGCGTGAGCCAGACCACCACTTTTGATGCGTCTCTCAAGCGATGGCCATCGCGGAGGAGTTGGGCGTGGGCGCTCAAAACGGCCTGCTGTGCCGATGCGCAATTCGAGGCCATGAGCAGACTCCATAGGAAAATCCCCAGCTTTGCGGTAAAAGGCACCGCAAAAATGGGGCGCCATTCGGGGTTCCTGGAGCAGGGCTGAAGTGAGAATTTCATTTTCAAAAGAGTATCCCCACAGAGATTCCGGCCTGATTCATCACCGCACTGTTGCTATAGACGGGGAAGGTGCGCAGTCGTCGCAGTTCCGCGGACAGGATCAAGTCTGACCGAGGGCGGAAAACGATATTCGCAAGTGCTCCGCGATTGCGGCCAACGATTTCGGGAAGATTGTTGGTGTCAACGGCGAAGTTGCGAATGTTTGCCGTGAATGCGTCATCCTGCGCAAAGACTCCGTTCAGCTCCAGCTTGGGAGTGATCTTTAATTTGAGTTGCGTCCACCCTCCAGCAGAATCGACGGCGCGAATTGGTGATGTCGGATCCATAAAGTTCCCGCCGTAGACAACCGAGCGGCCTATACCGCCTCCCAATCCGCCAATGCCGCGGCCTCGGTAAAATTCTGCGGACAGCGCTAGCCGGGGCGCAATCGGAATCTGCCAATCGGCTATGCCGGCCCAGGAATCCACGTAGCGATCCCAGGTCCAGTTTTGGCGGCCGTAGTATCCGGCCGCACCGAAGCTGAGAGGATGCGCATGCACCTGGCGAGTCCACGAGGTTCGCACCGCATACGCGGGTTGCCCGGATGCCTCGCCAGCCTGCGGATAGCGATAAAAAGGATCTTGGGGAAACTCCCAATCAAGATTGTCGAGAACCCCTGCCTGTATGGAAAGACTTTGCTCGTCGGTAATCGCGAAGCGGTGCTCGACGCGAAGCTGCGGCGTCCATCCCCACAGATTCCCGGCAAAAGCAAACGCTGGTGTCGCGAGCGACTGGAAGGAAGTTGGCGAGAGCGGTGAGATGAAAAGCGAGTCTTGTCCCGCAACCACAGAGGTGTGCTGCCAGTCAAAACGGACATTCGCAGTTTGCAAACGGGCAACTCCGAAGTTCACTCCATTTCCGGTGCCGGGAAAGCCTCCGGCGAAGTCGAGTTGAACATCGGCCGAAGTCTTGGCCCCGAACACGGTCGGGCCGAAGATTTCCAGTCCAAGTTCGGATTGGCGCAGCGTGGCTCCAATCGACGCCGCCGGTGAGCCGGCAGCAAGCGGTTCCGCATAGTCGGGCAAATCCAGGCTATCCGAGTTGCCCACATTCCGGAAGGCGTTCATGAGAACAATCCCGTGCAGGCGCGCGCGATACTTTGAGGCGCTCTCTACTTTCGTCTGATATTGCTCGTTGATTTTGGAACCCATCAGGGAAGTCGATTCTTCCAGTTTCTCGACGCGTTGCTCGAGATTGTTGCCCTGTGGCTGAGTCCCCGTGGTTGCGACGGGTTCGTTTGCCTGTGATTCATGCGAAGCGCTATTCGCCGCGACCGATTTTTCGCCGAGATTCCCGGCACGGTCGAGCATTGCGCGGGTGACTTGCAGGTCCTGCCGCAATTGGCGCATCTCCACGCGAGACTGGGTATTTTCGGCCCGCATCTCCTCTACCAGTGATCGAAGTTCGCGAACCTGTTCCTGAAGGGTGCGCACTGCGTCTTCACTGCTCGAAGGCCCAGTTGTTTCCTGCGCGCACGCGATAGTGCAGAACAGAACGAACGATGCGGCGAGTGGCAAAGCCATTCCGCAAGCGGATGAGATTACTAGATTCTTCACACCATCCTCCTGAAAAGGACACGAGATGAAGGGACGAGGCGCTTACATGTCTGGTCCGGAAATCGGGATATTTCTGCCGTCTTGCCGCGCTGCGGTTATGGAAGAATACTCCGCGCCGTTATCTCGCGAGGCTTCGGTCTCGGCCGGCATGCGCGCCGGTAATACGATCTTGAAAACCGTCTTCCCATCGGCAGTGCGTTCCACGGAAATCTCTCCTCCATGGTCCTGCACTATTTTGTGCACCACCGCCAGGCCAAGTCCGGTGCCGTTTTCCTTGCCATAGCTGACAAATGGATGAAACAAACGCTCACGAATCGATTCGGCGATGCCCGGGCCGTTGTCGGAAACCGCAATCGCGAGCGCGCCCGCGATTGCAGCCCCCGTGACTTCCACCTGGCCTCCGATGTTGGGGGCGGCCTCACAGGCGTTCAGCAGTAGGTTATACAGAGCGCGTTCCAACTTGCGCGAATCGAACCAGCCCGAGATCTGGCTACTGCACAGGACGTCGATCCTGCGCGAATGGTGCCGCGGATGTAATCGGACTGCCTGTACAGACCGCTGGATCACTTCGGAAACATTGGCGTACGCGGCAGTCAGAGATTCACGCGTGCGGGCAAATTCCAGCAGTGAGTCGATGAGATCGGTCATCAGGTTCACGCCGCTGCGCACTTCCTGATACAACTCTTCGCGCTGCGCTGGAGTGAGACGACTATCGACGAGGAATTCGGAGTTGGCTACAATCGCGGCCAATGAATGCCGCAGGTCGTGCGAGATTGAGCTGGCCATCCGGCCGATCGTCGCCAGCTGCTCCGATTCCAGCAGATCCCGCTGGCTTTTCAGCAGGCTCGAGCGCATGCGGTCAAACGCGCGAGTGAGTTCGCCGACTTCGTCTCCACCACGCGAGTCGAGGGGATGGTGGAAGTCCCCAGCCTCGAGAGCGCGCACGCCGTCCACAAGATTCGCGAGCGGGCGCGTGAAGGTGTGCGATAAGAAAAACACCAGAGCGCTGCCGATCAGAATCGCGGCGAAGCCCAGCAGCAACAGGTAACGGTTGAGGTCGTCGAGAAACCTCGTCGCCTGGTCGTAGGATCCCAGTACGCTGAGTCGCACCGGGGTACTGGGAGAAGTGGACAGCAACAGGGAAGTCGCCAGGAATCGTTCTTTTCCGATTTCAATATCGCGAGCGTCCGGCTGCGACGTTCCCGCAATCAGATTGTGGATGCTTGCGGCGCGGCGCTGTTCTTCCGGTAACGTCGACGCGACAAATTCATCCCCATACGAAAAAGCCACCTGGCTTCCGGCCACTTTACTGACTTCGCCGGCGAGGTGGTCGTTGATCTCATACCCAATGACCAGGAAACCCAGCAGCGTGCCTTCGGCGGGCGAACCGCGGTAGATCGGCTCCACAAATGCCTGGTAAAGGCGATGATCCCCAAACCACCAGTGGCTCGTTGACTCGCCCTCTTCATCCAGCGAGTGCTGGAAATATTTCTGTGCCGCGTCCTGGGTGAATCCGGGAGTCTTGGTGTGCAAGGCAACTACTTTTCCGCTGCGGTTTACCAGGACAAACAGGTCAAATCGCGCAATCTTCCAAACATCCTGGGACGCGTCCTGAATCGTGATCGGATCGGGGCTGGTCATGATGGCGCGCGTAATCGGAAGGTCGGCCAGCAGCGCAACGTCGCGCGTCAGCATGGTCTCGCGTTCCTGGCGAAAGTCCTCAAAAGCGCTGACCGAGTTGCGCAGGTTTACGGCGATGCTATGCCGTACATTTTGTTCGACACTGCGACGCACTAGCAGCAGGCTGATCGTGGTTAGCCCGGCAGTGACCACAAGCATGGAAATCAGGAACCGGGTGCGCAGCCGCAGGCGGGGCACAACCACGCGGACAGACGAAGTATGTTCGGATTCTGCCGCGTGCTGCCGGGATGAGTTCACAGGAATCAGCGGACGAACTTATATCCCATGCCGTGTACGGTGCGGAAGTGTACTGGGCTGGAGGGGTCTTTTTCGAGTTTCTGGCGCAGCTTCAGAATGTGATTGTCCACGGTGCGCGTGGTGGGATAGTTGTGATATCCCCACACTTCGTTCAGAAGTTCATCCCGGCTGATCACGCGATCGGCATTCTGCACCATAAACTTCAGCGTCTTGAATTCCTGCGCCGTCAGAACAACGGGAACGCCGTCGCGCTGCACTTCCATCTTCTTCAGATCTACAGAAATGCCATCAAAGCTGACGACCTTCAGTTCGGGAACGCGCATGGTATGACGTAGAGCCGCGCGCACGCGGGCCAACAGTTCGCGCGGGCTGAACGGCTTGGTCACGTAGTCGTCGGCGCCGAGCTCAAGCAGCAGGACTTTATCGGAGACATCGCTGGCCGCACTCAAAACCACGATCGGCACGGTGGGAGAGATTGCCTTGATCTCCTTGCACACGTCGCTGCCTGAAATCTTGGGAAGCCTCAGGTCGAGCACGATCGCCGCTGGAGCCGAGGCATGGAAGCTATCAAGCGCCGCTCGCCCGTCGGACTGCGTTTCCACGGCATACCCCTCAGTTTCAAATAACCGTCGCAAGGCTTTCTGTACTGCCGGATCGTCCTCCACCACGAGAATGCGGCCTGTCGGCTTGGCCGCAATGGCTGGGGTCATGGTTTTGATTGCGCTGATTGGCGTCGCGAGATTCCCCATAATTTTCCTTGTCCTTCGAAGCTTCCCGGATCAAATGCCCCAACCAGAAGGGATGTAGGCAGAAGCTTACATCCATTGGACGACAAAACCTCGCATTGGCTGCGGCTTTTGACAAGTTTTTTACATCTTGCGGACATTGTCTCAGCCGGCCACGGCAAACCAGTTGCTCCGGCGGAAAACCATCAACCACAAAGGGGCACGAAGGGGCACGAAGTTTGTTTGCATTCCTTCGTGTCCCTTCACGGCCTTCGTGGTTACGGAATTTGGACTTTCACGTGCCCGGACCAAATTCGTTACCGCGGTGTACCAGTGGAGACTAGTGGCTCCAGTCAGTTACGGATAAAATCTCTGCTGACCATCACCTGCTCAAGTTGTCTCATTCCACTGCCGGGGGCGAGGTGCGAGGCAAGATTCAACTAAGAGCGCAGGCTGGCAACGAACTGGGGAAAAAGCTGGCCAGGTTCATTGGAAAAATAGAGAAGCACGGTCTGCGTCTTAGCGCCGCTGCCGCGATAGCCTTTCTCTGCTTGCTGGCCAGCCACCCTGCTGCTGCGCAGATTTCGCCCGGACCGCTCTCGCGCCCTCATCAATCCCTCAATGGATCGACGAACTGCGCCGAATGCCACAAGTTCGGTGGACAGGCTCAGCTGAAGTGCGTGCAGTGCCACACGGAAATAGCGACCCGGCTCGCAGCTCACAGAGGCCTGCATGCGACCTATAACATCCCGCCAGGGTCGAGCCAGGAGTGCGCCCGCTGCCACTCCGAGCATAATGGCGAAGACTTTCCGCTGATCAAGTGGGACATCAAAACTTTCAATCACAAGGAAACCGGCTACGCGCTGGAAGGCAAGCACGCGGGATTGGCTTGCAACAAGTGCCATAATGCAACGCGCATTTCGCCACAAGAGAAGCCATTAATCAAAGACAAGGATCTGAACCGCAGCTATCTGGGCTTGACGCAGGCTTGCGTCCCCTGCCATGAGGATTTCCACAAGGGCCGGTTACCCCAGAACTGCCTGCAGTGCCACAACTATGAAGACTGGAAACAGGTCAACGTCGGCAAGTTCGATCACTCCAAGACGCGATATCCACTGACCGGGCTGCATGCCGAAGTAAAGTGCGAGAAGTGCCACACCAATGGTTCTGACGGGAAGCCGCGCTACGCCGGCATTCCCTTCAAGGAATGCTCTGATTGCCATGCGGATCCTCATCACGGCACCTTCAAGCAAGCCTGCGCGGCATGCCATACGACGTCTGGATGGAAGAAGATCTCGACATCGCAACTGAGCGAGAACTTCGACCACTCCAAAACCAAGTATCCGCTGGAAGGGAAACATGCCCAGGTCGGCTGCGAGAAGTGCCATGCCAGCGGCGACTTCAAGAAACCGCTGGCCTTCGATAAATGTACCGACTGCCACAAGCCCGATCCGCACAATGGACAGTTCGCCAAGCGGACCGGCGGGATCGAATGCTCCAACTGTCACACGGTGCAGGGGTGGAAGCCCTCTACCTTCACGGTGAAGGAGCACGCCACCAGCGCCTATCCACTCGAAGGTGGTCATGCCCGCGTGGATTGCGACAAGTGTCATATCCCAAAAGGGAAGGACACGCTGTTCAAAATCAAATTTGACCACTGCACCGACTGCCACACCGACCAGCACGGCGGTCAATTCGTCGCCGCGCCTTATTTCAACGCTTGCGATCGCTGCCACACCGTAGATGGCTACAAGCCCTCCACCTTCACCTTCGCCAAGCACAAAGAGACGCGGTTCGTCCTGACCGGCGCACACATTGCCACACCTTGCGGCGATTGCCACAAGGAATCGGATCAGTTCCAGCCCAAGACCGAGATCTACCGCTGGAAGACTCTCAACTGCAGCAGTTGTCATGAGGATGTGCACAAGGGCCAATTCAAGGACAGAATGGCGCAGAAGCGCGCCGACGGTTCTGTCTTAGGCTGCGAAGCCTGTCACAACACGAAATCCTGGAAGGAACTGTCTGCCTTCGATCACTCCAAGACCAAGTTCCCGCTAATCGGCGCGCATAAGGCCACGGCTTGCAGCGACTGTCACAAACCGCCAAACCTTGAGACCAAGCTCATCGACGTGGACTTCACTGCAGCGCCCTTGCAATGCGAAGAGTGCCATCAGGATGTCCATGGGAAGCAGTTCGCCAAAGCGGACGTGACCCGTTGCGCCGAGTGTCACAACAGCATGAAGTGGAAGCCCTCCACATTCGATCACGAGAAAACGGCCTTTTCCCTGAAGGGAGCTCACCAGAATGTCCGCTGCGGCGATTGTCACAAGTTGACGAAAATGGTTGCCGAAAAGCCCGTTTTGTTCTATAAACCAACGCCGAAGGATTGTGCGTCCTGCCATGGGGCAACCAATCCCGTGCCGAAGACCAAGAAAACCTCCTTATAGCTCGACGCTATCGTCGTCGCTCGGTGGATGCAAGTTCGATCAAAGGGCCTAGAACCTTCGTGCCCTGGGGACCCCGTTAGGCGTTCTAAATCTAGATAACATTGCATTTAGTCGTTAGGAGCAGTGTTTATAAATTAAGCATTAGGCAAAGTTTTTCACATCTTTAAGTAAATTGAAAAAAATGCGGGGCAACGGAAGAACTTACATCTGGGTTCCTAATGAAGAATCCACAGCGGAAAACCGAACAGTGAGGTTAGTGGTTACGGACACTCACTTCTGTAACTTTTCCTACATTGCTCAGGTGACTACCCTAAGTGGACGGCGAATTGCTGAGTAATGCATCACCGATCATAAAAATCTTAAACAGTCGTTGTTGCAAAGCAATAACAGCATCATTGGGGAACCCATAAATAAGTAGTTGCGGAGGCCAAAGCCAAAAGGGGCGAGCTATGTTGGCATCGGCGAGCGTACTCAATCTCGTTATGCTTCTGGCGCTCTCGGGAACACCCGGAGGCGCGGCTGCCCAAGCTTCCAACAACAACGTCACGCGTAGCCCGCACGGGAATTTGAACGTTCCTTGCCAGAACTGCCATACCGCCAGTGCTTGGAAGCCGATTCGCGCGGTTCCGGAATTCGATCACAACCAAACGAAATATCCGCTGCGGGGTATGCACGCAGCCGTGACATGCACGCAATGTCACGTGAAGATGGTCTTCAATAATGTGGGGCACGCTTGCCAGGATTGTCACGCCGATATCCACAGGCGGCAACTTGGCGCCAATTGCGAGCAGTGCCATACCGTGCGCGGATGGCAGGTCGCGGTCCAAAATATCAAGGATCACAATAACCGCTTCCCGCTTACCGGTGCCCATGCGGCTGTAGACTGCGACGCTTGCCACAAGAATGGTGCCAACAGCAATTTCCAGACAATGTCGACGGAATGCTATTCCTGTCACCAATCGGACTACACGAACACGACCAACCCAAAACACACGGCGAATACGCAGGCATTTCCAGTCGACCAGTGCGACACTTGCCACACCACCGATAACTGGCTCAACGCCAAGTTCGACCACAACGCGACGGGATTCGCGTTGACCGGCATGCATACGGTGCCGCCGCGCGCCTGCGCCGATTGCCACGTCAACAATAATTACAATCTGACCAGCACTACTTGCTACACCTGCCACCAGGCGGATTACCTCGGCACCACCAATCCGAAACACAATGAGCAGTCTTTTCCCGATGCTCAGTGCTCCACTTGCCACAACACCAGCAGTTGGGCGAACGCGAACTTTGATCACAGCTTGACTGGATTTCCGCTCACCGGTCAGCACACAGTTCCACCGCGGCAGTGCGGCGATTGCCACACCAACAATAATTACAATCTGACCAGCACCACCTGCGTGACCTGCCACTTAAAAGACTTTGACAGCACCACCAACCCGAATCACGTGTCGGGCGGATTCGCCCAGACCTGCGAGACCTGCCATACCACCAGTGCATGGCAGCCCGCGACCTTCGATCACTCGAAGACCGCGTTTCCGCTGACCGGAATGCATACGGTCCCGCCGAGGCAGTGCACGGATTGTCACGTCAACAACAACTACAACATCACCAATACTACCTGCGTATCGTGCCACCAGACCGATTTCAACAACGCGACCACTCCTGTGGCACACGCTGGCTTCCCGACGACCTGCGAGAACTGCCACGATACCGTGCAGTGGAC
>Ga0070734_10000319_pt1 | contig 112702 bp, 96 predicted proteins | sample Coa_R1_8_FD_66444 | JGI IMG/M metagenome (GOLD analysis project Ga0070734, IMG submission 66444) | Surface soil microbial communities from Centralia Pennsylvania, which are recovering from an underground coalmine fire - Coalmine... | ecosystem: Environmental > Terrestrial > Soil > Unclassified...
AGCGAAGTAGCGCGCATCAAGAACGACATGCTGCGGCAACTGACGATTCAAAAATCGACGCCGCAGAATATGGCGCTGATGCGATTTCGGAAATTGCTCTACGGCAACCACCCGTACGGAACAGTGTTTGCGACAGAAGACAGCATTCAAAAGGCGACGCTCGCTGACGTGAAGAAATATTACGACACGAACTTCGGTGCTCAACGGACGCATCTTTACGTGGCCGGCAAGTTCAACACGGCAGCAGTGAAGAAGGCGATTACGGCGGCATTTGGAACATGGTCGAAGGGACCCGCGCCTGCGCCGGATGTGCCACAGGTGAAACCGAATCACACGCTGGATTTGACCGACCGGCCGAAGGCGCCGCAGTCAACTTTGTACGTTGGACTGCCGGTAGCGAACGCGACGAGCGAAGACAGTATTCCGCTGCTCGTGACAAACTCTCTGCTCGGCGGCTCGTTCGGTTCGCGCATTACTTCGAACATTCGCGAACAGAAAGGTTACACGTATTCCCCCTCGAGCCAGATTTCGCGGCGCTATCACGACGCGTATTGGGTGGAAGTGGCCGACGTAACGACGAAATTTACGGGGCCATCGCTGAAAGAAATTTTTGGCGAAATCGAGCGGCTCCAGAAAGAGCCGCCGTCCAACGCGGAGTTGAAAGGCATCCAGAGTTTTCTTTCGGGAATTTTTGTACTGCAAAACTCCTCGCGGGGGGCATTGATTGGGCAACTTCGCTACGTGAACCTGCAAGGACTCGGCGACGCGTATCTTTCGACTTACGTGCAGAAGGTGAACGCCGTGACGCCGAAAGACGTGCAGGCAATGACGGTGAAATACATCAAACCGGAAGAGATGACAATCGTGGTCGTCGGTGATAAGGCGCAGATCATGGATCAGCTTGCACCGTACATGACGGGAAATTCACAGACGCACTAATCGAAGCGCATTGGCAGTTCTGAATTCGGCCGATGTTCATCCGCCGCGCGGTACGCGACGACGAGGCGTTGGAAGAGAGGCGAGGCGGCGGTTGCGCTTCGCCTTTTCCGCGTAGAGATGCTTGTCGGCTTCGGAAAGAAGGCGCTCGATGCGTTCGCCTTCGCCACGATAAACCGAAATGCCGATACTGGCCGACAGCGCGGGCAATTCCTTGTCTTGCGCCATGACAGTGTGAATGCGGTTGACTACGCGTTCGGCTTCTTCCTGTTCGGTCTCCGGGAGAACGAGGGCAAATTCGTCGCCACCGTAACGGGCGGCTAAATCGATTGCGCGGCAGTTGACGCGGAGAGTGTCCGCGACGCGACAGATGGCACGGCTGCCCACGAGGTGGCCATGCGTGTCGTTGATGGTTTTCAATCCGTCCAGGTCCAGCAGGAGCAGCGCGAACGGGCGCCCTGTCCGGTTGGTGCGCTCGGTTTCGTTTTCGAGGACATCGAGAAGTCGGCGATAGTTGGCGAGGCCGGTGAGCGGATCGCTGACGGCAAGATGGCGAACCTGTTCGAAGAGGCGAGCGTTGTCGAGCAGTGCGCCGCCAAGAGCGACAGCGTAGCCGATTACGCTGAGGCCTTGGGAAAGCACAAAAGGCGCGTCCAGAAGACGAGCCGATTGAGAGGCGGCGAGTTGCGCGGCAAAGTTAAGCCATGTGGCCGCATAGACGGAGCGATCGAATGCGGAAGCGTCAAACGTCAACCGGCGCCGATACCAAATCAGCGCGATGAGAAAGATTGCCGCAGGCAAGAGCTGCTGCGGGCTTGGTACAAATGCCAACTGGTGCGGCGAAAGCTCGGTCGGCAGCCGGCGCATGGAAACGGTAATGACATAGGTCAACGTGACGACCGTAAAAAGCGCGCCAGCGATTTCGCCCTTCGTGTGGCGAGAGCGAGGGAGGAACTTTTCCACCAGAAGCGCCACAACAAGGAGCAGCGCCAAAATCATGCGCCCGAGCCACAGTGCGACCGGCGCCCAGTGAACTTTCAAAACCTGCTGGTTGGTGACGTCGAAAAAAAAGAGGCTGGAACCGACCAGCACGGAGCCCGAAAGCAGGAAACCGGAACCAAGGATCAGCGAAATGCGATCTTGCGTGCCTTGGAAGCGGACGAGGGCCACGGCGGAAAACACGAACGCAAGCAAGCCGGTGACGATCTGCAGGTAGCCCTGGAGGGCGGCGTCCGCGTCGAGCGGAATCGGCCGAATCCAGAAGGCGAGCAGGAAAATAGACAGGAATGCCACGACCTGCCAAAAGGCAGGGGTCGCGTTGATGCGCGAGGATTGGTCCGAGGCTTCGCCCATAATGACTTTCTGGCCGGGGGCGGTATCTACACTTATTAGACCCTGAATCCCGACAAACGGTTTCTCCTATTCGGTGGTACTTGTGAGAGAAACGATACCGTCCTGCTAGAATCTACGCTGCTGTACGGAAGGACAGGTTGTGGAAAACCGTGGGTGCGGGTGGATGCACGGGAAAGAAGTTTGCGCTTGCGGACGCGCGGCGGGTTCTTGCACAATCATCGGACTTAAAACGATTCAATAAACGAGTTCGCCGGAAAGACGACTTACAGCGGAGGAGATTCGCTTGAGCAACGAGACGACCGGGACGAAGATCGGGCTGCGCCGATCGCTGACGCTGTGGGATTTGATTCTGTACGGAATGATTGTGCTGCAGCCGGTGGCGCCGATGTCCGCATTTGGCGCGTTGAGCGACCGAGGGCGCGGGCATGTTGTGACGGCGGTGCTCATTGCGATGGTGGCGATGATGGCGACGGCAATCAGCTACGGACGTATGGCGCAGATTTACCCGAGCGCTGGGTCGGCGTTCACTTACGTGGCGCGGGAAATACACCCGGCGGCGGGGTACATCACCGGATGGAGCATGGTGATGGACTACATCGTGAATCCGCTGATTTGCACGGTGTGGTGTGCGGGGCAGGCACATGAGTTTGCGCCGGGAATTCCGGTGTGGGGCTGGAAGATTTTCTTTGCGGTTGTGTTCACGCTATTGAATCTTCAGGGCATCAAGACATCCGCGCGCGTGAACGCCGGACTCACAACGGCCATGAGCTTCGTAGTAGTTGTTGTATTCGTCTCCGCCATTCGCTACATCGTCGGGCACCCGCACAACGATCCTGGATTTTTCACGCGGCCGTTTTACGACCCGGCGACGTTTACGACGGGAAATTTGTTCGGCTGCACATCGCTGGCTGTGCTGACCTACATCGGATTTGACGCGATATCCACGCTGTCGGAAGAGGCTGAAAATCCGAAACGCAACATTCTGATTGCGACGGTGATGACTTGTCTCGTCATCGGGATATTGTCCGCATCGGAAGTCTACATCGCGCAGCTGATTTGGCCGGCATCGCAGCCGTTCCCGAATCAGGACCTGGCTTATGTTTATGCGGCGGCGAGGACCTGGGCGCCTCTATTTCAAATAGTTGGACTAACGCTTCTGGTGGCGAACTTCGGCTCCGGCATGGGGGCGCAGATCGGGGCCGCCAGATTGCTTTACGGCATGGGCCGGAGCAATGCGTTGCCAAAATCGTTCTTTGGAGTGGTGGACGAAAAGCATCGAATTCCGAAGAACAACGTGATCTTGATCGGTGGAATTGTCCTGATTGGAGCGTTCTTCCTGACATTCGAACAGGGCATTGGCCTGCTCAATTTTGGGGCGTTGATCGCCTTCGCGGGCGTAAATGTCGCAGCGTTCATGCGCTACTTCGTACATGGGAAGAAGACGGTCCTGGGATTCGCACCAAATTTTGTAGTGCCGCTCGTTGGCGCAGTAATTTGCCTGGGACTGTGGTGGAACTTGAGCGCGCGGGCACTAATACTCGGGACGGTTTGGATGGCGATTGGAATCGCGTTCGGCATCTGGAAGACAAACTGGTTCCGGAAAGAGCTGTCGTTTGAAGCCCCAGCCGAATAGCCGAATAATCTGTCGGCCGACGAGGACCACGACGCCGTCATTGCAATAGGAGCCTAAGATGCCGGATGATGCTGGCCACAGAGACGCCGGCGTGAAACGAACAAACAGTAAGAGCATCAGCGTGACGATGCGGGACGTTGCGAAGGCCAGCGGATTTTCGCCGGCGACCGTATCGATCGTCTTGAACAACGCGCCTCTTGCGCAGTACATCGCTCCCGGCACAAAGAAAAAAATCGAAGACGCCGCGCGCAAGCTCGGCTACCGGCCGAATGCGATGGCGCGGTTTTTGCGCAGCAAGCGGACACACAGCGTCGGAGTAATGCTCATCGACATCACGGACCCCTATTGCACGCCGATTTTGCGCGGCATTGAGAATTCGCTGTATCAGGCGTCCTATGTGCCGATCCTTGCCGACGCACACAATCAGCGGAACCGTTTCGAACGCGCGCTCGAGATGCTGCTTGAACGCCACGTCGAGGCGTTAATCGTCGTGGCGAACTGGATGTTCGTCGACATTCACCTGCTGGCGGATTTCAACCGGCGAAATATTCCGGTGGCAACGATCGGGTGGGAATTGCCAGGCGACACCGTCAGTTCGGTGATGGTTGACAACGAAGCCGGCGGACGGCTCGCACTCGAACATTTGCATCAGCTTGGTCATCGCAAAATCGCCTTTATCCGCGGGCCGAAGATGCTGATCGATTCCGCGCCACGCTGGAAAGGAATTCAGCGGTTCGCAAATTCAGCTGGATTGGAAATCGATCCGGGCCTCGTAATGCAATTGCCCGACTGGCAGGACCCGAATTCGGGATTCGAAGGCGGATTCCGATTGACAGAAGAGTTGCTGCAGCGGAAGAAGAAGTTTACGGCGCTGATGGCATTTGACGATTTGACCGCAATGGGCGCGATTCGCGCACTGACAAAGGCCGGAATGAAAGTGCCGGAACAGTGCTCGGTCGCAGGATTCGACGACGTGGCGATGTCGGCAATGTCGGTGCCGTCTTTGACTACCGTGCGGCAGCCGCTGGAGATGATGGGCAATCTGGCCGTCAACGAAATCATGGAAGGCATCAACGCCTCACAAGAAAAACGGGATTGGAAGATTACGCACCACCGCACCAGTCCCGAACTGGTGATCCGCGAATCAACGCGCGCGGTCGCGCTGCCGTCGGCGGACGACTGATACTTTTTTCAACTCGAACGTACTCACACAAACAGTAGACCTGCCGGGCACCTGAACTCTTTTGGAACGAATGGACAGTTCCCTGCGCGCGAAGCCGCGCCTAGACTCAGCCCATCCCGTCATCTGAGGAGGAGCCCATGAATTTCAAACGGCTCTTGTGGATTTCGATCGCGGCACTCGCTCTGATACTTGCGACAGCAGCGAATGCGGCGAACACAACCCTGCCAAATTCGATCTTCGCAGCGCGGACCGTTTATGTAGACAATCAATCCGGCTTCGCGGAACTCTCGAACGTCGCGTACCTGGAATTGAACCGCTGGGGCCGCTTCGAACCGGTAGAGTCCGCAGCGAAAGCGGACCTCACGATTGTGCTTACCGGAAGCGGCTACGTCCGAGTGGTCGCAAGCGGGGAAATGCCCGTGTTCGATCCAAAAAAGACCAGCGTGCGCCCGGCGGAGTTGCCCGAAGCTGCACCGAACGGTTATACGCGCGTGACGCTGCAAGACAGGAAGTCCGGCCAGACGCTGTGGTCCGGCCTGGCGAAGACGGATGGTCCGCGGGTGAAGGGTCGGCTGCTTGACGGATTTCGCGAAGCGTACGACCAGGCGGACAAGGTTCGTTACAAGCGATAGTCGCTCAATTGCATGCTAGTCGGCGCATGCTAGTGGGCGATGTGAATTGTCTCCGGCGCGAGGTTGAATCCGTCGAGCAAAAGTTCCGGACGTGCGGCGCCGAGATCGGCCTTGCGGACGTGCACGCGAACTTCCCGGCTCTCTCCCGGCAATAACGAAATGTAGTTGTCTTCCCAGAAAATCGGAAGGATATCGGTCTTCTCGGCGCCTTTCACCAATCGCAAATGCACGAGGAACGCGAGACCGGTGCCCGCATTTTTCAGCGTCACGTGATACTCGGCATCTCGTTCGTTGCCGGGTAGCGGTTTGACTGTAGCTTTGACGGTCGCTGGAGGCAGCGTCTGAAGCGCCGTGAAATCGGAAAACGCCGTTTGCGGCGTGTAATACCACTCCGTTTTTTCGAAGTTCAGCACGTCGGGTTGGGTCGAAAGCCAGTAAAAGTTGCGACTTACGAGTTGGCCAGTCGACGAAAAAAGCTGTAGCGCAAGGAAGTACGTCGGAGAGATGCCCGCTGGCTCGGGGATGGCAAAAGGGCGCACGACGCCGTCCGTGGCGACATCCAAACCCGCTTCGCGAGAAAATTTTTCGTTCATCGAAAAATCGTAGACCTTCGCGACGACTTTGAGACCGTCGTGCGGCATCTGCGTGCTGTTGACAACCGCGACCATCCGATCATCAAGGGCAAATTGCACGTGAAGCGGTTCGAGCGCTTTTTTTGAACCGAAGTAGCCCGCGGCGGGACGCAAGTCGTAACTGTAGAGATGCCAGATCAGTCCGGGCCAGGCATTGTTCAGCATCCATTGGATTACGCCGGTCGATTTGTATTTGTTGCGGCCATAGGCTTCGAACATCGCACGCTGGCCTTCATACGACATCGCTTGTGACTTCCAGGCAAAGTCCGCGGCGCTCTTCGCTTCGCCATAGCGCTTTTCGAGTGCGGTGGAATAGATGCCAATATTTTTGAATTGTCCGCCACCCGAATGAAAATTCCAAAAATCGTTTATCGGCCAGAGCTTGTCTTCGGGAAGGAATGTCTTCAACTCTTCGAGCGGAGGAACAGCGGGCCCAGGGCTAGTTTCCGTGTTGAACCCGTAAGCGCCGCCATTTTTCGTGTCGATGGTCCAATAGTTCGCGGGAACGTATTCGTAAGGGCCACTCATTTTCACGCCGGTTTTGCCCGTGACGTCGGTCTCTTTTGCTGTTGCCGAAGAAATGACCGGCTTGTTCCAGTGCGTTTCTTTCTCGATGTCGAGATAGGCCATCTCGCGGTCGTGCGGCGGCGGATTGTCGCTGCCGTTGAGCCACACGAGCAAGCTGGGATGCGAGCGAAGTCGCAACATCTGGTCGCGCAGAGATGAGACTGACACCTGCTTTGTTTCCTCGCTCCACTTGCCCCATTTTTCCCAGGCATCGCAGCAGCACCAGCCGGCCATGACGAGAATGCCGTCGCGGTCCGCGCGGTCCAGGAAGGATTCGTCCTCGAGTTTTCCTTCCAGACGAATCGTATTGAGACCCATTTCCTTTACGTAACGAAACTCGGCTTCCCGGCGCGATTCGTCCACGCGCAGCAACATGTCCGGCGCCCAACCACCACCGCGGACCAGAACGGGTTTGCCATTCACTTTCAGAAGGCGATAGCCCTCGGGCGTAAGCTCGGATTCGGTTTGTACCAGCCCGACAAATTTTTCTTGCACGTCGGAAATTACCGAATTTGCCTCGACGAATTCGAGACGAAGGTGATGTAAATACGGTTCGCCCATTTGGTAGGGCCACCAAAGTTTGGGCTTGGCGAGGTTCAAGGATTTCGAATTTTCCGGAGTGAAGACAATTTCTTTTTTCTCGGCAGGTGCGAGTTCTACCGGTTGCGAAAACTCAACGGGCGTTGCCGCGCCATGCAGTACGCCGCGGAGGACTCCTTTGATGGCGGCGGCAGAAACATTCGTAGCCTCGGCGCGCACTGTGAGATGAGCGGCGTCAGCCGGAAGGTCGAGCGTGGTTTCAACCGTTGCGTGGCGGACCGTCACAGAACCCGAAGAAGAGAGAACGACTTCCTGCCAAAGCCCCATGTCCTTATCTGGCGGCGTCGGATTCCAATCGACCCACGTAATGCCGAGCTCGGCGGCGTGCGGAGCGGACACGGCAACTGCAACCACATTCTTGCCGCCAACGTGGACAAAGTCCGTAACATCAAATTCGTAGCGCCGAAATGCGCCCGCGACGGAGTCCGAACCGGCGAGCTTCTTTCCGTTGATCCAGATGTCAGCTCGATAATTGATCCCGCGGAACGCGAGCCAGACTCGCTTCCCTTTATCAGACGCGGGAACGGGAAATTCCTTGCGATACCACCACGGCACGGCGTACGGGCTGTTGTCCGGCATCTCGTCGTTGGCGAACTGTCCTCCGATCTTGTATTCGACGCCGGGGATGGAGCGAAGATTCATGCCGTAAAACGGATCTTTGTAGACGCCGTTTTCCACGAGCACGGCGAACACCGTTTGGGGAGCGGTGGTTGAGTACCAACCTTCGGTGGAAAATCCGACCGAGGAAATTTGTTCCGGCGTCGCGGACACCTTCGCGGACGATTGCACTTTCCAGCCTTCGCGCAGAATGACGCCGGAATCTGCATGCGCAAGAGGAACAAACGTTATCGATAAAAACAGAGACGCGGCGAATCGAGTTGTCGCTGAATTCGATAAGTGCCGAAAAATATGGTCCCAGATGCGCATGCGCCGCTCCGTAAGATCGTTTAAACCGATTGAATACAGGGCAAATCAATGGACGAAGCGCCCTGCGGCGCGTAGTGTAGCCGCTGGCGGTGGCGGGCACAAGAGCTCAAAAAGAAAAAGCGCCCCGCGATGGCGAGACGCTTTTCCGAAGCCGCAGCGAACGATTACTTCGCGGGCGGGAGCCATGCCTGGTTGGCGTGCATGAATTCCGTCTGCGGTAACTCAGTCTTCAGCCGGATCGTAACGAACTTTCCCTTCGGCCCGCCGTCTCCCGCGAACGATAGCAAATACTGATTGTTGAAATGGACCAGCATTTCATCGAAATACGGTTTGAATGATACCGGAGCGCTGGTGCCCAGATAATATGATTCGCCGCCCGTTTCATCGCAGAGTTTGCTCAGGTTATTCTGCGCGTTGTTCGCAAGAAAGAATGAGCGACTGCGATGACCGGAACCTGGATAGTAGATGCTCCAAAGATTGATGTTGCCTTTCTCGGCGATGGAAATCGCCGAGTCCACGTCCGGATAAATCGGACCAAAGCCGGAGCGAAAATAATCGATGCCGGAGGAAATCAATAAGAGTGAGCGACGATCACCCGTCGATGGCCACCGCTTCATCCAGTCGATCACCGAAAGGTACGGGCTGGAATACGCAGCAGGCGTTCCCAACGGGATGCGCAGGGCCTTCGCGGCAAGTTCATGGTCTGTGGTGAAATCCTGGGCGAGGCGAACGGTACCGTTTGTCGCGTACCCGATAGCAACCGAGGTGTTTGCGGGCTGCGCCGTGATGAACTGTCTCAGGTCATTCCATTGCGATGCGACCTCGCTATCGAGCGAATCGTCGATCAAGATTGCCAGATAGTGGTTCTCGGCTTTCACCCAACGCGCGATCTGTTTGCGTTCTTTGCCTTGAGAAAGCTGGACGTCGCCCTGCTGCACCGCCGGCGGCGCATCTTTCTTGCTCGTGGCGGTAACTGTGATTGTCGCTCCGTTGGCCTCGGCGGCTGCGGAATTCGGCGCGGACCAAGTTTGTGCACCGGCAACCCAAAGCGAAATTGTGGCTGCCGCGATACGAAAGGTTTTGCTGGACATGATGCTCATCTCCTCGACTTCTAATCTATGGGCCTGTTTGTTTAGATGCGGCCAAGTCGAAAATGAGATATATGATGTCATCGGCAAAATGTGCTTCGACACCCACCGCGAAAGACCTTGGGGATGATTTCTCGCGCTCAAACAATCCAGGAAATTAAAGATGCATCCTTCGACGTTTGCGTGATCGGCGGCGGCGCGACCGGTGCCGGCTGTGCGCTGGATGCACAACTGCGCGGACTCCGGACGCTTCTGATTGATGCCGGAGATTTTGCCTCGGGCACGTCGAGTGCATCCACCAAGCTGGTACATGGCGGAGTTCGCTATCTGGAGCAGGCTGTCAAGACGTTTGATTTGGCAGAATATCGGTTGGTGCAAGGCGCGTTACGAGAGCGCGCTGCGATGTTGCGGAACGCACCCCATCTGGCGCATGCCGCGGCGTTCCTTGTGCCGGTTTATTCCTGGTTTCAGGCCACGTATTTTCGAATCGGCCTGAAGATTTACGATTTACTGGCTGGCAAGAAGAATCTCTTTCCCAGCAAATTCCTGGCCAAAGGCGAAGTGGCGGCGCGGCTGCCCGGATTGAAAAACTCCGGCCTGCACGGCGCGGTTGCATACGCTGACGGCCAATTCGACGACGCTCGCTACGGCATGGCGCTGGTGCGCTCGTTTGTGGCAGCCGGAGGCAAAGCGCTGAACTACTGCCGTGCAATAGAATTTAGCAAAGACGATAAGGGAAAGATTTCGGGCGCCGCGCTTCGAGATTTGCTGGGTGAATCCACTTTCACAATCTCCGTGCGGGTTGCGGTCAATGCGACCGGCCCCTTTTCCGACAAAGTGCGCCAGATGGCGAATCCGCAACTGACCCCGAGACTACGGCCAAGCAAAGGGTCGCACCTTCTGTTTCCGCACGAACTCTTCGATGGGAAAGACGCGCTTCTTGTTCCCGAGACCGAAGACAAACGCGTGATCTTCGCCGTGCCATGGCAGGGACGGCTGTTGGTTGGAACCACGGAAGACGAAGCAACGCTCGAGACGAAGTTGGCGGTCGTGAAAACTGAAGCTGACTACATGCTTCGCCAGTTGAATCCCTATCTCGCCCGCCCGCTGCGCATCGAGCAAGCCGTAAGTGGATTTGCCGGATTGCGGCCTTTGGTTGCCGGCAGCGGAAAGCATTCGACGAAAGAACTGATTCGAGATCACGAAGTAGAAATTGATTCAACGAGCGGTTTAATCAGCATCCTCGGTGGCAAATGGACGACACATCGGCTCATGGCGGAAGATACGGTCAACGCAGTGCAGCGCGCGCTGGGCGCGGCAGTCTCTGCGAGCAAAACGGAGGAACATGCCTTGGATGGCGCCGCCGGCTTCACCTCGTCCTACTGGGAGAATCTTGTTAAAGAAGGCGCAATGCCACAACTGGCTCAGCACCTTGCGAATAAATTCGGCACGAATGCAGTTCACGTGTTCGCACTCACCCGCGAAGATTCCACGCTGTTGCTTCCGCTCGTCGAAGGGTTCCCTGCAATCCGCGCGGAAGTCGTATATTGTGCGCGCGAAGAAATGGCGCAAACCATTGAAGATATACTCGCCCGGAGACTTGGGTTGCAGCTTTATGATTGGCGACTCTCGATTGCGGCAGCGCCGATTGTCGGCGAGTTGCTCGCAAGAGAGCTGCAATGGCCGGAGCGGAAAAAGACGGCCGCTATTTCCGGGTACGTTGAAAAGATTCGGGGCTTTTTACGTGAAATTGGACTGCGCGAGGCATGATCTCTTGAAAAACTATCTCGGTGCAATCGATCAAGGTACGACCAGCACGCGGTTCATTGTGTTCGACCGGTCAGGGCGCGTCGTGAGCGTAGCGCAAAAAGAGCATGAGCAGATTTTTCCGCAAGCGGGTTGGGTCGAGCACAACCCAAACGAGATTTGGCTGCGCACGCAGGAAGTAATTTCGGAGGCGCTCGCGAAGGCAACCCTCGGCGCACAAGACCTGGCGGCGATTGGAATCACGAATCAACGCGAAACTACGGTTGTGTGGGAGAAAGCAACCGGCAAGCCGGTGATGAACGCAATCGTCTGGCAGGATACGCGAGTGAGCCCGGACGTTGCGCACTTCAGCTCACATGGCGGGCAGGACCGCTTCCGAGCCAAAACCGGGCTTCCACTCAGCACTTATTTCAGCGGATTGAAACTTCGTTGGATTTTGAAGAATGTGCCACGCACCGCAGAACGCGCGCAGGCGGGCGAACTTCTTTTTGGAAATATCGACACATTCTTGCTCTGGAACCTGACTGGTGGCCCGAACGGCGGCGTGCACGCCACGGACGTCACCAATGCCAGTCGAACACAGCTGCTCAATCTGAAGACGCTTGATTGGGATGAGGAGCTTCTGAGCGCATTCGAAATTCCGGTCGCCGTGTTGCCGCAAGTTCGCTCAAGCAGCGAAGTTTACGGAACGGTTGCGCAAGGCGCAGCGAAAGGTGTGCCCATCGCAGGAATTCTTGGCGATCAGCAGGCGGCGCTCGTGGGCCAGGCTTGCTTACTGCCGGGCGAAGTGAAAAATACGTATGGCACTGGCTGCTTCTTGCTCATGAATACGGGCGAACAGGCGGTGCCATCGCAATTCGGACTTTTGACCACGGTCGGGTACAAATTTGGAGGCGCTACGCCGAAGTACGCACTGGAAGGAAGCGTTGCCATTACAGGCGCGCTGGTCCAGTGGCTCCGAGACAATCTAGGTCTCATTGCGAAAAGTTCAGACGTCGAGACTCTCGCAAATTCTGTCAGCGACAACGGTGGCGTCTATTTCGTTCCCGCGTTTTCCGGTTTGTACGCGCCGTACTGGAAAGAATCCGCACGCGGCGTAATCGCGGGATTGACCCGCTATACCAATAAAGGACATCTCGCGCGAGCGGTGCTCGAGTCGACGGCCTATCAGACACGCGAAGTCGTCGAAGCAATGGAAAAGGACGCAAAGATTTCGCTCTCCTCTCTGCGAGTTGACGGTGGAATGGTCGCAAACGAAACACTCATGCAATTCCAAAGCGACATCTTGTATCGCGAAGTCATCCGCCCGATGGTGCCGGAAACGACAGCTTTGGGCGCTTCCTACGCCGCGGGCCTTGCCGTCGGCTATTACAAGAATGAAGAAGAGTTACGAAGCCAATGGAAAGCCGACCGCACCTGGAAGCCGGCTCTCGGCGAACAGCAACGGGAAAAACTGTTTCGCGAATGGAAGAAGGCAGTCACGCGATCGTTCGATTGGGTTGAAAACTAAAGGGAGAACGCAGAATGACATCACCCTGGCTAGGTGAATTTCTTGGGACTCTGATTCTGATTTTGCTCGGCGACGGCGTAGTGGCGGCAGTGCTGCTAAAAAAATCGAAAGCCGAAGGCAGCGGCTGGATTGCGATTACAACCGGATGGGCGTTCGCCGTGATGTGCGGCGCATTCACAGCAATCGCTTGTGGCAGCAGCGACGCGCACCTGAATCCTGCGGTCACTCTAGGCTTTGCGGTGCGCGCCGGGGCATACGAAAAATTTCTGCCGTACCTTTCCGCGCAGTTGTTGGGCGCGGTTTTAGGGGCGGTGTTGGTCTGGCTCCAGTATCTTCCGCACTGGAAGGAAACTCCCGACACAGGGACCAAACTGGGCGTTTTCTGCACCGGTCCAGCGATTCGAAATACCATCACGAATCTCGCCAGCGAAGTGATCGCGACATTTGTGCTCGTCTTCGTCGCGGGTGCGATTTTTTCGAAAGCCGTCGCTGGAGCCGGCATTGCTTCGGGACTCGGTCCGTATCTCGTCGGTAGTCTCGTTTGGGGCATTGGACTTTCGCTCGGCGGGTCCACCGGCTATGCGATAAATCCCGCGCGCGACTTCGGCCCGCGCCTTGCGCATGCAATTCTGCCGATCGCCGGCAAAGGTGGCTCGGATTGGAGCTACGCGCCAATCCCAATTGTTGGCCCCTTGGCCGGTGGGGCCCTTGCCGGTTTACTTCTCAAAGTTCTGGCGATTCAATAGAATTTTGCGGGCAACAAACTCCCGTCGACGAGACGCACGATGCCGGTAATGCGATCCATTCTGTTGGCTGCCTCCCAAAACGCGTGGTTGCGAGAGCGCGCGTCGCATTACAAATTCGTCCGGCGCAGCGTTGCTCGCTTCATGCCGGGAGAAGAAATCGACGACGCAATCATCGCCGCCAAACAACTGGAGGCCAGACGCATCGAAGGCGTGTTCACGCATCTCGGAGAGAACATTCGCGACGCACAAGAAGCCGACGAGGTAACGCAACACTACCTGATAGTGCTTCAAAAGATCCGCGACGCGGGATTACGCACGGAAATTTCCGTGAAGCTCACGCAGCTGGGTCTCGATCAATCGGTTGAGCTGTGCAGCCAGAATCTGCGAAGAATCCTGCAGCAAGAATCGCCTGAAAAAACCGTCTGGGTTGACATGGAGGCTAGCTCGTACGTTGATGCAACGCTGGAGGTCTATCGACGCGCATTGGCCCAATTCCCGCGCACCGGAGTTTGCCTTCAGGCCTATCTTTTGCGCACAAAAAAAGATCTCGATGATCTGCTTCCGTTGAAACCGTCCGTGCGGCTCGTAAAAGGTGCCTACAAAGAGCCGCCCGAAATCGCCTTTCCCGCGAAAAAAGACGTGGACGAAAGCTACTTTTCGCTCGGCCAGCAAATGTTGCGGGCGGCTGGTGGCGGCTCAATGTGCCGCGCGGCGTTCGGTACGCATGACACCGTCATGATCCGCCGCCTCGCCGAGTTTGCGTCAAAAGAAGGAATGCCGAAGCAATCGCTCGAGATTCAAATGCTCTACGGCATTCAGCGCGCTGAGCAGGAGCGACTCGCCGCCGAAGGGTATCGATCCGCGGTCCTCGTTGCTTACGGTCAATACTGGTATCCGTGGTTTGTGCGGCGCCTTGCCGAACGGCCTGCAAATTTATGGTTTCTTGCGAAAAATGTTTTCGCAAGATGATTGCGTCGCTTGTTTGCCTTCAACCAAGCCGCTTAAGTCCATTTCTCCGATCCTTCTGTGATCGTGATGTAGCGGTCGATGGGCAAATTCGTAAATCGCTGCATCACCCCCGATGGTTTGGGCCACTTCACTTCCAGCGAGTCAATCTTCGTACGATTGCCAATTCCCAGAACGATTCGAGGGTCGTGCGACGAAAGAAAGCTTCCGCCGCCGACTTTCATCCGATGCCTCTTCCAATCGCCCGATGAAACCGTCAGTCGCGTGCCAACCGCGTCCCGATTGCAGGATTTGCCGATCAGCTTCACGCCGAGCCAGTGATTTCCGCTTGCGGCATGATTTTGCAGCAAAACTGGCGCGCCATCATTCACTGAAATGAGAACATCCACGGCGCCATCATTATTGAAATCTCCGATCGCCATGCCCCGCGCGGCGAGCGGCTGCGAAAAAATCGGGCCGCTCTGCGCGCTCACGTTGCGAAACACTTTTCCCTCGCGGTGATAGAGCAGCGGCGGTTCTTTATAAGTCACCAGGTGGGAATACTGCTCGATCAAATCGTCGGGAAAACCGTTCGTGAGAAAAAGGTCGAGGTCGCCATCATTGTCGTAGTCGAAAAACTTCAGTCCCCAGCCACTCATCCAGCGTGTGTCCATTCCGATGCCCATCGGAATGGACACGTCTTCGAACGTTCCGTCACGTAGGTTACGGTAGAGGGAAAAAATCTCTTCATCGATATTTGCGACAAAAAGATCCATCCAGCCGTCTTCATCGAAATCCGCTGAATCGACACCCATTCCCGAACGTGGCCGTCCTTCCGCGCTGTAGGCTACGTCCGCGGTCAATCCAACTTCCTCAAACTTCCCGCCGCGATTGAGAAACAGAAAGTTCTGCACCGTGTCGTTCGCAACAAAGAGATCCATGTTTCCGTCGTTGTTCACGTCCGTCGCCACCACGCCCCAAGCCTTGCCCCGAACCTTTCCGATTCCCGTTTCCTCGCTCACGTCCGTAAACGTGCCGTCACCATTGTTGTGAAACAACCGGCTCGGAAGCGGCTTATAGATTCGTGGAATGCAGTAGTGATTCGTGCCGTCCCGGTCCGTACCACACCGGAGCGACCGGTCAAACTCCACGAATTGGCATACAAACAGATCCAACCGCCCATCGTTGTCGTAGTCGAACCACACAGCGCTGGAATTCCAACCCGGTGCGGCGACGCCCGCCTTTTCGGTCACGTCCGTAAAAGTGCCATCGCCGTTGTTGCGGTAAAGAATGCTCCGATCATATTGCGTCACATAAAGATCCGGAAAACCGTCGCTGTTGTAATCGCCCACCGCGACGCCCATTCCATATCCACCACCGTTCACTCCGGCCTTCTCGGTGACGTCGGTAAACGTGCCATCACGATTGTTCTTGTAGAGAGCGTTCCGCAAAGGTGTGGTTGGCTTATAAAAATCGGCTGGGCCACTGTTTACGAGATAAATGTCCATCCACCCATCGTTGTCGTAATCGAAAAACGCGCAGCCAGCCCCGGAAGTTTCAGGGAGATATTTCTGAGGCGACTTTCCTGCCGTATGAATCCACTGAATTCCGCTTCGCCGAGGTGCGATCTGTTCGAACGCAGGGAGCCGCTCTGCATTGCCCAAAATGTCGAAGGGATCGCGAAGAAGAGCAGCACCTCCACCTATCGAAGAAAGCTGGCGGAGAAATTGTCGGCGCGAATGTTGCGGCGGAATGTTGCGCTGCGAAGCGCGAAAGCGCGGCATTTTGTAACAATATCATGAGGCCGTGCCCGACCGGCCAGCGGCACGAACATGTGCTACTCTGCGCCAAGAGCGCGTTGTCGGAAGAATTCCGTGAATTTCGACTACATTTCGGCGGCAGTTCGGCGCGTGGCCTGCTCTTGCGCAGTCTTGTTCTTCCTTGCGCTGCCGCGTGCCTGGTCCGCTCCATTGCAACAAACTGCGCCCGCCGGCGAATTCAGCACTATCTCCGATTCAGCCACGAAGGCGCGCGAGTCGGGCCAAACTGCCAAGGCGATTGAGCTCTATCGTCAGGCTGTCAGCCTTAAGCCCGATTGGGCCGAGGGCTGGTGGTATCTCGGCACGCTGCAGTACGACGCGGATCAATACGCCGCAGCAATTCCCGCGTTTCAATCGCTGACGCGCCTGATACCACAATCGCCGGCGCCGTGGAATTTCCTCGGACTCAGCGAATTCGAAACGGGAGCCTACGACGCCGCCAAAGCCGATTTGGAACGTGGACACGCCGCGGCATCCGGCGAGGACGATGAAACGCGACGCCCTGCCACGTACCATCTGGCCCTCTTGAAAATTCGCGCGGGAGCATTCTCTGAAGGCATCGAGCTAATGAAGCAGGACTTCGCGACGGGGCCAATTCCCGATAATGCGAAGACTGCGTTCGGACTTGCCACGCTGCGCGTTGGCCTTTTGCCGAGCGATGTCGATCCTTCAAAAGATGCGCTCATAGCCAGAATCGGCGAAGCTGCGGCATTGCTGGCACAAGGCAAAAAAGATGCAGCAATCCGTGCATATTCGGACCTTGAATCACAGAACACCAATGTGCCGTTTTTTCATTTTGCTTACGCACTCGCGTTGGAAGCTGCCGAAGACAAAGCAGGCGCCCTCGCGCAATATTCGAAAGAACTGAAGGTATTTCCCGCGAACACCGAAGCACACCTTGCAATCGACCGATTGAACGGTAAACCGATCGACGTCGTGCAAGACAACAGTCCGGATTCACGAGTCGCAAAATTGTACGCGCGAGAAAACGCGGCTCTCCTGGCCCGCGATTCGCCGGCGAATGGCAACGACATCGTTTTTGAACAATTCAAACAGGAAGCTGCTTCGAACGCTGCAGCTGGCAAATGGAATGAATCGATCGCTGCGTTGAAGCGCGCACTTGAAATTCGACCAAATTGGGATGACGGCTTGTGGCAACTGGCTGCGATCTGCTTTTCACAAGGCCGGATGGAAGAATCGCTGCGAGCGCTAAAACTTTGGACTGCACGAAATCCCAATTCCGGCACGGCGTGGGCGATGACCGCACTTGGCGAATTCGCGTTACACGACTTCGACAACAGCCTGGTTCATTTTGAACGCGCCGAGTCTTTCGGCTTCACGGGTTCGCAGGACTCCGTTCGAACCGCGCTGTATCGCTACGCTCTGCTTGAAATTCACGCCAGCCGATTCACGAAGGCACTGCAGCTTTTAGCCGACCGCCGCCTCAATTCGACTTCCGATCCGCAACTGCAATTCGCAATCGGACTCGCCTCCTTGCGACTCGCAAAATTCCCCGAAGAGATGCCGCCGGCTCAGATGCCATTGATCTCCATGACTGGCGAAGCCATGGCGCTTCTTTATGCGAGCAGGTATGACGATGGACTGCCGAGACTGAAAGCGCTGACCGAACAGTTTCCGTCGACACCGCTACTTCATTTCTTATACGGAAAGGCTCTTTCGTCCCTTTCGAACTACGACGAAGCGGCGGAGCAATTTCTGCTCGAAATAGGACTCTCACCGAGTCAACCTTCCGCATTCACGGACCTGGCGCTGACGAGGCTGCAGCAACATCGCCCTGCGGACGGCCTCGATCCCGCACAACGCGCGGTGAAGCTCGCGCCAGATTCCGCCGAGGCACACTACGCACTGGGACGCATCTATCTCGATCTGAAAAAGAACGACGAGGCGCGATCTGAACTCGAAACCGCCGCGCGACAGGCTCCACAGAGTCCGGAAATTCATTTCAATCTTGCCAAAGCCTACGCCCGAACCAATCAACTGGACAGAGCCGACGCGGAACGCGCGATCTTCGCCCGTTTAAACGACGCGGCCGAAAAACAACGGGCCGGAAACCACAACCAGACCTACGGCGAACTTCGTGGCGAGACTGGCATATCCACGAATCCGCCGTCACCGCAATAGCTCCGTCTTTTCTAACGTTTTTGTTTTCGGCTGATCTGTTTCAATTTGCCTTCAGCGCCGAATCGGCAATCGCGAGCGCCGCATCCAGCGCCGCCACGCCCGCGTCCACTTCCGCTTCTTCAATGATCAGCGGTGGCGCTATCACAAAATGGCTAACCCACGCTTGCAGCGCTACGCCGCGCTTCAACGCTTCCGCCGCGACTTGGTCGACCACCAGCGGCTTACCTTCGATCTTGTCTCGCATCGTATTGAACGGCTCTTTGCTCTGCTTGTCTTTCACCAGCTCCACGGCCCAAAAGAGTCCAATGCCACGCACGTCGCCAATCGAAGGATGCTTTGCCGCGAGCGCTTTCAATTTATCGCCGAGGTATGCGCCAATCTTGTTCGCGCGTTCGACAAGTCCCAGCCTTTGCATTTCGTGGATCGTGGCTACTGCCGGCGCCAGCGTCATCGGGTGCGCCTCATACGTATGCCCATGCGCAAAATAATGATCGTCAAAATGCGCCGCAATTTTCGCCGTCGTAGCGCACAAACCGAGAGGCACATACGCCGACGTAATGCCCTTCGCGGTAACCAAAATATCCGGCTGCACGTTCCAATTGTCCACGGCGAACCACTTCCCGGTTCGCCCCCAACCGGTCATGACTTCGTCCGCGATCATCAATACTCCGTGCGCATCGCATATTTTCCGCAAACGCGGAAAATACTCCGCTGGAGGGATCAGCACCCCGTTCGTTCCGGTCACCGGCTCCAAAATAATCGCCGCAACGTCACTCTCATTCACAATCATGTGCTCGATGTAATCCACGCATGCCACATTGCACGATGGATACGTGTGTTTGATCGGGCAGTCATAGCAATTCACTTCTGGCGCAAAAACAAAACCTTGCGCTTTTCCGGACGGCTCCATCGCCCACCGACGCGGATCGCCCGTCGCGGCAATCGAAGCCGTCGTTGAACCGTGGTATGAACGGTAACGCGCGATAATCTTCGTCTTGCCCGTATACATGCGAGCAATTTTGAACGCAGCTTCATTCGCGTCCGTGCCCGAGGTTGTGAAAAAGAATTTCTCAAGCCCTTTCGGTACAACGTCCAACAGCAAATTGCTCAACTTCGCTCGAGCATCTGTCGCGTACGAAGGGGCAATATACGGCAACGCGCGCGCCTGCTCTTCAATCGAACGGATCACCGCGGGATTCTTGTGCCCCAAATTCACGCACATCAATTGCGAAGAAAAATCCAAGTATCGCTTTCCGGCCGCGTCGATGAAATAACACCCCTCCGCATCGACCACATGCAACGGATTCCAGCTTTTTTGAAAGCGCCAGGTCCCGTAATTCAGCTTCTTTGTAGACTCAACGACCTGTGCGGACGTCAATGAATCGCTCATGCATAAGACTCCCCGGCTGTGCCAAGTGTGTGAAGGCGAATTTTCGCTTTCAGTGTGGTTTAGGACTCGGCTCGACTGGTTAGAGCCCTTCTCGTCTCCGCGGTGCCTGCTTTTCCCATCAGCAGACAATATGCGCCAGCGGAAATTACGAATCCCACGAACCAGGCGTAATCATACAGCCATCGCAAGGAAGGCAAAAGCAATCCGACGAGCGCCACGGCAACGCCAAGTCCAAGAGCAATCATGGCCCGCCAATTGAAGCCGCTCGAATATTCGTACTCGCCACCGCGCCGGTACAGCGCATCCACATTCAGACTGCGGCTGCGCACCACAAAATAGTCCGCGATCATGATTCCCGCGATCGGCCCAAGCAATCCCGAATATCCGACGAGCCACCCGAAAATGTAGCTGTTGAAATCCGTCAGGAGCTTCCATGGCATCATCAGGATGCCGATCACGCCAGTGATCAATCCGCCCGTTCGAAACGAAACCAGCCGCGGATTCAAATTTGAAAAATCATTCGAAGGCGAAACAACATTCGCCGCGACGTTTGTGTTGAGCGTCGCCACCAGCAACGCCACCAGCGCAATCGACGCGATCACCGGCTCGCGAAAACGCCCAAGCAGTGACACCGGATCCCAGATCGCCTGCCCAAATAAAACCACCGAAGCCGAAGTCACAGCAACTCCGATAAACGAATAGAGCGTCATCGCCGTCGGTAACCCCAACGCCTGCCCGGTCATCTGAGCCTTCTGTGATTTTGCGTAACGCGTGAAATCGGGGATATTCAGCGCGACGGTCGCCCAAAATCCGACCATCCCCGTCAGCGACGGAACAAAAAAGCGAAAAAACTCGCTCGTAGTCTTGAACTTGCTCGGCGTACTCAGCACCGGCCCGAGCCCGCCGGCCTTCCGCGTAATCCACCAGAGAAGCAGCAATCCAACGCCGAGCATGAACGGTGCGCCGATTCCTTCCAGAAACTTGATCGTCTCGATGCCGCGCCAGATGACCAGCATGTTCAAAAGCCAAAATGCGAAAAAGCAGATCCACGGCACGCCCGCGTGGCTCGCCCCGTTGGGCCATAAAACCGCCAGCATCGAATAAATCGCTTGCCCGCCAATCCAAGCTTGAATTCCAAACCACCCGCATGCCACCAGCGCGCGTAACACGGCAGGCACATTCGCGCCACGCACTCCAAAGGACGCTCGCACATACACTGGAAACGGAATGCCATACTTCGTGCCGGCATGCGCGTTCAAAATCATCGGCACCAGCACGATCAGATTTCCGAGCAAGATCGTTCCAATGGCCTGCTTCCAGCTCATCCCGCCGGCGATCAATCCCGATGCCAGCATGTACGTCGGAATGCACACGCTCATCGCTACCCAAAGCGATGCGTAGTTGTACGTTCCCCAAGTTCGCCGTTCGAGCGGAATGGGAGCAAGGTCTTCGTTGTAAAGAGTTGTGTCGTGCGATGTGCCTAGCATTGTGTCGTGCGTGGCGCTCATGCCCATGCGCCGCCGCGTGCGGTCCGTCGCAGGTATGCGCCTCGCCCCGCCTTGCCAATATACTTCCCGTTTTCCACGATTAATTCACCGCGCGAAAAAACCTGCCGCGCATTTCCCCGCACGCGGAATCCTTCGAACATCGAATAGTCCACGCGCATGTTGTGCGTCTTCGCGCTGATTGTGTGTTCCGCCTTTGGATCCCACACAACGAGATCCGCATCGCTCCCCGCCGCGAGCGTTCCTTTCTTCGGATACATCCCAAAGATTCGCGCCGGCGCCGTCGAAACAATTTCAACAAACCGGTTGAGCGACAACTTCCCTTCATTCACTCCATGGTGATGCAAAAGCTGCAACCGGTTCTCGATCCCCGGCCCGCCATTCGGAATCTTCGTGAAGTCGTCTTTTCCCAGAACCTTTTGGTCCTCAAAACAAAACGGACAATGATCTGTCGACACCACCTGTAGGTTGTCGTCTTTCAATCCATCCCACAGCTTCGGCAAATTCTCCTTTTCCCGCAGCGGCGGCGTAAACACATACTTCGCGCCCTCAAACCCCGGCCGCTTCAGCTCATCAATCGACAGCAACAAGTATTGAGGACAAGTTTCCGCGAACGCCGGAACTCCTCGGCTCCGTGCTTCGCGCACCTGATTCAGGGCATCCTCCGACGAAAGATGCACGATATACACGGGCGCATGCGCGATCTCCGCCAAGGCGATCGCCCGATTTACCGCCTCGGCTTCCGCCCGCGTCGGCCGCGTCAGCGCGTGATACACCGGCGCGGTTTTTCCTTCCGCCAGCGCCTGCTGCACGATCACGTCGATCACGCTGCCGTTTTCCGCGTGCATGCAAATCAACGCGCCGTTTTTCGAGGTCTGTTGCAGCGCCTTGAAAATCGTCGCGTCGTCCACCATCAACACATTCGGATACGCCATAAACAACTTGAAGCTCGCGACCCCCTCGCGAACCATCTCGTCCATATCCTCGAGGCCCGCTCCGGCAAGGTCAGTCACAATCATGTGCAAGCCGTAGTCGATACATGCCTTCTTTTCCGCTTTTTTCCACCACGTATCGAGCGCGTCGCGCATCTTCGTCCCGCGAGCTTGAATCGCGAAATCCACAATCGAAGTCGTCCCGCCAATCGCCGCCGCGCGCGTTCCGGTTTCAAAATCGTCGCTGGACGTCGTTCCGCCGAACGGCATGTCCAGATGCGTATGCGCGTCAATTCCACCGGGCAGCAGCAACATTCCCGTCGCGTCGATGACCGTGTGCGCTGGCGCCGCCGCGATCCCCGTGCGCACTTCCCGAATCGTTTCTCCCTCGACCAAAATATCCGCGGCGAACGTTTTTTCGGCCGTGACCACCGTTCCGTTTCGAATGAGCAGTCCCATCAGTCGCACTTCCTCGCTGGATTTGCAGAATTCGCCACTCGTTGCTCCCAGGATTCCGCCGCAACATTCTTGTCCACTCGCTCCATCGTGATGCACCCATCCACCGGACACACCAGCGAACATAAATTGCAGCCGACACATTCGTCTTCATCGACGCGGGGAATTCGCGAGAGTGGCGTCGCATAAGGCTCTGCATCGCCGTTTCTCAACAAGGGATGGTCCAGCTTCGGAATCGGCGTCATCGCAATTCGCTGCCGACTCACATTTTCCCGCTCCGCAGGCGTTGCGTGCCTGCCGTTACCGGAGTGCCCCTCGCCAACGCGATCGAGATGAATACATTGATGCGCGCCGTCCCAGCACGCCGCATAGCACAGCTCGCAACCGATGCACGTCTCTTCATGAATCCGTGCCACGATCTTGTAGTTTAAATTCAGGTGCTTCCATTCCTGCACGCGTTCGAGGCTCTTCCCTTGAAAATCAGAAATCTTCCCAAACCCCTTTTCTCGCATCCAGTTCGCAAGCCCATCGCACATGTCATCCACAATCCGGTAGCCGTAGTGCATCACCGCAGTGCACACCTGCACATTGCTGCATCCCAGCAACAAAAACTCCACCGCGTCCCGCCAATCGGAAATTCCGCCAATCCCACTCAGCGGCAGATTCGCGTCCGCGTCGCCCTGCACTTGCTGCACCAGGTTTAACGCGATCGGCTTCACCGCCGGTCCGCAATAGCCGCCGTGCGACGACCTTCCATCGACATTCGGCCGCGGTACGAACGTGTCCAAATCGATTCCCGTGATCGAATTAATCGTATTGATCGCAGACAGCCCGTCCGCGCCGCCGCGCTTTGCAGCCCGCGCCACCACGCGAATATCCGAAATATTCGGCGTCAACTTCACGAGCACCGGCGTTCGCGCTTTCTCTTTCACCCACGCCGTAATCATCTCCGTATATTCCGGCACTTGCCCGACCGCGCTGCCCATGCCGCGTTCGCTCATTCCATGCGGGCAGCCAAAGTTCAGTTCGAGTCCATCCGCGCCTGCGTCTTCAGCCTGCTGCACGATCGTGTGCCAGGCTTCTCGTTTCGACTCAACCATCAACGACGCGATCAAAGTATTTCGCGGATAGCGCTTCTTTACTTCCGAAATCTCGCGCAAATTCACAGCAAGCGGCCGGTCCGTAATCAACTCAATGTTGTTCAGCCCCATCATGCGCTGGCCGTTCCAATCAATCGACGAATAGCGTGACGATACGTTCGTGATTGGCTCGCCGAGCGTCTTCCACACTGCTCCGCCCCAGCCTGCGTCGAACGCGCGCATCACCTGTTCGCCGCAATTCGTCGGCGGCGCCGACGCCAGCCAAAACGGGTTCGGCGAATGAATCTTTCCCGCAAACAAAACCGAAATGTCTGGAGAAGTTTTTTTCTCAACCATGCTTCTTCTCCAAAAACCGGACAACCGAAACCGCCGTCCGCTTTCCGTCCGCTACCGCGTCCACCACTTCCCTGCCGCCATTCACGCAATCGCCCCCGGCAAAATATTTCGCATTTGACGTTTGCCCGGTCGCCCGATCCACCGCCACCCGCCCGTTTTCCAGTTTCACTCCCCGGCACGCCTGCAAAAACTCCAGGAGCGGTGACTGCCCGATCGCGGGAATCACCATGTCACAGGCCGTCTCCCATTCGCTGCCGGCGACGTTTCGCAGTTCGCCATTCGCCGCGCTCTCCACTCGGACGCAACGAATTCCGCGAATCTTCCTTCCATCTTCGGACGCAAGCACTGCGACCGGCTGCGTCCACCAGTGAAATTTCACGCCCTCCGCCTTCGCATATTCATATTCAAACTGAAACGCGGAAATGCTCGCTTCATCACGCCGGTAAACCATCTGCACTTCTTCTGCACCGAGCCGCAATGCCGCACGCGCCGCATCAATCGCCGTGTTCCCGGCTCCCACTACGATCACTCGCTTTCCCACTGACAGGCGTCCGCCCGTTTTGTAGTCCGCGATGAATTTAAGCGCATCCACAACTCCAGCCTGCTCGCATCCCGGGATTTGCAGCTCCCGCATCGCGCCGAGACCTATTCCAAGAAATACGTAGTCGAACTCTTTTTCCAGCCGGTTAAGCTGCTCTTCACCTTCAATTCGCTCGCCGAACTGAAACTCCACGCCCATCCCGCGAATCATCTCGATTTCGCGCAGACTGTCGCTCGCCCGCAGCTTGTATTCCGCCACACCGTACGTGTTTAACCCACCGGGCAGCGGCCGGCTGTCAAAAATAGTCACGCCGTATCCGCGCCGCCGAAGTTCCGCCGCGAAGGCCAGCGACGCAGGCCCAGCTCCGATACAAGCCACACGGCCTTGTCTAGTCTCTGTTGACTCCAATTCGATCGTCGCGCCATTCGCCAGAAACGCGTCCATCGCGTGCCGCTGCAGAAGCCCAATCTCAATCGGCTGCTTATTGTAGCGGTGCATCACGCACGCGCCTTCGCAAAGCACGTCCACCGGGCACACTCTCGCGCAGCTCGCACCCAAAATGTTTGCGTCTAATATGGTTAGCGCCGAGCCGCGCAAATTTCCTTGCGCGATTTTCTTGATGAATCGCGGAACGTCAATGTGCGTCGGACACGCCGCGGTACACGGCGCGTCGAAGCAATACAAGCATCGATTCGCTTCTGTTAGCGCGGAGACCTGAGTGAGCGGCGGATGAAGTTCCGGGAATCGTGCGACGAGCTCGGGGTTCGCTTCCTGCTTGGGGGCCGTGGACACACCACCCTCCTGGGCGATGCTGTCCCGATACTATATCGCTGACCCTACTGAAAAGCACTCGCACTCCGCCGCCGCAATTGCCCAATTCTCTCCTGCGGGCAATCTTCCGAGGATTATGCGCAAATTCGGTCGCATTCTTGGCATGCGCACCATTCAAATATCGGATTTCGCGCCCTGCCCGGCACGTTTCGTTTATCTTCTTTTTGTTTCTTTTCTTATCGTTTCGGAGTAGGCTTTTCCCGTCGCCGCAATCACACCCGACTCCAGGAGCACGGCCAATGAACTTTCCCCTTCGCGTCAAGTTTCTCCGCACCGCTGCGTCTTTTCTGGCGATTTCCGCGCTCCCCGGAGTCGTTGCCGCGCAAGATATTCAGTACGCCCAGGATCCCAACGCGGACAAAAACATGACGCTTCTTTTGAAAGACTGGGCGCCCGTTCCCATGGTTCATCTCGCAAAGCACGAAATTGACCGCGCGAAGTTTTACGTTATCGACGTCCACAATCACGTCAACGATCCCGGCGGCGTGCACGGCGAAGATGTTCCGCCCGCCGACGTCATCAAAGCCATGGACGCGGTCAACGTAAAAAGAATTGTCATCCTCACCGGACTGTGGGGCGATAAGCTGCAAGGCGTTCTGGATAAAATGGTAAAGCCTTATCCCGATCGGTTCGTGGTTTTTGCCCAAATGGATTGGAGCAAAATCGACGATCCCAATTTCAGCCAGTTGATGGTCGCGCAACTCGATGACGCCGTGAAGCGCGGCGCGCGCGGCCTGAAAATTTTGAAGGACTGGGGACTGGGCGTCCGCGATAAGAGCGGCAAGTTCGTATCGATCGACGATCCGCGGATGGATCCCGTTTGGGAAGAATGTGGGCGGTTGGGAATTCCCGTCGCAATTCATTCCACCGACCCGGAAGCCTTTTTCACTCCGACAGATGCAAAGAACGAGCGCTATGAAGAGTTGATGCACAATCCCAGTTGGAGTTTTTATGGGCCAAAGTTTCCCGGCAAGTTTGAACTCCTGGAACAACGTAACCACATCATCGCGAAACATCCGCGCACGACCTTTATTGCGCTGCACGTTGCCAACTGGCCGGAAAATCTCGACGCCGTGTCCGAATGGTTGAAGAAATATCCCAATATGTATGTCGAATTCGGAGCACGGGAAGCGGAACTCGGGCGCCAACCGCGCCGAGCCTTCAAGTTCTTCTCGGAATTTCAAGACCGCGTTCTATTTGGCACCGATGCCGAGCCTATTCCGGAAATGTACCGGAATTACTTCCGCTGGCTTGAGACCGACGACGAATATTTCCCCTACTGGTCGTATCCCGATCAGGGACGGTGGGAAATTTACGGCCTTGCGTTGCCGGATCACATTTTGAAGAAGGTCTATCACGAGAACGCCGAAAAAATCTTTGCGCAATTTCGCGGAGGCCGTCCATGAAATCCAGAATTCACGTCTTTATTGGGTTTGTTTGCTTCTGCCTCTTACTCTCGTTTACTGGCTGTAAGAAGCAAGCAGAGCCAGCCATCAAAGAACCTGTCGCTTCCAGCATCTCCGTGCAGGCAAATGACAGCGCCATCCGGATTGTCACAAAGACCGCGGAATTTCAGCTCTCGCCCGCGGGAAATCTGCAAGGTTCTTTTCGAGATGGTTCCTCAGCTTTGACGCTCGCGGAAAATGGCCCCGGCATTTCAATCAAGACTGCGGCTGGCCCTCTCTCCGACGTTACTCGTGACCTCGGACATGCGCAGATCGAAGACGCGACGGGTAAACTCGGAACCTTGGGCAAACGAGTCACGGTGAAAGGCAAGAGCGCCAGCACAGGCCTCGAAGAATCGCTCACCTTAGAAATTTACGACGACTTTCCTTCTCTCGCACTGATCTCGACCAGCTACAAGAACAGCGGCGGACAGCCGGTCACTCTTACCAGTGTCTCTCTTGGAGGCCAACGGCTAAACGCAAGCACGGCTGATCCGAAAGCCAAACCGAATGAAGTGTATGCGTTCTTTGGTTCAAGCCTGAAGTGGGGCAAGGATGATGTCGTGGCGATTCCAGCCAAATTCAGCCAAGAAAATCCTTTCGGAGAGCCAGTCGAAACAAAAGACGACCTCGGCCGAGTCGGCGGCGGAATTCCTGTTGTCGCATTCTGGGGTCGCACCACCGGCGTTGCAATCGGCCACATCGAGACACTGCCTCTGCCCGTTTCCATTCCCGTGAAAACCGCGCCGGACGGAAGAGTCGAGGCCAGTGTAGAAATTCCGGCGAAAATCGCATTGAAATCCGGCGAAACTTTTTCAACCCCGCGCATCTTCGTCAATGTCTACCGCGGCGATTATTACGAACCACTCCATACCTGGTCTGAGGCCGTCGAACGTGAAGGCCTTACCCGTCCCAAGAACAACGACGAAAACTACGCGGTGAGTTGGTGTGGCTGGGGCTACGAATCAGACGTCACGCCCAAACAAATGGTAGACACGATTCCCAAGCTGAAAGAGCTGGGAATTCATTGGGCCACGCTCGACGACCGCTGGTTCGACAATTACGGCGATTGGCAGCCGCGAACCGACACGTTCGGCGGCGATGCAATTCAGAAACTTGTCAAAGACTTTCATTCGCAGGGAATCAAAATGCAGCTCTGGTGGCTGCCACTTGCGGTCGAAGATGGCTCTCACGGCTACGGCGGCCACAAATTTGTCACTTCGGAAGTTTTGAAAAAGCACCCGGACTGGCTTGTGCTCGACGAGCACGGCAAACCGGCACGCATGACGAGAAATCTCGCCACGCTCTGCCCCGCCGTTCCCGAAGTCCGCGAATACTACAAGCAGCTCACTGAGAAATTCATCCGCACCTGGGATTTTGATGGGCACAAACTCGACAACATTTACTCGACGCCGAAATGCTACAACCCGAAGCACCATCATAGGTCGCCATCCGATTCCGTGAACGCGATGGGCGACGTGTACAAAACAATTTTCGAAACGACGCGCGCGTTGAAACCCGATAGCGTCACGCAAAGCTGCCCCTGCGGCACACCGCCAAGCCTGGCCTGGTTCCGCTACATGGATCAGGCCGTAACCGCCGACCCAGTAGGCTCCGTGCAAGTACGACGCCGCATGAAAATGTATAAGGCGCTGCTCGGTCCGGCCGCCGCCATCTACGGCGATCACGTGGAGCTCACGCAGATTACCCAGCCGAGCGGGGCCGACGAGCAGGATACCGGCAGCGATTTTGCTTCAACCCTCGGCACAGGCGGGGTTCTGGGAACAAAATTCACCTGGCCGGATTACGGCAAGAAGCTTTCCAACGTGTACTTGAACGCCGAAAAAGAGCCGGAATGGAAAAAATGGATTTCGCTCTACAACGAAAAAATGCTCTCGAAGGGCGAGTTTCTGGATTTGTATGTCTACGGCTACGATTCTCCGGAAGCCTATGCGATCGCGAAGAACGGAAAAATGTACTACGCGTTCTACGCGCCGGAGCCTGCCGGAAAAACAGGCGGAAAATCCGGAACGTATCGCGGCGAGATTGAACTGCGCGGCCTCGAAGCAAAGTCTTATCACGTAGTTGACTACGTAAACGGAAAAGACTTTGGCAGCGTGCAGGGGCCGACGGCAAAACTTTCGGCCGATTTCCAAGGAAGCTTACTGCTCGAGGCAACGGCCGGGCAATAATCTTGGGCTGAAAAAAGCTATCGATTTAGAAAAGCAAGGCGATGGGGAGTATCACGAAACGCCTCGGTACCGCCCTGTCGAGTGGTGGAAAGCGCGCCGGTCAAATTGCCGAAGCGCAAACACGCTTCGAGCGAAGCGCCCCGAATGTAGTTGTGCAGAAAGCCGGCATCAAAACTGTCTCCCGCACCGATCGTATCCACCGGCTCGGTCTTTACCGGCACTGAAGACACTCGCTCGGTGCCGCGTTGCGCAACAGCGCCATGTTCGCCGCGCTTCATCACAACAAGCGACACAAAGCCCGCGAGCGCGCCCAGCGCAGATTCCGGATCGTCGAGGCGCGCCAGCTTGCACGCTTCGCTTTCGTTCGGCAGGAGCACATCGACCGATCTCAGGACGCTGCCGAGATCCAGATCCCAGCTATTTCCGGGATCGTCGTTCGTGTCGAGCGAAGTCGTCAGGCCTGCTTGTTTCGCGAGGCGAAAGAGTTCCGCAATTTTCGGCCGCAACGCGCGTTGCAAGAAAAACGAAGAAATGTGCAGATGTCTCGCGGAAAAAACATGATCGAGATCCAGATCCTCGAACCGCATTTCCGCCATCGCGCCCGGATAGGTGAGAATGTAACGCTTCCGCGGCCGCGGCAAAATCACGGTGAGCCCCGTTTGCTGCGAAGACATTTTCTTTACGGCCGAAACGTCGGTGCCGCTTTCCTGCAAACGCTTGAGACACAGCTCACCGAGCGGATCTTCGCCGATGGCGGAATTGAATCCGACGCGATTTCCGAGCAACGCGAGGTTGTGCGCAAAGATTGCGGAAGAACTTCCGAGCGTGATGCGCATGTCGGAAGCAAGATGCTCGCGATCAAGCTCGAACTCCGGCGGAAGTCCGTAGAGCACAAGATCGAGATTTAGTTCGCCGACGACGCTGAAGTCGAATCTGGAGGCAGCGGCCATCTTCAATCGAGTATGACGACGCGGCTGAGATTTTTTGGCTCGTCGGGATTGAAGCCCTTTTTCACGCCGGTGTGAAAACCAAGCAACTGCGGCAGCACCAGGAACGGCGCGAGGAGCGAAAGTTCGGAAACATCCGCCTCGAGTTCGAAAAGAAAGTCGCCCGCCCTGCGGACAGACTCGGGCGCTCGATTGCAAATCGCGACAATCGTGCCGCCCAGTTCCTTCATTTCGACAAGCACTTCGCTCTCCGCTTGCATGCCGGCTTCACTCAACAAAAAAGTGATGCACGTTTGCGGAGCGACAATCGATTTTGGTCCGTGACGAAACTCGAGCGTGTGATACGTCTGCGCATACGAACACGACATCTCCGTCATTTTGAGACCTGCTTCCCGTGCGACCGCGAAAAACGGCCCCTGCGCAAGATAGATGTAGTCCGCGAAGTTATGAACGGAGACAAACGCTTCGGCGCGATCATTTAACGATGGAAGTTTTGCGGAAAGGGCCGCGGCCACCGATTCGATCGCGCCGTTGGGAAACTGCGCACTCGCAGTCGGCGTTGCGAGACGCAACAGCGCGAGCAGCATGGACGTGAACGAGCGAGTCATCACCATGCTGTGCTCGTCCGCCGATGGAACCGCGATCGTCACGTCACACACTTTAGCCAACTCGGAATCAAGTGCGCAGGTGATTCCAACGGTCTCGATCCGGTGATTCTTTGTCAGCATTTCCGCCGCGCGAATTGCTTCCGAGGTGCGGCCGGAGCGCGAAATGACGACGATCTTCAGGCCAGGAACGTCGAGCGCACAAAGATTCGGAAAGAGAAGCAATTCGGAAGCGGGAAGGGCGCGTGTGGTCTTTCCGGAAAGCAACCGGCAACCCGCGGCGGCCGCTTCGGCCAAATAAAAACTGGAACCGCACCCGACGAAAAGAATTTCTGGCGCGGCGGAGAGACGATTCTGCGCGGCCTGAAATGCAGGATCGCCTGCGACTTCGCACTGCGAAGCGAGCCACGTTTGCGGCTGCGAAAGAATTTCAGGAAGCGTGTGCGTGCTGCGAACTTGCGAACCGGAAGTGGGCATTGACCGTCCTCGACAAGATAAATTCAATTCTGAAAACCGGGTGACCGCGTTTCATCCGACACTCTTTCGCTCTATTATCGCGAAATAGCCAAGTTTTTGTGACAACGGCATCTACGGACCTGCGCGAAGCGTCTCAACGCAAATCTGGGCTCGGAATTCACGGATCGCTTCGGCTCGCACTGCGCCGGGCGAGTCGGCTAGGCAATTCGCGGCAGCGCAGGCAGTAGCCATTCGAAGCGTTTCCTCGGAAGACAAGCCCGCGGCGATCGAATGAGCGAATCCGGCGAGGGCCGCGTCTCCGCAACCAACTGTCGATCGCGGTTTCAGTGGAACGCCCGGCGCGAAAAGCGCTGAACTATTTGCAGTCGGCGCGTAGAGCATGCCTTCGGAGCCGAGGCTCACCGCCGCGCTGCGAGCTCCCAACGAGATAAGATCCTTGACGGCTCTGCCCGCAGCGTCTTTGCAATCGATCGCGCGTTTAAGAACGCCTGCGGCCTCTTCCCTGTTTGGTTTCACGAAATCAGGTTGCGCGTGCAGCGCGACGCGCAGCGCTTCTCCGCTGGCATCGAGCATCGTTCGGCAGCCGCAAGACCGCGCAACCGCGATGAGCCGCGCATAGAGATCGGTGGGAGCACCGGGTGGCAGGCTGCCTGAGAAAATTATCGTCGCGGATTTTGCTCCCTGCTCGAACAAGTTTTTGCATTCACGTTCAAATGCGCCGACTTCGTCAGGTGTCACAAACCCGCCCGGTTCGCGAATCTCGGTGACCGCGCCGGAGTCGGCTATGATTTCGAGATTGGTGCGCGTCTCGCTTTTCACGCGAACACCGTGCGGCTCGATGCCGAGTGAACGCAGTCCCGACAAAACCTGCTCCCCCGCCGCTCCGCCGCACATTCCTATCCAATGCGGTTGCTCGCCCAGCGCTTTCAATACCATGGCGACGTGAGTCGATTTTCCACCTGGAAAGTTTTCGACGGTACGCGCGCGGTGTATTTCTCCCGGAACGAGCGACGGCAGCACAATTCGCTTGTCGATTGCCGGATTCGCGCTGACGCAAAGGAACATGGCGGAAGAGACTACGCCACCTTTCCCCGCGAAGAGCGGATTCTTTCCTGCCATGAACGGGCCGAACCGAGACGCGCGTTTACGTTTTGAATGTTTTTGACGCCCTGGTTTTCCAGCCAGCCGTCGAGCGCCGCGCCGCCCTCTTTAACAAGTATGCCGACACCGTCCTGCCAGGTGGCTCGGCCGCAGAGAACTCCCGAAAACGCGGAGTCGGATGCAACAGCGAGGTCGAGCGCATCGGCGAAGAGTTCGGTCGAAACGCCTTCGGACAAATAGATAAACGGAAGCGAACAGGCGTCCGAGGCTCGGCGAAAATGCGCAACGGCTTCCTCTCGACTATAAAGCGCTCGCTCGCAAGGAACCTGTGCTGACTGGACGAACTTCATATTCACAGGCACACCGATTTTGATGACATCGACGCCATAGTGCGGCTTGCAAAATTCCTCGACGGCACGAGTGACGACATCCGGCTTGATGCGTGCGAACTCGGCGCCTTTTTCGTCCATTTCGTCGTGATAGCAGACGATCTCGAGAAAAAAAGGAATGTCGGCAGCGAGACATTCGGCGCTGACGCGCTCCACCCAGGAATATTTTCTGGCGTTGATTTCCTCGGAACTGAAGGGCGAATAGTAGAGCAAAACCTTGATCGCATCGGCGCCGGCCTCTTGAAGCCGGGCTACGGAATAACCGTCCAACGTCGCGGGCAGACGACCGGGGATGGATTTGTCATAGCCGGTTTTCTCATAGGCGAGAAGCAGCCCGGCACGCGCGTCACGGCGCGCCGCGGCTTCAAGGCCGTATTCAGGATCCAGAAGAATAGCGCTGGCGTGCGGCGTCAGCCTGGCGCTGACGTGCGATTTAAAATTGGCGAGAAGTTCAGCGGAGACCTCTTCCGCTGGCAGGTCGGCTGCAGCCGCGAACAATTTTCGCAAGGCGCTGCGCTGATCGATCGCAAGAGCTGCAATGATTCCGCGCTCATTCGCGAGCGCAGTAAGCCCCTTCTGCTTGCCGGGAGAAAGGTTCAATTCGAACTCCGAGAGTTTGCGCCAGCCACAGGAACAAATTCACTTAGCATCATTCAGCCAGACTATCGCGCCCCGGTCAAAGGGCGGCAGATGAAAAATCAGTTTGCCGCCGGAGCGCTCCCCAGCGAGCGTCTGGGTCGCGCCTAAAAACGGGAGAAACGACAACGTGGCGCCAGGCTCCGCTGCGACGATGATCCGCGCCGAGCTTTCCGGTGTCGGCGACACTTTTTGGTGCGGAATGATTCCGGAGAAATTGGAAAGAAAGATGTGGAGCTTGCCGTCGACATTCGATGCGTAGGAAACAACGAGCGGCGATGCTTCCACTTTGAGCTGCGGATCTTCGGGCAGCGATTCGAGCAGCCCCAGATTGAGCGATTGCGAGGTTTTCATAAGGTCTTTTTCAAGCCGTGCGAGGTGCTCGGCGCCAGGCGACGAAGCAGAACGAAAAATGTTCGGGCCGGCAAGCAGATTCGTAACGTCCGCACCGGTAACGAAGATTCGTCCGCCGCGAGCGGCGTATTTTGCAAGGTCTGAACGCTCCGCGGCAGACAGTTCGGAAACGTCGGGCAGGATAAGGGCCGGGCCGTCGAATCGTCCGAGCGTCCGCGGAGTAACAACCTGCGTCTCGCGGTGCGACTGAAGGAGGAGAAGCACCGTGCCGCGAAACGCCGGCAAAAATCGAGCGGGATCATGATTGCGAGTTCCCGGTGAAAAATAGACGCCCGTGGGACGTACGGGAAGACGCGGACGATACAGCGTTTTTTCGTTTTGTTCGATCCAGCGGAAGATCTCCGTGCGCGTAGCGGGATTGTTCGAACCGCCCATCGAATGGCCGGGCGCGTCCCAAAAATTGACGCCAGCCATCACTTCGGAAGAGGCAAGCGTCTTCATGGCTTCGCGCGCGTCAACATTTTTGTCGCCGTCCCAGGAATAGTTGAGAAGCCAGGTAGGTTTGCCTTCCGCAAAGCCACGGAAGGAAAGCATCCCAACTTGGTAGAGCAACCAATCGAGTTGCGAGCGGGACGCGGCCATGTGGTCGCCACTGCCGAATTCGTATTCGTGAGCGATGGCGTCGACGACCCCATAAAGTTCGTAAACGTCGGCGCCGACGCGGACAGACTCCTGCTCGATGCCCGGATATATTTCCGGAATGACCATGATCGTGGGATTGACGCTGCGGGCGTTGTCGCGAATTTCGCGCAGGAAGTCGGTGAAGGTTGTGATGCGGAAGTCGACCCATTTGCGAAAATTCGCATCGGAGAAATCGCCCAGCTTGATATCTTTGCGCGCGTCGAGATTGGTTTGCTGCTTGAAGGCGGAGACGGTGAAATCGTCAAAGCTTGCCCAGGTGTCTTCCCAGCCGTCGAAATGGGTCATCCAATAAGGAATGTCCACGTAGATGCCGTCAATGCCCGTTGCGGCAATTTGGCGGACGCGCTCCATATACGTTTTTCGCCACGGCGTTGCATAGGGGCTGATCCAGACGTCTTCATCTCCTTTGCGAATCCAGAATGCGGCGCCGCCGGTGAAGACGGCTGGTTCTCCATTGAGTTTGCGTTGAAGCCAATCGGGATGATCCTTGACTACGGAGTGGGCTGCCTTGTCAGCGTTCGCCGTGATGCATTCGGTGCCGGCGATGTAGACGAAGGCTTTGTTGCCGGCCTCATGCGCTTTTCCCGCGACGGATTTGATCGCCGCAAGTTTTTCTGCGGGATCGAGAAAACTCTCATATCGGCCGGGAATGTCGTTGTCGACCTCGATGCCGAAAACGTGTGTAGCTTGAGCGTCGCGGACGATCGCTTCCGAATTGCGCGGCGAAAGACCATACGCACCGATGCGAACGAAGTTCGTCCAATTTTGCGGAGGATCGTCGGCACGTAGAGGCACGGCAAGACAGATTGCGGACACTGCCGCGATGTTGAGCCAAACTTTGGTTCGCAAGTTCATCGAGCGTCCTAGAATTCGAAGCGAACGCCGATTTGCGTGTGGCGCGGCGAGCCGAGCGTGCTGGTAACCTGGCCGAACTGAGTGCTGCCAAAGCTTGTGTTCGGAACGTTGAACCGCGGCGTATTCGTGAAATTGAAGAATTCGCCGCGCAGCTGCAGCTTCATTCCCTCGCGAATGCTGAACTCCTTGCTGAAGGAAAGATCGGTGTTGTGGACGCCGTCGCTGCGGAGATTCGAAAAATAACGCGGAGCATTGCCGGGAATCTGATCGCCCGGGAACGCGAAGCAGTTTGTGTTAAAGACCGGATTGCCGGTGGCGGCGGCTTGGTGATAGCTGATGCCCGTAGAGAGCTGTGAACAAGCCACGTCCGGACGCTGGTTGCCGTCCGCGAGCAGGGCGGAATTCCCGTCCATCACGATCGCGATCGGCGTGCCCGTTTGGAAAGTGAGGATGGTCGATGCGGACCAGCCGCCAACAACGGCGTCGAGAACGCGATTCATATTGCGGCCAATCCATCGATTGCGGCCCAGTGGAAAATCAACGATGGTTGCGAGCACCATGCGGTGAGTCGCGTCGTTGGCGCTGATCGAGCGCTCCGCTTTGAGGTTGTCATACACCTGCGGAATCCCGGAGCTGAGGCTAGACGTGATGAACGAATTGGCGCCGGCCGACGAATTGTCGATCGCTTTTGAAAAAGTGTAGTTGCCTTCGAAGCTGAGGTAATGGCCCTGACGCTTCTGAAAGCGGACTTGCATCGAGTGGTAGATGGCGCTGGCGCTGAGCCGCGTGAGACCGCTGAAGGGACCGTTAAATTGCGGGAAGGGGCGCAAGAGGTTGATGAGCGGAATCTGCGCATTGTTATAAATCGAAGATGGATCGTTGATCTGAGTGGCAAAAAGATTCTGAAAGGGATTGTTGGTCGGATTGTTCAAGGCGTTTGTCGGAGTGAGGCAACCACCCACAGGCGGAGCGGCGAGGCAGGCGTTGTATTGATCGACGATTTCTTGCCGGATAGACGAAGGCAAGAAGTTGCGATTCGCCGTTCCGGAGAATGAACTGAACGGCAGATGCGTGCTGCGGCTGGCGGAGTAGTCGACGCCAATCACGATTTGCCCGGGAAACAAGTGCTGCACGCCGAGATTCCACTGATAGATTTCCGCGTTGCGAGCAGCCCCTGTGTCCAGGCTGTTGTTGTTCGGTTCACCATAAAGTGCGAGGGGGCCGGACGCTTTCCCCTGCGGGAAAGAAAAGCCGTTGGGAAACGGATTGGCCAGCGTGGCCAGCCGCGTCTGAAAATTGTCCGTCGTCACAACTATGTTGTTCGTGTTGCCAAAAGCAGTGCCGACAAATTGGAAATTCGTGGCGACGTTCAGACCGTAATAAATACCGGCGCCTCCGCGAATTACCGTCTGCGGATTCACGGCATAGGCGAAGCCGAGGCGTGGAGCGACGTTATTGCGGTCGACAGGAACATTGCGGTTTCCGGAACCTGCAAAAACCGTGGTGCCAATCAGATTGCCGGTGCGCGTCAGCAAATCCTGCATTCCGGAGTAAGGCGACGCAACGGTGTACGGCAGAGAAATGCCGCTGTCACCGGTGAAATTGCTGAACTGAATCTTGTCGTGGCGCTCGTTGTACGGAGTGCTCCATTCGTAGCGCAGACCGAGATTCACAGTCAGCTTCGTATTGATTTTCCAATCGTCCTGAAAATAGAAAGCGGTTTCCTTGGACTTGTTGGCGACGGACGGCGCAACGGTCAGATGGGAATCAAGATCGGGGTAACCGAGCAAGAGGCTCGCAAACGAGTTTCCTTGGAGCGCATTGCCTGCACCGACGACCTGTTCGGTAACGCCCTGCGTGAAATGAAAAAAGCCGCTGGGATTTTGCGGCTGCGAAAAATTGTTGTAGAAGAGCCGCTGCTCGAAGCCGAACTTCCATACTTGGCGGCCTTTTACCCATGCGATCGAGGAACTGTAAGAACCGAGCGTGTGCGCGAAACCCGTATCGGTGCAGCACTGGTTGAAAAGAGAAGTTGCGTTGTTGTCCATCTGAATCGTGGGAAAGCGCGTGGCGCCGTTGGCCTGGGCCAGGATCTGATCGCCAGGCTGATTGAAGACTGTGGAAACCTTTGGATAGTTTTCCGTAACCGGAGAGACCGCGCGATCCAACGCTGCGCGATTCGTCCAGACGATCGTGGGCGTAAGACTCCAGTTGTCTTCGAGCGAAGCGTTGTGGACATCGGTGGTGCTGTTGAGTCCGTCGTTGAAGTCGCCGTCGCCGAAGATGGTTGGAACCGCATTGACGTTGTGAAGATTGCTGTAGCGCGCGGAGAGCCGGTGTCTGTCAGAGAAATGATGATCGACCTTGATATCGAACTGGTGGCCGGTTGTTTTGGAAAGAATCGCCTGGTGATAGTTCGGTACGCCTGCGCCGGCGTTTTGCACGGTGGGCATCGGATATAAATTGATGATGGCTTGCCCAATGGGATCGATCAGGTTGGAGTCGATCAAATTGGGAACGGTGAAATCGGCGCGATTCCCGTTCATATCGACGTTGAACGGATTGAAGATGTGCTGCTGAACGGGATTGCCATTATTGTCGAGTACTTGCGTGTTGCGGAAATCGCCGCCGCGTTCCGCGAGTGTCGGAACAAACGCGTCAATGTGAACCGGATCATCTTCGCGGAGTTGTTCGTAGTCAAAAAAGAAAAACGTCTTCTCTTTTTTGATTGGGCCGCTAAACGACAGGCCGTATTGATCGCGCGCATGATCCGGCTTCGCAATGCCCTGCGCATTGTTGAAGAATTCGTTGGCATCGAGCGCCGAACGCTGGCCAAACCACCAACCGCTTCCGTGAAATTTATTGCCGCCTTCTTTCAAAACAATGTTCACAACGGTGCCGCCGTTGTTGCCGAATTCGGAGGAGAAGCTGTTGTTTTCGACTTTGAATTCCTGAACGATTTCGACGGACGGCTGGTAGTAGACGTTGGTCGTCGCTCCTTCGCCCTGCTCCGGCGCGCTGGTCAGTGCGCCATCGAGCCGAATTTCGGCCGTCGCGTTTCTCTGGCCGTTCGAAACGAAGTTTGTTCCTGCTGGATAAGAGTCCTGCGTACCCTGGCCGGCAGTTTCCGTTACGCCTCCCGCGAGAAACACGAGCCCGAAAAAACTGCGATTAGCCAGCGGAATGTCGCGTACGTATTCGTTCGTGACGTCTGTGCCGAGTGAAGCGTCGGCGGTGTCAAGAAGCGGCGCTTGCGTTGTGACGGTGACGCTCGCCGAAACTGTACCGGGAACGAGTGTGAAATCCAATGTGGCGCGCTGGCTGACGGCGAGAGCCACACCCTTGCGTTCGACGGCGGCAAAATTGAGCGCTTCCACGCGAAGTGAGTACGAAGTGGGGCGCAGCCCCGTGAAGGCGTAGACGCCGCGATCGTCGGTTGCCGTTGCGGAGGCGATGTTAGTTGCCTCGTCTGTGAGGACAACTTTCGCGCCGACGACTACTCCGCCGGAAGAATCCGTGACGGTGCCGGTGAGTTGCGCGGTATAGGTGGCTTGCGCGCGCAGCAGGAGCGGAGCGCTCAGGAGCGCGAGAAGTGCGAGGGCGGAACGGAGAAAAAATGACATAGGACCTCCAAGGACACTTTGCCGGACAAAAACAAGCGACTTACGCTTTACTTCTTTTACTTACTATTTGTTTCCAAGTCAAGCGAAGAGATTTCGGCCCGAAGACGGCGATGGTGAGGGAAAAACTAGACCAGAGTGACTTCGATTTCGGCGTCGCGCAGCGACTTGAGGTCGTGGCGCGAGATTCCGCGATCGGTGATGGTTTCGTGGACCGAAGAGACGGGCATGATCAGGGAAAGACTGCGGCGGCCGAACTTGGAAGAGTCGCAAACGACGATGGTGCGGCGCGCGGCTTCGGACATCGCGCGATTCACGCGGGCTTCAAGTTGATTTGGCGTAGTGAGACCATAGCCGACGTCGAACCCGTCAACCGCGAGAAAAAGCATGTCGGCGCTCAACTTGCGAAGCGATTCTTCCGCGAGAGGGCCGACGAGCGAAAAGGAATTTTTGCGAAGCGTGCCGCCGGTGAGTATCACCTCGGTATTGCTGCCTTCCAGCTCTGCCGCGATATTTGTGGCGTTGGTGATGATGGTCAAGCCGCGAATCTGGCGGCAACCGCGCGCGATGGCGGTGGTCGTGGTGCCAGAATCGAGAATGATTACCTGGCCGGGGCGAATCATGCGGACGGCAGCTGCGGCGATGCGAAGCTTTTCCTGTTTGTGAAGCCGCTCTTTTTCCTGGAGCGTTTGGTCCTGCAGCGCGCCGGTGCGAATGGGGAGCGCACCGCCATGAGTGCGCTCGAGCAGCCCTTGATGATGGAGCGATTCGAGATCCTTGCGAATGGTGATGAGCGACGTGTCGAAACGTTTCGCGAGATCGCGGACGAGGACGCGGCCGTCATTACGGAGAAGTTCCAGGATTTCGCGGCGGCGTTCCTCGCTAAGCATCGAAAGACTCCCAGGGCGTGAGGTTTCGTTTTGTTTCCTTTGACTTTGGCAGAGTTTCCTTTTTTTCACAAGGCGGGAATGGAACTTGTGGAGTTTTCGGAACCGGCGGGCCGGGAAAGAGTGACGAAAGGAGGTGAGGAAGTAACGAGGTAGGGAAAAGGGGTGTACCCCCACCCCGGGTGTTTTTGTAATTGCCCCTCCCACGCGGGTGGTTCGGGGTAAAAGTGCGGAAGCTATTGAGAAGTAAGGAGATGAGTTGCCGCGCACGGCACCCCTCGCAGAAATCGCTCGGGGCAAGAAAGAGTGAAGGAAACGGCACCCCCCGCAGAAGTCGCTCGGGGCAAGAAAGGGCGAAGGTGGGAATGTTCGAGTGGCGGTACCCCCCGCCCCCTGATTTTCGTAAGTATTCATTCTGGAGGAGTTAGGCGGAGGGTAGGGGGTGGGTACTGGGCCCAGGCGCAAGTTTGCGGTCGTTGCGTGGCAACGGCGGGGGATCGAGATGGCGACGGCGGGCACGGCGCTGATCCTTCTTCCATATCAGAGCTCGATATCGGGTCTTAATATCAGGCCCCAATATCAACTTCGATAGCAGGCGCGTTCGCGGAGTTTTGCGAGCGCTGAGCTTGGGAATAGCGTACGAGAAATGAGTGAAGAAAAACGACTGGCCGGAGTGATGGATTTTGTACGGCTGTACTTTTTGTGATTCTCGTTCGAACGACAAGGAGAAGTTTGCACGCCAGAAAATTCGGCGGAACGGAATAAAGAGAAAAGTCAGATTGAAGGCCTAGGTTCTCCTAGGGCACCGGCGCCACCCGCGACGGCTCACATGGAAATCGAAGAGCGGACCCACGCTTTCGAAAAACTGAAAGCGTAGGCCACCCGAGTTGCTCATTCATTTTCGGTAGTTCGGATCGAGTGTGCCACCCGCCCGCCCGCCGGAAGAGTGAGATCAGTCGCACCATCGGAAACGTCCCGTCTATCCCCCTTGGCCCGATTGCCCACCTACAAGAGGTCGTTGTCGGGGTCGATGCCCTCCAAACCCACGGCGGGTGGCCCGAACTCCCCTTCAGGAGATTTTTTCCTGGACATAACCATGAGAGGATACCACTTTCGCAAGACTAGAGAAGGTAGAGTTGTGTGGAGGGTGCCCCGTCCTCGGAGTGTGAGGGCGGGTCTTGCTTTGGGTGGGGCTTTAGATTGTAGGGATTGGCCGTGGAGCAGTTGGGGACACTATGCGAAGGGCGCGAGAGGGCTAGTGGAGATTGATACGTGGGGAAACTGAGACGGGTCGGATTGGAAAAAGAAGATTCGAAATCAAATTCAAAATCAAATTCAACGTCAAACCTAAGACCCGCCCTCAAAAACCGAGGACGGGGCACCCTCTGCTTTACTGTGAGTGAAGGTATCAAGAGGGAACGGCTTTCCGTCGCGGGCTGTGCCGAGAGAATTCGGATTTTTTAGCACCGCCACCCACCTAATAGACGGGTCAGATTGGAAAGAAAATTCAAAATCAAAATCAAAGTCAAATTCAAGTCAAAGTCAAAGTCAACCCAAGACCCGCCCTCAAAAACCGAGGACGGGGCACCCTGCCAGCCGCCACCCTCCGTGTTGTTGTGAGTTGAGAATGCGGAATATCTTGGGAGGGGAGGCGGTCGTCTTCGCCGAAGAAAGTTTGTAGCTGGCGCGAAGGGGCACGGCATCCAACGAGCGGAGCAAACTCACCGAAAGGCGAAGCTGCGATGGCAAACGCGGGAGGGGCAAAGATGAAGGCAGTGCAGGTATCGAAAGCGGGCGGCGATTGGGAGATTGTGGAGCGGGAGATTCCGACGCCGGGGGCGGGGCAGGTGCGCATCAAGGTGCATGCCTGCGGCATCTGTTACAGCGACCACCTGACGAAGGACGGGATTTTCCCGGGCATTCAATATCCGCGGGTTCCGGGGCATGAAGTGGCGGGAGTGGTGGATGAACCCGGGCCCGGCGTGGCGAACTGGAAAAAGGGCCAGCGCGTGGGAATCGGATGGCATGGCGGCCACGACTTCACGTGCCCGGCGTGCCGCGAAGGAGATTTCATCACCTGCGCGAACGAAAAAATTACGGGCATTCATTTCGATGGCGGCTACCAGGAATACATGCTCGCGCCGGCGGAAGGACTTGCCGCAATTCCGGACGGGATCGACTTCGCGGATGCGGGGCCGCTGCTCTGCGCCGGAATTACAACGTTCAACGCTTTGCGCCACAGCGGAGCCGGACCGGGCGATCTGGTTGCGGTACAGGGGATTGGCGGACTCGGCCATCTTGGCGTGCAGTGGGCGAATAAGTTCGGCTATCGCGTCGCGGCGGTTGGACGCGGACCGGAGAACGGGGATCTGGCGAAAAAGCTGGGCGCACACATTTATATCGACAGCAAAAGCAGCGACGCAGCAGCGGAACTGCAAAAGCTAGGCGGAGCGAAGGTGATCCTGGCTACGGCGCCGAACTCAAAGTCCATGTCCGATCTTTTCCCCGGGCTCGGCCGGAACGGGTCGATGGTCGTGGTGGGAGCGGGCAGCGGAAACATAGAAGTGGCTCCATTCACGCTGCTGCTGGGGAAGCGCCGATTGCAGGGATGGTCTTCCGGGACGGCGGCCGATTCGGAAGACACGCTGAGATTCGCTGCGTTGACGGGCATTCGACCGATGATCGAAAAATATCCGATGGCAAAGGTGGCCGAGGCGTACGAACGTATGAACAGCGGCCACGCGCAATTCCGCGTTGTGTTGACGATGTAATTTTGCGGGCGGTTGGACCGGCTGAAGCTACTGAAGCCGGAACTGAACGGTTACAAGCAAATGCATTGCGACAGGCTTGCCATCGAGACTTGCAGGCCTGTATTTCCACTGGCGCAGGGAGTCCATCGCGGCCTGATGCAGCAGAACGGGACCGCTGACGACTTTCATTCCGGTGACGCGACCGGATTCGTCGATGAGGGCGTCAATCTTGACGTCGCCGGAAATGCGCTGGGTCCGCGCCAATTGCGGATACACCGGCGGGACGGAAGAGATGAGCTGAACGCTCTTGACTTCGCCGCCGACCGGAATCGGAGCCGTCGGGGTGTTATTGCGTGCGCCGCCGAGCGCCGAATTGAGAGCGCCGGGACTGTTCGCGGAACCATTCTCCATGGCAATTCCGGGATCGCCTACGCCCGGAGCTTCGGCAGCTTTGCCGCCGCTGACTTTCGGGGCGGCCAGGTGGAGTTGCGAGAAGGTTGCCTTTCTGGTTTCTTCGACGGGGTCAGCCGCGCGGCCAGCCGTGGATGCGGGAGCAACGTTGGGCTTGGCCACATCGCGAGAGCTTGGAATTTTTTGAACTTCCGTTGCGGGGGTCACTAAAGGCTTTTCGGTGACTGCCGGTTGCGTTGTCACCGGGGTTGGCGTTGAAAACGCTTTTGCGGTGGGCGGCGTGGAGGTGGAAGCAAGATAGCGCTGCTGCGGCTCGGCGTTCGTTGGTGCGAAATTTTCAGCGGGGCGGGAAGCCGCAACGGTGCTTGCCGAAGCCGCACCGGAATTCTGCGTGTACCACCAGCCGCCACCGGCCGCGAGAAGCAGGGTGGCCGCGATCGCGCCAATCCACAAACCTTTTTTTCCGCGGCTGGATTCCGTGTGTTCCGCGATGTCGCCCGATTGAAACAGATCCGAGCCGAAGTTCGGCACGTTCTGGTCGGCATCGGGTTGTTGCTGTCCGGCAAGGTCCGGCTTGTTGCTGAATTCGTAGGATTCGCCGACAACTTGCGCATCATCATCCGAAACGGGCGCTGAGGGCGCATCGGTGAGCGAGACGAGAGCCGGAGGCGCTTGCGGCGTGACGACCGGAGCAGGCGTTGACGATGGAGGAACCGGTGTCGCGGCATTCCGTGCAAGCGGCTCGAGCCACGAGGGAATCTTCACTTGTTCGTCGTGCAAAGAAGTCGCGGGCTTCTGCTTTGGCGGCGCGGGAGCAACTTCGGCCGGTGCAGCAGCTTTGACGACAGGCTCCGCTTTGACAATTTCCAAAACCTTGGCGCTGACCGAAGCAATTGGAGCTGTTTCGGTTTTCGGAATTTCCGCAGCCGGCTTGGCCGCGGACGTTTCTTCGAAGAGCATCGAAGACAGTTGGGCCTGCAAGCGAGCGGTCTCTTTGCGCAAATCGTCGGAAGCGTTGTCCGCCGGGGCGGCGGGCGCAGCAACTTGCGGCGCAGATTTTTCGGCAACGGCTGGAGCCGCGTTAACCGGCGCGGGAGGAGGCGCGACGGGGAGAGCTACCGTAATCGGCGCAGGAGGAACGACCTGCTTGGGAGCGGGAGCGATGACGGGCGCGCTCACTGCGGGCAAGCTCGCTGCCGGCGCGGCAGGTTTCACTGGCGCAGGAGGAACGGGCGTGGCGTTCGCCGGAGCGGTACCGACGCGGTCGGTGGGAAAACGCATTCCCCAAAAACCGATCGCGGATTCCGTAAATTCCAGTTCGACGTATCCGCTCACGCTGCGGTAGTTTTTCGATTTCACAACCTGGCAGACGACTTCCTTCTTGGTTTTTTCGTTGGTGAGGAAAAGCAATTGGCCGGGAGCGACGCTGGAATTCAGGCGTATCACTGCGCCATTGCCAAACACCAGGACCGTCTGCGTCGTTTCAGAAAATGGCTCGCGCTTGTCGCTGCCTTCCACTGTGCGAGCGCCGTTCACGGTGACGGCGATTTCCAGCGCTACAGGCTGAACTTTTGGCTGGGATGCGACAGCCGGAGAAACGGGCGCCGCGGAATTTTGTGCTTCGGGCTCTTTAGCAATGGGTGCCATAAAAACTCACTCGCTGGGTGAAAGTTCCGGAGAAGCCCGCCACGCGCGCGGGGCCTTCGCGGACATCTATATATTCCGGCTCGCAGGGGAAAGCGGGCGATAGTACACGGGTACTACGAGGAAACCTGTTCGCGAGGACAGGTGTGTTTTTTTGAGAGACTTGCGAAGGGAAAGACTATTTCAGCGGCGGCTTGAAACGTTCGTCGATTTCGACCTGATAGCCTGTGACCAGTTTATTGGTTTCGTTGGCCATGCCGATGACGGCTTGCAGTTCCTTGAACATTTCGGGCGCCATGCCCTTGTTGAACGCGGAAGCAGTGTGGGAGGCGATGCAGTAGTGGCAGTTGTTGGTAACGCTCACAGCAATGTAGATGAGTTCTTTCGTGAGTGGATCGATCGCGCCGGGACCCATGATCTGCTTGAGGTTTTCCCAGGTTCGCTTCAGCGTGGCGGGATCGTGGGCGATGGCCTTCCAGAAATTATTGATCCAGTCGGTCTTTCGCGTGGCCATGATGTCGTCATAAATCGCGCGTACTTCCGGGCTGGCATCGTGGTATTCGAGCAATCCAAACGTGGACATTGCGTTCTCCTGAGAGGAATCGTTGGGCTCTGCCGCCTTCGAAAGTTAACAGGAAGGCGTCGCGGGAGCCAGTGGGGATGAGAAAAGGTGGTTGGGATAGCGTGCGAATTTGGCGGGGCGAAATCGCGACGGCCTTGACACAGAGCGAAGAAAAGACGAACATTTTGTCCCGGCATTTTCCCGAGCCGGATGTGGAATGTTGCCTGTGTTTTCCTCTTCCCAACTTCGCGCCGCGTTGTCCCGTTATTGGGGCTATGACGCCTTTCGCCCCGGGCAGGAAGAGATTGCAGCGGCGATTGCGAACGGGAAAGACGCGTGCGTGGTGATGCCGACGGGCGGCGGAAAATCGCTTTGCTATCAATTGCCGGCAGCCCTGGCCGAAGAGCGGACGGCGATCGTGGTTTCGCCGCTGATCGCGCTGATGCAGGATCAAGTGGCGCAACTGGATAAGATGGGGATTTCCGCCGCGGTTTTGAACAGTTCGCTGTCCACGGCGCAACGCGACCGCGTTCGCCAGGAAGCGCGGCGAGGCAGATTTCGGCTGGTATATCTTTCGCCGGAAGCAATCGCGCAAGACGGAATTCTTCGCTGGCTCAAGTCGCTGGCGATTTCTTTTTTTGTGATCGACGAAGCGCACTGCATTTCGGAATGGGGCCACGATTTTCGACCGGAGTACCGGCTGCTGAATCGGCTGCGCCGCGAATTTCCGGAGCTGCCGGTCGCCGCGTTCACCGCAAGCGCGACACAGCGAGTGCGACACGACATCGTCCAGCAGCTTGCATTGCGCGAGCCGTATAAATTTATCGCGAGCTTCTACCGGCCGAATCTCCGGTACCGGGTGCGCGAATCCAGCCTGGATGAGCAAGAAGCGATTTTGCTCGAGTCGCTGCGTTCCATCGAGGCGGGCAGCGCGATCGTTTATGCTTCGACCATACGCCGGGTAGAGTCCGTCGTGGAATTTCTGAACTCGAACGGGATTCCGGCGATCGGGTATCACGGCAAAATGGATTCCGAGGAGCGGCGCCAGAATCAGCGGCTGTGGTCGGGAGACAAAGTGCGCGTTGCGGTGGGAACGATGGCGTTCGGACTCGGCATCAACAAGCCGAACGTGCGCAAAGTGATTCACCTGGCGCTTCCGAAAAGCATTGAGCAGTATTATCAGGAAGCAGGGCGGGGCGGGCGCGACGGGCTTCCCGCGGATTGCATTTTGCTGTGGCAAAAGCGCGATGCGGCGCTGATAGAACATTTCCATTCACAAATCGAAAGCGAGGAGGAAAGGGAGAGGGCGGAACTGCGTTTGCATCAAGTCCTGGAATTTGTGGACAGCGACGGTTGCCGCCAGCTCGAGATTTGCCGCCACTTTGGGGAACGCCCAAAGTGGAGTTCTTGCGGTAAGTGCGACGCCTGCGCGGGCGTTCCAGAGGCCCCGCGGCAACTGGGCGAGGCGAAAATTGCTCCGCAGCGACCTTCAAAACGGGCGGGAAGACGCGAACGGCGAGAAGCATCGCCATCCGCGGAGCGTTCTTCGCATCCAGAACTTTGGGAAGCGCTTCGCGCGTGGCGCCTGGAAAAGGCGCGGGAGAAAAAAATGAGCGCATTCGTGATTCTGTTCAATTCCGGGCTGGACGAGTTGTGCAAGAAAATGCCATCGACGATGGACGAGCTAAGAGCGCTGCCAAAATTCGGACCGAAAAAAACCGGGGTGTACGGCACGGAGGTTCTGGAAATTATTGCGAAATATAGGGGCACGAAATCGAACGCAGCAGGAGTCTGACGCGGGGATATCCCGTCAGTGTGAACCGGGTTTGGAAGCGACCATCGCGCGCAGCAGCCATTTCTTCAACACCGGAACGGAATACGAGGGCAGTTCTTCAAACGTCGCGCCCATTCCCAGGTTCGGCTGCATGTAGATTACTTTTCCCTTGGCCTCGAAAAATTCGTTTTCAAAGAAAATTTTGATATGAATCGGCGTGCCGTCGGGCAGAGGATTCAGCATATCGAAGTAGCAGCCGTTCAAGCTGAGTTCGGCGACGCGAATCTCCATCTTCGCGCCTGACTGCGCGTCAGTCAATTCCGCGGCGGCGATGAAGGGATAACGGGGCGTGCGGCGTCGTTCTGCTGTCACTACGTCACCTCGGGAAGCGCGTTCTGGGGGCCGGGGAGAAGCGTTCTTCGCGGGACTTCCCTTGTGGTTTTATAGCATGGAGTGAAGTAACGGGGGTGTTTCCGCTTCTTTCGTGCGACTTACTGAATAACACGAGGGTTGCGGTGCCGACGACCGTGTCAGTTCAACGTCAGAAATTCCTCGAGCAGCAGATTCGCGAGCCGTTTCGAATCGTGGCGAATCACGCCGTGCTCTTCCAGCAGCGAATCCAGAATCACGCGCACTTTGTGGTTCTGTAGAATCGGCAAATCCACGGTTACGCGTTCGGCGCCTTCCTTGCGGTACCGCCGGGCGACGTCGGGCGAAATGTTTTTTCGGTTCGCGACCACAAAATCGATTACGCGGCCGCCCACATGGCGCTGAATCGCGTTCAAGTGTTCCGAGAGGGCATAGCCGGTCGTTTCGCCGGGCTGCGTCATCAAATTCGCGATGTATACGCGCGGAGCTCTGGACCGTTCGATGGCATGCGCGATTTCCGGGATCAGCAAATTCGGCAAAATGCTTGTGTAGAGAGAGCCGGGGCCGATCAAAATCAAATCCGCGTGGCGAATTGCTTCGATGGCCTCCGGGACGGGACGCACTCGCCGCGGATTCAGATACAAACGGCGAATGGGAATACTGCTCGCCGTGATGCTGGTCTCGCCGTGCACGCGTTTTCCATTTTCGAGCACAGCTTCCAGAGTCACGTTGGCAACCGTCGAAGGAAAGATACGGCCGCGAATTGCGAGGACCTTGCTGGAGACTCTCACCGCTTCGGTGAAATCTCCGGTGACATGCGTCAAGGCCGCCAAAAATAAGTTTCCGAAATTGTGGCCGACAAGTCCGCGCCCGGCGTGAAAACGGTATTGAAACAGCCTGCTCAGCAGCGCTTCATCACTCGCGAGCGCCACCATGCAGTTGCGAATGTCACCCGGCGGAAGTATTCGATTTTCGCGCCGCAATCTACCGGAACTGCCTCCATCATCCGTGACCGTCACGATGGCGGCGAGGTCGGTGATCGGACGTTTCGCCGTCGGGGTGGGATCGTTGCGCGGAACAACATGATGCTTCAAGCCACGCAGGAGCGCGGAAAGGCCAGTGCCGCCACCGAGGGCGACAACGCGAAGACCGCGATGCTGTTTCTTTTTTGCTGAGAGCGGACTCACGAAAGTTCCTGTGAATTGGCGGGCAGTTCAGTGTAGCGGAAGCGAAGCAAACCTGGCCAGCGCCGAGACGAAGTTTTTGTTCGGGTCAGAGTCCAGGACCGTCTTTTTCCGGATAGAGCAATTCCGTGAAGCGCGGATCTTCCTGCAAGAAAGCAAAATCTTCGTCGTTGCGCGCATGATAGCGATTCGCGGAACGCAATTCGATTGCGATTTTCAAATTCGCGAGCGCGGCATCCGCTTCTCCCGTCAGGCAATCGAGCGCGGCAACGGCGTACACAATGTGATCCGCCTTCGGCGCGAGCTTGCGCGCTTTGTCGAGACTCTCGCGCGCTTCATCCCAACGTCCCAAATTCATCATGGCAACGCCACGTTGATAATGTTCTTCCGCGGTGCGCGGATTTTGCTCGGCGGTCGGCTTCATGCGTTGCTCGGCAATCTTGATGTGCATGCGGGCGCGGTCGGCGAGTTCCTTGCTCGGACCTTCCAGGACTCTTTCGAGCTCCTGCTTCGCTTTCGCATATTTTTGTTGATGAAAAAGCGCCAATGCCGCGTCATACATCTTCATTTGTGCCTGGACGAGCGGGTTGACGAGCTCGACGCCGCCGCGCTGAACGGGAGGCGGAGCAGCTAAAGCCTTTCTTTTCTTTGCCTTGGCAGACTTCGCGGAAGAAGCGGCGCGTGGTGTGGACTTTTTCACTTTAGCCATGGCGCGCATGCTAGCAGAGGCGCATAGCCGCGTCAACGTAGGCAAAAATCCCAAAAATCGCGAGTCCCAGTGTCGAGTCCTGGAGCGCCCCGACGAATGTGGCAGGGGTGTTACCGGAAGGGAGCACCGCGGGAAATTTAACGTGCGACAAAACGCGAAGTCGCGGAAACTAGGGTGAGCCGAAAGCATGTCGGATGGCGGATGAACACCGGTGCAAGCCTTCGGCGTGAAATCCCAGTATCTTTAGGCCCCAGTGTAGCGTGCTGTGACGTATTTGGCCGGGTTGTCCGGGCTGTGCTATAAGTTTTGGTCTTTGGTTAGGGTTGAGGACAAGTGCCTTTCATCAATTTTCCAGCGCGCGAAATTAACTGCAAGCTCGTTTACTACGGGCCGGGTCTGGGCGGCAAGACCGCCAACCTGCAGTGGGTGTACGACCACACCGGTCAAAATCAAAAAGGAAAAATGGTTTCGTTGGCGACGGAAACCGACCGTACGCTGTTCTTCGACTTTCTCCCGCTGGACCTGGGAACTGTGCGCGGATTCAAAACGCGCTTTCACTTGTATACGGTCCCCGGCCAGGTTTTTTACGAGGCGAGCCGCAAATTGATTTTGAAGGGCGCGGACGGCGTGGTGTTCGTAGCGGATTCGCAGGAAGAGCGGCTCGACGCGAATTTTGAAACGATGGAAAACCTGCAGGAGCATCTGAAAGAACACAATCTCAATTTCGACACGATTCCGTATGTGCTGCAGTTGAACAAACGCGATTTGCCGAACGCGATGAGTGTGGAAGCGCTGACGAAGCAGTTGCAGAAAAAGGGCGAGCCGGTTCTTGAAGGGGTCGCCATTCAAGGAATCGGAGTGTTTGAAACCCTCAAAGAAGTCGCCAAGCTCGTTCTCGCCGAGTTGAAAAAAGGCGGCTAAGCTCCTGGGCCAAGGCGAAAGCTTATTTCAATCGGAACACTTGTGCGTACTGGTTTTCCGTTGGGTCCGGTCGCAGGAGTGCACTTCCACTTCTTCAACGTTTCGAGGGCGGAATGATCCAAGCCGAGCCCGGGCGATTTAATCACGCGCATATTCGAAAGTTTACCGTCCAGCTCGATGATCGCCTCCACGACAACGATTCCCTCATATTTAGCTTTTCTGGCTTCTTTCGTATACGGAGGCGGCGGCGCGTATTTGCAAGTGGGCAGATGGTCAGGAGAAGCTCTCAGCGGGGAGTCCGGAGCCGGCGCTGAAGCAGGGGGTGAGCTTTGTGCCTGTAGCTTTGCGGCAGGAGAGGCAGTCAATCCAATAAACATCACGAGTACGAAGCTGGAAACTCTTAGAGAAATGCGCACCATGTCTTCACCATAAAGCATCAGTCGTGGCAGATTTGTTCCATACTTGAGTTGCGCAAACACTTTGTCAAATCCTTCTAGTAAAGACGGAACGAGACTTCGATCGGCACAACCACGGCTTTCGGTTGGCCATTCACCGTCACCGGATCGCAGCGCCAATTCTTCACGGTTTCCAGGGCTTGCGCGTTCAACCCAAAGGGAAGCCCCTTCACTACCTGTTCGTCAGTAATTGCGCCACTTTCGGAAATCAAGACTTGCACCACGAGCACTCCCTGCAGTTTTACCGCGCGTGCCGGATCGGAGTAAGACGGATTCGGCATGTAGGTACACCGCGGAGGCGTGACCGCCTTCCCCATGGCGCCTTTTCCGAACTTGAATGCCGTGTCCGAGCCCGGCAAATCGGGCGGCTTGCCAAACGGCTCGGCCGGATCCAGATCTCCCGCAAATCCCAGATCGCTGAAGGCCGCCTCTTCCGCGTGGCCTGTGGCCTTCGGACTCTTTTTTGCGAAGTCGCGTGTATCGAGCAGCTGGACGTGAAGGTTCTTCTGAGCGGAGTCGCCGCGCAAGTAACCGACGAGCACGACGTTGGCTCCATTTTCTTTTGCCAGCCAGCGTGCGGCATTGTCGTCTTCGAGGAGTTTGGATTCGATTCGTTCCCGCCCGAGAAATTCGCGAAATTTCGCGCGATCGACAACATGAAACTCGTTGCCCTGCGACGCCAACTGCAGGGAAAGCGCATCGGCCAGCTGCATTCCCAAAGGAGTTGTCGCTCCCGACGGGCCGGCGAAATTATTGACAAGGATCGTGCAGGAATTCTTCTTGCAGCCCGCAGCATCGGCGTGTTTCAGAATGCGGGAAGCGAGATCGTAAAGCTGGCTTTCTTGCGCTCTGGAGAGATTCAGCGCGGATTGAGCGTCCGCAAAAGTCGCAGCCAAGGCGATCGTCAGCGCCGCGATACCGAATCGGGCGCGGCAGCTAAGGCCGGGTAGCATCGCAATTCTCCATTGGCTTGGATGCCATCATACATAGAACGTGGCGCGAGAGGAATCTTGCAGCTAGGCGAACGCTTGCAGCGCTTCGGCTTCGGAATTGTAAGTGGGAATCGCTTCGACCAGTCGCGTGACAGTGAGCGCGTCGCGAACGCGCCCGGGCTTGCAGACGAGCCGCAAAACCCCGCCTTCGCGCCCCAGCGCAATCGAGATGCGCACCAGCGACGAAATGCCGGAGCTGTCAATTTGCGGAACGCCATCGAGCATGACGATGACTTTGCGAGCGCCCGCCTTCAGCACAGACTGCAGCGCCATCGTGAGCTGTTCGCTGGAATCTCCAATGGTGAGACGTCCGTGCACGTCGAACACCTGCACGCCGGCGTCTTCGCGCACATTGATTTCGATAGGAGCGTAAAAAGTCATGGCAGTTTACGGCGCAGGTTCGAACGGCCTCCACGCCGAAAGGCATTATACGATGAGGCGGCAGGGAATCACGCAAATGAGATGGGCGAAGTTGCATGAGTGGAACGTCGCACCCGGAGAGGCGCGCGCAATACAGGAAAAACTGCGCGCGAAGTGGGAGGGCCAGGACAGGCTCCCCCGAATTCAAACGATCGCGGGACTGGACGCGGCATTTGTACTGACCGGATCGCAGGCCTTCAAGAAACATTCACGATGGAAGGCACTTCGCGACGCAAATCGTGCCATCGGCGGCGTGATTCTTTTTCGTTACCCGGAAATGGTGGAGCTTGAGCGCGCCCACGCGGTTGTGCCGTTGCGATTCCCCTACGTACCGGGATTTCTGAGCTTTCGCGAGATTCCGGCCCTACTGGCAGCATTGAAGAAACTGAAACATTCGCCAGACTTGCTCTTCTGCGACGGCCAGGGATACGCACATCCCCGCCGCATGGGGCTAGCGACTCATCTGGGCATTCTGCTTGACCGGCCCACCCTCGGCTGCGCCAAAAGCATTTTGATCGGCAATCACGGAGAGCTCGCGCGAACGGCGGGAAGCTGGACGGCCCTCACGGACGAAGGCGGCGAGCGGATCGGCGCAGCTGTGCGGACGCGCGATGACGTGAAGCCAGTCTATGTTTCCCAGGGCCACCGAATATCGCTCGAAAGCGCGATCCGCTGGACGCTCCTGGTGAGCGACGGCGTGCGAATCCCGCGGCCGACTCGCGCGGCGGATCACTATGTAAGCGAGGTCAAACGCAAACTCATAAGGAATTTATAAGTTCGGAAGTCGCGCCTTTCTTCGCATCAGAAAAATAGATGCTGCTAATTGAATTTTCGAAAGGGTCGCTCTTGGCGACGCGCGTATAATTTCGCATGCCAAACGCGGCATTCCTCACAGAGCCTTCCAAGCCGTCCCACGCAGCCGCGAAGAACCTGGCATACGGGGTGATGCGAGTGATGACGCGAGTTTCGAAGTGTTTGTGTCTCTTTACGCTAATGGCGCTCTGGCTGGTTCCAGCCCGCGCCCAGCAGTCGGCAGTTCCCTCCTCCGCCCCCGCAGCGACTTCTTCCTCCAGCGGCGTGGCGCAGCCCGAAATTCCCAAAGCGGTAAATGACAAGCTGGCGGATCTCGATAAGCGAGTCACGGCGGCACAATCCTCCGGCGACAATGCCTGGATGCTCGTCAGCGCTGCGCTGGTATTAATGATGACGGGACCGGGATTGGCCCTTTTCTACGGCGGCCTCGTACGACGCAAAAACGCGCTCGCCATGATGATGCAGAGTTTCGCGATGATGGCGCTGATTACCGTGCTGTGGGCGCTTGTGGGTTACAGCTTGTGCTTCGGAGGAAGCGGGCCGGTCATCGGAGATTTTGCTCACGCGTTCCTGCGCGGTGTCGGTGTTGACCCGAATCCCGACTACGCCGCGACCATTCCGCAGCTCACTTTCATGGTGTACCAGTTGATGTTCGCCGTCATCACGCCAGCACTGATCACGGGCGCAACGGCGGAACGCATGAAGTTCAGCGGAACCGTTCTTTTCATGACGCTCTGGTTCTTGTTCGTCTACGCGCCACTCGCTCACATGGTCTGGGGCAAGGGCGGCATTTTGAACGCCGCACTCGGCGGAAGATTCCCCACGCTTGATTTCGCCGGCGGCACCGTCGTCCATATTTCGTCGGGCGTTTCCGCACTTGTGTGCGCGCTTTATATGGGCAAGCGCGTCGGCTTCCCCAAACAACCCATGCCGCCGCACAGTTTGGTGTTGAGCTTTATCGGCGCGTGCCTATTGTGGGTCGGCTGGTTTGGATTTAACGCCGGCAGCGCACTTGCTGCAGGCTCGCTCGCTTCCAGCGCGTTCGTCGCAACGCACTTCGGCGCGGCGGCGGCTGCAGTCGGCTGGAGTGCAGCAGAGTGGCTGAAGAACGGCAAGGCGAGCGCGCTCGGCGCAATTTCCGGAGCGGTCGCTGGCCTCGTCGCAATTACTCCGGCGGCCGGCTTCGTCGGTCCGATGCCCGCGCTGGCCATTGGGCTGATCGCAGGCGTCTTCTGTTACTTCATGGTGACGCGCGTCAAGGCCATCTTCGGTTATGATGACGCGTTGGATGCATTCGGCGTGCACGGAGCTGGCGGGACGATCGGTGCCTTGCTTACCGGCGTCTTTGCGCAGCAGGTGATCAATCCAATTTTCGGTGCCGGAAAACCGGTCGGTGGACTTGACGGACATTGGGGACAGATCGGCAATCAACTGGTCGGCATCGCCATCGCCTGGGGATTCGCACTCGTTGGAACCATCGTGATCCTGAAAATCACGGATCTCATCACGGGCTTCCGCGTGACGGAAGAACAGGAAGTCGAAGGACTGGACATTACGCAGCATGGCGAAGAAGCGTATTACCTGGAATCGTAGGGCGGATTCGCACGGGGCTGGAGAAAACGAGGCCGGAGAGAAACACCCATGATGAAAGTGGAAGCCATCATTCAGCCGTCGCGGTTTGAGTCCGTCAAGGACGCGTTACGCGAAGCGGGCATCGAAGGCATGACCGTCACGGAAGTCCGCGGCCATGGCCGCCAGAAAGGCCACACCGAGGTTTATCGCGGCCGCGAATATACCGTCGACCTGCTCCCGAAAATTAAACTCGAGCTGGTCTTGCCGGACAAGCTCGTAAACCTGGTTGTGGATACGATCTTAAAGACAGCCAAGACAGGAAAGATTGGCGACGGTAAAATATTCCTAACGAGGGTGGACGAAGCCATCCGGATTCGCAACGAGGAGCGCGGGGAAAGCGCGCTCTAGAATTCGTGACCTCCGCCGCGCGCCCAGGTCTCCTACCGGAGAGCCACCCAACTAAAACCATGGCAGGCCCTGCTACACCACTATCCGCCCTCGGCGCTCATTGCGAGGACGAACGAACGCGCATACGAACTTCATTCGAACACGGCGCGGGCGCGAAGCCGACTCTGCTCGCGCTGTGCGAACTGGCGGATCGCAGCCTCCAGCAAGTTTTTAAAGATGCGCTGAAGCTGCACCATTCCGAAGCAACCGGATTCAGTTTGCTCGCGCTTGGCGGCTATGGCCGGCGCATGCTCTTTCCCTACTCCGACCTCGACATTCTTTTTCTTTTTGCGAACGACAAAGCCGAAGAAGAATTTCGCCCGCTGATCTCCGAATTTTCGCGAACCATGTGGGATTTGGGCTTCCGCGTAAGCTCGGCGGGCCGCACGCTCGATGAGTGTAAACGCATCGAAGAAGACAACGCCGAGTTCCATCTTGCTTTGCTGGACCGCCGCTACCTCGACGGCGACCGCGAACTCTTTGAAAAGTTAGACAGCAAAATTCTTCCTCCTTCGGAGCGCCAGGCGCGCCCCTTTCTTTTCTCTCAGTTGCACCGTCTGACGAAAGAACGTCTCGCCCGTTACGGCAACACGATTTTTCACCTCGAGCCCAATGTAAAAGAAGCGCCCGGCGGATTGCGCGACTACCAGGCAGCCTATTGGCTCCGCCAGATTCTGGGCGACCGAAAAGATCTGCGCGGCCTGAGTGCCGCGGAAGAACAGCTCGCCGCCGACGCCGTCGAATTCATGAGTTCCATCCGCTGCTTCCTGCATTACAGCAACGCGCGCAACGACAACGCGCTTACCTACGAATTGCAGGCCGAAGCGGCCGCCAAGTCTCTCGGCATGCGCGACGGTGTCCAGCGCAGCGCCGCCGAATGGATGCGCATCTACTTCCGCCACGCACGCACCCTTAACCGCCAACTCGTGCGCTATCTGGATCAAAAAATGGCCGCTCCTTTGACGCTCAAGGAGCGTTTTTTTTCTGCAGCGCGCAGCGTGACGAAGACCGAGCCGATCGTCACGGGAGATTTCGCAATACGTGGCGGCCAAATCGAAATACTCAACCAGCAGGCGCTCTCCGATCGCACCGTCATGTACGCGCTCTTTGTCGAAGCTGCACGCACCGGGACACCTCTCTCGCCCCAGGCCGAACGCAGCATTTCGTACGTCCTGACCCATTCCGAATTGCCGGTCCTCAATCAGGCGATTCAGTGGGACACGCTCAAGGAAATTCTCGCCGGCGATTTTCCGGGAGTCGCTCTTCGGCCGATGCACCGCCTCGGCCTGCTTATGGAAATTCTGCCGGAATTTCGCGCCATCGATTCGCTTGTGGTTCGCGATTTTTATCATCGCTATACGGTCGATGAACATTCCCTGAGAACCATCGAACACTTGCAGGAGCTCGCCGAACCGCCCGATGAGCGTGGCCTTTCCTTTGCTCCTCTCTGGAAAACTCTCGACCGGCGCGACCTGCTGATTTTCGCGCTCCTTCTGCACGACACCGGCAAAGGCATGCCCATCGACAATCACGTCACAGGCAGCCTCGAAGCTCTCGATATCGCCGCTCGCCGTCTGAGCCTCGCCCCGGAGGAAGAAGCCGAAGTTCGTTTCCTGATCGAACAACATCTCTCGATGTCCGCCACCGTTCAGCGTCGCGACATTTTCGATCCATCGATCGTGTCAGGTTTCGCGGAAACCGTTGGCACTCTCGAGCGCTTGCAACGGCTCACGCTTCTCACCTACGCCGACATCCATGCCGTAAACCCGGAAGCTCTCACGCCGTGGAAAGCCGAAATGCTGTGGCAACTCTTTGTCGCCACGTCCAACCACTTCAGCCGCACGCTCGACCGCAACCGGCTCCACGCTTCCGACGAAAAATCGATGCTTCAGCAGGTTCACGCGATCGCGAAGGATACCAAGACGACGGACCTCGAACGTTTCCTCGAAGGCTTCCCGCGCCGATACTTGTCGGTGCATTCCGCAGCCGAAGTCGCGCGCCATTTTGCGCTGTACCAAAAACTGAGCGCGGCGCCGCTGCAAACCGAAATCACGACGGAACGCCACGGATTCTCGCTCACACTTCTCACCGCCGACCGGCCGGCTCTCTTCTCCACAATCTCCGGCGTCCTCGCCGCGTGGGGCATGAACATCATCAAGGCCGACGCGTTCGCAAACGCCGCGGGCGTCGTTCTCGACACATTCCACTTCTCTGACTTGCACCGCACGCTCGAGCTGAATCCGACGGAAAAAGAGCGCTTCGTGAAAAGCCTCTATGACGTCTTGCAAAACAAGTCAGCGCTCGAACCGCTCCTGCAGAGCCGCGACACGGCAAGCCGCGCGCGGCCTCCAAAAGTCGCCGTGCAAACGCGCCTCAGCTTCGACGATTCTGCCTCCGCCTACAGTACGCTCCTCGAAGTAATCGTTCAGGATCGTCCCGGCCTGCTTTACGACATGGGTTCCGCCCTCGCGCGTCTCTCCTGCAATATCGAGGTTGCACTCATCGACACGGAAGGCCAAAAAGCGATCGACGTTTTCTATCTCACGTCGCAGGGCAAAAAACTCACCGCGCAAAAACAGGATCTGCTCCGTGAAGTTCTGCAAGGCACCCTCGGCTGACCAGCAATTCCTCGTCACCGAGATCCGAAAGAGTGCTAAATAAGATCATGGGTAGCCATAACGTGTTGCGTCGCTGCGTCGCAATTCTGCCTGTCGTTTCGGTCGCACTATTCGCCTCGTTGGCCCAGCAACCGCCCTCCAAGGCCAAGTGGCAACGTCTCTCGCGATCTCCAATTCTCGCGCCACGCGGCAAAGACTGGGAAAGCTCTGGAACTTTCAATCCGGCCGTCATCGCAAAAGATGGAAAATTCGTGATGCTCTATCGCGCGCAGGATGACAGGGGCACTTCGCGCCTCGGTTACGCGGAAAGCTTCGACGGAATTCACTTCGATCGTCAGGCAGACCCGGTTTTTTCGCCTGAAACAGGTTACGAGAAAGATGGTGGCGTCGAAGACCCGCGTCTCGTAAGAATCGCTAACACGTTTTACCTCACCTACACCGGCTACAACAAAAAAGACGCTCAGCTTTGCCTCGCCACTTCGCGCGACTTAATTCACTGGAACCGACTCGGCGTTCTTCTCCCTGCTTACCAGGGCAATTGGAACAAAGGCTGGACGAAATCCGGAGCCATATTGACGACAAGAATTCATGGCGATTACTGGATGTATTGGCTCGGCATGGCGGCCGACAAAACCGACCAAATGGGACTGTCGCGCTCGAAAGATTTAATCCACTGGACGGAAGCCACGCAAACTCCCGTTCTCCCGCGTCGTCCTGGAAAGTTCGATTCGCGCGTCGTCGAACCTGGCCCTCCTCCGATTCTCACGGACGCCGGCATCGTCCTGATTTACAACGGCGCCGACGACAATCTTGCCTATCGCACCGGTTTTGCGGTCTTCGACCGCAACGATCCCGGCAAGCTTCTCTATCGCAGCGACACTCCGGTCTTCGTGCCCGAACTCGAATGGGAAAAGATCGGCCAAGTTCCAAATGTAGTTTTCGTGGAAGCAATGGTGCGAAAAAACGGCCGTTGGCTCTTCTACTACGGCGCCGCCGACAGATATGTCGGAGTTGCGGCTGCAAACGAGCTTCTTCCTACCGATGCGAGGAAAGCTCGCTGGGTCATTACAAAAACAAAACCCCGGGTCGCAGCGATTCGCGACCCGGGGGAAATGGGTTCACGCCCGAACTAGGGCAGGTAGTAGCGGAATGACGTCCACACCATGTTGTTGACGGCCTTCGGGGAAACTCCCAGTGCCGTTGGCACGCCGTTGTTTCCGGACCAGCCACTCCTCGTGAAGTAGGAGTACTGGAGTCCCCAACGGAAACCGCCCTTGGGGCCCTGGTAAATTTTGTGCCAGAAGCCAAGCGTCCCTTCCATGATGACGCGAGTGTCTCCGGCGCAAGTGCCGCCACCGGATGGCGTCAACTGGTTCGAGGGCGGATTTTCCGTGCTGCAGCCCGAGTTGTTTGCGAACGGCGAGCCGTAACCGCCGAACTGGTTCAGCTTGATTGTGGTCGTCGTCGTCGCCCCAATTGGCGTCGCGCCTGGGATTGCCGGCGTCTTCGAGATCGCGATCGTCGTGTATCCCTGATACGCCGCGCGCCACGCGTACTCTGCGCCGAAATCCGCATAGACATCCAGCTTCGGACTTGCGTGGTAAACCAACTCGCCAAGCCCGTGAGCCGTGCGAATCAGCGCTTGCGTGCCATCGGGACGGAAGGTCAGGTCCGCAAGCTGCGCAGACCCGTAACGGCCAACGCCGTCGCCTGCCATTCCCTGAACGGCAAAATCAAGCTTCTTCGCGAACAGCGGCAAACGCATGCTGGCGCCTACGCCTCCGCCTGTCCGTGTGTCATTGAACGCGCCGATTGAGCTGGGCGTCGTGGCACCGTTAATGGCGCACGCAACCGTTGTCGGTGTCGCTGGAGGAGTTGTATCGTTGGCGTTCGTTCCCACCACACCGCAAGGATAGGCACGATTCCGGAACGTGCTGAGCACGCCGAACAACTCATAGTGGCCAAAGCCAGGATCCGCTGCGGCCTTGAAGATAACGTCCGGCGCTTTGTTGATCGAGTATCCACTGGTGTCGACGAAGTTGTAGAGGCCGCCGCCCGCACCCGGGGCGTTGAGAAACGTATTTCCCGCTGTGGCTACCGAAGCGCTTCCCACGTTCGTGGTTGTAACCAGCGAGAAGCCGCGTCCGCCGATCGTTGCCTGAGGTCCTTCCACGGAAACGCCCAACGCGAACTTGCCGTTGAAGTCTTTCACAACGCGGAAGCCGTACTGACGTTCCCAGGTGAAGCCAACGTTATATTGTGAGTCGATTGTCATTGGCAAAACTTCCTGCCGGTTCGTGATTCCCTTGCGCGTTTCTGTCGCCATCGACCACTGTTCGCCACCGGTAACGATCAGGCCGTTTTCAAACGCGGCTTGGCCGTAAATGATTCGCTGGCGCATTACGTAGCTGTTGCTCTGCCGGTTGTTGGAAGTCACGCCCGTGCCAAGGAAATCGGCTTCGTAATAGCCCGTCAGTTTGGTCGTGCCGACTTTGCTTTCCGCCAGCAAACTCAAACGGGACTGACGTGCCGTGAAGTTATTTTCGGCAACCTTCGACAGCGCGTTCCCGGGGAACGGAATGCTGTTGAACGGCGTGTTGATGTCGGAGCTTGTCGCCCTCTGCCGGTAAACGGTTTCCGCCGCGATGAATCCTCCCGGCGTGATGTTGACGCCCTTGTAGCGGATCGTCGTCGGGCCGTCATCAGTTTGCGGCTTATCTTGCGCGGCAGGCTTCGAGGCAGTCACTTCCGGACGAATGGCCGTTGCCATGTCGCCTGAAACGACGTGCACCATGCTGCTTCCCGCATTGGTTGCCGGCGCGGCGGGGCCTTCTGAAACTTCCGCCTTGTGCGTCGCGCTCAGTTGCTCTCGCAGCAGTTCCAATTGCTTTTGCTGTTCCGCCAACTGCTGCGACTGTTCCCGCATTAGTTGCCGCAACTCTTCAATCTCTTCCCGGTAGTCCGTCGCCGGCTTCGCGGCGTCGGTCTTCTTGGTTTCGGATTTTGCGGCGGTGCTGTTCCCCGACTTGTCGGTTGTAGCCGCAGGTGACGTCTTCGCTGCAGAGTCTCCCGTATTCGAATCTTCCGCGCGAACCGGCCCGCAGGCCAACAACGCGCAGATGGTTAGTGCAGACAACATCCTACCCATCAGTTCCTCCCTGTAACTTTTGCGAATCAGAACTACGAATTGCAACACCCCGGTTGAAATTCGGGACCCACACTCAGGCTATAGCAATCACACTTTCGCTGGTTAAATTACCAAGCACGACGTGAACAACTACTTACGGGGATGTTTCTGAATTGTTAAATCTGGCCTGGAGCGATACTACAGGGCCGCAGGCAATGAATAACTTGCCTGTTTTCAGGTACTAACGGAATTGTGACAAGTCATCTCGATTGTGAATGAATTGTTACAATCATTCCGCATCCCCTCATCGTGGCTTCCAATGCCCTCGCCCTACGACGACGCTCAAGGCAGTGGCGTGTTCACTTTTGCGGGCCGGTCAGATGGCTGGCAACTCGGAGAGTCCGCCTTCAAGGCTCAGGATTGCCGCGAGTCCAGTTCTGCGGGCGATTCAAGCCAAAGTGGCCACGGATGGCGTCCGTCAAGTCACAATGCGAATTGCTACGCAAAGATAAAGCGAGGAAATAGTCCGAGGACAAGAATCCCGCGTGTCGCCACAGATCGCACTAACTAAGGGAGGGTTTTGGTGGACGTGACAGGGATCGAACCTGCGACCTCATGCTTGCAAAGCACGCGCTCTCCCAGCTGAGCTACACGCCCACAACCTCTATTTTAAGATAGTTTGCTCTTTTTCGAAAACTGGCAAAACCATGCGTGTTTCGCACGCTCCGGGAACTGGCGAGAGTTTCCTATCACAAGAAGCTACTCTGTCACCACTTCCACTCCGTACCCAGCCAGCGTCACGCTGACACCGGAACTTCCCGCCAGCACCTGCTTCATCGCCTTTGGCAGAGTTACCGTCTGGCTTTCCTGAGAAAAATTGATCAGCACAATCGTCTTTCTGTCGCCGCTCGTCCGCAACGATACTTCCACTCCATCCGGCACCGATTCCAGTATCGGCTTGACTCCTGCTTGCTTCGTCATCCACTCCGCAGCGGTGGCCATCAGCTTCTCGTCCAAGACTGCACCGATGTAGGAAATCGTTCCTTTCCCGTAGCGGCTCGAAATTATCGCCGGTTGATTGTCCAGCCATCCATTCGCCTTACCGTAACGCATCAGTACGTTCGCGCCATCGCCCTTCGTCTGCAATTGTTCCGCCCAGATGCTCGCTTCGCCGCTTCCCCATTCGCCTTCAACCGGAAAATTCTTCTCCAGAGCGTAGTATTGCTCGACTCTTCCTCCCAACGCGTCCACCAAATAACCGGGCTGTCTTTGCGGTAACAGCTCGTTGTGCTCGTCCTTCATCCCGCTGCGCGGACCGAGCACTAGATGTCCTCCCGCTCGCACGTAAGCCAGCAAATGCTCGGCTCGCTCTTTCGGAATCACGTTCAGACTCGGCGCTACCACAAGCTTATAGGCGTCCAGCGGCGCATCCGCACTGACCACGTCCACAGCCTGCGAAATTTTCCGCAGATTCCGGTAGTAGCTCTTCAGCAATCCGATGTCGTCATATTTCTGTGCGTGTTTCTGAAATTGAATCGCCCAATGGCTGTCGTACGAATAGAGCAACGCGACTTCTGCACGTGGCCGGGTGCCGACCAGCACTGCCTGCGCCTTTTCGAAGTCCTGCCCAAGCTGTCGGATCTCTTCGTAAAGCGGCAGCGGCGTTCCGTCTGCCCCCAGCAAACTGCCGTGATACTGCTCCTGGCCGTTCAACGCGCTGCGCCATTGCCAATACCCGATGGCGTCCGCGCCGTGCGCCACTGCTTGCCATGCCATCGCTCGCACTTCACCTCTGTTCAAAAAGTTGTTCACTGATGACCAGTTCACGTCTCCCGGCTGCGTTTCCATAACCCAGAAATTTTCCCGCTTGAAGCCGCGCGTCAGGTCGTGCGTCAAGCCGTTGAAATCCCGGTCCAGATGCCCTGTCCCTACATAGTCGTCCCAGGACGCGAATGTCAGCGGAACAGAAATTTCATAGTGATCGAACCCGTCGAAAAATCCCATGAAATTTCCGGTGATGAATTGCCGTGGCTCCGCGTACTTGCGAATCACTTCAATCTGGTTCTTCTGATATTTGTTCCAGCTCTCCGTGACAAACCGCTTCCATTCGAGAAGCAGCCCCGGATTGTGGCCCAATTGAGGAATCGGAATCTCCTGCCATGCATCGTAGGTCTGGCTCCAATAGGCGGTCGTCCACGCGCTGTTCAGTTCGTCGAGCGATTTGTACTTTCCTTTAAGCCATTCCTGAAATTTTCGCTTCGTTGGTTCGTCGTAAGACATCAACGCGTAGCCATATTCGTTGTCGATCTGCCATCCGGCCACGTTGGGATTGTGGCCAAATCGTTTTGCCATCTCTTCCGCGATCTTGCGGCAGAAATCCAGATACAAGTCGGACGCGACTGAGGCGTGGGCGCGATTTCCGTGCGTCACCCGTTGCCCGTTCGGCTCGATCCGCAAAGTCTCTGGATACTTCGCCGTGAGCCACGCTGGCGGTGTTGCCGTGGGAGTTCCAACAACTGTCACGATGTGATGTTTCGCCGCCGCGGTAATCGCTCGATCCAGCCAATCGAGGTCGTAGTGCCCCTCGGAAGGTTCGAGCCGGCTCCAGCTGAATTCGGCCACCCGGACCATCTTGATGTGTGCGTCCTCCATCAGCTTGAGGTCGGCTTCCCACCGCGACTCCGGCCACTGCTCCGGATACCACGCTGTTCCCACGAGCACCGCATCCTGTCGTGGTATTTGTGTCGGCGGGATCTGCTGTGCTTGCAACTCCATCGCCATCGACCACAAGACAACGAAAACGGCGAAAGTCGGCAACTTCTTGAAAACGCAGTGATGCATGGCACCAAACCCCTTTTCGGCCAAGGTGCATAACCTCTTACAAACGCTTCCTGAGTATTTCATTCTCTCTTCTCACTATCGCCAGAGTTCGCGCTCGACTTCTACTTCACAATTCCCACAGCCTTTCGCGGCAACTGTTTCACTTCTTCCTTGGCAATCCCAAGGTTGTCCGCAATCAGCGACGCCGGATTTCCGGCCAGCCATTTCGAAATGGAAATCTCTTCGAACGTCGGACTGTTGAACAGCGCAAAAAACTTTGTCGGCTCGCTTCCAATCTGTTCCACGTAGTGCCCAAATCCCTGCTGAATGAACCCTACCTGTCCCGGAGCGAACTCTTCGGTCCTCGATCTTCCATGCGCCCCAAACACCGTTACCCGCGCTCGCCCGCCAATGTAGTATTGCCATTCATCCGCATTCGGATGCCAGTGCATCTCGCGCAACGCGCCAACTTCCAGATATTGCATCACCGAAGTCAGCGTTTTGTTGATCGGAAATTCCTTTGCCGTAACAATTCGCTCCCATCCTCCGGGAAACTCAATTGGCTTCATTTTCCCCAATCGAAATTTGTGCGGATTCTGGCTCGTCTCCAGATCGTCCGCCAGATACGCCTCAGGAATCGTCGCTGGAATTTTCCCCGGCAGGATGTACAACTCTTTTTTCGGCATCGCCGCAACTGTCGCCGGCGCCAATCCTAGATTCCGTGAAACAACCGCCGGCGAACTCTGCGCCATCCAGTCCGTGATACTGAACGTTCCAAATTCCGAAAAATGTCCGTCGTCAAATCCCAGCACGAAGTGCGCTTCCTCTTTTCCGATATTCTGCAGCGCGTGTCCGTGCCCTTTCGGGAAGTACCAGATGTCTCCCGCTTCAAAAATGTCCGTCGCCGCTTCTCCGTTCGGCGAAATCACGGTCGTCATTACCGTGCCGTTCAACACCAGCGCCCATTCCGCTGCAATCGCATGCCAATGCAACTCGCGGATTCCTCCCGGCTTCAGTCGCATCGAAACACCCGCGATATGCTGCGACGCCGGAAATTCCTCCATCGTCGCTTCTTTCGCCGAACCCGCTTCGCCCACCCAGCCGCGCGTCGCTTCCAAATCAAATTTGAAATCCGGAATCGGCTCATGCTTGCCCGGATCTTTTCCCACTTGATACGACTGCTGTTCTTGCGCCCGCAATTCCGGGCCCGCAAGCAGCGCCGTCCCCAAACCCGCCAGCGAAGCTGTGCCCAGCAAATCTCTTCGCGTCAATTTCGTCGCTTTCTTTTCCTTCGAATTCATTCCTGCTCCTCGCTCGCACCAAAATTTCCTTGCCGCTCGCTTCGTTTCCGTGCGCATTCTACCGCGGACACAACGTGCTCGCTCTCATTCCGTTTGGCGTATCATCAAGTGAGTAACAGCCGCCTTCGATTTCGCGAGGTGCTTCATGTTTACCCGTCTCGTTCTCATCGCCGCACTTTCCACCGCAATTCCCAATTTCGCTTCCGCACAAGAAACTTCCACACCTCCGCGCAGTCACATGCACCGCGCCGACGAAACCCGCGGCGGCTTCATGCAGGGCGGCATGCATCACCTTGTCGCAAAGGGCGTCGTCCTCGACCAAAAAGTTGACGCCGCTTCGCACACTATCACTCTCCGCGTCGGCCCCATGAATCTGCCCGCTCACACTTCTCACATGCAAATGCCTCAACCTTCCGATCTCACTTGGACCACTCCCATGACTGGGTGGCTGCTGTCGTACCACCCGCATCTCGTCGACGCCTCCGGAAATCCCGTCGCAGGCGAAGTTCTCCATCATGTCGCGTTCTGGAATGAAAATCGCTCCGATTTTCTCTGCCCCAGCAAGGAAGAACACATCTTCGGCGCCGGCGGCGAGCTCACCGATTGGGCTCCCATTCCTGGTTTCGGCTATCGCGTCGAAAAAAACGACCAGATCCGCGTCGAGACGATGATTCACAATCCCACCGCCACGGCCTACGACAAAGCCTTCCTCCAGATCGAAATCAAATATCTCGACGACGCCACTCCCGCTCCCGTCAAAAATTTTTATCCCGCCTGGATGGACGTCTCATCCTGCGGCAATTCCGGCTATGACCTTCCCGCCGGCAAGAGTGAAAAGTCCGGCTCCGTTGCCGTCAAATACGACGGCGTCCTCCTCGGTGTCGGCGGCCACATGCACGATTACGCTCGGCAGATCGTTCTGGAAGACGCCACGCAGAAACAAACTCTCGCTACGCTCCCCGCGAAGACCGACGACCAAGGCCATCTCCTGAGCATGCCCGTCGAAACTTTCTTCTCCACTGGAGGAAAAAAACTCGCCGCGGGCGATAAACTCAAAATCACCGCCACCTACGACAATCCCTCTGGCAAACTTCTCCGCCAGGGCGCCATGGGAATCGTTGTCGGCTATTTCGTCCCCGCAGATGACGCCGCTCTCGCCCCACTCCGCCACCCGGCCAGATCGCCCGCGCATCCGATGCACGACATGAAAGACATGCCCGGAATGTCCCACGATCAATAGCTCCGACGAATTCCTTCCCTACGTCATCGCGCTCGAAATAAAAAAGCCCGGGGAGATCCTCTCGCCCAGGCGTTACTTGCTACAACTTACGATGCGCTTACCGGCTCCGCCGCCACTCCTTCAATTCTCCCGGCTGCCGTACACTCGCTTCAACGACTTCGCTCCCGGCTTCACAAACGTCAACCGCCAGAAATTTTCCGCCGGCGAAATGAATTCCACGCCCACATACTGATGCCCGTTTCGGTGCCGCCTCGTCGAAACGATTCGCGCCTGCGCCGACTGCCTCGTGTGCTCGTTCATCAACACCAGCGTCTGGTCCACCATCACCACTTCTTCCAGGTGCAGCAAACAGCCAAACTCGCTCAGCGCCTGCGTCGTCGTGCTTACAATAAACTTTTCCCCCGCGACGCTCTCCCCGTCCACACGCACCGGTACCGCGAGCGTGACTCGGCTCGAACGCCTTTTTTCTCCTCGACGATAGCTTGGAATTGCCACAATCTTCCCTGGCAGCTAAATTTGGCGCCTCAAATAGGAATCCCAGCCGGAAGTTATCTCAGCTGTTCCTTACTTCCCATTTACTGATGAAATCGGGCCCGAGGCACCTCTTGCCTGGGGTTGTGTTGCCATTGAGGCAATAAGCCTACCCCAAGCAGCCGCCCTGGTTAAACCGTTTTTCAGCCTTCCACTCTGCGAAAACCTGCACGTTCTGGCTCGCCGACGTCCAAAGCACACCCGAACCGACCCTAACGCACACTCCCACCTTCTATTGGTGCGTCATCCTTCCCAACCGTTTCAAAATGGGAATTCGGCATTACGCCTGAATTGTGGAAGAGAGACGCGCGGATGCCATCACCAGAATCAGTGTGTAAATCCCTAACGTGGTCCCAACCGGAACTTCCGAGACGGACAGGAGCGCTGCGATCAGTGCGAGGGTACGTGCAGACCGCTGATTCCCCAAAAGCGCCAGTCCGGCCAAAATTCCGAAGAAGCCGCCCAACATCGCCAGGATCACGAATCCCACATAGGCCACGTGAAAAATGGCCATCAACGTATATGGATCGGGTACGCGGCTCAGGAGCGCGCCAAACATCACCGTCGCCGTCCCGCTAAGTACAATCAGGCAAATTCCCACGACGATTCGAAATATCCCGTAGAGGAACCAGCAAGCACCCAAGGCTCGCCGGTTGCCATTCAGCTTGGTTCCGCCAGATTCACCCGATTGCATTCCTGTCTCCACGCCTCATATTCCAATCCGAAGTTCGTCCGCTCGAAGATTCGTCTCCCACTGTGCGGCTCGCTCCAGTTTTTGGATGTCCATTTTTGCACAGCGCTCGATGCGATCACTCGCTAGCATGCGGTCAATTCGATCGTGGGTCATTTTGAATTTAAAAGCCCGATATCTAAGTTGATCCGCCTTCGGAACTGAAAAGCATATTCCCGACGGCTATTCCCTCCGCGTTAGTCGTCCTTTCTCTCGGGTGAGACTCCCCAAAGAAACTCGGGGATCGGAAAACTCAATTTGTACCGAATCAACGGAGGTGATTGTGACGACGCAGCCCTTGCCTGTAAGAAACTTCGGCGAAGAACTCTTGGTCCAGGCGGGCCAGCGCGGTGAGCCGCAAGCGCTCGATACACTCTTTCACCGCCATCGCAATTTACTTTTTCATTCGGCTTTGGGAATTACCGGCAATCGCGAAGACGCAGAAGATGCTTTGCAGGACGGCTTGCTCTGCGCCTTTCGAAGTTTGAAAAACTTTGAAGGGCGCGCCCAGTTCTCCACCTGGCTTACGCGAATTGTTATTAACGCCGCCCTCATGCGCCGGCGCTCTCTCCTATCCCGCCCAGCCATGACTCCACTAGAACCGCTCGAAACCGCGGAAGGCTCAATCAAGGACCGTCTGGCCTCCAAAGGTCTGACACCGGAGCAAATCTTTTCCAGAACGGAAGTCTTGGCCATGACAAACGACCACATCAAAACCCTCTCACCTATTCTCCGCACCGTGTTCGTCTTGCGCGTCGTGCTGGAATTTTCCGCAAGAGAAGCCGCTGTAATCCTGGACGTACCACCTAATACCGTCAAAGCCAGACTTTGGCGCGCTCGCCGCCAACTTGCCGGCCGTATGAACCGTCTTCATTTCTATGCCGTTTCCCCAAGCCGGGCGATTCCACCCAGCGGAATTCCTACGGGCGCTGCTTGCGATTGATTTGGCAATTAGCGAGCCGCCCGCGTAATTACTTTTGGAGAAAACGATCGGAATTGCGTTCCCCTCAACTTATTCGGAGGAACTGGCCTTCTGATCTTTCACTTGCAGATCATTCACGACCTGCTTCACATTCGGCACTGCCGTGGCCACCTGTTGAGCATGGTCGCGGCGCCTCTGCGAATTCACTTCTCCCGTTAATGTCACGACTCCGCTCTTTGCCTCATATTTCACAAACTCATGCATACGGTTCTGAATCAGCGCAGCGTCCAGGTTCTTCTCGATACCCGAATCCAAATCCGAATTCACAGCTTTCGCATCCCGTTCCGCGCCCGGAGGAATCACCGCGATCTGATCCGCCACAACCTGTTCACCCGCAAAAGATTTTGCAAGTGACTCCGCTTGCGACTTGTCATATTCACTCGCAACGTGCCCGCTCAGCGTCACAACTCCCTTATCGCGATCCTGACTCACCGAGACGTCTTTGAATCCTGCCTGGTCGAGTGATCGGCGAATGTTGTCCGCTACCTCGGGCGACTTCGTGTTGCTGCCGCATCCCGCGAATGTGCCAATGGCCAGCAGTGAAAGCGCGGCCAGCGAAACCTTAAACCTTTTCATATTTCTCCTTTGTTGCATCCGTGCTTGAATCTCAAACGCCGACGAAGCCAGTGAATGTTTGCTTCCCTTGCATCCCGTGTGCTTGCACGGGCAATCCGTGTCCAGCGTCATTTCCGCTGATTCGCATGTGGTGCTGCAATATCTGCCCGTCGTGATCGGGCAAGTACATGCCGGATGCCTGCACACTTCTTCTTTCACAATCCTCATTACTCTTCTCCTCTTGTGAATTCGAGCGGGACGGCATCGCCGCTACGTCGGCGGTTCGCTCCGTCACATTCCCAGCCGCCGATATCGACCGCGCACAATCCCGCGCTGCTGCTTAATCCTACGAACGCACCGCTTCCGGCTCGCGCACCAGTTCTTCAAACAGCGTTCGGTAGTGGATCATTGCCTGCCTCAAGTCCTCGGTGCTCGCTTGTCCTTGTGTTTGGCGAACCGCGCTTTCGTGCGCTATTCGGTAATTCTCAAGAACCAATGGATGATCCACAGAAATATCCGCGGCTCTTTGTTCGAAGTCGCTCACCGGATACCCTCTCGTCGACAGCACGTCTCCCAATAGTTTGTCGGCGTCCGTGATTGCTCCGCCCGGTCCATCAACAAACCGTGCTTGCACTCTGCTCCAGGACTCCATGAATCGTGCACGATCGGCTGGAGCCAGCGGACGGATCGCCAATGCGCGCACACGTTCCGCGCGCTCATCGAGCGCTCTTTCTGCCTGCCTCTGGCTTCCGCCTTCTTTCACCGCGCGGCTGTACTCGGCGCCGCCAAACTGCGTGCGCAGCCTCCCCGTGTGCCGCTTGCGATTTAGCAGCCAAAAAGCAATCACCGCTGCCACGATCAGAACCGCGACAATTGCGATCTCTATTTCCGTTGCGCTCATCGTTGGCCAATCCATAATCTCTCTCCCATCTTTTTCGTTTTTCTAAACCAACCCGAAAACGATCACGGCGCCATCGTAACCAGCGTCACCGCGCATATCTGTTCACATCGGGACAGAACCGAATTTACTTTCACGATTTCTACGTCGGCGCGAGGCCCAACAATCTTCGTTAAATGTTCATTACAACCGGCGGCCGGTTTTCCGTAACCCATTGATTCTTCGAGTTGTAAGTGTGTTGCCACCCTTGCTCCGCTCTCGGCAGGTACTGTTCAATATTGAACAGCGGGGGGGGGGGCAACTAGAGCTATCCTGATATATGGCATCTTCAGCAGTTCGTGGTGTCTCCAGCAAGGCTTCTCGCTCTACCCAGAGTGCGAACGCAAAAAAGACTGCGTTCGACGTGAAGTCGTTTCTCGATTCCGCCGGCCTCAGAAGAAAAGTCACTGAGTTCCCCTCAAAAACAATCATTTTCACGCAAGGCGATCCCGCAAAGAGCGTTTTCTACATCCAGTCTGGCAGTGTGAAGCTGGCCGTAGTCAATGAATCCGGCAAGGAAGCCGTCGTCGCAATTCTTGGACCGGGTGATTTCTTGGGCGAAGGCTGCCTCGCCGGGCAGTTGAACTCTATGGCGACTGCCACTGCGATTCTTCCCACCACTGCGCTCGTCATCGAAAAAGACGAGATGGCGCGCGTGCTGCATGGAGAGCACGAATTCTCCGACCGTTTCATCGCCTACATGCTTGCTCGCAATATTCGCGTTGAAGAAGACTTGATCGATCAGCTGTTCAATTCCACGGAGAAGCGCCTCGCGCGCACTTTGCTCCTGCTCGCGCGCTTTGGCGAGCACGGTAAACCGGTCAAGGTCATTCCCCAAATGTCCCAGGAGACGCTTGCCGAGATCATCGGCACAACCCGCTCTCGCGTCAATTTTTTCATGAACAAATTCAGGAAGTTGGGCTTCATCGACTACAACGGCGAAGTCCACGTCCACAACTCCCTCTTAAGCGTCGTCCTTCACGATTAAGCTCGCAGCCACTACTCGCAATTCGAATTGCCGGAAAAAACGCCGCTGCCCAGCATGACGCTCAGAAATTTTCCGCAGCTCGAAAATTTCTGCAACACCGGATCGTTTCGCAGCGAATTCGCCGCCACCGTCCGCGACCCATCCAGATTCTGCCGTTCCGCCGTAACGACACCTTCCCATTTCGCCAGATTTGCAAACTGCGTGCTCAGCAATCGAAGCGCATTGCGATCCGAATCCGTGGATGCCGCCACGTTCGCCTGCTCCAGGCTCGTTTCCACTCGCTGCCGGTAAATCTGCGCCCATTTGCCGTCCACCGCCAATCCATACGTCACCAGCGCTCCCAATGCTCCGCGCCACTCCTTCATCTCCGCCAGCGTCTCGATCGCCGCGCTCGCAAAACCTCTTGACAGTTTTTCTTCATCTTGCGCGCTTGCCATCTCGGAAGCCGCGCTCGGAATCGTCAGCACAATCTGGCTCGGCTCAAACTTCACCGATCCATTCGTCACCTGCGCCAGAATCTCGATGTCCACGTACGAATGACCCTCGATCTGCAAAGCTCCCGCGCTCGCCGTCTTCCCGTTTACGATTAATTTTCTGTCCGCCGTCCGCTGTGCCACCAAAACGCCCGCGAACAGCAACACGATCCCGCCCAAGACTGCTCTTCTCAAAACAAAACTTTTTTTCATCCGACACCTCTGCCGAGCAGCCGCTGTTCGCTCTGGGCTTCCGCGCGCGAAGCCTTCCACCGTCATCCTAATTGCGTCCGCTTCCGCAAGTCTGTCCGCATTAGGACGTTCGCTGCCGCTCCCTGCAAATCACGTTGCGTGGCTGTCCAATGCGAGACAGTTTTGTCCTCGACGCAACGACATAGTCGACAGGTGCCCGACAAAAACATCGAACGACACCGCACAGGACGCATTGCCTGGCTGCGCGCCGCGGTGCTTGGCGCGAACGACGGTATCCTTTCCACTTCCAGTCTCGTACTCGGCGTCGCAGCCTCACACGCAACTCACCACAGCATCGTCGTCGCAGGAGTTGCCGGTTTGGTCGCCGGATCCATGTCAATGGCCTCGGGCGAGTACGTCTCTGTCCACTCTCAAGCCGACACGGAAGTTGCCGAACTCGATATCGAGCGCGCGGAACTCAAGTCCGACGTGAAGGGCGAACACAATGAATTGGCGGACATCTATGTCGCTCGCGGCCTCCAACCTGCCCTCGCCAAACAGGTCGCCCAACAACTCATGAGCCACGACGCTTTGGCCGCGCATGCCCGCGACGAGCTTGGCATCTCCGACACCTTTCGCGCACGTCCCGTTCAAGCCGCACTTGCCTCTGCCGCCAGCTTCGCCGTTGGTGCCGCCATGCCGCTTGCCATCACCGCCTTGGCGCCGGCATCTTCCCTGATTCCGCTGGTGTCGGGTACTTCGCTGCTTTTCCTGGCGCTTTTAGGGGGATTGGCTGCACGCGCGGGCGGTGCCGGAGTATTCGCCGGCGCGATTCGCGTCACGTTTTGGGGAGCGGCGGCCATGGCCGTTACCGCAGCCGTCGGCTGGATTTTTGGAACCGTTGTCTGAGCCGCAAAAATTTCTGAGCGCGAGAGACGAATCTTTTCTAACTGGCCTTCGCTTCATCCGCCTTTAAAACTACTTTTAACGCTCCCTCTCTCGCTGCGTTTCCAAACGTCTCATACGCTTTCATAATGTCGTTCATGGCAAAGCGATGCGTCACGAGCCGCTTCGGTTGCAGCGTTCCCGACTGCACTACTTTTAACAGCATCGACGTCGTCACTGTGTCCACGAGCCGCGTCGTCAGCGTAATGTTCCGGTCCCAGAGTTTTTCCAGGTGCAGCTCAACCGGTTTTCCATGCACACCTACATTCGCGATCCGTCCGCCCGCTCCCACAATCGCTTCGCAAATCGAAAACGTCGCTGGAATCCCGACCGCCTCAATCGCCACGTCCACACCCGCGCCCTCCGTTAATTCCATCACGCGCTCCGCGGCTTTCCCGTCCGTGCTGTTGATCAAATTCGTTGCGCCAAACTTTCTCGCCACCGCCAGCCGCTTGTCGTCTAAATCGATCATCAAGATCTTCGCCGGCGAATAAAATTGTGCGGTCAGCAGAACCGCGAGCCCGATCGGTCCCGCTCCCACAATCGCGACGGTATCGCCCGGTTTTACCTGCCCATTCAGCACTCCGCACTCGAATCCGGTTGGCAGGATGTCGCTCAGCATCACCATCGATTCTTCGTCTGCCCCAACCGGCAAATGATAGAGGCTTCCGTCGGCTTGCGGGATGCGCACATACTCGGCCTGAGTTCCGTCAATTTTGCATCCCAGTATCCAACCGCCGTGCCGGCAGTGCGAGTACATGCTCTTCTTGCAGAAATCGCATTTCAGGCACGCCGTCACGCACGACACAATCACCTTGTCGCCGGCGTGAAATTCAGAAACACCCGGCCCCACTTCCTCAACCACGCCGATTCCTTCGTGGCCAAGAATGCGGCCATCGATTACGGAAGGCAGATCCCCTTTCAGAATATGGAGATCGGTTCCGCAAATCGTCGATGTCGTAATTCGGACAATCGCGTCTCCCGGCTGTTGGATTGTGGGCCGCGGTTTGTCTTCCCATTCGCACTTGCCCGGTCCGTGATAGACCAATGCCTTCATCATCAAACGGATCGTGAGTGTTGAAGCGTCAGTTGTTGTGAGTTCGAGGCCAGCCGTAGTCATCAATTTTTCCTTGGTCGCTAGTTCTGCTTTGCACGCTAGCTGGAAGCGCGCCCGGGGGATGTCTCAAACGGAACAGCCGCCTTCCCAGCCCGCATGAGAATCTTGGCCCCGGAACTCTTGCCGTCCCGCGAACGGATAGTTCACGAATCGAATTTCAAATATCGCAACAGCGGCAACACCGGAGTGGCGGCTAGGGGAGTGGCGGAAATGAAGAAGAAGCCAGCGAAACGGAAGCCCGCGAAACAGAACAAGGTCCGGCGAGTCGGGCCGGTCCTCGTTCACAGAAACCGAACCGACTTGCAGCTCAAAAATTATCTCGCGGAAGAACATCCCGAACTCGACGTACCTCGGGAAAGTCAGCCGCTTGGCAGGACCGGCACCGCCATGCGCGCGGAACGAGACGGCGACTGAACCGGAACACCGGCGGGAAGGCCGGCGGGAGAACGTTGTACAGCGCGGGTAGAACAATGTTGATCGAAAAGTTGGAGCGGCAAATTTAGCCACATTTATGTCAAATACTTACTCCAATTGGTTGGGCCGCAAAGTGATTCTGCAAATCGAAGCGGGAGAATCGCTGGTTCCCATTCGCGGACTGGTCGTCACCGAATCGAACAATGCGCTTCGCTTTCGCCTCGACGGCTGCTGGGAAGTGGATATCTACAAAGAAATGATCATCCGGGTGGAAGCCGACGAGTATGAATCGTTTCAGCTGCGCAATTGGGAAGCCGGCCGCAAAGCTCCCATCGCCTCTCGCTTTCGCTCTCGCGCACGGCCGATGCTCCGTTGGGATCGCGCTTTCGACCGGTGGTGCTCCAGACTCTGTTCGTGGCAATCGTTGTGGAAAGTCATCTGCGCCACAGGATTCGCCGGAAGTATCCTCTTTGTTCTCGCGCTGCAAATCAGTGGGAGAGGCCCCTTCACGCAATTTGTACGCTTCCTCGGCAGCTACGTCGGACTGCTGCTCTTCGCCGTATCTCTCGGTTGTGGCATCTGGGTGTTCATCGAATCCATCGCGGCGCCCTCGCACACATTTCGCAAATGGTCCAAACGCCTCGCCTCGTTTCTTGACTGGTTTCGCCAGCCCATCCACCTCTAGCTATGCTCCGTTCTAAGGTTTAAATGTAGCGCCGCGGCTTCAGCCCGGCATCTTGCCTTTTCTTTCTTCTCTTTCTTCTCTTTCTTCTCTTCTCTTCTCTTCTCTTCTTTTTTTTCTTTCTTTCTTCTCTTGCCCTTTCTTTCTTCCCTCTCTTTCTCTTCAGCCCTGCCACCCTAAAGGGATGGCGCTACATTTAATTCCTTCTTCTTCCACGGCGGCCTCCATTCCGGTGCCGCGGATCCCTTCAACATCCTCGCTCCGACCTCCGTGAACGATCCCAGAAACGGATACTCCATCGGTACCTCACACAATCCGTTCCGCACCGGATTCATCCAGATGTACCACGCCACCGACTCCGGCGAATCCGAATTGCGCAGAATTCGGTCGTAATACTTGAATTGCCAAAGTCGCTCCTTCGTCCGCTGTTCGGCCGCAAAGCCCGTCTCTTGCTTGTAGTTCTCGACAAACTTCATCAAATTGCTGTCGTCCGACGACGCCGAAACAAGAACATGCATGTGGTCCGGCATCACGCAATACGCGTGCACAAAAAACCCGAAATCTGCCGCAAATTTCTTTAGCTGCTGAATCAACCACAATGCGACCCGCCTATCCCGCCCAAACGCTTTTCTCTTCTCAAAGCAAAGCGTCAAAAAATACATCCTCCGCCCCCGATAATTCTCCGTCGCCAGCCGGATATTCTTCCTCTCAAATGGTGTAGGTGTCGCGCCGTGACGTTCCGCCATCAATCCTCGCTCCCTTCTAAGGCTTAAATGTAGCGCCGTGGCTTCAGCCCGGCATCTTGGGTTTTGTTCTCCGTGGCCCCAGTCTTCAGCCCTGCGCCCTTCTCCCGTCTCTCCTTCCGCTCCGCCATCAATCCTCGCCATCTTTTTTATATCAGTAACTCAACCACTTCGACAATCCCCTGCCATCAAGGTCCTAAGGCCGCCGTGACGTTCGTTCCAAGGTTTAAATGTCGCGCCATGGCCTTCGTTCTAAGGTTCAAATGTAGAGCCGCGGCTTCAGCCCGGCATCTTGGGTCTTTCGCGTCGTGGCCCCGTGGCTTCAGCCCGGCACCTTGGGTCTTTCGCGTCGTGGCCCGTGGCTTCAGCCCAGCACCTGGGTCTTTCGCGTCGTGGCCCGTGGCTTCAGCCCAGCACCTTGGGTCTTTCGCGTCGTGGCCCGCGGCTTCAGCCCGGCATCTTCGGACCATGGGGGACTTCCTAATTGACTTACAGAACCTGATGAACTGCGTTTATTCGGACAGATTCGCGCACTCCGCTGACGCGAACAACGCGAACAGGGGAACGCCCATGGTTCCGATTTGAACCGGGAAAATGCCAAAACGAAACAAGGGCGAACACTAGTTGCATGTCAGGGGAGAATTGCTATCATGCGAGACGCAATCAATCCTCAGGACCCACGATGGGCAACGGAATTTTAAATTGAAACGCGCCGCGCTTCGCCGCGATTGGGCCCGCGACGAACTGATTGTGGCCTTCAACCTCTACTGTAAAATACCGTTCGGAACAATCCATCTACGCAACCCATCGATAATCGAGCTAGCGAAGGCAATCGGTCGCACGCCTTCCGCTGTTTCTTGGAAGCTCGCCAATTTTGCGCGCCTCGACCCATCGCTACAAAAGCGAAATATTGCCGGTGCAACGCATGGCGCACGGGCAGAAGTAGAAGTCTGGAACGAGTTCAGTCATGACTGGGAGAAGCTGGCCTTTGAAAGTGAACGTCTACTTAGCCAGTTTACCGGCCACACCCCTGTTACCAAGGAGGAGATCGGAGATTTCCCTGCAGGCTTAAGTCGCGAGGCGCTGGTTCGAGTGCGGATCAATCAAGGGTTTTTCCGCGCCGCCGTCTTAGCTGCTTACGACGGACGGTGCTGTATCACTGGACTATCAATTCCAAAGCTCCTCAACGCGAGCCACATCGTTCCGTGGACGGTGGACAGCAAGAATCGAACCAACCCGAGCAATGGGCTATGTCTGAATGCCCTACATGACCGAGCGTTCGACGGAGGCCTCTTAACGGTGACCCCACAGATGAAGGTTCGACTTTCTCCCCGCATCGAGAAAAAAGCGTCTGACGAGTTTGCGCAAGAATTCCTGCTAAGGTATCAGAACGCTTCTATATCTCCACCGCGCCATTTTGCGCCGAACGTTGATTTTCTCCGCTATCACAACGAAAACATTTTCCTTGGGTCCTGAGGTATCCAGACGGCGAAACACCATGAACAATATTAAATTTAGCTATCTCTATCGCGACGCTGGCAACTACAAGAAGTGGGCGAATATCGTGTTTTCGAATCCTGACGGATTGATCGCGGAAGTTGTGAACCGGACACTCGTCGATACGCTCTCGCCGGATGGTCTCTTCAATGCGCACCAAATCCGAGTAACAGAGGCTTTCCTATTTGAGCGTGGGAACGCAAATTCCGATGATCACTGCTTCCACGAATTTGACTCCGTTGAAGCGACCTCCGAGTCCGCAACAGATGCGTACTCGCGATCAATCAGCCAGTTTCTTGCAGAGGTCGCTCGAGAAGCGCAGCGGGGCTGGAGGAGCTTCGATCCGCATGCCCCGTCATATCAGCGATTTTCTACCAGACGAAGGCATTCGCCTCACGTTACGCACCCCGAACGTTCTGAACGATCGAGTTAGACACGAGCTCGGCAGCAGGTCCACAGGGCGGCCTCCTTGGAAAACACTCAATAGCCATTTCCCTTCGCAAACGTTCATATTCGCGCCGATTTGGTGCAGTAGCTCTTCGGATTTAAGGATGAGGATCTTGACCTCTTCTTCCACCTGACCAAATATCGGCATGCATTCGAATTAACCGTACAATTATCTTATTGACTTTGCCAACATCCTGTGCTACCATACCCTATGTTCTATCGTCTCCAACCCGCTCTCGCACGTAACAAAAACTCCCAATCCACCCCCTACCCTCCGCCTAACTCCTCTGGAATGAATACTTACGAAAAACAGGGGGAGGGGGGTACCCTTAGCCGGACATCCCGGCCACTCTTCTCTACCCCGACTTTCTTCCGCGAGCGCTGCTCTTTCCTTGACTCTTTCTTGCCCCGAGCGATTTCTGCGAGGGGTGCCGTGCGCGGCAACTCATCTCCTTACTTCTCAACAGCTTCCGCACTCTTTGCGAAAAACACCGGGGTGTACCCAAACTGTCTCCCGTCCGAAACGGCAATCCGTCAACGGCAAACTGGCCGCTCCTTCTCCCCAGACGGCGCTGGCCACATTCTTCCCACGTCTGCTACAATAAAGGGTCTCGTTTTACTAAATCTTTCATCAGCAGGAACTGACATGGCACTGAAGTGTGAACTCTGCGGCAAAGGGCCGCATTATGGCAACGTGGTCTCCCACGCCAACAATACCCGCCGCCGCCGCTGGAACCCGAACCTGAAGCGCGTTCGCGCCGTGGTTGCGGGCGCTCACAAGCATCTGCGCGTCTGCACCGCGTGCATCCGCGCCGGCAAGGTAACCAAGGTTGGCGCCGCGCGCGCGCCCAAAGCCGCCTGAGCCTATCCCTTTGACCTCGATGCGCCCGAAACCCGCGCGGATCGTCACCTCTCGCACAGCGAGTGCGTTTCTCGCTGCGGCATTTCTTTTGCCCGTTTCGTTTTCGCTGCTGGCGGGTTGCGATCGCACGCGGCAGCCCGCTCCGGACGTCTGGGCCAGCGTCAACGGCACGGACATCAAGCGCGAGGAAGTGGATAAATATTACCGCACGCGCGTCAGCCCCGAAGGGCAGGAGCCGTCGCAGGAAGAATCGCTTTCGCTGAAGCTGAATATCCTGGATGAGCTGATCAACAACGAAATTCTTCTGGAGCGCGCGAAAAAACTGAATCTCGTCGCGAGCGACGGTGAAGTGGAAGACAAATTCACCGAAATGAAGAGCCCGTTCACCGAAGATGAATTTCAGCGCCAGCTCAAGGACCGCGGCATCTCCGTCGACGATTTGAAGAGCGACCTGCGCCGGCAACAATCCATCACGAAATTGATGAACCGCGAAGTCGTGGCGAAAATCAGCATCAGCGATCAGGACGTGGCGGAGTTTTACAACTCGAACAAGGCGCAGTTCAACGTCGCCGAACCGCAATACCGCATCGCGCAAATCAAAGTCACTCCGCGCAAGGATCCGATTGTCCGCAACCGCAAGAACGACGACGCGACCAACGAAGCCGAAGCGCAACGGAAAATTAAGATGCTTACGGATCGCCTGAACAGCGGCGCCGATTTCGCGCTGCTGGCGATGGATTATTCTGAGGACGCGAATTCCGCGCAGAGCGGCGGCGACCTCGGTTACGTTCCCGAGTCTTCTCTGAACGGCCCGCAAGTGGATCCGGTTTTGAAAAAAGCGGTGCTCGCGCTGAAGCCCGGACAGGTCAGCACGCCGATTTTGGCGCGCGACCCCGACGGCATGAGCTATCACATCGTGAAATTGATCGCGCGCGAAGCGCCCGGCCAGCGCGGCATCACCGACCCGCAAGTGCAGCAGACCGTTCGCGACACGCTGCGCAATCGTAAGGAACAGCTTTTGAAGGCCGCGTACCTCGCGACGGTTCGCGACGAAGCGAAAGTCACGAACTATCTCGCGCGCCAGGTGATTGAAGCGGCCGGCCGTTTGCCCGACGCGGCAAAAACTTCGTACCCGACGAAACAAAACGTTCCGCAAAATTAATTTCTGATTTTATTTTTCGTGAGATTTTTTCGCAGACTTTTTTGCGCGCGACAAAATCAATCGACCCAGGCGAGAACTTCTCCGGCGTTCACTGCTTGCCCTTCCTTCACAAATAATTTTTCCACTGTGCCGCTCTTCGGCGAACGAATTTCGTTCTGCATCTTCATCGCTTCCACCACCATAATTCCCTGCCCTACTTCCACCGCGTCGCCCGCGTTCACAAGCACGCGCACAACTTTCCCCGGCATCGGCGCGACGATCTGCTGGCGGCCTTCCGCTTCCAGCGCCCCGTGCCGACGCCCGCGCCATGCGCGCGGATCTTCCACTTCCGCACTGTACTCCGCCAGCCCCGTGTGCAGAGTGAGCGAGCCGTCCGGCATCGGCGCGACGCGCACTTCGTACGATTCGCCTTCAATCAAAATCGAAAAAGTATTTGTGGCAATTTCGACCGCGTCTGCGTCGAGTAATTTCCCGTCGAGAGAAACTTTTAGTGTTTGCGAGTTGCGCGTAAATTCCACGACGCGCGTTTTTCCGCCAATTTTGACTTCGTATTTCATGGCGTGCGGTCCAACTGGCGGCTGCGGCCATCGAGTTTCCAGCGCGAGTTTTTTTCAGGCGTTGCGGGTGCGGCGGCGGATTCGTGCGAAACGTGCCAGAGCGCAGCGGCGATTGCGGCGGCGTCCGCGGCGCGCGAGTTTTGCTCGGGCGCGATGTGCGGACGCAGCAACATTTCGTCGAGCCATTTCGTGTGAATTTCGGAGCGCAGAAAATCCGGTTCGGCAAGAATTCGGCGGAAAAGAGCCGTGTTCGTTTTAATTCCCGTGACGGAATATTCTTCGAGCGCGCGACGCAAACGCGCGATCGTTTCTTCGCGGCTGTTTCCCCATGCAATTAATTTTGCGAGCAGCGGATCGTAATCCATCGGAACGGTCCAGCCGGAATAGACGCCTTCGTCGAGTCGAATGCCAGGGCCGCTCGGCGCGCGGCGGGAGAGAATTTTTCCGGGCGACGGAAAGAAATTGTTTTCCGGATCTTCGGCATACAAACGGACTTCCATCGCGTGGCCGCGCGGCGTGATGGATTCCCAGGCAAACGGGAGCCGATGGCCGGCGGCGATCGCGATTTGCAGTTTTACGAGATCGAGCCCGGTGACTTGTTCCGTCACGGGATGTTCGACCTGCAGACGCGTATTCACTTCGAGGAAGTAGTAGTTGTAGTGCGTGTCGACCAAAAATTCGACCGTGCCGGCATTGACGTAGCCTCCGGCGCGCGCAATGCGCACCGCGGCGTCGCCCATGCGTTTGCGCAATTCCGGCGTCATGATTGGCGAAGGAGCTTCTTCAATCACTTTTTGATGGCGCCGTTGGATGGAACATTCGCGTTCGCCGAGAGAAACCGTCCGGCCATGGGCGTCGGCGAGGATTTGAATTTCGATGTGGCGCGGCTTTTCGAGATATTTTTCGAGAAAGAGGCTGGCATTTCCGAAAGCGTTCATCGCTTCAGAAGAGGCATCGCGAAATGCAGAGTCAAATTCGGCGTCGATCGAAACGAGACGCATACCTTTTCCGCCGCCACCGGCGACGGCTTTCAGCAAAACGGGATAACCCATGCGTTGTGCCAAGGCGCGCGCTTCGTCGGGATTTTCGATGGGATCGTTGGTGCCGGGAACGATGGGGACGTCGACGCCGCGAGCGAGAGTGCGGCCGGCGGTTTTGGAGCCAAGTGCTTCCATGGCTTCGGCGGACGGGCCAATGAATGTGAGAGACGCATCCGTGCAGGCTCGGGGCAGCGCGGGATTTTCGGCGAGAAAGCCGTAGCCGGGATGCACGGCGTCACATCCGGCTTTGCGAGCAACGGCCATCAATTTATCGAGGTTCAAATAGCTTTCGCGAGAGGGCGCGGGGCCGATGGGATAGGCTTCGTCGGCGAGACGAACGTGGAGCGAGTTGCGGTCCACTTCGCTGAACACGGCGACGGATTTGATGCCGAGTTCACGGCAGGCGCGGATGATGCGCACGGCGATTTCGCCGCGATTGGCGATGAGAATTTTTCGGAACATAGAGGCAGCGGAGAAAAGCTTAGCACGCGAGCGAAACAAGCGAGCCGCAGCATTTTGAGGTGCGTGCTCAATTGTTTCGGAGGAATGCGGTTGAGTAGTTGAAGAAGGTCGCCGGCTGTGAAAGACCCTTTCAGGGCTTCGCTTTGATTCCGCTCCCGAGATTCTGGGAGCGCTTGCCAATTTTTTTCAATGTAGTTTCAAGAGTTCGCAATTCTTTCTGGCTCGCATCGGCAAAGACTTTCTTAATTTCGGCGGCGTGTTTGCGAAAAATCGGCGCGATCAATTCTTTGCCTTTTGGGGTGAGCGATACGAGGCGAATGCGTCGATCTTCAGGACTTTCGACCCGGTTTACGAGGCCCCTTTCGACGAGGCGGTCCACGGCCGTGCTGATCGAACCGGGGGTGAGAAACACTTTTGGGCCGATGGTATTCACCGGCAAAGGACCTTTGTTCAAGAGGGCCTCGAGGATGCGGAAGTCGGTGTCATCGATGCCAGTCTCGGCCAGTCCCGCGTAAAGATATTTCGAAGCGGCCTGAAAAGCCTTCACCAGCACAAGCCAGCTGTGAACCGGGTCTCGCGAGGACTTGGTCATGACGAAACTATTGTGCCTATTTGTGTAACCGATGTCCAGGCCAATGTATCTATATCAATAGAATTGACATCGATAGATAGCGAAAGAGAGACACACTGAATATGGGACACACAGACAGGAAGCTCATCGCCGTAGTCGGCGCCACGGGGCAACAAGGGGGCGCCGTAGTACGCGCCCTTCAAGCCGGCAATCAATTCAAGATACGCGCTCTGACGCGCAATCCGGCCAAGCATCGCGGACTCGCCGATGAAGTTGTCGAAGCTGACTTGAATCGCCCGGAGACCTTTGCATCCGCATTTCGTGGGGCGCATGGCGTATTCCTGGTAACCAACTTCCAGGAGCACGGAGAGAACGAATTGAAACAGGCAACCGCCGCGGTGCGCGCGGCCAAGGATGCCGGCGTAAAGCACTTCGTCTGGTCCACGTTGCCGGACGCAGAGGAAATCAGCGGCGGAACGCTTCACGTTCCGCACTTTAGCGGCAAGGCCAAAGTCGATCGGATAGTGAAGGAAGCTGGATTTGCAAATCACACGTTCGTGATCGCGCCCTTCTACTATCAGAACCTTAACGGAGTTCTTGGCGCGCAAAAACAGCCTAACGGATCGATCGGCTGGACTATCCCGCTCGATCCAGCCGTGCGAAGCATTCACATGGGCGATATCACGGAACTTGGCGCCATCGTTGCGGGAGCATTCGCGCACCCGGATCAGGCCGGGCATGGTGAGTATCTGCCTCTGGTCGGCGATTTCCTGAGCTTCAATGAAATCATCGACACGCTGAATCGGCAGGGCAACAACTTCTCGGTCCATCAAGTGCCGAAGGAAGTCTTCGCGGGATTCTTTCCTGGAGCAGCCGAGATAGCGGAAATGTTCGCTTACTTTCAGGCGCACACGTACTTGGGTTCTGAATCACGCGACGAAATCGCGCTCGCCAACAAAGTAGCAGGCCGGGAGGCAACCAAGTTTTCGGCGTGGGCTAGAGTGAATTTCCCTGCCGCAAAGAATGCGAATTCAGCGCGTTGATTGGAAAAGAAAGAGATCGCTTTGGCCTATGCAGACCGATCAAGTTTGCGCGGTTCTTACAAGAGCGAGTTAAAAAAAGGAGAGAGCACATGGCAACGGATTCAATCGCAATTTCCAAAAATGGGGAGGTAACGAGTATCAGGCAAGGTGCAGTGGTTGTTTTGGGACGGTTGTTGTTTGCGGCGATCTTCGTGATGGCTGGATTCAATCATTTCAACAGGCAAACTATCGGCTATGCGGCCTCGCAAGGTGTGCCTTTGGCTTCGATCGCAGTTCCACTTTCCGGCGTGCTGGCGATCCTGGGTGGCCTAAGCATTTTGCTGGGCTATCGCGCAAAACTTGGGGCATGGCTCATCGTGCTATTCCTGGTTCCAGTCACGCTTATGATGCATAAGTTCTGGACTGTGACCGATCCCATGATGGCGCAGGTTCAGATGGTCATGTTTATGAAAAATGTGTCCATGCTCGGCGGCGCATTGTTAATTTCACAGTTCGGTGCAGGACCGTTTAGTCTGGATGCACGACGCCCGCGCTAAACGCGCCGAGATACCGAGAGGAGACAAACCATGCCGTACAGCATATCAACCCTGCTGATCCGCAATCTTCGTGATGTCTTCGGAGAAAATGATGCCGCTCGCCGGCGCGACGCAATTGACGAGCTCTACACCGAAGATTGCGTTTTCTACGACCCGAGCAAGGGAGTCTATCGTGGGCGCGACGAGATCGATCGAATCGCAGGGGCGATCAAGGCTACTCACCCTGAATTCCGATATCAGCCCAGTACGGAGCCTGCGGAATCGGGCAATGGCGGGCTGGTCCGCTGGGTGTCCGGCCGGCCGGGTGAGGCGCCAGCTTACACCGGGAGTGATTTCATCATTGCGCGCGATGGCCGGATTGCCGCGCTTTATCTCTTTTTCGACAAGATCCCCTGAGTTGGAATCTGCCGTGCGATGAGGGGCTAGCACCGTGCCGGGCGAAGTAACGCGGGTGCCCGTCTGAGATCCTGAGCCAACTTGTGTTTGTTCAAAAAACTCCCGTAGCCAGGGTGCATGTGAAGAAGCCGTGGGGCAGCTGCATGCGCGCAATCCCCAGCTGAATTGTGGGGAAGCGAAAGTGATTTTGTAGGCCGAAGAACTTCTTCGGTCGCCTGGCAGCGTCGTTAGTATAAATCCTCGCCAAGCGCTCCTCTTGACAATCAAGATGAGAGACGTATGCTCCTCTTGATTGTCAGGAGAAAGGTTGTTTATGAGCGAGCAGGCGAGCGATCTCGTGCAGGGAACACTGGACATGCTGATATTGAAGACGCTGGCGCTGGAGCCGATGCACGGTTACGGGGTTGCGGTGCGAATCGAGCAGATGAGCGACGGGATTTTCCGCGTGAACGCGGGTTCGCTGTTTGTGGCGTTTGAGCGGCTGCAACGCGCGGGGACGATCAAAGGCGAATGGAAGACGACGGAAAACAGCAGGCGGGCAAAGTACTACTCGCTGACGGAGCGAGGCCGAAAGAGACTTGAATCCGAAACACGAGAATGGATGAAGCAGGTGGCGGCGATTGCCAGAATTCTGGAGGCGTCGTGAGGATCGCCATGTCTCTGCTCCGAAACATATCGTCCGGGATGAGATCGCTGTTCCGGAAGGAGCAGGTCGACCGCGAATTGGATGAGGAGCTTGGCGGCTTCCTGGAAATGGCTGCGGAAGAAAAGATGAAGCAGGGGATAAACCGCGCAGAAGCAGTGCGCGCGGTGCGGCTGGAACGAGGCAACCTTGCAGTTACGAAGGAAGTCGTCTACGCAGCCAGATGGGAAGCGTTTTTGGAGACGTGCTGGCAGGATGTGCGTTTCGGTGTGCGGATGCTGCGAAAGAATCCGGGGTTCACGGCCGTGGTTGTGCTGACGCTTGCACTGGGAATCGGGGCGAACACGGCGATTTTCAGTTTGCTGAACGCGGTGATGCTGCAGCGGATTCCGGTGCGCAATCCTCAGGAACTTGTGGTCCTGCGGTGGTCGGCGCATAGCCGCCCGAAATCGATTGGACACAGCAGCTTTGGAGACTGCAAATCGACGGAGTGGGCGGTGTCGGCCGCGAGCAGTTGTTCGTTGTCGTATCCAATACTGCGGGAAATCCGGAAGCAGTCGCGTGAATTTTCGGGCATTGCGGCGTTCGCGGGTCCGGCGCAACTTGATTTGAGCGGCAACGGAATGGCAAGCGTCGTCAGTGGAGAACTCGTGTCCGGGGATTTCTTCCAAACTCTAGGGGTTCCGGCCGCATCGGGAAGAACGATAGATTCAGCTGACGAAAAGCCTGGTGCTGAGGCAGTTGCAGTTCTCTCGTATGCGTATTGGCGAACGGCCTTCGGGGGTAGCCCATCGGCTGTCGGAAAAACCGTCACGCTAAACGGCGCTCCCTTCACAATTGTCGGGGTGGCGGACTCCGGCTTCACACGTTTGTCGCCGGGCAAGTCTCAGGATTTGTGGGTGCCGCTCTCGCAGACGGCTGCGTTGCGGCTGCCATGGGGTGGAGGAACAACCGCGAGCGAAAAAACTAATTCCTTTTGGCTGACGGTCGTGGGACGTCTTGCGCCGGGAGTCTCCTTGGTACAGGCACAAACTGCAACCAGCCTGGTTTTTCGCGATCAGGTGGTTCAGGACGCGCTTCTGAAGCCGGGCGACGACCCGCAAGTGACTTTGCTGCCGGCGCAAACGGGCCTTGTCGGCATGCGGAGCTGGGTGGCGGAGCCGCTGTTCCTAGTGATGGCGGCGGTCGCGATCCTACTCTTGATTTCGTGCGCCAACGTCGCCGGACTGATGCTTTCGCGAGCGGCTGCGCGAAGAAAAGAGATTGCGGTCCGGTTGTCGCTTGGCGCAAGCCGCGGACGAATTACACGACAGCTCTTGACGGAAAGCCTGCTGCTCGCGTTTGCCGGAGCGGCTGTTGGAATCCTGATCGCGTTTTGGGGAGCGAACGCGCTGGCTTCGTTCGTGACTGCAAATCGGTATTCAGCGCTGTATCTGAACGCGACGCCGGATTTAACAGTGTTGCTGTTCAGCGCTGGTATCGCCGTACTCACGGGAATACTTTTCGGTCTGGCACCGGCGCTGGCTGGTACGAGTGCGAATATCGCGCCGGCGCTGAAAGAAAGCTCGATAGGCACGTCAAAACTCGACGTGCGTGGCGGGCGCAAGTTTGCGCTTGGGAGCGGGCTAGTGGTCGCGCAGGTGGCTCTGTCCGTGCTTGTCTTGGCCGGGGCGGGATTGGTAATCCGATCGTTGGCGAATCTGAAAAAGGTGAACCCCGGCTTCGATACGACGAATGTCTTGCAGTTTGGCGTGGACCCCGAACGCAGCGGACACTACAACGAAGAACGGACACGGGCTCTGTATCGTGAGCTGCAAAATCGCTTGAGCTATCTGCCGGGCGTGGTCGCGGTCAGCTACTCGTCGGACACGCTGCTGAATGGCGGGCTTTGGACGTCGGACGTCCAGATTGAAGGGCGCGCGGACAAATCCCTGGTCGAGGTCGAGATGCTGACAATCGGGCCGGATTATTTCAAGGCGATGAGAATCCCGGTCGTAGCGGGTCGCGTGTTGAGCCCGGTTGATATGGCATCCGCTCCTGACGTGGCGGTCGTAAATCGCGTATTTGTCAGAAGATTTTTGGAGAATCGAGAACCGCTTGGGCTGCATTTCGGCGGCAGCGACCCGAAGGATGCAAAGTATGAAATCGTGGGTGTGGTTGAAGATACAAAATACGACGACCTGCGCAGGGATCCCGAACCGATAGCCTTCCTTCCGCAAAAAAAGGGACAAGCGTATTTTGCCGTCAGGACGTCGGCGAATCCACTCGCTGTCGTTCCGCTGGCGCGAACTGAGTTGAGAAATCTGGATAGCAACCTGCCGATCTTCGACGTTCGGACACAGACGGAACGAATCGACAGGATGCTTTTCGGCGAGCGATTGATCGCGCGGCTTGCGGGGCTGTTTGGCGTAGTTGCGCTTATTCTGGCTTGCATCGGTCTTTATGGGCTGCTGTCATACGAGGTTGCGCGACAAACGAAAGAGATTGGCGTGCGAACGGCGTTGGGCGCACAAAAAGGGGACTTGCTGCGACTGATTGCGAGACAGGGACTGACACTGGTCGCGACCGGCATCGCGCTGGGAATCGTTGGGTTTCTTGGCGTGACGCGATTTCTCAAGAGCTTGCTCTACGGCGTACAACCCACGGACACGCAAACGCTGCTGGGCGTGGGCATGCTGCTGCTCATCGTGGGCGGGCTTGCGTGCCTGATCCCGGCGCGCCGCGCGATGCGGGTGGATCCGATGGTTGCGCTGCGCTACGAATAGTTTCCCGATGACAGAACAATTCAGCTGTTACTTGACGAAGCCGCGGAAGGGGCGGAAGATGCGACGCGCTGGCGCTTGTTGAGGAAAATGGAGCGGGAAAGTCGAGGCGACGCGACGTGATCAATCGAAGGACTTTTTTGGCGAAGACGGGTGCGACGGCCGTGGTGACGGCGGCGGGAGCGAAGCTTCCGGTTTGGGCGAGGACGATTGGCACAGCGAGAACGGCGGGAGCGGAGAGTGGCGTTGGCGGAGAGGGGGTGCTGCTGCTTGGCGCGGACTACTATCCGGACCAGACGCCGGAGGCGCTTTGGCAAGAAGATGCGCGGATGATGGCGGAAGCCGGGCTAACGAATGTGCGCGTTGCGGAATTTGCGTGGTCGCTGATGGAGCCGGTCGAGGGAAAGTTTGATTTTGCGTGGCTGCACAAATCGGTCTTGATCCTGAACAAGAATGGAATCGCGGTGATTTTAGGGACGCCTTCGGCGGCGCCGCCGCCGTGGTTGACGGCGAAATATCCGGAAGTGCTGATGGTGAACGATCAGGGGATGACCGTTTCACCGGGCGGACGGCGGTTCACCTGCCCAAGCAACAAAACATACCGGAAACTTTCGCTCGGAATTGCGACGGAAATGGCGAGAGCATTTGCGAACGAGGCGGGGGTGATCGGCTGGCAAATCGACAATGAATTCACGCTGCAAAAATGGGGGCGGTGCTATTGCAAAGCGTGCCGCGCGGGATTTCAGGAATGGCTGAGGGCGAAGTACGGAAGCCTCGATAGCGTGAATACGAAATGGGGAACCGCGTTCTGGAGCCAGGTGTATACGGAGTGGCGCCAGATTCCGGTGCCGCTGCCATCGAATGGCGATCCGAATCCTGGACTGGCGCTCGATTACGATCGATACCAGTCTTTTGCAAATGCGTCGTCATCGAACGAGCAAGCGGCGATGCTGCGCAAGACGTGCCCAAAACATTTTGTGACGACGAACAACGTGGGAGCGCCGCTCGACACGATTGATTTGCGCGAGCTTTACAAAGAGCTGGATTTCGTCTGCGGCGACAACTATCCGGGATTCGTGCAACTTTATTTTGGAGATGCGCCGCCGGAAGTTCTGGGAAGCGTGGTCTCGCTGGGGCACGATTCGATGCGCGGCGTGAAAGACGGGAAGCCATTCCTGATCATGGAAGAACAAGCGGGAAAGGCGGGGCAAGCGTATTTCACGGCACAGCCGCACAAAGGGCAGCTTCGGCTTTGGACGTATCAGGCGATCGCGCACGGAGCAATGGGAGTGAATTATTTCCGGTGGGATTCGGCGAAGTTTGGCGCGGAAGAATACTGGCACGGACTTTTGAATCACGACCGGTCAAAGAGCATCGGATTCGAAGAGATTACCGGCACGGTGAAAGAGTTGAAAACGCTGGGGCGCGAGATGCTTCATTCTGCGTACGCGGCGCAGACGGCGCTGGTGTTCGATCACGATTCGGACTGGGCGCTGGGGATTCAGCCGGGGAATTCGAAGCTGACGTACACGTCGCACATGATTTCGTGGTACGCGTCGATTTCCGCGGCACATTCGGGAGTGGACATTATCTCGGTCGAATCGGACCTTTCGCGCTACAAAGCGGTGTTCGCGCCGTTGCAATACGTGGTGGCGGAAAAGCAGGCGACAAATATCCGGAAGTATGTGGAGAACGGCGGAATCTTTGTGACAAGTTTCCGGCTGGGAGTGAAAGACGAGAGCAGCCGGATCGTGGAGGGGCCGCTGCCGGGATTGTTGCGCGACGTGATGGGCGTGACGCTGAAGGATTATGTGCCGGTGTACACGGAAAAAGTAGGCGTGCAATTTTCGAAAGTGCTGGCGGGAGCGGATGGAAGCTGCCCGCTGTGGGCGGATTTGTTGCAGCCAGCATCGGCGTCGACGGAAGTGCTGGCAACATACACTGGCGCGTACGCGGGGGACGCGGCGATTACGATGAATTCGTTCGGGAAGGGGAAAGCGGTGTATATCGGAGCGGATCTGGACCCGCAAAGCCTCGGACGGGTTCTGGTGACGCTGCTGGCCGTGAATGGCGTGCGGTCGGAATTTGGAGTGCCGCGGGGAGTGGAATTGACGCGGCGGAAGTCGGCGAATCAGGAGTGGTTCTTTCTTTTGAATCACACTGGCACGGAGCAGCAAGTGAAATTGCCAGGACGATTCAAGAATGCGCTGAGTGGCACGACGCTGCAGGATGTGCTGCTCCTGGGCGCATACGATGCGCAGGTGATTCAGCGGGCGTAACGCGTTCCACGCGCAAAGACGCCAGTGGTCGTGAGGTACAGAATCGCGCTGCATGACTTTTGCGGTGTGCACGGAGCCGAAGAGTTGGTAGCATCGCGGGCATGATTACCCTACTGTTCGCACTCGTCTTGCATTTCACAGGAGCCAACACCGTGGATCTTCCTTCCAAGAAATTTCTGAACCTTGCGGCCATCAAGACGATGGTCGCCGCCGCGGAGGAGGAAGCGCAGAAACGGAACGTGGCGGTCACGCTGTGCGTTGTGGATGACAGCGGGAATCTGTTGTTCCTCGAAAAGGCCGACGGCGTGCCTTACAACACGGTGGAATTTGCGCAAAAAAAGGCGCGGCATGCGGCGGCTTACGGGCGCCCGTCGAAAGAAGGCGCCGACGCCATAAAGAGCGGCCATACCGAAGTGCTGGTGCTGCCGGACTTTTTCCCGAATCAGGGTGGCGTGCCGATTATCGTGGATGGAAAAGTATTGGGCGGAATCGCGGCGAGCGGCGCGAAATCTGAAATTGATGAAGCAATCGCGCAGGCTGGCGCGGACGCGCTTCTGAAGAAATAGCGGCAACAACTACAGCAAACCTTCCGATTAGGCGATTCCCTGCTCGGCTTTGCGGGCGCGGGAGAGGAGAAGTTCGCGCTCACGAGCGTTGGAAGTGAGCGCGGCAGCGCGGGCGAATTCGTCACGAGCTTCTGAGAAGCGTCCGAGTTTGGAAAGGAAGTCGCCGCGGACGGCGGGGAGCAAGTGATAGTTCTTGAGCGAAGGCGCGTTCGCGACCGAATCGAGGAGCGCGAGGCCAGCGGCGGGACCGTTGGCCATGGAAACGGCGACGGCGCGATTCAATTCCACGATGGGCGAAGGAGCGAGCGCAGAGAGTTGCGCGTAGAGGTCGGCGATTTGCGGCCAGTCGGTGTGGGCGGCGGTTTGGGCGCGGGCATGGCAGGCGGCGATGGCGGCCTGCAGGACGTACGGACCGGCATTGCCGAGAGCGATGGCACGGTCGAGTGCGGCGAGGCCGCGGCGAATCAAGAGTTGATCCCACAGTGAGCGATTTTGATCGAGGAGAAGAATTGGTTCGCCGTCGGAGTTGGTGCGCGCGCTGAAGCGAGAGGATTGGATTTCCATGAGAGCGACGAGGCCGTGAACTTCGGCTTCGCCGGGCGCGAGTTCGGCGAGCATGCGGCCGAGGCGCAGCGCGTCGTTGCAAAGTTCGGGGCGCATCCAATCGCTGCCCGCGGTGGCGGAATACCCTTCGTTGAAAATTAAATAAACGACTTCGAGGACGGACGAGAGACGCGCGGCGCGGTCGGCAGGGGCGGGCACTTCGAACGGAACTTTTGCATCGGAGAGCGTGCGCTTGGCGCGGACGATGCGCTGTGCGATGGTCGGCTCCGGAGCGAGATAAGCGCGGGCGATTTCCGCGGTGGTGAGGCCGCCTAAGAGGCGGAGCGTAAGAGCGACGCGAGCCTCCGTTGAAAGAACCGGATGGCACGAAACAAATACCAACCGAAGGAGATCATCTTCAATCTCGCCCTGTTCGGGAATAGCAAAGTTCGCCACGGCGGCTTCCTGCTGCGATTTGAGTTCGCGGCCGAGTTCCTCGTGTTTGCGATCGAGAAGCTTCGCGCGACGGAAGTGATCGAGCGCGCGGTGCTTGGCGGTGGCCATGAGCCAGGCGCCGGGATTATCGGGGATGCCGGACTGCGGCCACTTTTCAAGCGCGACGACGAGCGCGTCCTGAGCAAGTTCTTCGGCGAGGCCGACGTCGCGCACAATGCGGGCCAGGCTCGCGATGACGCGAGCGGACTCGATGCGCCAGACGGCTTCAATCGCGCAATGCGTTTCGATGGTGGACACGGCAGGTTCTCAGGGTAAGCCAGAGGCGAACCGAGAGGAAGAGCTGCCGTGCGATTTCGAGAGAGCGGCCAATTATTAGATTGGCCGGCAGGTTGTTGCGATCAAGCCTGGGCCTTGGCCGATTGCTCCTGGCACGGGGCATGGTTCGCCTCGTGCAGCTGCCGCAGCTCACATTCACCATCGCCAGCGATGCGGAGGAAATTGCGGGCGATTTCAATGGCTTCGGCTTTGGAATTGGCCTGGAGAATGGCGAGGCCGCCGATCAATTCCTTGGACTCAGAGAAGGGGCCGTCTGTAACGGTGATGGTTCCGGCATTCAGGCGGACGCGTGCGCCGGCGGCGCTGGGCATGCAGCCTTCCACGGCCAGCAGATAGCCAGACTTCATGCCCTCTTCGATGAGCTTGCCGAAACGCGCGATTTCCTCGGGCGAAGGTGGCGCAGTGCTTTCTTTGGTTTTATAGACACTGAGAAATTTCATTGCTCGATCTCCCTGACTGAAGTTTCGAGGCTCCGGACGTGGCCGGAGCCTCGTGAGCTGTTTTCCTGGCGCTCAACTATACGTCGAACGGGGCAGGTGAAAATCGACACGAGCGAAAAATTATTTTTGCGCCATTTTTCGTCGTTCGGCGTCGAGTTTGCGGAAGCGGTCAGTTTCCTGGTTCTTTTCGAAATCGTCCATTTCGAAGAGCTGGCGAACTTCGATTTCGGTGTCGGTGCCTTCGCCGGCGGGATTTGGGAAGCGGCGAGTCCATTCGATGGCTTCTTCGCGGGTCTTGACCTGAATCATGGTGTAACCGGCGATGAGTTCCTTCGATTCGGTGAACGGGCCGTCCACGATGGTGCGTTTTTTGGCCGCGTACTTTACGCGCCAACCCTTGGAGGAGGGCTGGAGACCGGAAGCGTCAAGCAGCACGCCCGCTTTTGCGAGCTCTTCGTGATAGGTGGCCATGGCCGAGAACAGCTCCTGGCCAGGCATGACGCCGGCTTCGGATTCCTTTGTGGCTTTTACGATGATCATGAAACGCATGTTCTTCTCCCTGTAGGCGATTGAAGTTCTGTTCGAGGCGAGGTGCGAATTGCGACTTTCGCCATGCAGCCTGCCTTCAGTGAAGCGTCGAACCGGCGTGGCTGAAATCGACAAATTGTTCTTGAAATATTTTCGTCGGGCAAAACCGTTGCAAACAGGGAGTTTAGCAGGGGCCGGGAGACGCCACGATTAAGGCGATTTGCGTTTCGAAGGATCCGATGCGGAGCCCAATACGATTTTACCTTGCTCAGGCGGCGGTCCTTTGTCACCATCATCGCGATTTTTTAAACGCGCGGCGGGCCTGTTGCGCCGTCAGGAAGCCGAGAATTTTCTCCGAGGGAGTCGCGATGAAAAAACGGACTGTACTTGCTGTTGCGTTAACGCTGGCGGCGGGTTGGTCGACGAAGGCGCAGGAGGCGACGATTGCGCCGCCGGAAAATCTTGTCACGGACGGGATTACGAAAATTCCGGCGTCGCTCGTGGAGACGGCGGGAAGGTACGGATCGTTTCGAAGCGCGGGATTTGTGGACTGGAGCCCGGCGGGGCGCGAGATGCTGATCGCGACGCGATTCGCGGATGTGCCGCAATTGCATCTGGTGAAAATGCCGGGCGGCGAGCGGCAACAACTGACGTTTTATCCGGATGCGGTCACGAACGGACGATTTCATCCAAACGGCGGCGATTACATTGTCTTCTCGAAGGACATCGGTGGAGGCGAGTGGTATCAGCTTTACCGGTATGACTTGAAGACGGGCGACGTGACGTTGTTAACGGATGGCAAGGCGCGGAACTTGATGGGACCGTGGTCTTCGGGCGGCGATCAAGTCGCGTACATGTCCACGCGCCGAACGGGAAAAGACACCGACTTGTGGGTGATAAATCCGGCGGACCCGAAGTCGGATCATTTGTTGACAAAACTGGAAGGCGGCGGATGGCAACCGGTAGATTGGTCTCCAGATGACAAAAAGATTTTGCTGCTGGAGGAACTCTCGATCAACGAATCGTATTTGTGGCTTGTGGATACGGCGACGGGAGAGAAAACGGCCGTCACGCCGCGCGATGCGAAGGAAAAGATTTCGTATGGCGAGGGACAATTCAGCAAGGATGGAAAAGGGATTTACGTCACGACGGATAAAGATTCGGAGTTTCACCGGCTGGCTTATCTTGACCTTGCGACAAAGCAGCACAGATACCTGACTACGAAAATTCCGTGGGATGTGGAGCACTTCGATCTTACCTCCGACGGAAGAAAGATTGCCTTTGTAAGCAACGAAGCGGGGGAGAGCAAGCTTTACGTGATGGACGCTGAATTGGGATTTGGTCCTACGACGCATCAAGCCAACATCCCGCCGGGAGTAATTGGCGATATTCGATGGAACAAAGACGGCCTGGAAATCGGGTTTGCCATCGCCAATGCGCAAACGCCCGGCGATGCTTACTCGGTTCTGGTCCCATCGATGCGGCTGATTCAGTGGACAACAAGCGAATCAGCGGTGCGGACGAGTGGATTTCCAAGCGCGAAACTTGTCGAATGGAAAAGCTTTGATGGAAAGACGATTTCAGGATTTTTATACACGCCGCCGGCAAAGTTCAGCGGGAAGCGGCCGGTTCTGGTGGTGATTCATGGAGGGCCGGAAGGGCAATCACAACCGACGTTTCTGGGGCGCAGCAACTATTATCTGAATGAACTGGGAATCGCTTTGATTTATCCAAACGTGCGTGGTTCGACAGGGTACGGCAAAACATTTTCGCTGCTGGACAACGGCTTCAAGCGCGAAGACACCTACAAGGACATCAACGCGCTCTTTGACTGGATCGCGACGCAGCCGGATCTGGACGCGAGCCGCATTTGCGTGACGGGCGGCAGCTACGGCGGGCACATGACGCTGGCAGTTTCGACCTTCTACAGCGACCGGATTCGCTGCTCGGTGGATATCGTCGGAATGTCAAACCTTGTGACGTTTTTGGAGCACACCGAAGCATATCGTCGTGATTTGCGGCGGGTGGAATACGGCGATGAGCGCGACCCGAAGATGCATGACTTCCTGGAAAAAATCGCACCGATGAACAACATCGAAAAAATCAAGAAGCCAATGATGGTCGTCGCGGGGAAGAACGATCCGCGCGTTCCGGTCAGTGAATCGGAGCAGATTGTCGCGGCTCTGAAGCAGCAAGGCACCACGGTGTGGTATCTGATGGCGAAGGATGAAGGGCATGGCTTTCGCAAGAAGATGAATCAGGATTTTCAGTTTTATGCGACCGTCGAGTTCTTGAAGGAATATCTGCTGAAGTAGCACGCGGCAAACCGCGGCGCTACTGGACGAGCTTCTGCAAGTCCTTCCATTTCACGAGGACGATGTGGTTGTCCTGTAGGGCTTTTTTGAACTCGGGGCTGGAGACGACGTCGAAATCACGTTGGCGCCACGCAGAGCCATAATCGGGGTGATCGACCATCACGGCCTGCAATTCGGCATCGTCATGACCGAGATGGACGATGATTTCGTTCAGCCCTGGTTTCATGTTCTTGAGCGCATCGAGATAAAACTCTTTCCATTTGGCGGCGGGAACGCTGGGATTGACGATCGCCACGGAATTGACCATCACGTCTTTGTCCGAGAGCAGCGCCGACAATTTGAGCGGATCACCCGGAATGATTGGCGCGAGAATCGGAAGATGAAATTCGTGGGCGATCTTCACGTAAATGGCGAGAATTTCCGGCGTCGCAAATGATGAGCCCATGTGTGTGTCCAGATGCGTGGGATGGATTCCCATAGCGAGCGCGCGTTGCACTTGGGCGCGAAATTCGAGTTCCACCTCTTGCGGTTTCGCTTTTTTCGCGACGTCTTCGGTGAGGGGCCAGAGTGTACCGGCCGCATCGAGCAGCGAAGGCACTTTGTCTTTCGATTCGACGGAGCCCCAACGAAACGTTTTCCATTCGCTGGTTAGAGCAAGGTGCAGCCCGAGGTCCGCGTCGGGATGCGCTTTTGCGTAATCGGCGACTTCGGTTAGCCACGGTCCGGGGACGATAATGCTCGCGGAAGTGACATAGCCCTTGTCGAGCGCTTCGAAACTTGCCGAGTCCTCCGAGTGTGCGATCGCAAGATCATCGGCGTGGAGGATCAGAAGTTTTGTGTCGGCCGGGTAGCCGAGGCGCTCCGCGACGGTTTTCGTTTGCGCAGAAGTGAACTGGCAGAGCAACAGACTGGCTGCGAGCAAAAGATATAGGTTACGGGAAGGCATGCGCGGCTCCTGAAATTCCGAAGCGGAAGAGTAGCACAGTGCCGGACAGCGGAGCAGGCGGTGAAACTCCGACTCAATCGCCGAGGGTAAGTTGCAATTCGAATTGCGTGGCGCGCGGATAGCCGTACGGCCGAACGGCGAGTTCGGCGAGGCGCGGCGTATCAAGGAGCAGGTTCATCAATTTATTGAGCATGGTCGCCTGTAAGTTGTAGCGGGCGAGCAGTGCGGTGGGGATGGGGCTGCCCACCGCGGAAACAGTGAACGGCTGAATTCCGTATTTGTTCTTCAGGCTCGCGACGATGCTGACGAGGTCGGCGAGATTTTCGCGTTCCATGCCGCAATAGCGCAAACGGTCGAGCAGGTGTTGATCAAAAGAGAATTCACGGACGGCGGTAACCATGGAAGCCTCCTCGCGCACACACAATCGGGGCTTCGGCGAGAGGCCGGGGGAGGTTCGACAAGCTTACGACACCAGTGGGCGTGGAAATGTGAATTGGAAAGAAATGCCGCCAGAAGATAACTGGGCAAAGTCTGCCGGGTGTAGGGGACCGCTAGAGCGGAATGTTGCCGTGCTTCTTGCGGGGATTGGTGTCCTTCTTGTTTTCAAGGGAACGCAGAGCCGTGATGATACGCGCGCGAGTTTCGGCGGGTTCGATGACCGCATCGATGTAACCGCGTTCCGCGGCGACGAACGGATTGGCGAAGCGCTCGCGGAATTCCTCAATCTTTTGCTGGCGAAGCTTTTCGCGTTCGGCTTCCGGGGCTTTGTCCAAGTCGCGTTTATAGACGATGTTAACGGCGCCTTCCGGGCCCATGACGGCAATTTCCGCGTTGGGCCATGCGAAATTCGCGTCCGTGCGAATGTGTTTTGACGCCATGACGCAATAAGCGCCGCCGTAGGCCTTGCGCGTGATGACGGTAATTTTCGGCACCGTCGCCTCGGCGTATGCATAAAGAAGCTTCGCGCCATGGCGAATGATGCCGCCAAATTCCTGCTGTGTGCCGGGCAGAAATCCGGGGACATCTTCGAACGTGATGAGCGGAATGTTGAAGGCGTCGCAGAATCGTACGAAGCGCGCGCCTTTCACCGAAGCATTGATATCGAGCACTCCCGCGAGATAGGCGGGTTGATTCGCGACGATGCCGACGGGCCGCCCGTCGAGGCGCGCAAAGCCAACGACAATATTCCTCGCGTAGTGCTCGTGAACTTCGAAGAAATAGGCTTCATCTACGATGGCGTGAATCGCGTCCTTGATGTCGTAGGGTTTGAGCGCGTCTTCGGGCACGAGCGTGTTCAGAGACTCTTCGCGGCGCGTCGGAGAATCGCTCGTCGGCCGATGTGGCGGGTCTTCGAGATTGTTCGAAGGCAGGAAGCTGAGCAGTTCGCGAATCATGGCGCAGCAATCAGCATCGTCCCGGGCTATGAAATGTGCGACGCCGCTTTTTTCGTTGTGCGTCATCGCGCCTCCGAGTTCCTGTTTGCTGACTTCCTCGTGCGTGACGGTTTTGATGACGTCGGGGCCAGTGACGAACATGTAAGACGTCTCACGCGTCATGAAAATGAAATCTGTGATTGCCGGGGAATAGACCGCGCCGCCGGCGCACGGGCCCATAATCGCGCTGATCTGCGGAACGACGCCACTCGCGAGCGTGTTGCGCAAAAAAATGTCCGCATAGCCTGCAAGGGACATCACGCCTTCTTGAATGCGCGCACCGCCGGAATCGTTGAGGCCAATGACAGGAGCGCCCGCGCGCATAGCGAGGTCCATGATTTTACAAATCTTCTGCGCATTCGTTTCGGAGAGCGAGCCGCCGAAAACCGTGAAATCTTGGGCAAATGCGTAAACCAATCGCCCATCGATGCGGCCGAATCCTGTGACAAATCCATCTCCTGCGGGACGCTGATCTTCCATGCCGAAGTCAGTGCAACGGTGGCGAACAAATTTATCCAGTTCTTCGAAGGTGCCTTCGTCGAGCAAAAGATAGATGCGTTCACGCGCGGTCAGTTTGCCGGCTTTGTGTTCTTTTTCGCGGCGTTCCTTGCCGCCTCCGGCTTCGGCTTCATCGCTGCGGCAGCGAAGTTCTTCAATGCGATTTTTTCCGGCATGAGTTGCGTGCGCGCGCGAAGTTTTCTCAGACAAGCGGACCTCCGTCAGAAGGCGAATCCTTTGCGCCAAAAATTCTGACCGCAAAATGAGTGGCGACCCAAACCGTCCCGAGCAACAACACGACGCCGAGCAGCAACTCCGCGCCGATCGCGATTACGCGCGGCAGCGTCGAATCGATTGCGGTGACATGTTCCGTTGCAATGACTAGCGCGTACATAGCCGCGAGCGCCATCGCAACCGTAAGAATGACCACCAGGATGGAAGCCAGTACCTGTTTCATGAATGGCTCAGGCTTAGCGTCTTTTGCCGGGATGAGGATAACGCAGAATTTTGTGAGTCAGTAGAAGTTTGGCTGGGCGAAGCGCTCACCGAAGACCGGACCAATCGTCCGCCACCAAAATCGAATCAACCGGATTCGAAGGATCGTATTTGATGCTGGCCGGTTGTCCCGCGACCAGCCGCTCCAAACGAACCTGGCTTTCGAGGCCAGTAATGTCCTGGCCAGTTTGATAGGTGACGCCCGAGATGGAATAGGAATAAGAAACGATGTGGCGAAAGCGACTGCCGAGCGGACGCGGCTTCGAGGAAAAAAGTCCTTTGGGAGCAGGCTCCTCTTCAACGGGGTGCTCCAGGAGCTCGACGACTTGTCCTTCCGCGATGCGGCCAATCTGATTCAGATGCAGACGGCGTTTGCGTTCGGCTTCATCCGGGTCGGCGGACGGCCGGAAAAACGCGTAGAAAAGAATGCCGATCGCGGCGAGCACGGCCACAATCAAAGCAAGGACCGTTTTCGGGTCAGCGAACAAAGTTCTCAACTTGCGGGCTCCCCAACCATCTTGAAGGTACTTATATTAGCGGAAGTCGCGGGTAGACGCGGCATCAGGCTTGCGAGCCATGCACCGGATTGGACAATACGCCAATTCCGGCGACGGCGACTTCGACAGTATCCCCATCGGCCAAAGGTCCGACGCCGGAAGGCGTACCGGTGGCAATCAGGTCGCCGGGCTCGAGCGTCATCATGCGGGAGATCCAGCGCACGAGAAAGGCGACAGAATAAATCATCAGGGAAGTGCGCCCCGATTGGCGCGCGGCTCCGTTGACGCGACATTCGACGGACACGTCGGCTGGATCGAGTTGTGTTTCGAGAAACGGCCCGACGGGACAGAAGGTGTCGAATCCTTTCGCGCGCGTGAACTGCACATCGGATTTTTGCAGGTCCCGCGCGGTGACATCGTTGACGCAGGTGTAGCCATACAAAAAAGAAAGAGGGTCGTCGGTGTCGGAAAGATGCGACGCGCGTTTGCCAATGACAAGACCGAGTTCGCCTTCGTGTTCCACTTTGCTGGAATACTTCGGGAGGAGGATCGGCTCACCCGAACCGACGATCGAACTGGGGGGCTTCAGAAAAATGAGTGGCTCCTTCGGAACTTCGTTGCCAAGTTCGGCGGCGTGCGCGGCGTAGTTTCGTCCAACGCAGACAATCTTGGACGGAGTAACGGGCGCAAGGAACTTTACTCTCGAAGAAGGAAACGTCACGCCGGTCTTGGTCCACGGTGAACTCGACCAGGGCGCAGCGGAAATTTCAAGGATTGCTTCGCCTTCCAGAATTCCGAATCGCGGGGCCGACGAATCGGGCCCAATAAATCTGCAAATTTTCATCGGAAAATTGTATCAGGTCAGTTGATGATTCTCGCGTGCGGCCGCGTGAGAAGCGCGAACGCGCAAAACCAGCCCAACGATCCAGGACAACGTCGCGGCGATCAAATAGAGCACCGCGCCGAGCACGAACACCTGCGTTGCGCCATGCCACGACGACAAACTCTCAAAAAACAGACAGAGCAGCCTGTACAAAAAACTGAAGATGGCCCAAGCGATGAGGCCAGAGGCGAGCAAACGCACCGGACGGCGCCAAAAACGCAAAATCGGCAGCGCCGCGAACAGAACCATCACCGCGGCGGCGAGAATATTCCGCTCCATCGCGAAGCGGTCAAACCACGTGACGCGGTTTGCGATGAAGACCCACGTCGCGAACGCCGCGAACAAACAGCCGCCAATGTACACGCCCATCCGGAACGCGGAATCCTTGAGCGCGTCGTACTGCTTATAACCCGGCAAATGGGCGGCGAGAGTCACGAGCGGCTGGGCTCCCAAACAAGCAAACTAACCCTGGTCTATTGCGAAAGTTGCGTTAGATCGGCTTCGACGACGGTGGCGTCGCTTTCGTTCCCTGTACGATCCACGGCGGTCACACTGTACCAATATTTATGGCCCTGTTGCACTGAGATATCACGATAGGCGGGCGCGAGCAACACTTCGTTGGTCAAAAGTTGCCCACGTGCTCCCTGAACGTCACTACGATAGATGCGATAACCGGCCAAATCGTTTTCGAGGTTGATAGACCACGACAATTCCACCGACGGCGTGGCTCCGGGTGGAGTCGTAGGCGCAGCCACGACGTTCTGCGGCGAGGCGGGCGGAAAAGTGTCTTTAGGCGAAACAACAACCGGAGCAGAATCATCCGATTCGAGCGGCCCATCGCCAGCGAGCGCGACCGCGCGAACCACATACACATATGTCTTGCCGAATTCGAACAATGTATCGTGGTACGTGTTGTCTGTCGTCGGCGCCACCAACGTGAGCGGCGTTTTCCATTTTGCCTGCGCGATGTCATGCGCTGCCGCCTCGGCGCTGGATGAATCGATCTCGCCTCGAAGCACGCGATAACCCGTGAGCTGTTCGATTGGCGCTCCAGCCGAAGTCTTCTTCGGCACGGCCCAGTTAAGCTCAATCGCCGGTTCGGTCACTTTCGCATCGAGAGCGGAAATGCGCTCAGGCACAGGGAAAATTTTAACGAGGACGGTATTTGAATCGGCGGAATCTTTCTTTTTTGAAGCGCGCGTTCGAACGCGATACGCAATGACCTTGCCCGGATTTGCGCGTGTCTCTTCCGGCGCAATGGGATCTTTGAATTGAATGTGTTTTTCGGCGGTGTAGGCGTCCAACAGTTCGCCTGGCAGCGTGTAGACCAGGCGAAACGATTTGTTGTCCGGTTTGCCGTCGGGCCTCAAATCGCCGCGAAAAATTTCGACCGCGGGTGGCTCGGTCAAATGCTCGTTGGTCACAGTGCGCGTCGGTAGAGTCAACGTAAGTAACGCGCTGTCACCGGACTGGCGAACCGCGAGATCGGAAATTGGCGCTGGAACGGGAGGAGAAGGCGGTGTCGGTTCTCCGGGAGCGCCGCACGAGGCCGCGAACGCGCATGTTAAAACCAAAAACGCAAACACGCGGGGCTTGCTCGCGCCGCCGCACACCGCGCCTGCTTTTGTGCAGTCTCTACTTTTCATTTTCCAATTTCGGCGTTTACAGGATGTAGCGGCTCAGGTCCTGATTCTTCACAATATCCGCGAGCTGTTTGTTCACGTACGCGGCATCCACCTTGACCGTTTTCTTCTTCATATCCGGCGCCTCGAATGAAATATCATCGAGCACTTTTTCCAAAATCGTGTGCAAACGCCGCGCGCCGATATTTTCCGTCTGCTCGTTCACGCTCGTGGCAAACCTCGCCACTGCTTCCACCGCATCGTCGGTAATATTGAGCTTGATGCCTTCCGTCTCGAGCAGCGCAACATACTGTTTGATCAGCGCGTTTTTCGGCTCCGTCAAGATCCGGACGAAGTCTTCTTCCTTCAGCGACTGCAGTTCCACGCGAATCGGCAAACGGCCTTGCAGCTCTGGAATCAGATCCGACGGCTTCGTCACGTGAAACGCGCCGGCCGCGACAAACAAAATATGGTCCGTGCGAATCATGCCGTAGCGCGTGTTGACCGTCGTGCCCTCGATAATCGGCAAAATATCGCGCTGCACGCCTTCGCGCGAAACGTCCGGCCCATGGCCCGATTCCCTGCCCGCGACCTTGTCAATTTCGTCGATAAAAATAATTCCCATCTGCTCGGCGCGCTCGACGGCAATGCGCGTCACCTGATCCATATCGAGCAGCTTGCTCTCTTCTTCCTGGATCAAATATTCGAACGCATCCGCGACCGACATCTTCCGCTTTTTCTTTTGCTGCCCGAACATACCGCTGAGCATGTCCTTTATATTTACGTCCATCTCCTCCATGCCCTGGTTGGAGATGATTTCAAACGACGGCATCGCGCGCTCGCGGACTTCAATGTCCACCATGCGCTCGTCGAGTTTGCCCTCGCGTAATTGCGCGCGGAATTTTTCGCGCGACCGCTGATTCGCTTCGCGTTGCGCGGCCGCTTCGGAATCGGGCGTTCCCGGAGCAGGCGGCGGAGGCGGCGGCAAAAGCAGATCGAGCACGCGCTCTTCCGCGGCTTGTTCGGCGCGATCCGCAACTTCGTCGAGCTTTTCCTCGCGCACCATGTCGATCGAAGTCTCAACGAGATCGCGCACCATCGACTCTACGTCGCGGCCCACGTACCCGACTTCCGTGTACTTCGACGCTTCGACTTTCACAAACGGGCAGCCCGCGAGCCGCGCCAGGCGCCGCGCAATTTCCGTTTTTCCGACGCCGGTCGGCCCAATCATCAAAATATTTTTTGGCAGAATATCTTCCGCAATTTCCGCCGGCAATTTCTGGCGCCGCACCCGGTTGCGCAGCGCAACCGCAATCGCACGCTTCGCCGCCGCCTGGCCGACGATATATTTGTCCAGCTCCGCCACGATTTCGCGCGGAGTCATGTCGTCCAGCGCCGGCAAAAATTCTTCGCCTTCGACTGCACTGGGCGCCCCGCCGTTCGGCAGGAAAATTATTTCTTTATCGGACTTGCTTGCCATAAGTGTTCTTAAGATTTCCGTCGATTCGATTCCAAACCGCGACTGCCCGTTGCCTTATAACTCTTCCACTGTAAAGTTCGCGTTCGTATAAATGCAAATTTCGCTGGCGATGCGCATCGCCTCCAGCGCCAGATCCTTGGCGCCCAGCTTCGAATGTTTCATCAACGCTCGCGCGGCCGACAACGCATACGTCCCGCCCGAGCCAATCGCCACGATCCCGTCGTCCGGCTCAATCACGTCACCGTTGCCCGACAAGATAAAAGTCCCCTTACTGTCGGCCACAATTAACAGCGCTTCCAGGTGCCTCAGCGCGCGATCCTTGCGCCATTCTTTCGCCAACTCCACCGACGCCTTCTGTAAATTCCCGGAAAATTCCTGCAGCTTGCCTTCAAAGCGCTCAAACAGCGAAATCGCATCCGCGGTGGAACCGGCGAACCCCGCCACCACTTTGTCTTGATAGAGCCTCCGCGTTTTTTTCGCGGAATGTTTCATCACGTGATCGCCCATCGTCACCTGTCCATCGGCGATCAACACCACTTTATTGTCTTTGCGCACACACAAAACGGTGGTCCCGTGCAGAGATGCTTCGCTATGCGCGCGATGCGGGCTCATTGCCATCCATTCATTATACAGCTTGGCGGGAAAGCGCACCAAAAGGCGGCTCGCAGATCAGGGGTACGGAATTTCGCGAAACGCCAGCACCTTGTAGCTGATTGGCTTTTGCGCGGTAGTCACCCAGCACGAGTTGTAGTGGATTCCTGCGCCGCCGGGATGCGAAACGATGTAGGTCGGTAGGCCAAGCGACGCGCCTCCACCGGCTGTCGTGATCAGGTCCAGCACGTAGACCGCGCCATCAAATTCGCCGCCGTCGAGTGAGCCGACTTCCTGCATCGTGCCGCCGAGCACGATAACGATCCCCTTCCAGCCCGAATCGCCGGTGTAGGTCAGATTCCCTCGCACGACAAGCAATCCGTACCCATTGTTGAAGCTGGTCAGCGAGAGATCGCCGTTTACGTACACCGTCATGGGATTGGAAGGGGACATCGCCGACGGCATGTCGGCTTCCGTTCGCGGACCATTCAAGACAACGTCTGCGGCGTTCTGCACAATCGGCAAAAAGTTGGAAAGCGAAATAGGGTCGGTCATATTTACGGTGGGGTTGGCAGGTACAGGGTAAGGAGATTGCGTGACATTGGGGATGTAACCGCCGGCTCCCGTGTAGTGATTCGCATTCGGAGACGGCGTCGAAAGGCTCCCGTTCACGCTGGTGTAGTCATCGTCGTTCGTGACACCGACGGCGGGAATCGGCAGTTTCACCGAGCACTGATCCGACCCGTTCACATAAAACGACGTTGCATTGGCCGGTGGGTTGAACGCCGCAACATTCCCTGTCGTGCCCGGACCTGACAGAGTGAGGGCTGAAGTCACCGGAATCTGCAACGTAATCGGCCCCACAACATACTGCAAGAGTTTGCGGCTGCCGTCCGGCAGCGCCGCAAGCGCTGTGATTCCCAACGCCTGATACGAAGCAGGGCCTCGAGTCAGATTCGTCCCGTCAAAACGAACGATTTGAAATTTATTCAGCGCGCTGTAATCGCCGGGATTCGAATTGTTGACGTCCACCAAAAGCGCCAATTCATCCACAGCATTGATGCGCACCCACTTATAGAGCGCATTCGGCTCTCCGCCGAAACTCGCCACGGAATTCACAATCCTCACGGACGACGCCGGATTGAAGTTGGGAAATTCTGTCGCCCATTCCGTGTCTGGAAAAGTCGCCGGGTTGCCGAGATTCGTCGGATCCACGGTTTCGCCAGGCAACGGATTCGTAATGTAGATAGCCGAGCCAAGCGGCAAACTCGTTCCAATCGGCGGGATGGCCGGCGGGCTCAAATTCCCGAGATAATTTGCATTTTTTGGCAGCAACCGCCCGCGTGCCTCTTCGAGACCGGACATCGCGGCGTAATAGGCTGCAGTCGAAGACCGGTAATTTGAGGCGAGCGAAGTTTCCGTGCCGGAGGCGGCCATCATCGCGATGCCGACAACGGCGACAAGGAGCAAAACGAAAATCGCCAGGAGCAGCGCGACTCCCGACTCTTCCCGCTTTCGCCGAATTTTAAAACGCTTCGCCACTTGTTCTCTTTCTCTTCCCAAAACTCAGTAATCCGGATTCACTCGGCGCCCTTCGCCTTGCAGTTGCACGACGAGCGGCTGCCCCGTTTGCATATCCGATGCCGGCGATTGCACGATCAGAGTAATGATCACGGCTACCACGTGCTTCGGATCGCTGTAGGTCGGCGGCGGACCTACGCCAGTGCCGTCGCATTTCACCGGTTGCGGCGTCGATTCACAAAAATATTGAAAAATGGGAACGGGATTTCCTCCGGGATACATGGTCGGATGCGCCGCCTGGAGTGTTGCGAGTTGCGCCGCAGGCGGTTTGTTCATCACGTTTTGAACGTAAGGCACCAACACGTCAAAGCCGCTCGTCAATCCATCCGGATCAGAAGTGGTTGAGTTGGACTTCGTAATCACTCCGCGATAAAGCGTCGTCCCGATCAGCTTGTACCGGACCCATTCGACGTAATTCTTGTTTTGCGGGTCAATATCGGTTTCTACGATGAGGTCGTATCCGTTCGGCGTCGTGCAATTGCTTCCGATTGCGCACGGCGAATTGGGATACGTACCAGAAGGGCCCCAGGCAAATGGCGTTACGGCGTACGTCTCCGGCATCGGCGTCACATTGCCTTGCGTCTGATTTCGCGGCGGGTATCCCGAATCGTTGATATCCCGAACCATTTGATCGAGACCGAATCGCGCTTCCTGGAACGTATTCAGAAGCTGCGAATCGGAATGATATTTCTTCATCGACATGAAAAGCAGCTCGAACGCTACTCCGCAAACGAGCACCAGAATTGCGAGCGCCGTCATCAGTTCGATGAGAGAAAATCCGTTGCGACGGGACGCGCGGCGTTTCATTGTGCCACCGATGCGTCCAGCGTCACCGCTGGTATGAATGTGCTGGCATTGTTCAGTTGGCGGACGCCGACGAAAAATCTTTTTCCCGTAATCGAGCTGCCACTGAGCGTCGTCAATACCGCCCACCGCACGTCGTACGTTACGCCGAAGGGATCGTTCGGATCGGTGTACGTAAAGCTGAAGTTGTCCACCGGTGCTCCGCCGAAATCGATGAAGGGACGGTTGTTCACCCAAAGGACGTTGTTGCCTTGCGGAAAGCCTGGCGTGCTCCCATCGCCCAGGCTGCAGAAAGAAGCACAAAGCGCTCCATTCGCCTCAAAAAAACTCGTATCCGTAAGCGGGTGCCCAACCATCTGGTCCAACTCACGTTGCGCAAAGACAAGCGACGTCGAATCGAGGCGCCCCTTTTGATTGATAAGAATGGATGTAGGCACGAGCTGTGCGATTCCTACCAGGCCTACCAGCAAAATCACCGTCGCGATCAGCAATTCCACGAGCGAAAAACCGCGCGCTTGCTTCGCGCGCCGCTGTCGTCGAATTGGAACTCGCCTCTTCATCGCAAAACTTCTAGTTGATCCGCTGCCACGTTCCGCCCGGTCCTGCCGACCATACCTGCACCGAACCGCCTGGAAGCAACACCACTGCCCGGAATTCAAGATCGGGAATTGCCGGATTTCCCAGATAAAAAACGTCGATCGTCGTAGGTCCGCCGAAGCTCGGTGCTGTTCCAAAACCCCGCGCGCCTCGCTGGTCGTACCACACAGTTGCATTGCCCGCAGAGAGCGTGTTCAGCGGCGCGCTGCCCGTTGCCAACGCCGCTGTAATCGCATTCGGCGCCGGCACCGCGCTATCGTCGAGCAATTGCACAAGCCCGCTCAGGAGAATCTGGGGTTCGGTTGTTTCCGCAGTGCCATCACCGTCGAGGTCGGTCCATATCGTCCAGGTCGTGCCATTCTGCACGACCTGGCAACTGATGGGCGTGTTCTTCCGAACCGCGCTAAAGCGCGTCGTCTTCATGATTCCAGAGAGCCGGGACGCGGCATCACCCAACTGATACGCGTGGTAAGCCCTCAAAAGTGTGGGGACGGCGATCGCCGCAAGGACCACCAATATGATGACCGACACCAGCAGCTCCACGAGACTGAAGCCGAGGTCCTTACGCCGTTTCTGGGCGCGTCGTGTACTGCAGTAAGCCACTTTCGTCGCCTCTGAGAGAAATGCCCGCCTTCACGACGCCAATCCGCCGTTGGCCCGTGTCCGTCGGACAAAAACACCATGACCTGATACCTGATTGTGCCGTTCAGCTTGATTCTAACGGGGACGGGAAGCTTGATTGTAGTACAAACGCTGCAAGGTTCGCGAAAAGGCACGTTCCCGATACGCAGCAAAATCTGGGGCCTAAAGCCGCCATTACGTTCCCAAAAAGTAATTCCCACGGGCCCGGCGAACGGCGTAACCCGGCTCCGGCGCTCCGCGTCCTATGTTGTACAATTCAGCCGCCATTTTCCGAGGTCGAAGATGAAAAAAATGCTTTTGCTTCTCTCCACATTTGTTCTGACTCTGTTTCCGGCTGTCTCGAACGCGCAATCTCCAACCGTGCCTATCCAGGATTTCTTCAAAAGCTATTTTGAAGAAAATCTGAAGGACGAACCGGAAAACGCCACGGGTGTCGGCCGCCACGAATATGACGATCGCTGGAGCGATCTTTCAAAGGCCGGCCGCGACGCGCATCTCGCCCACCTCCGAGCCCGCCTTGCGGATCTCGAAAAATACGATTTCTCGAAACTTTCCGAACAGGATCAGCTCAGCGCCCGCCTCCTGAAGTACGAACTCACTTCTCAGATCGAATCGAACGACATAACGACCCACCTCCTGCGCGTTGGCCAGCTCTACGGCTTCCACAATCGCGTTTACCTCACGATGGACCGCATGCCCGCTCGCACGTTGAAGGATTATCAAAATATTCTCGCGCGCATCCACGGAATTCCAACGTACGTCGATCAGAATCTTGCAATTCTCGATGAAGCGATTCAGGAAGGATTGACCCAGCCCGCCATTGTCATCGACCGCGTGACCAAGCAGATTGATGCGCAGGTGGCGCAGGAAAAGAAAGACTCGCCGCTTCTCGCTCCTTTCCGCAACTTTCCTTCGAACTTCACTCCGCAGGAACAAAGCAAGCTTCGCGCCGACGCCGATACCGCGTACGACAGCGAATTTCTCCCCGCGTGGCGCAAGCTGCAAAAATACATGAAAGAAACGTATGCGCCGAAGGCTCGCAAGACCGACGGTATCGGCGGCGTGCCCGGCGGCAAGGAAGCCTACGCGATTCTCGTCCGCCGGCTCACGACCACCAACGCAACGCCCGAGGAGATTCACAAAACCGGCGAAGCCGAACTCCAGCGGCTCGAAGCGGAAATGCTCGCCACCGCTCGCGAAACCGGATTCACCGGGACGCTCGACGAATTCGAAAAGAAACTCGATGCGATGCCAGAACAGCATTTCCGCTCGAAAGAAGACATGCTGATCTATTGCCGGAACGTCGCGAAAATCATCGAGCCGCAATTGCCGACGCTCTTCAAGCGCATCCCCATTCTGCTGTACGGTGTCCGCCCGATTCCTCCCGACCGTGAAGCCGCAACCGCCACGAATGCGCAGGCTCCGTCACCCGATGGCAGTACGCCCGGCTGGTTCAACTTGAATACGTATCAGCCGGAAAAGCAGCTTCGTTACGACAAACAGGCGCTCGTCTTGCATGAAGCTGTGCCGGGCCACGTGTTTCAAGGCGCTGTCGCGCGTTCGATGACCGGCCTTCCAGACTTTCGGCGCTTTTACGGAAACAGCGCCTACGCCGAAGGCTGGGCTCTTTACGTTGAATCGCTCGGCGGCCAGCTGGGGCTTTACACCGATCCTGCCGATCGATTCGGCCAGCTCGCCAGCGAACGCTTCCGCGCCGTGCGCCTGGTCGTGGACACCGGCATCCATTCGATGGGCTGGACGCGCGAACAAGCAATCGCTTTCTTCCAGCAACACGCTCCTCAGGAATCTCTCGCGGAAATCGATCGCTACATCTCCTGGCCCGCGCAGGCGCTTGCGTACAAGATGGGCCAGCTCGAAATCATGAAGCTGCGCAAAGAAGCACAATTGAAGCTCGGACCAAAATTCGACATCCGCGAATTTCACGATGTGATTTTGCGCGACGGCGCGCTGCCGCTTCAGTTGCTCGACGAGCAGGGCCAGAAATACATCAATTCGAAGTGAGTTTTGCCGCAAGCGCCTGCGCATTGCGATGCGCAATCGCTTCAATCGAGATCATCGGATTCACGCCCGAGGCGGACGGAAACGACGACCCGTCCATCACAAAGAGATTTCGCGTTTCCCATGTTTCGCCGTCCGGATTTGTCGCGCTCGTCGCTGGCGAATTGCCCAGCCTCGCCGTACCCATGATGTGAAACGAAAAGAGCGAAACCTGGCCGTTATCCCAGCCCGCGCGATCCATATCGCGCCCGAACTCCTCAATCGATCCGCGCTTTCCGGGTTCATACGAACAATACTTCGCATGCGGCGAATAAATCAGCTTCGCGCCGGCCGCTTCCAGAATCTGCGCCGCTCCCAGAAATCCCCGCCGCAAATGCGCGCGGTCAAATTCCGAAAGTGAGTACGACGAAACCGGATTCCCTTCCGAATCGATGCGCACCTCGCCACCTTCGCGGTCCCGCACCAGCACTCCAATCGCCGACGTATTCACAAACGTTTCCATCAACGAGCGAAACTGCTCCGGGTTGCGCCACGGCAGCGGCGCCATCGCAATCACCGGTTGCAGCGCCGTCGTTTCGAATTTCACGCCGTAATTTCCAGTCATCCGGCGAAATTCATCCGAGTACACCGCCTGCATCGTTCCTTCCCACGGGCGAATCTCCTCGTTAAAAACTCCGCACACGTTCGAAACCGGATGCAGGTGCAAATGCCGGCCGATATGCGCGTTGTCCAGGCCCGACCGCAGCAGCAACGCCGCCGTGTGAATCGCGCCGCACGCAACTACCACCGCTTTGCATTTCACGCTCACTCTGTGTCCGCGCTTTGAAACGGCATCGACACCATTCGCCGCGCCCGCTTCGATTCGAACGCGTTCCGCCCGCGTCCCCACAATAAATCTCGCGCCGTTCGCTTGCGCGTCCACCAGCCACGTCTTCGCCGTCGATTGTTTCGCGCCAATCGCGCAGCCGTACCCACAATACCCACAAATTGTTCCCTGATCGCAATTCACTACATTCCGCGGCATCGCATCCACGTGCCAGCCGAGCGCCTTCAGCCCGCGCTCCAAAACTTGCTCACGCGCAGAAACACGATTCTGCTCGCGATTCACATGCAGCCGCTCGCACACCGCGTCCAAACTCTTCGTATACTCCGCGCCTGTAATCCAGCGCGTTCCCGCGTCAGCCCATTCCTTCCGAACATCATCCGGCGTTCGAAACGATGTGCAATAGTTCACCACGGTTCCGCCGCCCAGGCATTCCCCCGCCAAAATTCCCACGCTCTGGTCGTCCGTTCCCGCAAATCCCCCTTCCAGATATAGCCGCTGAAATCCCGCCAGTTCCGCCCCGTCAAAATCCGCGTCGTCAAAATAATTTCCCGCTTCCAGCACAACAACGTCTTTTCCCGCGGCAGAAAGTTCCGCCGCAGCAACTCCTCCGCCCGCACCGGAGCCAATCACGCAAGCATCGCACGTCAGCGTCAATTCTTTCTCCGGTACGATCGCGTTCAACGCCCGCGCCGCGCCCGGCTTCTGCACTCCAATCGGGCCGGGATACCGCAATTTTCTCCAGACTTCGCTCTTCCCGCCGCTCCCCGGCAGCATCACGTACAAGAATCCAATCGCCTTTCGCAGCGCCTGAAACGCCGCTCGCCGTTTCCGCAACGCGCTGTCCGCCCACGACCGCAACATCTGCTCTCGCGTCCCGGCATCCAATGCGGAAAATTCTCGCCATTCTCCCGCCAGTAAAAACCCGTGCAGCTTCGAATCCCATACGTCCAGCAAATTCAGGAATTGTGCGCGGTCCCGCATTCGTGGATTGAAATCCAGCGCATCTTCCAGCGCCTCGGGCACACCCATTTCAATCGCGGACGGCCATCCCTCGGACGCAGGCAAAAATGTTTCGCAAATCGATTCCAGGGCGTGCTTTTGGCGGAGCGTGAGCTGCATGGGGAAGGCTGCAGTCTAGCGCGGCATTCGCGCCCGTATCAATCTCGCAATTCTCCAGCGACGGAACGCTGCCACACGCAACGCGCCGTTTCAGTTATCGCGCTCTTCTTTTTCTTTTTGCTTCGCGGCTTTTTCGCGGTCTTTCTTGCTGTAACTTTCCGAATATTTCTTCTCGAGCGATGCCTTCGTAAAAAAGTCCGCCGGAAAATGCTGGTCGAAGCTGCATGTATCGAAAAACGCCTGGAACAATCTACGCCCATCGCGCTTGCGTTCCACTTGCAGCGGCGCCATCACTTGACCCTGCATGTGATAATTTCCGTACGCCGTCACTTCTTCCGTCCGTTCGCGCGTCGTCTCATCGCGCGTAATCACAATCGTCCGCGCCAGCAAATGCGAACTCTGCAGCACCGCCAGCCGGAATGTCCGGTCCTCGCGGTCCACCAGTTCCACCCATTCGACCGGCTTCATGTCAATCAAATCCATTCCGCCGTAGCGGAACAGCATTCCTTCTTCTTTCAGCCGGAATCGCAGCACGTTATCGATGTCGCGCTTCGTTTGTTCCTTAAAATCCGCGATATTCACCGCAGATTGCTCGCTCACTCCTCCGCGGTCCATCGTCCATCCGTCTTCGCCGTTGTACAGCTCAATAATCGTGCCACCCTTGAACGGAATGCTCCCAATCAGCACGCCGAGCAATCCGCCCTTCGCGCCTTTCGTTTCATATTCCGTCCGGTTTTTGTCCGGCAAATGCCAGTAGTCCCGAAAATTCGTGTAACCCGAAAGATCGCCGTTGTGTTCAAACTGGGCCAGCCGCCCCGTGCAATCCGTTTCGCGCGTCTGCAAATACGCGTCGCCACCCATCGCACTGATCACTTGATTCAGGACTTGCTTCGCCTTCGCCGCGCTTTGCTCCGGCATCATCGTTTCCGCGGCCTGCGCGCTGGCTCGCGGCGCGCCAATCGCCGCGCACGCCACAACCACAATCATCCAATGGGCAAATCTCATCCGCACAAGACCGAACCTCCATTTACATTGATGATTTCTCCGGTCATGAAGTTGGCCAGGTCCGACGCCGCGAACAAAATCGGTCCCGCAATCTCCTCCGCCGTCGCCGGCCGCCCCAGCGGAATCGCCGCTGCCGCCATCTTCTGCCCTGCCTTCGTATCCAGCACCGGATTCGACATATCCGTCGCCACCCATCCCGGCGCCACCGAGTTCACCAGAATCCCGTGCCGCGCCAGTTCCGTTGCCAGCCCCTTCGTCAAACTTACAATCGCGCCCTTCGAAGCGCCGTAGTGCGTATGAAACGCTTCGCCCCTCTGCGCCGCCGTCGACGTAATCGGAATAATCTTCCCGGACTTTTGCTTGATCATGTGCGGCACAGTGAAGTGGATGATCGAATAGACGCTCTTCAAATTAATCTGCATCATTTCGTCCCACTGCTTCTCGGTCATTTTCTCGATCGGCAAATCTTCCAGGTTCCACACGCCCGCGTTCGCCACCAATATGTCCAGCCGCCCCAGCCGCGCAATTGTCTGCTCCACCAATTTCTTGTTCTCGGAATGTTTGCTCACATCCGCCTTGAACGCTTCCACCCGCGTTCCATGCTTTTTCGCTTCGGCTTCAATTTGCGCCGCCGCATCTTTCGCTTTGTTGTAGTTGAAAATCACGTCCGCGCCCGCTTGCGCGAACAGTTTCACGGCGGCCGCTCCGATTCCGCGCGAACCTCCAGTGATCAGTGCAGCTTTGCCTGCCAAAGAAATCATGATTCCCCCAATGAGATTTAGAAAAATCCAGTAGCGTAGGCACTCTTACCTGCGTACGCGCCCACAAAGTCCGCAAAACCTTGGCCCGCAGCACAGACTTCAGTCTGTGCCCTCGTAATCCCCATCGAGCCGGATCCGCCTGCCAACCCGCTCTTGTAGGGCCGGCTTTCTGAAGCCGGCCGCGGCAAGGTCTAACACCCAGCAATATTCTCCGTTCAGTCCTTCGCAGAAACCGCCGCCCGATTCCGCTCCACCGCCGCCA